>ERZ773008.31-NODE-31-length-117209-cov-8.837829_pt1 | contig 117209 bp, 150 predicted proteins | sample MGYA00580664_ERZ773008 | MGnify/ENA primary metagenome ERZ773008 (study PRJEB29015, sample SAMEA2738016) | human oral metagenome | biome: human oral; feature: human-associated habitat; material: dental | place: China | collected 2048 ...
CCCGCTGGCAGTGGGAAATTTATATTGAAAAAGAGAGAAAAGTCAAAAGAATTTTTCACTTTTTTTGTAAAAAAATAAAATTTGCTCTATTTTAAGCCAAAAAAATCTTTGAAAAAAATATTTTGTTCGCAAATATTTTTATATAAAAAATAAAAAAATATAAAAGTCTAGTATTGTTTTTGCAAAAATTAGTAGATTCGAACAAATTTTTGGAAATTTTGTACACAAATAATATACATTATTGGTTTGAGAAAAAGCTGAGAAATATTTTTGTATTTTGCCTTGCTTTTTTGAAAAAAATTTTTATACTGCGTGCGCAACATCTGGTGGGTTACTCAAGAGGCCGAAGAGGCGGGTTTGCTAAACCTGTAGGGTGCCGCAAGGTGCCGCAGGGGTTCGAATCCCCTACCCACCGCCAGCAGAAAATAACTTTCGGGGTATAGCTCAGTGGTTAGAGCAGTCGGCTCATAACCGATTGGTCGCTGGTTCAAGTCCAGCTACCCCGACCACAAAAATTAAAAAATTCTCTTCGGAGATTTTTTTGTTATAAAAATTATAATACTATAAGGAAGAAAATTTGACTTTTTCTGAAAAAAATTATAATGAGAAAAAATATTTTATGACAAAGATTCGCTTCGCATACCTTGTTCCCTCACCCCTTTCGACTCTCGAAAGGTAGTTTTTGTGTATCGAAAATCCCCCACGAGAGTCATGCTTTCTGGGGGATTTTTCTAATAAATTGGATTATGAATACGATACCAAAAATTGAAAAACTTTCTGAATTTGGGAAAAAAATTCTTCAAATCGCGGTGGATTCTGACTATATCAATCAGCAAAACCTCACACAAAAAGCGGTTTTTGATATTCTGTCGTTAGAGCCAAATATCAGCAAAATCGAGGACAACGAAATTTTTCTCAAAAACAAAAGACGTCGCCGCGGTAAGCTTAATCAAAAAAAATTTTCCAAAATATTACTCATTCCTAATTTTTTCCTATGTTAAAACTTTCAACTTTTCCTTTCAAAACTCTCAAAACACAACCAAAAGTTTCTGACAATCGTTCTACAAGCCTTTTGTTGCAAGGTTCATACATTCGTCAGGCAATGGCGGGTGCGTACGAATTTTTGCCGATGGGTTACCGCATTCTCGCGAATATTGAAAAAATTATTCACGAAGAGCTCGACAAGGCCGGCTGGCACGAAATGCTCATGACGATTTTGACGCCACGAGAAATCTGGGAAACAACGGGTCGATGGGATATTCCAGAATATTTTAAAGTGCCGGGCTGGGGAAATACTGAATACCGAATTGCACCAACAAATGAGGAAAATGTCACCAATATTATGACGGAATTTATCCAGTCATACAAAGATTTGCCAACATGTGTATATCATACACAAAAAAAATTCCGCAACGAAAAGCGCGCAAAATCAGGACTTCTTCGTGGGCGCGAATTTATTATGAACGATGCCTATTCATTCCACGCGAGCGTAGAAGATTTTGACAATTTTTATGCGGAAGTGAAAAAAATTTATTTGCGAATCTATGATCGGCTTGGACTTGGAGCTGATACAGTAATTGCGGACGCGGATGGTGGAACGATTTCTGATAAAAATTCTCACGAATTTCAGACTTTTTTGCCAATTGGTGAAGATATCATCGTGCAAGATTCTTCTGGATATTGCTACAATCTCGAGCTCGCGAGCGGAATTGCGGACGAAAAAAATATCGCCGACGCGGAAGAAAAAATGCAATATTTGGACAGCATTCCAGAGATTGTAACGATGGAAAAAATGGCGGAATATTTTGAAAATCCAACTTGGAAAATGCTTAAAACCGTGATTTATCGTTCAGAAAATGGAAAATATTTTGCGATTGTGATTCGTGGAGACTTGGATGTTAATGAAATTAAAGTGCGAAATTTTGTCAAAAATTATTATGGCACGCCAAATTTTGAGCTCATGGATGAAGCAGAACTTGAAAAAATTGGGACGATTCGCGGCTTTGCAACGCCACTCAAGGAAGCCAATCTTCCGCTCGATGTTTTCGCAGATGAGAGCCTCCATTCAGCAAAAAATTATTTTGCGGGTGCGAACGCTCTTGCAAAATCCACCAAAAATGTAAATATTTCTGATTTGGCGATTACAGAATTTGCTGATTTTAACGAACCAAAAGAAGGATTTACTTCTCGAAATGTTGCGGGCGAAAAACTTACTTTCCGCAACGCGAGTGAAGTAGGAAATATTTTTTATCTCGGCGACAAATATTCAAAACCATTCGGAATTTCCTTTACCGATGAGAATAATCAAGAAAATCCGCGAATCGAAATGGGTTGTTATGGAATTGGTGTTTCTCGTTTGATGGGCGTGATGGCAGAATATTTTATGACAGAAAAAGGCATCAAATGGCCAAAAGGTGTAGCCCCATACGATGTATATATTTTAGTTTTAGGCGAAAATAATATTGAAGCTGCAAAAAATCTCGCAGAAAAATTGGAAAAAGAAGGAAAAAGCGTCATTCTTGACGACCGCATGGGCTCAAAATTTTGATTCGGACAAAAGGCTTCAGACTGCGAACTTTGGGGAATTCCCACTCGCATCGCCATCACACCAAAAACCGTGGAAAAAGGCGGGTATGAAGTGAAACATTTTGATGGAAGCGAAGAATTCGTACAATTTTAAAAATCTCCTTTTGGGGATTTTTTGATGGAAAAATGATTTTTGAAAAAATTTACAATTATCAAAAAATCATTATAATCACAAAAAATAATTATGGAAAAACTCAAAATTTTGGTCGGACTTTCTGGTGGTGTCGATTCTGCCGTGTCCGCATACCTACTCAAACAAGCATGACACGAAGTGCATTGTGGCTTTATGATCAACTATTTGGACGAAGACAATGAAAATTGCGCCACCAAAATTGATCTCGCCGAAGCACGAAAAGTGGCAGAATTTTTGGAGTTGCCATTTTTTACATTTGACTATCGCGACGAATATGAAAGTCGAATTATTGACTATATTTATCGTGAATATGAGGCCGGGCGCACGCCAAATCCTGATGTTTTTTGCAACAATTTGGTGAAATTTGACCTTTTTCTAGAGGAGGCTTTGTCGCTTGGATACGATAAAATCGCGACTGGGCACTATGCACAAATCGAAAATAATTGTATTAAAACGGGGCTCGACCCAAACAAGGATCAATCATATTTTTTATCCCGACTCTCAGAATTTCAGGTTTCCAAAGCCATTTTCCCCATTGGACATCTGGAAAAATCCGAAGTACGAAAAATCGCCAAAGAATCAAATTTGCCGAACGCAGAGCGTAAAGACTCACAATGATTGTGTTTTATTGGAAAAATCCCGATGAAAGAATTCCTCGCAAAAAAATTACAAAAAAAACCTGGAAAAATTATCGATTTGAACGGGAATATTTTGGGTGAGCACGAAGGCGCTTTTTCCTTTACCATCGGTCAAAGAAAGGGGATTAAAATCGGTGGTGGACCAGCACTTTTTGTGGTCGCCAAAGATACTCAAAAAAATACGATTACCGTTGGAACTGCGGAAGATTTGGCACTTTTTTCCAAAAAATGTGAAATCATTGATTTTGTGGGGAAAATTCCAGATTTGTCAAAAAAATATTCAGCCAAAATTCGTTATCGCCAAGAAGATCAAGTATGTCACATTTCTGAAACAGAAAATAGCGGTTATATCGTAGAGTTTGACGAGCCACAACGCGCCATTGCTTCCGGACAAATCTGCGTAATATATCAAGATGATATCGTGATTGGAAGTGGAATCATCAAATAAAAATCTCCCTCGGGAGATTTTTATTATTCAGAAATATTTTTTTCAGCATTTTCAGAAATTTCTACTTTATCACCAAGAACTGTCGCCTGCGTTCCACGAATCGCGTCATACATCGCAAGCCAACGCGCACCGATTTCACGAATATATGTTTGCAAACCATACTTGAGGCTCACATCAGCCGCACCAAATCCAATGGCATTAATTTTATGAAATTTCGCTAAAAAAAGTGCGCGCTCAAGATGAAAAGGTTGAGAAATAATAGTAATATCATCCGTGAGCGAAAAAATTTCTTTCGCACGAAGCACACTATCAAGCGTACGAAATCCCGCATAATCCATCACGATTTTATCGGTTGCAACGCCACGACGTTCGAGTTCGGTTTTCATATAAAGTGGCTCATTGTACGAGCTCGTAGAATTATCACCAGACACAATAATATACTCGATTTTCCCTTTTTCGTAGAGAATTTTTGCCGCTTCAATGCGCGTACTAAAAAACAAATTACTATTCTGCGCACCAGGGCTTGTTCCCAGCAGTAAGCCATATTTTCGCGCAGGCACATCATCTACATTCGTATAAATCATGCCTGTCGTCGCAAATGAAATGAGCATCCACGGCAACATCAGAATAATCCCCACACAGATGACAAATAAAAATAATTTTTTCATAATATTATTGAACATCAATTTTTTCACCAGCAATTGTTTGCATAAATACCGTTTCAAGCGATTCTGATAATTCTTTCATCGCGCCTCGCTTGAGAATTTTTCCACTCACAATAATCGCATATTTATCACAAACCGCTTCTACATCAGGCAAAATATGAGAATTCAAAAAAATCGCCTTACCTGATTGCTTGAGTTCCAAAAGTAAATCTTTAATCATTTTTCGACCAATCGGATCAAGCCCCGACATTGGCTCGTCCAAAAAAATCAATTCTGGATCATGTAAAATGGCTTGAGCAATCCCAATTCGTTGGAGCATTCCCTTAGAATAGGTCGAAAGTCGACGCGCACGAGCCCCTTCCAATCCAACTTTTTTTAAAACCCAATTTTTTCGTTCAGCTATTTCGTCTGTGGAAATTTCATAAAATCCAGCCGCATAATCCAAAAATTCATCGCCCGTCAAATATTTGTACAAATACGTATTTTCTGGCATAAAACCGATACGTTTTTTGACAGAAATATTTTGCGGATTTTCACCAAAAATTTTCACTTCACCAGAAGTTGGCTCAATAATTCCCAAAATCGTTTTGAGTGTGGTAGTTTTTCCAGCGCCATTTGGCCCGATAAAACCAAAAACATCCCCTTTTTCAACCGAAAAGGAAATATTTTTCAAAATTTCGTGTCACCCAATATTTTTGGTAATATTTTTGAGAGAAATAATTTCTGACATAAATCAAATTATAAAGTTTTTTTGATATGAATGCAGATTTCCGCGACTTCATAACCTTCTGGTAAATTTTTGAGATTGATGTTTTCTATCGGAAAATCACAAAAAATTTTGGAACGATCATCCACCAAATGTGCGTGCGGTTCGTCGTTGGATTCAAAATAATTTTTACAATTTGGGCCAGGAATTTTGCGTAACAAATTTTCTTCAAACATTTTTTCAATATTGCGATAAATCGTCGCACGGCCAACTTTTGGATGAGTTTTTTGAATCTCCTCAAAAATATCGTCCGCCGAAAGATGGCGACAATGACAAGTTTCCAAGATGATTTCTCTATACTGATGAGTTCGCATGCGCGCATTATGCACATTTTTTCTAAAAAATCAAGAGCTATTATGATACAAATTCTCATAATAAATTTGACTTTCGAAAAAAAAGTGATACACTCTGTGAGCATTTTATTTTTTATACAAACACTATGCAAACTATTACTCGACTCAATCACATCGTCGCAGATATGACGGTGCTTGCTCAAAAAACTCGTCTTTGTCACTGGAATGTGGAAGGTCCTGGATTTTTGGATTATCACGAATTTTTCGGAGAATTGTACGATTTTTTCTCTGATGAAGTAGATGAATTTGCAGAACGCATTCGCGCTCTCAACGCCTATCCTGTGGCAACATATGCAAAAATGCTTGAAATTTCTCACTTTAAAGAAGAAGAAACAATTCCTTCAAGCAAGATGGTAGTAGTGTTGCTCCAAGATATCGAAACAATGGCAAATGAAATTCGTTCATGGATTCCAGACGAAGATGACGCCATCACACAAGATATGTATGTTGGATTGGTAACAACTTTGGATAAAAAAGTATGGATGCTTCGTGCCATGACGCAACCAGGTGTGCAATAAAAAAGAGGTCAAATGACCTCTTTTTTAAAAAAAGCGAACTCATATCAATGAGCTTAGAAGAAATAAGCACTAACACAATTAACCCGAGAATAGTTATAACGCCTGTAGTCATTTTTTCCTCCCAAAAATAGATAACAATACTCAACTATTGCAAAGAAAATTAGGGGGATTATACTAACTCCCCCCCCGTTGGTCACTCATAATCCAGACTCTCATTTCGAAATGCTAGATATGTTATTTGTATCATCAATGTTGTTGGCTTGAACATAATCCAGAATATCATTTCGAAATGCCAGATATGCACCAATGACAGCACATACTACAATCAGAATGAATGTTCCACTCACAAAAGCGAGGGCATACAATACAAACGTTGAGAGAGCCATTACCTTCTCCTTGGTTGGTTGAGAGAGGATATTATAATAGAAATTCTAAATTTGTCAAAATTAGTTTTATAAGAATTTTTATGATTTCTTGGCTTTTACAATATTAAAATGAGAATTTGTCTCATTTTTTCTTGATTTTTTAAAAAATTTTTATAAAATGGTTCGGTTCAATGGAACATTTAATTTTTAAAAATTTTATTATGTCAGAATGTTGCGGACACTCTCATGAAGAGGAAAATATTTTCTATTCTTCTGTAAAAATCGACGAACGAGCGCACGGATTTGATGCACAAGCGTACGATCCAAATAAAGACGATATCGTGAAGGTTTCTACCGATGATTTGAAAGGAAAATGGACGGTTTTGTTTTTCTATCCTGGAGATTTTACATTTGTTTGTCCAACAGAATTGAAAGATTTGGCGGACGCGAAAGAAAAATTTGATGATATGGGAGTAACTATCCTTGCGGTTTCAACGGATTCAGCTTTTTCTCATAAAGCCTGGGTGGGAAGCGAAGGTTTGATGAAAAATTTCCCATATACTATGATTTCTGATCGAAATCTTGAAATTTCTGAAGCATACGGAGTTCTGAATGCTGATGGAACTTCTGCACGCGGAACATTTATTATCGACCCACATGGAATGTGTCGTGGAATCGAAATCACTTCTGGTCCACTTGGTCGAAATAGTGATGAATTGGTTCGAAAAATCGAAGCATTGCAGTTTATGGCAGCCAATCCTGGAACAGCTTGTCCTGCAAAATGGGCAGTTGGTGCGAAGGTTTTGAAGCCATCTATCAAAATCGCTGGAAAAGTGGCTGAAGAACTCGAATAAAAATCCCCATTTGGGGATTTTTATTTATTTTTTGGGAAGTTCTACTTTTTCACCAAAGCTATCAACAAAGGCACTTTCATGATCGGAAGATTTTTCTTTCCATTCTTTTGGATTTCCATAATCCGCAAATTCTTGATACCAACTATGTGTAAAACGAGGCTTGGAAGCCGCCTTGATAGGACACCAGAATCGTTCCGTTCGCGCTGCCACTTCTACGCAATATGCAAAAAGCCCATTCACATAACTACAATACAGACAATTTATTTTTTCAATCCAGTTGAGATAATCCAGATATTTTCGCTCAAAAATAATATAATCTGAACGCTTCACACGCGGAATTCGGTACAATCGAAAAGCGGTTTGCTGGTAAATCGTAATACACAAATCAAGGATGAGCGCCGGAAAAATCATTCCATAAATAAATGGCATCGAGATAATAAAACGCACATTTTTGGAAATCACATATCGCCATGCCGAAATTTTTTCTTTGCGATTTTCAGTACGAAAAGCCTCTTGAAATCGTACTTTTCGCTTCTCAAAGGCATAGCCATATTTTTTAGCCATTTCATCGTAACGAGCACGCATTTCATCCTGTAATTTTTCAATTTTTTGCAAAATATCTTGAATAGTTCCTTTCATATTTTATTAATAAATTTTTTAAAAATTTATTCTTGCCGTGAAACGCGGCTTCTCGGGCATTCGAATTTTTATTCTTTCTTGATTTTCAAGAATTGCTGATTCGGTTGGAATATAATTTTTCCAAAAAAATTCGTCTTTTGTTAGGTTTTTTGGCCAAATATTTTTCACATTAAAACCACGAGCCAAACATTCTTCATGCAAAGAATTATATCTTTCAAATAAAAATTGCATTTTATCAAAGAAAAATTTCACATGCCCAGTTCCGAGTTTATAATCACTCGGCTGACCTTCGAGTGAAAATTTCCCTTTAGCAACAAGATTTGGAATACGAGTGAGCTCTCTATGTTCAGCTAAGAGGTGCTGATCACAAAGCTCCGCAGGTGGAATAATATTAATTCGCGTCATATTATTCTCCAGCACCGACAATTACCTTCGCATGACGTAAAACGCGATCACCAAGCATATACCCTTTTTCAAATTCTGTCACGATAATTCCTTCTTTTCCAGGTGCCTGTGACAAAACCTCATGCTTATCTGGATCAACCTCCTGGCCAATAGAATCGAAGGCTTGTACACCCTGATTTTCAAGGTATTTTTGCAATCCTGACTGCACAGCACGAACACCATCCACAAAAGCATCATCCGTCACGCCGTCCTTAATTTTGACCGCACGATCAAGGTTGTCAATTTGTGTTAAAAGCGGTGACAATAATTTTTCGGTCAAAAAGTGAACCATATCTGCACGATCTCGCTCGCCACGCATTTTGAGATTCTGATAATCTGCTTGTGCGCGCGCCAATTGATCACGAAGTGTGGCAATTTCGTTATTTTCAGAAGCCGGATTTTCAGTTGTTTCTTCAGAAATAGTTTCGTCTTGAAGATTTTTGTTTTCTTGAGTCATAAATTATGTTTACAAAATAAACTTTTGACATTATATAAGAAATTTCTGAAAAGTCCACAAAAAATTGCATTTCTGAGAAAAATCCATACAATGAGAAAAATAATTTTTTGGCTATGAAAACACCTGAGAAAAAAGTCAGCGAAATGACCGGAAAAGAACTGGCAGGTTCTATTGCAAAAGGAATTGTAGGGGGCATTTTTGCACTTGTGGCAATTATCTATGGCGGAATGTTGCTCATTGCCATTTTTGCTGCTATTATCAAGAAATTGAGTGAAATTTTTGGTGGTTAAAATGAGTGTTTCAAAAAAATCCCTTTTGGGGATTTTTTATTTCTCAGATTCAGGTGCTGCGGCATATTTTTCTTTGAGTTTCAAATACGCTGCATCGATTTTTGCTTTGGCTTCATCAAGAAAGTCAGCGCCAGAAGCCTTAATGTCCATACCGAGCGTCTTAGCTTTTTCTTCAGCTTTTTGAAGAGAAATTTTCGCACGTTCATATGATTCTTCTGCAAATTTTTTGGCAGAATTGTACGCGTCTTGACTATTATTTTTGGTTTCATTCATCCATTTTTCAGCATGAAATTTGAAATCATTCGCCATTTGCTCAACGCGATCCTTGAGTGTATCAAGGTCATTGACATCATCAAAATTCGTGTGAATAAAATTTTTGATATCCTCAAAAGCTGTTTTGTGCAAATCAACGATTTCATCAACCACATTTTCAAGGGTTGTTTTGGAAACATCATCCGCTAACTTGGATTTTCCTTCATCTTTTCGTTTTTTCATCAAAAGTCCTACTCCAATCGCATATCCAGCCGCGAGCACCGTTAGAAATTTTTTCATAATTGTATAGTTAAAAAAATAGCAGGAATATTATAGCACTTTTTGACGATTTCACAAATAAAAATTATTTTTTCGCCAAACGAACGACCGTCTCGATATGATGAGTGTGAGGAAACATATCAACAGCACGAATATCGGTAATTTCATATTTTTCTGTGGCCGTCATCAATTCCAAATCGCGCACAAGCGTCGCAGGATTACACGAAACATAAATAATTTCACTCGCCGCAAAATTCAAAATATTTTCAATGGCTGATGGATGAAGCCCATCACGAGGCGGATCTACAACAATCGAATGCGCCGAAAGATTTTTCAGAGCAAAATCAGCCGCAAAATCCTCCACTTTTTGATTGATAAAATGCATATTTTTTACGCCATTTTTGAGTGCATTTTTTTCACCATCTTGGCTCGCGGAGGTAACGAGTTCCACAGAATACACTTCGCGAAAATATCGAGAAAGTAGCATTCCAATCGTCCCAGTTCCCGCATACAAATCAAGCAAAATCCCGTCTTTTGCGTTTGAATCATTTTTGGCAGTCAAAAAATCAATCGCGCATTGATACAATTTTTCTGCTGTAAATGTATTGACCTGAAAAAAGCTTTTCGGCTGAATTTCAAAAGAAAAATCAAATAATTTTTCCGTAATTGAAAGTTTTCCAAAAATATGTTTCGCGTCGCCCGCAACAATATCAGCTTTTCCAGTATTTTCAAGCACAAAAATCGAAACAATATTTGGGAATTTTTCGGACAATTGCTGAGCGATATTTGCAAAAAAAACATTTATGAGAATATTTTTCTCATTTCGTGTCTGATCAAAAATGCCATTCACAGAAAAAATAAGCATAATTTCATTGGTATATTTTGCCTTACGGATCACAAGATGACGCCAAAAACCAATCTGCGTTTTCGCGTCATAAGTTGGAAAATCCGAATTTCTCGCAATAGCATCAACTTCGCGGAAAATCTCATTCACCTCATCATCAGCCAACACACAATAACGACAATTTTCGATACGATCGAACGCGCCTGGCAAATGGAATCCAAAACGATATTCGTCATGAATATTTTCGCGGGCAGAAATATATTTTCCCCAAGAAAATTCTACTTTATTGCGATAATGCTCAGTCTCAACGGACGCAATAATTGGGTGAAATGTGGCATTTTTCACTCGATCCTGAATATGAAAAAACGCCTCCTTAATTTGATTTTCTTTGATTTCCAGTTGTTTTTCGTAAGGAATCGGGAGCCATTTACAACCTCCATATAATTGCCAATTTTCAGGAATTTCGCGTTCAAATAGAGATTTTTTCACTGTTCGCACCACTTGTGCCTCGATATGATTTTTTTTGATTTTGAGAATACGAATATCGACAATCGCCTCAGGAATCACCCCGCCAGAAATGAGAATTTTCCTACCATCTTCCGCGGTTGCAAGCCCAGTTCCACCAAAAACAAGTTTTTCCACCTTGACATTTTCAAGAATTTCATTTTTTTTCATATTTAAAAAATATTTGATAAATAAAAAATACCGCAATGAACGGCATTTTATAGAAAAAAATTTTTTTTGCAACTACTTCACAATGTTGGAAAGATTGTAGCGAATATTTTCGGAAACAAACTGTGTATCGATAAAAGTAATATGGGTTGATAAGTGTTCATTTTTTGAAAAACGGGCAATTATCGTTCAATTTTCAATATTTTTTTGATGCATTTGAATGATAAAACGATGCATTCCTGGTGCCAATTCGGTCAATTCAACATCTGCTCATTCTGAGGAAATTGAAAGTCCAGAATTGGGATCAAAGGCAATCACTCATTCAACAAAATCCACTTTTTCCATCGATTTTCACGCGATAAGTTCAAATCCAGTACCAATATCCCTCAATGCCAAATCGGCTTCAAAATGAGCATTTTTTGAATGATTATTGCCCGAATTTGCCACTGAGGCAAGAAGTGAATTTCCATTCATTTCTAATCGAGAAAAGCCAATAAATGAAAACGCCATAACAAAGGCACATGCGACCGCTGAGAGCCCAAACTGAAATTGTCTCGTATGGAGAAAATTTTTCAATTGTAAGAAAAATCCAAGTTCGCTCACTTTTTTTGCCTTCATATTTGAGATTTTTTAAAAAATAAGTACAATAATACAGTTATTTTAGCGTAACTTTGTTCTTTTGTCAAAAATATGTCAATTCGATTTTATCTTTTTGTGATAATGTTTATTTTTCTCACAAGTAGTGCGTCGGTTGGGCTTTTGTTCTTTTATATGAATCCCATTCCACACCCAACTCGCTCGCTCACTCTGATGGGAATTGGACTTTTTCTGATGGTTGCAAGTCTTTTGGCACCACTGATTTTTTTTCTCAAAAAAGTATACTATCGAGGCGATGTCAATCTTTCAACAATGAGCGCAAGTATTCGCCAAGCCATTCTGCTCGCGCTTACGATGATTTTTTTTATGGTTTTGTCACTTTATAATATTCAAGAATGGCACATTACGCTCACTGGACTAGCAACACTAGCCTGCGTGGAAGTAATGTTTCAGGCTCTCGATTAATTCTTTTTATGTTTACAAATCTCAAACTCATTTTTTCTCAAAAAAAATATATTTTTGGATATATTGCCTTGGTTTTATTTTTTGGAGCGCTCTGGTGGTATTTTACAGATATTAAGCTTATGTTCGGGAATTATGGCGCCGTTCAAGCCTCTATTGATACCGCTGCGTCTATTATTAATATTTTTCTCTTTTCGCTTTTTATTATTGCATGGATATTTCGGAGTATAATGTTCGGAAAACTCTCCCACAAGGGCGATAGTACAGGATTTCTTGGGGGAATTATTGGAGTTCTCATCTCCGGAAGCGTCTGTTGTGGGTCTTCACTCCTCATTCCTCTTGGAGCTAGTGTTTTTGCGAATACACTTGCCAAATATTTCCCCTACGGCGGGCTAGAACTAAAAATTCTTGGAATTATTATTCTTCTTTTTGGATTATACCAACTCCTCAAAAATCTCACCACTTGCCAAGCAAAAAAACCTCACTAATTCAGTGGGGTTTTTAAAATATTTTTGTAATAAAAAATCTCGATTTCTCGAGATTTTCCTTATTCAGCGATAGAAAGAGATCCGCCAGCCTTTTCGATAGCTGCTTTTGCAGAAGCAGAAGCCGCATCAGCTGTTACAGTAACCTTGGCTGTAAGAGTACCACGTCCAAGAACTTTCAAAAGTTTTCCTTTTTCACGGATAACTCGTCGTTCATAAAGTACCGCGTAATCCACTGTTGTAACACCATCCTGAGCCAATTTTTCAATCTGATCAAGATTCACGATTACAAATTCTTCAGGATTATACGCTGTAAATCCACGACGCTTTGGTGTTCTCATGAAAAGGCGAGTCTGTCCACCTTCAAAAGTTGGATAACGCTTTCCTTTTCCTGTACGAGAATTCTGCCCTTTCATACCACGACCAGAAGTTCCACCAACACCTGATCCACGACCTCGCGCAAGACGAGTCTTTCGAGTTTGTGAACCACGGTTTGGAGCAATTGTTGAAAGATTTGCCATAAAAATAGAGAGTTAAAATGCGTTTGCAAAATTATTTTGCTTTGCTAAACGAGCGAGTAAGTGAAGATGGTTTGAGAGACTGAAGAGCCTTCAAAGTCACGCGAGTATTTGTAATAGTATTTGGTGCCCCGTGTTGTTTTGCAATTACATCTTTAAGACCTGCAACTGCGAAAACTTTACGAGCAGAACCACCAGCAATAATACCAGTACCTGGGTGCGCTGGATGAATGAAAATCGCACTTGATTTGAAGTTTGCAGTCACATCGTGTGCAATCGTTCCATCTACGATAGGGAAAGTAATGAGGTTTTTACGAGCATCTCGAAGAGCTTTTTCGATAGCACCCTGAACTTCACCAGCCTTTCCAATACCAAGACCAACACGACCTTTTCCGTCGCCAATTACCATAGACACTCGGAAACGAAGTTGGCGTCCACCAGCAGTTACACGAGTTACGCGGTCAATTGCAAGAATTTCTTCCTGAAATTCCTTCACTTCCTCACGAATTCCTCTACGGTCATTTCGGCGAGGCTTACGGCTTCCACGACCTTTTTCAGAAGTATTTTCTTGAGTTTTTTGTGTCTCCTGAGTCACTTCTGTTGTTACTGTTTCAGCTTCAACTACTTCTGTCTCTGGAGTTTTTGGAGTATCTGACATATTAAATAGAAGAAAGATAATTAAAATGCAATTCCCGCTTCGCGAACCGCTTCCGCAAGAACTTTTACGCGACCATGGTAAAGATATCCTCCACGATCAAATACGCAAGTTTTAATGCCTTTATCAAGCATCGCTTTTGCGATCATATTTCCTACTTCTGCGGCTCTTTCTGATTTATTTCCAGAAGTAACTTTTAGATCACTTGCTGAACAGATGGTTACAGAATTGATATCGTCAATAAGCTGAGCATAGATATGCGTATTACTTCGGAAAACTGAAAGACGAAAACGACTTTCAGAAGTCTGAATTCGAGAACGCACTTTATGTGCTCGCTTAAGACGGTTTTGTACTTTTTTAAGCATAAAAACGAATAATTAAGATAATGAATAGACTTTTTATTTTCCGGCCGTTTTACCAGCTTTACGACGAATATGTTCACCAACATATCGAATACCCTTTCCTTTGTAAGGTTCAGGTTTCTTGAGTGAGCGAACATAGGCTGCAAAATAACCAAGGAGTTGCTTGTCGTGAGAAGAAAGGTGAATAATATTTTTATTATCCTTATCTACTTCGATAGTAATTCCTTCTGGAGCTTCTACTGGTACTTTATGCGAGAAACCAAGAGAAAGTTCCATTTTCTGAGGGCCTTTTACATCAAATTTGTAACCAACCCCGACGATTTCAAGAGACTTTTTGTAACCTTCAGAAAGTCCCACCATCATATTCTGAATCAAAGAACGAGTAAGACCCCAAAAAGCTTTTTGTTGTTTTACTTCCTGATTTTCAATAGAAACTTTAAGTATATTATCAGCCTGCTCAACGCGAACACCTTCAAGTACTGGTACAATAAGTGTATGTTTCGCATTTTTTGCAACTACTGCTTCTGGTGTGATTTCTACAGTCACTCCAGTAGGAATAGTAATTGGCTGTTTTCCAATTCGAGACATAATAAATAAATTTAGATTTTAGAGGATTAAACGGAATTTGGACTAGTAAATTTCGCAAAGAAGTTCACCACCAACACCAAGAGCGTGTGCTTCGTATCCAGTAATCACACCCTTTGGAGTAGAGAGAATATAGATTCCCACTCCATTACGAGATTTTCGGATATCAGCAGATTTGATGTAAATTCTCTGTCCTGGTCGACTAATTCTTCGGAATGATGGAATATATTTTGTTTTACGAACATCTTCAAGCTGAACAGAAAAAGAACGAGAATCTTCTGCAAGTTTGTAGTCCACAATATAACCATTTTTCTTCAAAATACGAAGAATTTCACCTCTCATTTTAGAAAACGGAACAGTTACTTCGTGAAGACGAGCAAGATACCCATTTCTAAGACGCGTGAGAAGATCGGCGATAGAATCGTGTGTCATAAGTTTTAGAATTTAGAATTATAATGAAGAATGATAGAATCAATTCTACCAACTTGATTTGCGAACACCCATGAGTTCTCCAGCATTAGCCTTTTCACGAATACAAATACGGCAAAGTTGAAATTTACCAATATATCCGTTTACACGACCACAGTTTGAACAACGGTGGTAAAGTCGTGTAGAAAACTTTGGAGTTTTTCCGAGTTCTTTTGCGCGCTCAGCTTTTTTCTGAGCTTGTTGACATTTATATACAATTGCTTTTCGAGCCATAGTGAGAAAGGATTAACGACTGAATGGAAAACCGAGTTTTTTGAGAAGGGCATGAGAATGCTCTTTGCTCTGAGTTTTAAATTTGATAGTAATCTGCATACCGTGTGTTTTCACTACATCAAGTTGAGGAACTTCAGGGAAAATTGTATGTTCTTTAATACCAAAGTTAAAGTTTCCATCTTTATCAAAAGATTTTGCAGAAATACCACGGAAATCACGAACACGAGGAAGTACTACAGCAATCAATTTTTCAAGAAAATCGTACATACGCTGACCTCGAAGAGTTACCATCATACCAACTGGCATTCCTTCACGAAGTTTAAAGTTAGAAACTGATTTTCGCGCGTGATTTACACGAGGAAGTTGTCCTGTAATCAAGGCAAGATCATTCTTGAGAGAAGAAAAATCTTTGTGACCAGAAGCAACATAGCTACCAATACCCATATTCACTACAACTTTTTCAATCATAGGAAGCTGCATTGGATTTTTAATATCAAGTTCTTTCGCAATTTCCGGAAGAACTTTTTGAGTATAATTTTCTTTAAAAGACATAAGAAAGAATTAAATATTACGGCTTGACATACCGCGACTAAAATAATGAACTAGAGAGTTGTTCCAGATTTTTTTGCAAAACGAACTTTTTTTCCGTTTTCGATACGATATCCAACACGAGTTGGTTTTCCAGTTTTTGGATCCACAAGCATTACATTTGATACATCGATCGCTTTGGCAATTTCTACTTTCTGGCCAGGTGTTGCGCCTTGTTTTTTAATGTGGCGAGTAACAATATTTACCCCCTCAACAACAACTCTGTTTTCCTTTGGAAATGCACGAACTACTTTTGCTTTCGTTCCTTTGCTTTTTCCAGAGATGACGATAACTTCATCATTTGTATGGATTTTCATAAAAATTTGAATTAAAATGATAACAATGTTTGTTGATAATGGGAATTATACAACATCTGGGGCAAGTGAAATAATTTTTTGGAAACCTCGTGCGCGAAGTTCGCGGAATACTGGTCCAAAAATACGAGTTCCCTTTGGTTCGCGTTTGTCATCAATGATAACACAAGCATTATCATCACTACGAACGTATGTTCCATCTGGGCGTCGAATTTCTTTTGCCACTCGAACGATTACTGCTTTTACTACCGCTTTTTTCTTGATATTTCCATTTGGAAGAGCACGTTTGATAGCAACAACAATAATATCACCAACACTTGCATAGCGTCGTTTTGATCCACCAAGAACCTTAATACAAAGAGCTTCCTTAGCACCAGTATTATCAACAACTACAAGTCTACTTTCTGTTTGAATCATAGAAGATATTTTAGAAGGAGAATTAAAAATTTTGAAAGATTATACTGCGCTGTGAGATACAACAGAATCTTCGATGAGAGCCCATCGCTTAAGGCGAGACATAGGGCGAGTTTCACGAATTGTTACAGTATCACCAACCTTTGCAATCGCGTTCTCATCATGAGCATAAAATTTTGATGATGACTTATAACGCTTCTTATATTTTGGATGTGTTTTGTATGTCTCAACAGTGACTACAATAGTTTTTTGCATTTTTGTACTAGTCACAACACCAGTTTTTGTTCGCATAGAAGAGAAAAATAAAGAAGAAAATTAGAGTGATGACGAAAGAAATGTTGAGATGCGAGCAATATCTTTACGCATTGCACGGATCAAATGTGTCTGTTTAAGTTCACCGAGATCTTTCTTCATTGTAAGAACGAAAAGCTCTTTCTGTGCCTTGGCAAGCTCTGCTAAAAGCTGAGATTTTTCTAGTGCTTTGAGTTCGTCTACTCTTTTATTTGAAGTAGCTTTCTGAGTTTTAGCCATAAAATAATAGTAAATTGAATATAATCAACAAAAGAAACACAAATTTTTTTCCTAAAAGGAGAAATTATTAGTATTTCCAATGAAAGAGAAAAACTAGAAATCAGTTTTTGAAAGAATAATTTTCGTTTTAAGTGGAAGTTTGAATGATGCACGAGTAAATGCTTCACGAGCAACTTCTGGTGAGATATCACCAATTTCAAAAAGAATTCGTCCTGGTCTTACTGGAGCGCGGTACATTTCTACAGAACCTTTACCACCACCCATTGGAACTTCAAGAGGTTTTTTAGTGTAAGGTTTGTCTGGGAAAATACGAATCCAAAGATTTCCACCTTTACGAAGGTATCGGATCATTGCCTTACGAGCACTTTCGATCTGGCGAGAAGTGATGTATCCAGCCTCTGTAACCTTCAGAGCATAATCCCCAAAAGCAATTTCAGAACCACGAGTGGCAATTCCCTTGATTACTCCACGATGAGCTTTTCGATATCGTGTTCTACTCGGTTGTAGCATAGGATTGAATTATTAGAATTATAAATTGAGATTTTGAAGAAATTATTTTTTGAAAACATTTCCTTTAAAAATCCATACTTTGATACCAATAGTACCAGCGGTTGTTTCTGCTCTTTCATAAGCAAAATCAACATCAGCACGAATCGTCTGAGTAGGGATAGAACCATCCTTGTAAGTTTCTTTACGAGCAATTTCTGCACCATTGAGACGACCTCCAAGTTTTACTTTCACACCAAGACCTCCTTTTTCCATTGTACGAGCAATGGCGTTTTTAATAACACGGCGGTATGGCATTTTCTTTTCAATCTGACGAGCAATAGAATCAGCGACGATTGAGGCAGAAAGTTCAGGTTTTTTTACTTCTTTTACTTCAAGAGTAAAGTTATATTCTGGATATTTTTTCTCAAGAAGTACCTTAAGAGCGTTGATATTTTCATCATCGTTCCCAAGAACAAGAGCCGTACGAGAAGTATAGATTGTGATAGAAACAGTATTGTCTCCGCTGTGGTTAATGAAGATATTTGCCAGAGGAAGACCTTTATAATGCTTCGTAACAACAGATCGAATTGCTACATCAGATGAAACATGATGACCGTAAGATTTTTTATCATAAAATCCATTTGATCTCCAAGATTTGATGTATCCAATACGAAATGCTAGTGGGCTAACTTTGTGTCACATAGGTTTTAAGTAGAAATAAAATTATACAGAAAGAGTAATATCAACATTTGAAGTTCTCTTCAGGATTCGATGTGCACGACCACGAGATACTGGGTTAATTCTCTTATACATCATTCCTTGAGTTACAACCACTGAAGCAATTTTCAAATCTTCAATTTTTTGAGAATCATTGTGCACGGCATTATTAACAGCACTTTTAAGTACTTTATGAACAATAGTTGCACCTTTTTTCGGCATAAAGCGAAGTACATCAAGTGCTTCCTGTGCCGTTTTTCCTCGAATAATATAAGCAATTACATTAAGCTTTTTTGGTGAGATGCGAACATTTCGAACAGAGGATTTCATATTTTTTAGATAAAGTTAAATGTGGAATCTTGAAAATACTATTTATTTCCAGAGTGAGCCATGAAGCGGCGAGTGAAAGAAAATTCACCAAGCTTGTGTCCAACCATATCTTCTGTTACAAACACAGGAATATGTTGTTTTCCATTGTGTACACCAAATGTGTGTCCTACAAATTCTGGAGCAATAGTACAAGCTCGAGACCACGTTTTAATAATAGTTTTTTTACCTGTTTCATTGAGTTTCTCGATTTTTTTCATTACACGAGGATCAATATAAGGTCATTTTTTAAGACTACGAGTCATAGGAAAAATTGTAAAATTTTAGAGTGAAATGGAATTAGCCTTGAAGTTTTCCAGAGCGAGTACGAAGAATCCAACGATCTGTGCTCTTGCGAGAACGAGTTTTCACACCACGAGCAAGACGACCCCATGGAGTTTTTGGACCTTTTCGCTGACCGATAGATTGGTGTCCTTCACCACCACCATGCGGGTGGTCAACCGGGTTCATAGATGAACCGAGAACTGTAGGACGACGACCAAGCCATCGAGAACGACCAGCCTTACCAATCGTTACTTGATTCCAATCTTCGTTTGAAACTACTCCGATAGTAGCACTACATTTTTTATGTACCAAACGAATTTCTCCAGAAGGCATTTTCAACTGAGTATATTCACCTTCTTGTGAAATCACAAGTGCTGAAGCACCAGCTGAACGAATAGAATTTGCTCCTTTTCCAAGAATCAATTCTACATTGTATACTGGAAGTCCTGTCGGAACAAATCCGATTTCCATACGATTTCCTGCAACTGGTTTTGCATCATTTGAAATAATAATGTCATCACCAACTTTCATAGTTGAGTGAGCCAAAACGTAACGACGTTCACCATCTTTATAACATACAAGCGCAATAAATGCAGAGCGATATGGATCGTATTCGATAGTTTCTACCTTTGCTGGAATTCCAACTTTTTCAAGCTTGAAATCTACAACACGGTACAATTTTTTGTGTCCAGCACCTTGGTGGCGAACAGAAATTCGACCAGCACTGTTACGACCAGCATTTGCCTTCTTATATACTGTAAGTGGCTTGTATGGTTCATGAGCAGTGATTTCTTCATATGTTAAGCCTGTCATAAAACGACGAGAAGGCGTAGTTGGTTTATACTTTTTAATCGGCATAAAATTGAGAGTTATAATAATGAAGAGAGGGATTAGTTAACCTTCTCGAAATTTGCAATTTTTTGACCAGCCTTAAGCGTAATCATTGCCTTTTTTTGAATACCTCGCTTTCGTTGTACACCCTGACGAGTAAAGTGAAATTTTTCACGAGTTTTGAGAACATTTACTTTTGCAACTTCTGCACCATAAAGTGTGCGGATGGCATTTTTAATGTCAATTTTTGTGGCATTTGCATCAACAATACAAGTGTATACACCGCGGATTTCTCCATCAGTACTCTTGTTTGTTACCACAAATGAACGAATCACAGAATAAAGAGAATTCATAGGAAAATTTTTAATAACTAAATAATACAGAGGTATTATTTTGAAAAGTGTTCATAAAGATGCTTGAGTGAAGCTTCTGAGAAAATCAAATCCTGATACTTAAGAAGATCGTGTGGATTCAAATATTCTACATTCACAACACGAGAATTAGCAATGTTGTACGCACCAAGTACTGAATTTTTTTCATCACGAGTGATAGCAACCAAAGGTTTTTTTGCGGTCATAGCATTCATAAGCGCTACAACATCCTTTGTTTTTGTTCCATTGAATGCTTCAACTACTTTTACAGCTTCCTGAGAAGCTTTTGTAGAAAGAATGGAAAGAAGCGCCAATCGACGTTCCTGACGGTTCATATCAACAGAGAAATTTCGAGTATTTCGTGGGCCAAATGTAACACCTCCTCCTCGACGGATTGGTGAGCGACGATCACCTACACGAGCATTACCAGTTCCTTTCTGACGGAAGAGTTTCTTTGTAGTACCTTTAACTTCTCCACGAGTTTTTGTATGAGCAATGGCGATACGACCATTAGCTTGCTGAAGGACAAGAAGACGGTGAATAAGTCCCATATTTGGTGTAACACCAAAGTGAGAAGCTTCAAGATCTACTGTACCTTTCTGTTTACCGTTTTTATCAAATAGTGGGGCTTTCATAGAAATGAATAGAAATTAAATAATTTAGAATGGAAATTCTCATTCAACTAGAATGCAAGAGTAATAAGAGAATTACGAGCTCCTGGAACTGGACCCTTGAGAGCCACAACATTCAATTCTTTATTTACAAGAACTACTGGAACCTTTTTAAGAGTAATGCGGTCAAGACCCATGTGTCCGTGCATTTTTTTCCCTGGTTTTGTACGACGAGGTTTTCGGTTACCGATAGAACCGAGAGCGCGGTGGAATTTTGAACCATGTGATGCTGGACCACCCGAGAAGTTCCAACGTTTCATAGCACCCTGGAAACCTTTACCTTTAGAAGTACCTACTACCGTTACGAGCTCTACGCCGTCAAGCATATCAAGAGTGATTGCATCACCTTTGTTCATACCTTCGAAAGCGCCAGTGTGTTCAAATTCACGGAGAGTTTCTTTTTTCCCGTCAATCATGCGAACTACAACAGCAGCGTAACCATCGTTTTCGATAGTTTTAATCTGTGCAATCTGAAGTTGTGGCACAGAAACAAGAGTAACTGGCGTAAAAACCCCATTATGGATCACGCGAGTCATCTCGATTTTTTTTGCAATAATACCTGCCATATAAAAAATATATACAAATAATGAGAGGTTGCCAATGTATTTTCCGCAGAAAATAGTGTTAGCAACTTCACTTTCAGTGATGAAAGTACTTTCACGAATAAATAAAAAGCTCGTGGATTATATGGTATTTTTTTTAAATGTCAAAAGTTTTTTTTGATTTTTTACAAAATGTCAAGTCAAAATTTTTTATAAAAATAAAAATCCTCCAAAAATAGGATTTTTAAAAATTTATAGAAATACCAAAAACATGATTGCAAGAATCAAAATACGGACGCTCTGAGCGCAAAGTGAAATCAGAAAAATTTGTTTTTTGTTCAAGTTCATTCGGAAATAGTGTGCTGATAACGAGCTTACTATAAAAATATCTGGTAAAAATATTCTCCAAAAAGTGAAGAAAATAATAAAAATTATATTTTTTGGAAGTTTTTCAGGGTTGTCTTGGAGGAATTGAGTGTTTTTGGAGGAAATACGAGAAAGAATATAAGTGTCAAGAATACAAGCCACAAAAGCCGAAATAATTAAAACATCAAAAAATCATTTTGTCTGAGAAATCAATAAGCCAGAACCTGATAAAAATGCAGCCAAAAGTGACATAAAATAGTGTTCCGTGCTCCAGCGTGGGAAAAGATTCCATTCCATTCACCTCCAATAATCTTCAGGTAAAATCGGTAAATGCTGAAACCAAAAATCAGAAAGTTGTTCAAAAATTTTCATAAAATATAAATCATAAAATTTAAAAAAACCCCAACATTTTGAGGATTTTAATTGTGGAACATTTTTTTGAGGCTATTGGTAATCTCGTCAGCATAATTTTTTTCAGAAAGATTTTTATAAAGAGCATCAAAATCAATGGCTGATTTTTTCGCGAAATCATCTAAAATTTTTTGAGAATTGTGCAAATCCAAATCTGGAAATTGTATTTTATCCCAAAGCGATTCAGAAGACAAAATCTCAAGCCAATTCTGCACCGCCTTATCAGCCTTCGAAATTTCAAAAATCGCCCCACGAATAATGTCACGTTCAAGCGCAAAATCGCCAATTTTGAGGTTTTGATATATTTTGACAAGCGCATCACTCGGAATTTTGAGAATCGCATCAGTATCAAAAGAAGAAACTGCGCGCACAAATTCCAATTCTTTGAAAGCATCGAAAAAACTCAAAATCCATCGCATAAATTCATCCCAATAATTTTTTTCTAATAAATTACCCGCAAGAATTTTCCACGCATTTTCCATTTCATCGGCACGCACAGATTTGTAGGCCTCATTTTTGAGCGTCATCGCATCTTCCCAAATCTGATCCAAAACTTCGCGACCCAATTTTTCAAAAATATTTGATGCAGAAGCAATTTCTCCTGGGAGTAACAACGAAAATTGGAAAAAATTATTCTCCAGCATCACTGCGTGGTCAATTGAGTGAATATAATTTTCCGTCAAATTGAGTGAGAAAACCGTGCCACGAACGCCCGCCACGATATTGTGTTCAGGAACACGAACCGACATTCGAGAACCTGGATACAGCGTACGAATCATGTCAGTATAAATTTTTCCTTGCATCAGCGTCGCCTCAAGTTCAATCTTGGAATAATCTTCCGCGACCTGCATTTTATTGATAGCAAAAGTCGTCTCAGCGCCAAGCTGCGTCGTAGAGCGATCCGGCCAAAAAAGTGTTGCTTCGGATTTTTCTTGTGTAATAATCGTATCTTTTTCTTTGAGTGAATATTTTTCGTGTTCAGAAAGCGAAATAGTCACGTCACCACGCACAATACGCGCCGCGCCAGAATCCACCAAAAGATACGGATCTATGGGATCATCGGCGTGAATAGCGCGATAGTATTTGTAGGCGGAAACGCCCATCGCTGTGATAAATATGGTCACCAAAATCACGGAAATGGCGAGAAAAAATTTTTTCATAAAAACTGGATTTTATCAAAAAAATAAATATGATACAGCGAGTATACACTATTTTTCCAAAAAATTCAAAAAAATGAATAAGTATCATCGCCTCATTTTAGCATTTCTGGCTTTTGCGATTTTTTCTTTAATTTACAAAATTATTGTTTTTCAAATCCAAAAATTTCAAGTAGAAAATTTTTCTGACGCACTTGTAAAGCAAAATTTAGAAATCGCGGAGCGCACGACTCTCAAAGAAAATTTGGAAAAATATATTTCAACGAACGCATATCGGACGCAGGTTGCCAAGGCTTCACAAAATAAAAGTATGCCTGGAGAAACCGTGATTAATGTCGTTTCTCAAGAAGATGTGAATGGGAACGCTGATCTCGATACGCAAGATATTTATGCAGAAAATAGCGCAAAACGCGAGGATCCAACCGCCAAAATGTCCAATCCTGAGCGCTGGCAATATTTGTTTCAAAATGGCCTCAATAAATTACCAAAATAAAAAATCCCCAATTGGGGATTTTTTTAGAGGATAATTCCATCTTCATCGCGACGAGGTTTTTTTGGGATTTTTTTGTTGGGATCAAAATCCGTCAAATCCACGAGCGCTGGTGCTGCCAAGAAAATTGACGACCACGTTCCAACCACAGTTCCAAAAATCATTGCAAGTACAAAACCTTTGATAGATTCGGGACCAAAAAGAAACATCGCAAGAAGAACAATCAAAATAGTGAGCGAGGTAAAGAGCGAGCGGCGCATTGTCCCGTGAATCGCTTCATCAATAATTGTTGGCAAATTTTTCTTTTTCTCTTCTTTAAGCGTAGCGCGAACTCGATCCATAATCACAATCGTATCATTAATAGAATATCCAAGCACCGTAAGCATCGCTGTAATCAAGAAAATATCAATTTTGAATGCCGGGAAAATCGCTGAAGTCAAGACATATAGTCCAAATGCCACCACCACATCATGCAAAAGCGAAATTCCAGTTACCACCGCAAACGGCCAACTCGCCATTCCCGGAATCGCACCAGAAAATGCATACATAATATAAATGGAAATCATAATCACCACAAGTGTAAGCGAAATATATCCAGAATTCTTAATATATTCCCCAAATGACGCACCAATATTTACATATTGTGATTGGGTGATTTTCCCATCAGAAACGCTATTGTAGAGTTCTTGAAGATTGTGGAAAAATTTTTCTTTGGTTGCATTGACAAAAGCCGTTTTAGTCGCCGTGTCGCCCGTTGTCATCGCCTCATCAACACCAATTTCGATCATAAAATCATCTGAACCTGTAATTCGATAAACGAGAAAATCCGTCAAAATCGCTTGTTCTTCACGAGAAAGCGTATTTTTCGCTTCAGCGATAAATTTTTCTCGCGTTTCAGAAATTACTTTTTCGGTGTCAATATTGGTTACATTATATTTGACCTGCACTCCACCCGTCAAATCAATTCCCTGATGAAATGGCAGAATAAATGGAGAAATAACGGAAAAAATAAAAAGAATTCCTGCGAGAATATACGCAAATTTTCGATTTTTAACAAATGAGTACATAAAAATATTTTAAAATTTTCCTTATATTATGGGAGAGTGCAAAAAAGTCAAAAAAAATCAGAAAATTCTTGCGATTTTACGAAAAATAGTATATACTTTCTAAAAACAAAAATTATGCAGTACAAAATTCCTATTCAAATCGAAAATGAAGATACTATCGTTCTTGGGCTTTCTTTACGGCAGCTCGGGATTATGATGGTGTTTGGTGGAATCGCCTACTCGCTCTTCCAATTTTTGGAATCAAGAATTGGTGGAATCGCGCTCGTTCCAGCAATTATTGTGGCAGGAATGGGTATTGGAATCGCGCTCGTTCGAATCGCAGAAATGACATTTTTACCGCTAACGCTCAACTTTTTGCGAATGTCGCTCAATGGAAAAGCTCGTCCATGGTCGCAGTGAACCGATAGTTATACCGAACTTGAAATCGGCCACATTTCAACTTCAGACGAAAAAATCGTGCAAACGACTTCCAAAGAAAGCTTTACTTCCTCAATCGCGAACAACGAAGATTTCGCGGAAAAACTCAAAAATCTCTAAAATATGGTTGCAGAAAAAACTACAAAATCCGTGAAAAGTGGGAAAAAACCGAATCAGGATACGAGCGTTCAGCGCTATATGCCTTTTTCTGAGATTCGCGACAATCTCATCGTAATGAAAGACGGCTCGTCTCGTATGGTTCTCAAAGTCCATGCGCTCAATTTTAATCTCAAAAGTACTGAGGAGCAAGATGCGATTTTGATGAGCTATCAGCGTTTTTTGAATGCGCTCAATTTTCCGATTCAGATCATTATTCGTTCGCTTCGAGTGGATATCGAAAGTTATATCAACAAACTCAAAAATCTCGCACTCAAACAAGAAAATCCGCTTCTACAAGAGCAAACATACAAATATATTGACTTTCTTTTGACACTAATTGACTTGGCACAAATTATGAAAAAAGAATTCTATATCGTGGTGCCATACGATTTTGAAAACAATGAAAGTGTTCGAAAAACTGATTTTCTCGGAATTTTTCGAAGTTTTTGGTCGGCGATTTCTCAGACCGAATCAGTAGCAGATATTCGCGCTAACCGAAGTCGCGTTCAAAAGCTTCACAAAGGAAATTCTGAACGACTCAGTACCATTAAAATGTCACTTGAAAGTATTGGGCTTCGTGCGGAAGAACTCAAAAAAGACGAACTTATCAAGCTTTTATACAATTATTATAATCCACGAGTTGGTGCAGAAAATATAATGCGTGGAAATGTTGATGACTATAATTTTGGATAGGCGAGAAAATTTGCACTTTTTGAAAAATTTTATACAATGCGCGCATGACTCGTGCGTTTCTTCCCGCTTCTTCTAATATTATTTGTCGCAACGGGAACGACATTCTCCTCATCAAACGATCTCACAAAGCAAAAGCTTGGCCCAATTTTTGGGCTTTTCCTGGTGGAAAAGTGGATGATTTTGAATTTTTTCGTGAAGCCTGACTTCGTGAATTGACCGAAGAAGTCGGAATTTACGCAAAAAAATATAATTTTTCGGGCGAAACAATTGTTTTTCATCGCAATAATTCTGGTTCAAAAATTAGTTATTTTGGGCTCGTAGACGAATGGGAAGGTGTTCCTGAGATTTGCGAACCCGACCTGGCAACCGACCTTGCATGGTTCCCGATTTCCGCTTTGCCATCACCTTTTATTCCACATCACAAAATCGCGCTTGATGCGATTTTGGCAAATATTGCGTACCAAGAAATTGATTTTTTGGTCTAAAATTATGAAGAAAAAAAATCCAAAAAATCTCGTTGGAGAGCTTCTTTTTGAAGGTTCCAAAATCATTTTTAACGCTCGCGGTGAGCGATTTTTCGTGCGTGGAAAATTGGAGAAAAAATTTCTGCACGGCGATGTTGTGCTCGCAAAAATCACGAAAAAATCGGAATCTGGACGGATGGCGGAAGTCGCGATTCTCAAAATCATGGAACGAACGCAAAAAATTCTGCTGGGACAAAAAAAGTGAAAATATATTTTTTTGGCGCCAAATTTTGGAACCATTGAAAAAATTCGAATCGAGAAAAATTCTCTCGAAAAATTCCCTGGTGATGATGTGATGATGGAATTTGAGATGGACGGAAAATTCGCGAAAATCCAGAAGATTTTTGAAGCAACTGAGCACGACAGTGAAGTGGCGAGCATTTTATTTTTGCATAATATTCCTGAAAAATGGAATCCCGAGATTCGAAAACAAGAAAAATTTTTGAAAAATTTGTACGAAAAATTTGAAAAAATCGAGCCAAATTTTCGAGTAGATTCGCTCATCGCCGACGAAAAAAACCTTATTCCTGCATTCAAAAATAATCCGGATTTATCTTATTTTAATCAGCTTTCAAGCGGAACCGAACAGCGTGTGGATTTGAGAAATTGGTATACACTGACGATTGATGGGGCGGACGCAAAAGATCTTGATGACGCGATCAGTATCGCAAAATACGATGATGGAAATTTTTTACTCGGCGTGCACATCGCGGATGTAAGCCATTTTGTCACAGAAAAATCGCCAATCGATCACGAAGCTCGCACGCGCGGTACGAGTATTTATTTGCCGCAGAAAGTGATTCCAATGCTCCCAGAAACACTTTCCAATCATCTTTGTAGTCTGACGCCAGAAACTGAGAAAAAAACACTCACTTGTCTGATGAAAATTGACAAAAAAAGTGGAAAAGTGCTTCACACCGATATTTTTGAAAGCCTAATTCAGAGCCAACATCGTGGCGAATATGGGAAAATTTTTGAAAATTTTCAGAAAAAATCTTTTGAAAATACCTTGCTGGAAAACACGATTTTCAGCGCTTTTGAATTATTCGAAATCATTAAAAAACGACGAAAAAAGGAAGGAAAAATTTCGTTTGAGACGACGGAATTGTATTTTGATTTTGAAAAAAATAGTCACACGCCGATTGGAATCAGAAAACGCGATCGCAACGATGCACATCGGTTGATTGAAGAATTTATGGTGCTCGCCAATGAGGAGGTGGCAAAATGGTGTACAAAACGAAAAATTCCGTTTTTGTCGCGCGTGCATGATGAACCGAACGACGAAGGCATACAAATTCTCGAAAATATTCTTGGAAAAAATCGCAAAAAATCTGAAAAAATTCTTCCAAAACATATCGCTGAATATCTCGAAAAACTCGATGAAAGTGCACGATATCACGCATCTCGTTTGATCCTTCCAAAAATGTCAAAAGCCATTTATTCACACAATAGAAGTGGGCATTTCGGCTTGGCGCTTGATTTTTATTCACACTTTACCAGCCCGATTCGGCGCTATCCCGATCTCGCGACGCATCGCGCCATCAAGCAATATTTGGCAAAAAAATTGGATGAAAAAAATAAAAAATCACTCACCAAATTTTTAGAAAAAACAGCCGAAATTGCTACTTTGACAGAAAAGCGTGCCGAAATGATTGAAAATTCTGTGGACAAAATTTATATGTTGCGATTTATGGAAGCTCATATTGGCGGGATTTTTGACGGAAAAATCTCGGGCGTGACGGATTGGGGAATTTTTGTGGAGCTCGATATGGGTGTCGAAATTCTCGTGTATTTGCCACGATTTCACGATTTTCAGGTGGATAACGTCGTGGGCGCAATTATCGATCGTCATCAGAAAATTATTTTCCAAATCGGCGAGAAAAAAACTATCAAAATCAAAAAAATCCTCAAGGAAGATGGGAAAATCGTTGGCGAATTTATCAAAAAATAAAATCCTCGTATGAGGATTTTTTAAATATTATCAAAAGATTTTTTGGAAAAAATATAATACGAAGTGCCAAGCAAAATGACAATGTATCCTATTGCAAAAGCAAAAACTAACGCAGTATGAATACTGGGCACGAATGAAAAATGAATCAATTCTTTAAAATTGAGTGCCTGAAAATTGGGAAAGAAAAATAAAATTCCACGGCTAACACTCGCCATAACAGCCTGCTCATGCGTCGTCGCATACTCCAAAAGCGCGTATCCGCTGTGCGCCACAATATACACCGCAAGCGTTCCAAAAGTCGCAATTCCGCCTGACAAAAAAATCGAAAAAAACAAAATTATTACCAAAAGTGATAGCCATTTGAGAAAAATTCCCAAGATCGCGAAACCAAAAATCAGCGTCACTGGCACTTCAAAAAAAATCATCAACCCCATCAAAATCGTTGACAAAATCAACACAAGAATCAGCAAAATCGCCGCAAATCCAAAAAATTTTCCAAAAATAATTTTTCCACGACTAATCGGCCTCAAGAGCGTAAGATAAATTGTTTTTTCTTCAAATTCGCGCGACAAAAGGCGATTTCCGAGAAACAAAATAATCAACAATCCCGTGACTTCCATGAATGAAAGCCCAAAATCTGGCACGATAAACTGGGATTGATTAAGTGACAAAATATTGAAAAAAATAATCCCAAGGAGCATTACAATGCCAAAAAAACAGGTTATCGAAAAAAATCGAGACCGAAGAATTTCGCGAAATGTATTGAGCGCAATTGTGTACATATTATTTTGAAATATTGGAAAATTCTGAAGATAATTCTTTGATAATTTTGGCTTGCAAATCAGCCAACTCAGCGTCATCAGCGCGAGGCACACTCTGAAAATTTGAATCTTCAATCGAGTTGGCGGGAATCAAATGAAAATGGCAATGCGGAACCTCAAATCCCTCAAATTTCGCACAAACACGCGCACAATGGGTCGCTTTTTGAAGTGCTTTGGAAATTTTTTGCGCGGCCGAGAGCATCGCGTTTAAATATTCTGGCGGAACATCAGAAAAATGGTCAATTTCGATTTTTGGAATAATCAATGTATGCCCTTTCTGTTGAGGAAAAATATCCAAAAATGCAAATACAAAATCATCTTCATAAATCTTGAATGACGGAATTTCGCCAGCAATGATTTTAGAAAAAATAGTTGACATAAGAAAAAATGATTAATTAAATGAAAAATCAAGAAATGCACGATTTCCGTTGATAAAATCAGAAATCGACTGAGATTTTTTCCCCTCCAATTTTACAATTTCTGGGAAAATCACGCCAGAATGGGCTACAATCGCAATTTTTCCATCAGAATCTTTAAAAACTGTTCATATTTTTTTGTCAGTCGCGATAGCATCAGAAAAAGAAATTTTTTCGAATAATAAGCGTTTTCCTTGGTAAATATCAAAAATTCCTGGCCACGGGGAATATGCCTGATATTTATGAAAAATCTCGCGTGCACCCTGATTCCAATCAATTTTTCCATCTTCTTTGGAAATTTTGGTACAATATGTTGCTTCGCTGTGATTTTGCTCCATTGGGGAATATTTGCCTGATTCTAATCACAAAATCCCGTCAATGAGAGCATTTGGGGAAACTTCGGCAAATTTTTCAAAAAGTGACACACTCGTTTCATTTGGAGAAATTGTAATTTTTGCAACACAAATCATCGCGCCTTCATCCATGCCTTCGCTCATCTGCATAATCGTCACGCCAGTTTCTTTTTCCCCATTTAAAAGCGCGGACTGAATTGGCGAGGCGCCACGATATTTGGGTAAAATCGAGCCATGCACATTGATACACATTTTTTTTGGAATTTCCAGAAGTTCTTTCGGCAAAATTTTTCCGTACGCCACAACGACAAAATAATCGCACTGATACTCAGCAATTTTTTCAAGAAATTCGGTATTATTTCGGATTTTTTCTGGCTGAAAAACAGGAATTTTGTACGATTCAGCGAGTTGTTTGACGGGGCTTGCAATGAGCGTTTGCGCGCGGCCAAATTTTTTGTCAGGATTTGTCACAGCAAATTCGACGGAAAAATTTTCATTTTCCAAAATCCCACGAAGCACCGACGCAGACAATTCTGGAGTTCCAAAAAAACCAATTTTAAGCATATTTTGAAAAATTTTTATAATTGTAGTATAAAAAAAAGTTTTGTAAATGCAACTTTTTTGAAGAGTGCGCAAGAAATTTGCTTTTTTGAGCAAGAATTGCTATACTATTTGAGATAATTTTTTTGTATGAAATTTTTAAAAATTTTTCTCATTTTGCTGGCAAGCTTTTGTGTCACGATGATGCCTATCGCGCATGCACAAGACAAAAACGACGCCATCAATAATCTTTCCAATAATATCAAAACGGAAGGAACGGAACACAAACAAATTAATGAATTCACAAAAGATGTTGGTGAAGGCTATTTTATCAAATCAGATAGCACAAATGCAAATGATGCGCTTAGTGCGACATTTTTTAATATTGCGCAAGGAATCAAAAATGCCATGTTGCTCATTGCGGTAATTTTTTTGATTATCGGCGTGATAAAATTGTTCACATCAGACGGAAGTGATGACGATGTAAAAAAATGGAAATACAATATTGCCTGGACCGCGGCGGGTGCGATTTTGCTTCAAATGGCGTATTCTATTTGGGCGACGCTTCTCAAAAATCCAAGCAATGGAACTTCGGTTATTATTGATGCTGAATGGGGATGGGAATTTTGGAATAATATTTTGGAACCACTCGTGGGGCTGGTATATTATTTTACGGGATTTATATTCCTCGCGATGATGATTTACGCATTTTATATTATCGTAACAGGGTCAGGCGACGAAGAAAAATTTGGAAAAGGGAAAAATACGCTGATTTTTGCATTGGTGGGATTTATTTTGATTCAAATTCCTCATCGAATCGTTTCACTTTTGTACAGCGGCGTTCCAAAATGTGAGCAAATGAGCGGTCATGTTTGGGATTTGGCGAAAACGCCATGTACCAGCAATTCTGAGGCTAGATTTGAAGGTGCGGTGGAACTTTTTGCCAATATTATCAAATATTTCAATACATTTTTGACGATTTTTTGTATTTTGATGGCGATTTACGCGGGTTGGCTTTTATTTATTTCTGGGGGTGATGAAGAAAAAATTTCTCGCGCGAAAAAAATTATTATTTATATCGTGATTGGACTGGTTTTGCTCGTCGCGAGCCACGCAATTTTTAGATTTTTCATTCTCGAAGGAATCACATTCTAATTCATTATTATGCAGCTTGGGAAAATTTTTCTCATCATCATTGCGACGATTGCTCTTCTGTTTTTTTTCTGGTGGCAATATCGCAAAAATATCGCAAAACGCCGTTCGAAGGAAATGGCTTTTTTGCGTGTAGTGATGGCTCGAAAAGACAGCGACAGCGACGAAAAAAAGGAAACAATTCGAGATTTTAAAGAACAAATTTCTCTCATGGAGCAACTTTTGTCCAATCTCAAATCGCTCTATCGCGGGAATTTTTTGGGCTGGCTTCTGGGGCAGGAATATATTTCTTTCGAATATACGGCGCACGCGAACGAAATTTATTTTTATATCGTGGTGCCGCGCAAATCCAAATTGCTCGTTGAAAAGCAAATTATTGGTTTTTATCCGGATTGTCTCATCGAAGAAACAAGCGAAATCAATATTTTTAAAAACAGAAAATCTGTGTTGGGCGAGGCGATGATTCTCAAAAAAGGCGACGAATTCCCAATTCGAACGTATCAAAAACTCGAATCGGATAGTATGAATGCGATTTTGTCGGCGCTTGGTCGCCTCAGCGAAAATACTTCCGCTACGATTCAAATTTTGCTCAAACCTGAGGATGACAATTGGCAAAATCGTATCAAAAAAATGATTCGAAAAGAAGAAAAAAATCCCGGAAAACGCCGATATATTTCATTCAATCCGCTCGTGTGGATACGTGGATTTTTAGAAATTTTTTTCCAAGATCCCGAAGAAAAAAATAAAAAAGATGAGCCAGAAATCGACGAAAAAGATCCGATTGACGATGAAGGCCTTATGAAAGAAAAAGTGAAAAAAACAGGATTTCTTGTGATGGTGCGAGTTATTGTGACAGCAGATGATGATGCGATTGCAAACGCGGAACTCAGAAATATTATTTCGTCATTTTCTCAATTTGCGTCGCCTGCGTACAATCGCTTTCGACCGATGCGCCACAAATCGCTTTCGGTTTTGATTCAATATTTTATTTTGCGACAATTTACGTGGTGGCAGAAAAATTTTTTGCTCAATATTGAAGAAATTGCGACACTTTTTCATTTTCCGCATTCCAAATATAATAAGCAACCAGAAATTAAATGGCAGCATTTTCGTGTTGTGAAAGCGCCAACAAATATTCCGCACGAAGGATTGTATCTCGGGGATAATATTTTCCGTGGTGAGCGCCGAAAAATTTATTTGTCGAACGAAGATCGTTTCCGTCATTTTTATGTAATTGGGCAGACTGGTACCGGAAAATCATCGATTTTGTCGGTGATGGCGCGCCAAGATTTGCGAAATGGACGCGGGCTCGCGGTGCTTGATCCGCACGGAGATTTTGCGACGGGACTTTTGGATTTTATTCCAAAAACTCGCGCGGAAGATTTGATTTTTTTCGATCCAGCCGATCAGAGTCGTCCGATGGGACTCAATCTTTTGGAAGCTGATACTGATGATGAAAAACAAATGGCCGTTGGCGAGGCGACAAGCATTATGATTAAAATTTTTGGACCAGAAATTTTTGGTCCACGAATCCAGGATTATTTCCGAAATGGCTGTCTCGCGCTCATGGATTATCCAGAAGGTGGAACGCTTATTGAGTTGATTAAACTTTTTACGGATGAAAATTTCCAGCGTGAACGCGTACAAACGATTAAAAATCCAATTGTAAAAACTTGGTGGAAAACAACATATGCAGCGATGGCTGACAGAGAAAAAGCTGAAATGATTCCATTTTTTGCTGCCAAATTTGGTCCATTTATCACCAACACGCTGATGCGAAATATCATCGGTCAGACAAAATCGGCGTTTGATATTACGGATGTCATGAATACTCAAAAAATTCTTTTGGCAACACTTTCCAAGGGGGTTTTGGGTGATATCAATTCGAGTCTGATTGGTCTTATTCTTGTTTCCAAAATTCAAATGGCGGCAATGAAGCGCCAACAAATGCCCGCGAGCGAGCGAAAAGATTTTTTCTTATACATCGATGAATTCCAAAATTATGTGACGGATTCGATCGAGTCAATTCTCTCGGAAGCGCGAAAATATCGTCTTGGACTGATTATTGCGCACCAATATTTGGGGCAATTGCAAAAATCTGACGCACTTACCAAATCTAGTCTCAATCTCAAAGACGCGATTTTTGGTAATGTGGGTTCCATGATGAGTTACAAAATCGGCCCAGAAGATGCCAAATTGTTGGAAGAACAATTTGCGCCAGTATATTCCAATCATGATTTTATGAATATGGATAAATTTCAGGCGGCACTTCGATTGTCGGTGGACGGCCAACCAAGCCAAGGTTTTTCGTTGGATGTTCCGCGGCCGTGGCTTGAAAAATGAGATCCAAAAATCGGTGAAGCGCTCAAAGAATTTTCTCGACTTCGATACGCGCGTGAACGAGAATTTGTGGAAAAAGATATTATTTATCGCATTTCTTAAATTTATGAAAAAAAATATTTGAACATCGATGATGGCGCTTGGAGTTATTTTTGGAATTTTTTTCACGCAAAACCCAGCGAACGCCGAAATCATTCCGAGCGAACACAACCCTGATTTTAAAAGTTATCAGTCGTATCTTGATGGCGCAAAATCCTATTGTGATAGCACAGATCGATATTGGGGAAAAAATAATGCGATTCGCCCGATTCCTCAATATCCTGAACTCAAAGCCAACGCTGTGAATCATCAAATTACTCGAACGCAGCATCTTTCCAATCTTTCTACGGAAGAAAAAAATCGACTCGCAAGCGAACTTGATATGAGTCGAATTGGAGATTTTTCTGGATTTAAAACACTCGAAGTGGCAAGAATCCAGTATCGAAGTACGATGAATTCATTGTTTTCGTGTGCGATTGTTAATTCTCGTTTGCGCATTCTCAAAGGGCTTCGTGAAACTGTAGAAAGTACTCTCAATGGAGCTAATTCCGAAATCACGACACAACTCAACAAAGAGCAAACTCGCCTCGAACGAGAAAAAGATAATTTGCAGTGCAATAATTCTGATGCTAATCAAACGACTGTAATGCAAGAAATTGTGAATTCTGCGACGCGACAATATTGCCATTATCGTTATTATTTATCATATCTTGACACAACTCTTGAATCCGATCGTGCATATGTTGAAAATGTTGAAAAAGCTATTGGAACCGGAAGTGGGACTACAATCGCGAGAGATTCTGAAGCTTGGACCAAATCATACAATAATTATGCAACAGCACTTGAAACCGAAATTCATCGTGCCGATGCGACGCTTCCGCGTGCGATTCGAACTTTTATGGATATGGAAAAAGCGTATCCGGCACACTTGATGCTTGCAATTATTTATGATGATTATATTCGCCTCAGAAATAATCTTTCCACTTATATGAACGCGTCAACGCAGACATATCTCAAAGCATACAACGCTCAGGACGCTAATAAACGATAAAAAACTTGCATCAAAAAAATCCCAAATTGGGATTTTTATTTGTCAAATTATTTTGCGCGTTCAAGGTATGAGCCATCTTCTGTTGAAACGATGATGAGGTCGTCCTGGTTTACAAATCCTGGAACTCTCACCTGAAGGCCAGTTTCAAGAGTTGCCCATTTTTCTACCTTTCCGTCGGCTGTATTTCCAGCAACTGTTGGTTCACATTCAGTAATTTGAAGTGTTACACGAATTGGAAGAATAATACCAACAAATTTTCCTTCAAAAGTCTGAAGATCGACGATAAGTCCTTCTTTCAAATAATTTGCGGCGTCACCAATATCATCCGCATGAAGTTCCACTGTTTCGTAAGTATCCTGATTCATAAAGGCAAATTCATCACCAGACTGGTACAAAAATTCTGCCTTTGAGCGTTCAAGAATTACATCATCCAATTTTTCTTCTCCGTCCATTACGCGGTCAGAAGTTGTGTTCTGGATAAGGTTTTTAAGGCGCATCGTAACATTGGTTGCACCGCGTCCACCACGACGCATTTCGTGTTTTACCACGAGAAAAATATCTCCATCAATTTTGAGAACTGTCCCAACTTTTGCTTGTAGAGCTGTTTTCATAATACAAAACTTAAAAAAGTTTTTGTATTATAGGAAAAAATTTTGAAAAAGCAATTTTTAATTTTGAAAAGCTGCTTTGAGCGTCGCTTGTTCGATTTCTTTTTCGAGCTCTGTCTGAATATCTTTCATCAAAACCAAATCAGAAAGCGTTTTTTTACGATTCGTAAATTTTTTTCTGTCTTGATATAAAAGAAAAAACCCAACACACGCCAACAAAAAATATCGTGCGATCAATACAAAAATTATTGACAAAACCACAGCAATTATGGCCGTGATCAGATTGTCTGGTGCTGAGAGAAGCACTGAAGTATTATATGTAAAAATTCCAGTATAATTCATATTTTATGATTATGATGCGGATTCTTCAACCAATTCTCCAAAAATAATCAGCCGTTCAAGCGTTGTTCCGATTGGCCAACAAGTCATGAGAGAAATTTCTTTTTTATTCGGATCGCGTGCATTCAAAACTTCAGTGTCGCCAGGCTTTACCGTTGTGCGGTCAGTCACTTTGTAGACAAATTTTTTCTGATTATAATATACAATAATTTCGTCACCGTTTTCGAGCGTATCGAGCAACGCAAAAACATCATTGTAATCACTTTTGATCCAAGGAACATTGGAAGAATGCCCAAAAATAAACGCGTTTCCTTTTTCTCCTGGGCGAGCCGTTCCTGGATAGCGAACAATTCCTTTGGTAAGTTCTTGTTTGAAAATTTCGTGCATTTCTTCAAATGGTGTATTTTTGTCATGATACACATCAATAAGCGGAATATTTTTCGCAAGACGAGGAATCACAACGCGATTTTCCTGCGGTGCCACGGAAAATGATGCCTTTTCTGCTGATTGCAAAGGCACATTGGAAAGCAAATTTTCTGAAGCATATTTTCGAGAATACACCATTTCTGGGTTTTGCGCCGCAATTTTTTCTTCAATCATCGCGCGCTGTTCAATATCTTCCTCCGTTTGTCTCGCACCCGCAATTTCAGCGTGAGAATTATTGAGAATATCATTCATTTTTTCACCGACATGCGCATACGCATCAGGATTGAACCAATGCGCCACTCGCGCGCTATACGCGTTAAAATTCATGGCACCCATCATCACTGAAAAGATCGTTGTTGAAAGTGCAATATAAGTTACAAAAAATTTGGCACTCGAAAAAAGCTGACGAACAAAGCTTTTTGGACGTGTTGAAAAAAGAATTTTCGCGCGAGAAATTTTGATTTTTGTTTGTGTTTTTGAAGTTTCTAGAATTGATTTTTCAGCTTCTAGAAGCGGATCAGAAAGATTCATATGTATTTTTGTTTGAAATATTTTTGTATTTGTCCAAAACATTGTAGCAGAATTTTTTGGCACATGCAAAAATTTTACCAAGTTTACGAAAAAAAGATTTGACAAAATCAAATCTTTTGATAAAATTTCTCGGTATTTAATTTTTTACTCGTCTATGATCTGCTATTCTATCAAGAAAGAAGGTGAAACAAACGAAAAACTTATTCTTCGATACAAGAAGTCTTTTTTTCAGACTCGTACAGCGAATAAGCTTCGTAATGCACAAACTCATTCTAAAGCTCCTTCTAAAAGAAAGATTCGTGAGAGTGCTATTATTCGTGAATTTTACCGTTCAAAAGGTCAAGGTCTTGGACGCTAATAGCATTTTCCAAAATTCCCATATAACAATTTTTAACAAAATAAAAAATTGTTATATGGGAATTTTTTATTTTGTTAAAAATTGTCATCAAAAAATCCCGCTTTGGGATTTTTATTTTAAAATAATCGCATCACATTTGAGGTTTCGAGCTCGATGACGCCACGTTTTACGAGTTCGATAAATGAACGCATTGTCGCTTCCACATCCATCATCGCGTCATGCGCGCCTTCGAAAAATTCGCTGAATAAAAATTTATGTAATTCAGCCAATTTTGGCGGCTTGAAGGACATTCCACGACCCTGCAATTTACAATATTGTGTCGAACTTTTCATCGTACAAACGACTTGTGATGGCGTATATTCACCCGTTCGACCGAGGCGCTCCAGTTCGTATCCAAGAATTTCCTCATCATACGAAACATTGTGTCCAACAACCACATCCACACTATTGAGTACGCGCATAATTTCGTCAATCTTTCCTTCGATGTACGGCTCATTTTCAACATCTTTATCATAAATTCCATGTACTTGCGACGCAGAAAATGGAATCGAAATTCGCGGTTTTATCAAAAAATTGTAGCGTTCCAATTCTTTGTATTCATTATTTTCATCGATTTCCCCAACAATCGCAGCAAATTGCACGATATACGGCTGATTTTCAAGCGCACCATCGCGAACCGGAAATCCTGTTGTTTCCGTATCAAAAACACAAACTTTCATAAAATTTTTTTTAAAAATCGACTGATATAATAAAAAATTTTTTCGTTTTTTCAAGTTTTTCAAAAATTTTTCTGAGAGAATTTTGTGTAACAAAAAAATCCCGAAGGATTATTTTGAAAGATCACTCGCAATCGTAATTTGTGTACGAAGATCAACGCGACCTGTTTGTCCAATATTTTTGGCAGACTGATATTTTCGAAGCGCATGGAGGGTTGAAAGATCCATTTTTCCAGAATTGTTATCCGTGGAATATCCTGATTGTCTGAGAAAATTTTGGAGATTTTGTACTTTTTCATCCGTTACTCCGAAAAAATTGGTACTCATATTTTCACTCAATTTTTCTGCGTCAGAAGAATTGTTTGCATTCAAGCTTTCTTGTGTCGAAGGAAGATTTTTTTCGTCCGAAGATTCTACTTTTGGAGTCTGAATGCTCCCATTTTTGAGAAAATTATTGTATACTTCACTGAGTTTTGCGGTAGTTTTTGGACCATAATTTCCCGCGCCAGCATCTGTGCGAGAATTGATCACCCCATAATCAAGCTGAAATTGTAAAATCACATCAGAGAAAGTGCGCCCAGAAGTGTTATATCCGATTGTTTGCAATTTTTTGAGAGCCAAATCGCCAGCTTTTGGAGCATTATTGAGGATATTTTCAAGATCGAGTGAAACGGAAGTTCCACTATCTACAATCGTTCCAGTGATTTCGCGACGACCCCACGCAAGTGTACGAGCAAGCCCAGCGTCACCGTATCCCATCCAAATGTCGATGCGGTCATATCCATCGCCAGCACCAATGGCACCACCACGATCATGAACGCTCACTACACCGATACCATCAAGATTGATTTTTGTTCCAAAAGTATAACTTTTCGGAGCGGCAACCATTCCAACATACACAGGCGTTCCGTCCGAAGCCTTGCTATTTCCACCATTGAGAGCCAAATCACCGGCATATGTTCCTGTATAATATTTTGCCTGGTCTGGCGTTGGCGAATAATACGCCGTCGCGATAAATGTTTTCGTTTCAGCGGCCATCGCTGCTTCTACTGAAACCGCGAAAAACGCACCACAAAAAAGAAGAAAATAAAAAATCGGCTTTTTTTGAAAAAGTTTCGCAAAAAAACGCCAAATTGAAGAATAAAATCGAGAAAAAGAATTTTGGGTTTTTGTGCGTTGAAATGTCTCGAAATCTCGATCCAAAAGCAGAGAAACCCGGTTATGAGTTGAATTTTTCAGAGCAAAAGAAGAAGAAATTTGCATTCAAAAATTTTAGAAATAAAAGCTCGACCGCAAATATTTTTTAGGAAAATATGAGCAGGAGACAGAATTTTTTCAAATTCGAAAATATTGTAGCAGAATTTTCTGAGAAACGCGAGAATTTTCTCTTGACGAATATATTTTTTGTTCAATAATAAAATTTTTTCAAAAATATATTTTTCAAATTTTTCCCTTAAAATCGACAAAAATTCCAAATTCGAAAGCCTCTTTTGTTCAAAGAGGTGCCTATTATATGGAAAATTTTTATATTTGCAAATAATTCTCATTTGACACCAATTTTGGCTTTATGGCGCGCTGAGTAAGTTTTTTGAAAAAAACTTTGCAAAATTGATTTTTTTTCGTATAATCCCAAAGCTTTTGTGGCGACCGTAGTTCAGTTGGTTAGAACGCCAGACTGTGAATCTGGAGGTCGTGGGTTCGAGCCCCATCGGTCGCCCCATTTTTGATTTTAAAACCAATTTCCCCAGCCATCTGGGGATTCGTTTGATGATTTTAGCAAAAAGTTTCCAAAATTTGGCGATTTCTTGTTACAATTATATTTTTATTTTCGTAACATTTTATTTCTTAAAATTTATTCTATGGCAGATTTTGCAAAAGATCTTGCATCAGCTGAGCCAATTAAGTCATTTAATGTTGGTGAAGTTGTAAGCGGGACAGTTATCGTGGCTGATCAGAAAATGATTTTGATTGACCTTGATGGACAATTTACTGGTATTATTACTGGAAACCACATGCAGTCTTCAACAGAAGATGCAGGAACTATTAAGGCTGGTGATAAAATTGAATCTATCATTATTGGCAACGATCCTCACTCTGGACTTGTTCACCTTTCTCTTCGTAAGGCTTCTCAGGCAAAATTGATTGAAAAACTTCACTCAAATTTTGATACAAAAGAAATCATCACAGTGGTTCCAAACGAAGCAAACAAAGGTGGTCTCTTGATCGATCTTGATGGAATCAAGGGATTCATCCCAGTTTCTCAGTTGACTCCAATCCACTACCCTCGTGTGGAAAATGCCAACCCAGAAAAAATTCTTGAACAACTCAACAAGCTCGTTGGAAAACCATTCCAGGTTCGTGTGATCAATCTTGATCAGTCTGGAAAGAAAATCATCTTCTCAGAAAAAGCAGCTATCGAAGAACAGCGTTCACAGGCACTTTCTACAATGAAGGTTGGTGATGTGGTAGAAGGAGCGGTTTCTGGAATTTTGACGTATGGTTTGTTCGTTACATTCCACGGAGTTGAAGGTCTCGTACATGTTTCTGAAATTGATTGGGGACACGTGAACAACCCTCACAAATACGCTCGTGTTGGTGACAAGGTAACTGTTCAGATTATTGGTATCGAAGGAGAAAAAATCTCTCTTTCTATCAAGCGATTGAAAGCAAATCCTTGGCAGGTTCTTGCTGATAAATATCAGGTTGGAGATATTATCGAAGCACCAGTTCTTCGTCTTTCTCAGTTCGGAATTTTCTTGGAACTTGACGGAGGAATTTCTGGATTGATTCACCTTTCTGAAATCCCAGCGGATATGATGGAAGGAATTGAAGGAAAAGTTCATACTGGAGAAATGATGCAAGCTCGCATTATCACTTTTGATTCTCAAGCAAAACGCATCGGACTTTCTTTGAAAGCCCTTGATCCAAACTATGTTCCACCAGCAGAACCAGTTGAAATCCCAGCTGAAGCATTGGAAGAAAATGTATAATTTTATCCCTCGAAAGAGGGATTTTTTGATGGGAAAAATTTTTGGAAATCAATATTTTTTATAAAAAAAAGAAGTTTGTCAAGCGAATTTTTGTATAAATTTGTTTTTTTTTGACCGAGAAAAAAATTTGTGCTACGATGAGAATGTTTATTATTTTCAATTGTTTTATGAAGAATTTTTTCTTAGTACAAAAATATTTTAATAACAAAGTACCAGAATGAGTACAAAACCCAGCAGAAAAATCAGAAACTCAACGCAAGAGTAATATTGATGCGATGCTGGAGCGCTTTCCAAAAAGCGAAGCCGAACAATTGCGGGCACTCAATCTGAGTGAAGAGCAGCTCAAGGCGCGTTTGGCAGCGATTGTAAAATTAGATTTATATATCAATGATGATACGAGGTTTTCTCGTGGTAATGCTGAGGCATGATTTGATTCATTTGGTTCATGGTTCAACCACACGGCCTCTTTTTTGAAACACATGGCCTCTACTGACGAAACGAGACAAACTATTCAAGAGCAGATGAAGGCCATTCGTCGTATGCTTTTGGAAAGCTTTGAAAAAAATAATAATGCAAATGGGTGGGATAAACTCATCGATACACCGCTCAATTATATTGATAATGATGGTTCAGCAAATCTTGAAACCATAAAAACACGGATGTCTCAGCGTATGTTTTTACAAAAGATTATTGGACCTTCAATGACTGCGATGATTTTGCAAGACAATAAAGATGCAACTGAATGAAAGAAACTGGAGGAGACACAAATACAACAGAAATCCCGATTGCAACAATTTTTGCTCGTACTAGAACAAAAAGAACAAAGCGGAGAAATTGGAAGCAAAATTCGTCATACCAATTATCTTCTCTCGAAAAATAAGATCGATGAGGCGATCACATACGCACGATGATTTATCAATGGAGAATATGAAGGAGTGACCGTAGAATTAGTAATAGGTACCAATGCGGGGCTTGCTGCAGCACTTCGTGCTATGGGAAATACAAAGGCGGCTGAAGAAGTTATGGTCCAATCCGGACATAACTATCTAGAAACACAAACAACACCTCAAGCCGAAGCATTGAAAGAAGAATTGAATAATGCACTCGAGGATACAAACAGAAACCGAAAAAAAGCAGAACATTTTATCGAAGAAACTATCAAAAATCTTGATTATCAAGATCCTCAGCGTGCCATTTTGGAAAATAATAAAGAAGCAGCTATTTTAAGTATGCAAGCCTCACTTACTCTCGTTGAAGTGACGGATAATTATATCAAGCAACATGGAGATGAAGGGCTGCCAGTCATATTGCAGGAATATAATGATATGAAAGGACTTTATGGGGCATTTAATTTTACAGATGAAAATGCAAAACTGACACGGGAAATTGCTATTATGATTGCATCCTTTATTATTACAGCGGGAGCGAGTTCGTTTTTGAACATGGTTGCCGCGGGAGGAAAGGCAGCATATGCCAAGAGCGCGGCTCAAGCAGCAACACACTGGAAAAACGGAAATCGTATTCGTGGTATAAGATCAGGATCGTGGGCTGCTACTACTTGACTTGGAGGTGGAGCTGCAAAAGGAGGCGCAGCAGTGCTCAATGCTGCAAACAAAGCAAAATTGGGGTTTGCCGCTGATGCTTTCATATTCACAGGGGCTGATACAGTAATGCGATGAATATGGTCACAAGAAGGTGAGGCCTCAACAGGCTTTTGATCATTCTTGGAAGATGTCGCGCACAATACTGTAATGTTCGGTGCGTTTCATGGAATGTGAAAATTCGTAGATGGTCCTCTCAAGCGTTTGTTTTTCTGAGATTTTGAAGCAACGTCTGCTCTTGGAAAAGTTGCATTCCAAGGAAGTAGAGGTCTTGCTCTTACAGGTGGTGATATTGTGGTTATGCAAGCACTGTATGCAGCAGAACATGGAAAGCTCGAATGGTCATCAGAATGAGCATTGGTGGCGCTTGCATTCCGTGGTGGCCCACAAGTGGCAAAACTTTTTCCAAAACTTACAGCAAAATTCAATGCACTTCCTGAGAATGAACAGAAAAAAATTATCGAGCAAGTTGCTAAGAAAGAGGGTACAAGTGCAAAAGAAGCGTACGAACGACTTAAGTGGTTACAAGAGAATGATGCACGAATAGCACAGAAGAATACTACTCAGGCGAGATGAGATGGGTATTCAGGACATCCACAAGAAGGGACTCCTAAGGGTTCTGAAGGAAAGATCGAAGGACAGGCACCTGAATCAAAAACATTCAATACAAAAGAACAAACCAATGAGGCGTCGAATGAAATGCGGAAAGCTCCCGAAGGAACTATTGTACATGTTACTGTCGTTGATGTAAATGGTAACAAGGGAGTGATTGAATATATTAAACGGTCAGATAATAAGTGGTATCAACAAAAAGTTGAAGGAAGTCTTAATGGAGAGCTTATTGAGGATAGATTAATGTTCCAACGTACATGATCTGGAGATGCCAAACTCGCTTATGGTGAATGAACATTAGAGGTAGAGTCTGTGACAATAAATTCATTGAAACGACCTCAACCAGAGAAAGTTACTCAACATAACAAGGAACAACCTCTTGCGCTCGAATACAAGCCATTCCCTGAGAAATTACCAGACCAAAAAAGATTTACATTATCTGTACAACCTAACGAAGCATTTAAATTTCCAGAAGCTGGAAGAGATTGACAAATTCTTTCTATAAACAATGAGCCTTGGAGATATAGTGCACGACAAAATAAGTGGTTTAATAACAAACATGGAGCTGAAGGGAAAGTACCAGGAGAACATTATACTATACAAGCGTCGCGGCCAGTGAGTGAAACTTCAAATACAAAACCTCATGAAGTAACCAATAATCCTAAAGCACAACAGGAAACAACAGCTCAGTTGGAAGCAGTTGTACCTGGCTTTTCTCAAAAATTCAAAAACTTTTTCATGAATAAAATTCCTTCACGAGAGAGTTGGGAAAATTTTAGAGATGAATTGATAGATTCTTTGAAAAAAAATTGGGGAATTGTCTGAGGAGTGACTGGATGGACTGTTATGAGAAATTTTTTGGAAACTCATAAAACAAATCCTCTCGTAACTATTCCAACCGATATACCAAAAACTCCTGAAGAAATGGCTGACATATGTATTCAATGTATGACTAATGAAAATTCTACTATTAACTACAAGCGAGCATCGAGCGCAAGTAAAAAGCTGATTCTTACAGAAAAACGTCGAGATCGTATTTCTGAACGATGGACCCAAACAACAGAATGGAAAAATGCAGTAGAAAAATGGAACGAACTTCTTAAAAATCATGAAAATCAAATAGATGCTACAGTTCGAGAAATTATTCAAGCCGCCATTACGAAACCAACCGTGGCAAATGTACAAAAATTACAACAATGTATTGGAATGGAGGCAGTTGATGTCGCAACGGGACAGGATGGTATTCTCGGAAAAAGAACCACTGCAAAATTGATTGAATTTATCGAACAAATCAATAATGAAAATGTGGAAGGGGCAAAAAAAGAAGATGAAAATGATAACATAGCATGAATAGAGGTGGTAGAAGAAGGTTCTGAATCTCCTACACCAGAAGCCCTCACACCAACGCCATAAGTTTATTTACATACAGGTAATGAGGAAACGGCAGTTCCAAATAAATAAAAAATCCCAATTGGGATTTTTTATTTTGAAATATATATTTTAAAATGGAATGTCTTCGATGGAAATATCTTCCTCTGCTTTTGCTTTCGCACGAGTTGGCTGATCATCCCCAGCCGCGGCTGAGAATCCAGCAACATCACCACCAGTATTCGCACCACCAGCTGATGAAAGAAGGATAATATTATCAGCAACGATTTCTGTTTTGTAACGTTTCTGACCAGTCGTTGCATCATCCCAGCTACGAGTCTGCAAATATCCTTCCACGTACACTTTTTTTCCTTTATTCATGTATTGTTCCGCGATATCTGCAAGCCAGCGCCAAGCTGTTACGCTGTGATATTCCACTTGCTCCTGAGTCATTCCAGACGCGTCCTTCCAACGACGATTTGTCGCCACAGAAAAAGTCGCAACTTTTTGTCCATTTGGAGTCTCGCGAACTTCCGGATCAGCCGTAAGATTTCCGATCAATTGTACTTTATTAAGTGAATTTGCCATATTTTGAAAGTTAAAATATGTCGCCATTGTAACGGAAAAATTTTTTTTTGCAAATAAAAATATCTCTGGAAATTTCCAGAGATATTCGTTTTTATCCGAGATTGAGAACCAAATCTTTGAGCGTCACGATTTTTTCGTCAACTGTGGAAGTATTGGTTTTATTTTTATATTCAGCAATAATTTTTTCAAAATTTTCTGGCTTAAAAAATTTGTCCAAAAATGTTTTTGCATCGCTATTCGAAAGCTTGATTCCTAATTCTTGTGAAATATTTTCCGCCGACATTCCAGCTTTAATTTTTTCAATCGGAAGTGCGAGCAGTTTGCGGTCTTCCAGCGCATCTCGCCAAGGCGCGCCGTCCGAAAACGACAAATCAATTTTATCTTTTACCCACTTGATAACATCAGAAATTTTTTTCCCAGTATCAAGCGTTCCAGAAAATAAATCTCCAATTTTTTCAAAAGTCGCCCAACCAAATCCACCTTTAAAAATCGCTATAATTTTGTCAAAAAAATCTTTGAGCTGACTGCCGATTTCTTTCATTCCTTCGATAAAACCTTTTTCTTTGAAAGTATTAAAAGCGGTTTTGAGTCCAGCAAATGAATCTTTATCAGTCTTGATCGTATCATCAGAACCAATAATTTGATCATAAACAGCCTCTGCTGAGTCTGCAGCTTTTTCAGGAAGAGCAGCTATAGCACCTTTGGCTTCATTGTATTTATCTTTGAGAGCATCCCCCGCTTGCTCAAACAGGTTTTTGTCCTCAACAGCATCGGCCAAATCGGAAAGATTTTCGACTTTGGCTCGGATATCTGGTGGCAATTCATTTTTGAGAGCAGCCAGACGATCTTCTGTATTTTTTTGCAAAATATCAGTCTGCGATTGGAGTTTATTACGAGCCGCTTCAAATTTTTGGTATTCATTTGAGTCAGGAAGTGCGTTTTTTACGCTTTGTGGAATATCTTTAAATTCCACTTTTTTTTCAACATTTGTCATAATTTTTAAATATTAGAGAGACCATTCAAAACCTGTTGCATTTCCGGCCTTCAATTGAGAAAGAAAATATTTTTCTTGATTCCAAGTGGTGGCGCTCTCAAGCCAAAGCGCAAAATAATTTCCGACAGAAATTTCAGTATCACCAAGTTTCATCATTGTTTCATTTTTGAGCATGGATTCATACATGTGTTTTTCATATTGGTTTTCGTATAAATCCCTCTGTGTAAGCATCCGTTCAGGAATCGTCTTGATATAAGCCTTAAGCTCTGGGGTCATATTTGGAAAAGTATCAATATCCATTTGCATTTGGCTTTCAGCTCGATTGAGCGCCTCCTCGCGCGATTTGATAAAGAGTGTTTCATCAATCTTCATAGCTCCGACACTTTTGGAAATATATTCATTGATGAGAGAATTTGGGATTGGAGAATTCTTTCTTACCTCTGCCATGATTCCATTTTTCAAAGCGGTAATCTGAGTTGCAAATACATCCCCTTCCTCACCTCATCTTAATATTTCGTCTAATGTTTTTTCCAAAAGGTTTTCTTTCCCTCAAGATTCTTGGATTTTTTGAGTATCTGAGAAAGCACCTTCGCTGCGCTGATATTTTCCAAGGAGCTCATATATTTCTCGTGTGAGAGAAATCTTGTAGCGATCAACATATTCATTCCAACGATTAACATCGCGGTTTGCAGCGGTTTGCATCCATTCCCATGGCTTTGTTCCAAGCGTGACTTTATCTTGAAAAATTGACACTTCAGGGATTGTAAACAAATGATTTCCTGTCAAAGGATTTTTAATATCCGTCCTATCAATACCAATATCAATTCCGTCTTGTGTTTTGTTACCAGCAACCCAGCGCCACGCATCGTTGATTTTTCCGAGTCACTCACTCACACCAAGATTAAACAAGATATGTCAGGAGGCTGATCGTCCGTTAGAATAATTCGCTTTTTGGAAATGAAGCCATTTATGTCGGTTGGTATCAAGCCAAGCATTTGCGGCCATATGGCCTCATACTACCGTCCCCATACCTCATACCAATCCTCATATAATCGATCATGGAATTTTGAGCCAGCCTGGTAATTTTTTCCCCACCCAAGCACCAGCACGCATACCAAATGCGAATCACACCTCTTCCAAGACGGCCTCAATCATATTTCCAGGAGTCTGTTGACGATGAAATTCAACAGCAAAGAGTGGAAAAAGCGCAATATGTGATGCTACTTTGAGTGCTGTAGATTTGAGTGCATGACGCGCTGAAATTTTTCCAGCACGCAAATCCGCAATAACTTGAGCATTTTTACGAATCGTCTCATTTTTGAATTTCTCAAATTCTTCCAAAGACATTTTTGTTTTTGAATCTGGATTTTCTTGCAAATATTTTTCATATGTAAGATTATTGAGATCCTCATCAAGCGCCTGCAAAATACGATTTGCTGGAGAAAAAATTTTTTCTGTCGTTGGATCAAAATCCATATCTACATCCGCAAGAATTTTTCCAATAGCATCCTGAAAGTCTGCCTTTGGCCCGACATACGGTTTTTTCAGATGAATGCGAACCGTTTTTCCGTCCTCCATTTTTGCAAGCAACGATTTTACCATCACGCGTTCACCATCGGTAGGCGCTCACATTTTTCCAATATTGAGTATTTTGTATCCAGCCGTTCCAGCACCACCTACCGCGAGCGTGCCAATAGCACTGTATTCCAAAACAACGCTTCCACCGAGAAAAGCTTCCTTAGAAACATTTTCCTGTAATTTTTTTTCTTCTTCGCGTGTCTGGCGTTGAACTTCAGCTTTTTGTGGTTCCAAAAAAATTTCTCGCCACAAATCTTCAAGATTGATAGAGATTCGCTGGCCATCAGTTTTTTCCAAAATAAGCACCGCATCAACAATTTCGGCTGTTTTAAGTTTCTCCATTTCCACTCATGGATAGGTCGAAATTTTTTGAAAAATTATGTCGATGGTTTTTGTAAGCTCAGGAGAATTATCTTCCAAATCTGTAATTTGTGTTTTGAAAACATCATCCAAAATAGCACGCAGCCAAACATGTACATATTCTGGACCATTTTCTTGCAGAAAAATTTTTTCTTTCCCTGCATGACGAAACTGCCGTGCTACAGAAAGCATTTTCTCGTCATGACTATATGAAGGATGTTCAGGTAATTGTGAATTTTTCTGAGTCATATTTATATTGTATATTTATGTGTATTATAGGTTATCGGAGAGATTTTAGAACTGCTCTCCAAATACCTTTTACATTGCTAGCATCTTCAGGGATAGCGGCCATAATTTTCTTAAAGGCATCTTGATTCTCCTGCATAGTTTTTTTCATTTCTGCTGCACGATTTGTATGTTGAGCATTACGAGCAGTAAATGACTCTTGGATATATTTAAATCTTTCATGAGATAATTGTTGTAGTTCTTCCATCTGTTTTTTAAATTCGATTTTTGAAGCATCATCAGTAAGTCATTTACTGAGTAATCTATCAATTTCTGCGGCTTTTTCAAGTATAGCACTCGGTCCACGTACTTCAACACCTCCAATCATTTTTGTACCCATTCATTTATTAACACTCTCCCGAATGTTTTTATTTATTTCTTCAGGAGTCTTTTGATGAGATGATTCTGGAGTTTCGGCAGGTGTTTTTTCCGTTGCAGTATCTGACTGCACCTTTTGATTATCTGTCTGTTGAGTTTCTGTAGAATTTGAATTTTGAGTTGTAGTATCTGAGTTTTTAGTACTTGTATTTTTCTCATCAGAATTAGAAACATTTTCTTGAACAACATTAGGATTCTCTGCAACATTTTGATTTTTCCAAGTGCCTGTTGATCTATCAAATGGATGACCCTCTTTATTCTGAATAATACCATTCTTGAGTGCAACCATATCAATATCGGCTGGATTTATCTTTCAAGCACGAATTTCTGCAATGATTTTGTTCAAAGTTTGGTAATTTTCATGCGCCACTCTTCCTTCTGGAGTTGATGTGAATTTATTTCTATCGAAGATTCCAAATTCACTTTTTAACTTATTTCGTGCAGCTAATAATTCATTAAATTCTTTTGTGGATAAATCATCCAAGCTTCCTGTTTTTCGGCGATCCCATGCATTTTTACCAGCCCTATAAGGGACTACTGCTGGGAATGTAAAAAGTTTTGTAAATATCGCTATCACTCCTGGTGAAGCCTTTCATTTTAGTGCATGCAAAACAAGCGAAATAGGCATAAGGCCAGCACCCCAAAGTCCAATAAGAGAGGCTATTCCTTTGATAGACCATACTTTACTCCAAAAACCTTCATCCAGTTTTTCTCATGAACCATTCTTATTAGCGACTGTCTGGACTAGATCGCGAGCAATCTGTTCCTCTTTTTTCTGTGTGATAAGTGCCTTATTTCTCACATCGGCAAGTGATAATTTTCCTAATGCTTCAATAATTTCCTTCTCTGGTACTCATGGAGTTTTTTCAATGTTTTTTTTCGTAAGTGTTTCAACTTCCTGAGTGAGAATTTTTTCATTTTCAGGTTTTTGTAGAGCCGCTTTTTGCGATTCGCTCAATCCCTCAATAGTTGCATCCTCGCCTCGCTTACGAGCCGCTACATAATCTGATAGTGTTTTAAAATTAAAATTATCAAAAGATTGAATAAATGTTTGCTTTTCTCTCAGGTTCTCATTTCCGTATGTATCCCTAAAATAATTATCCCTTTGAAGATCTGTTACAGCGTCTGCTATAGCTTGCTGTGTAGCCTCAGGAGATAGTGGTGGCACTCATTCATTATTTCCTTCCTGTGGTTTTTTATTGCCAAAAAGATAATCATACGATTGATTTCAAATTCCTGCAACTATTGGACCAAACATTAATGTAGCCAAACCTGTTTTCCATCCACCAAATACAAAAGCCGCGAGTACACCGAGCATTGTTCCTAGGGCAGCACTTGGATTCGTAAAGAGTGCTCTCAATCATTCTCCATACGCTTTACCACCCATTTCCATTGTAGTGGAAACTGGAGCTGATTTAAATTGATCTTGCAAATCTTCCCAAGTTTTTTCTCGTGTTGAATATCCTGTCGCAGTTCCAGCCAACGCTGTAAAACCATTACGATAATAATCATTATTTGAGAGTTCTTTTTCTGCATTCTGTACTGTATCACGTACAGCTGGATCACTCATAATAACAGACAATTCTTTCGAAAAATTTGGAACATAACTCGCCGCATGCAAATGTCCTTCCCAATTCAAATCTTTGAAAAAATTTCGGCTTGCCAAAATAGCCTTGGCAGAATCAGTATTACGCCCTTCCAAAAATTTTATAAAATTTTCTGGTTTCTGTGCATCTTCAGAAATTTCTTTTCCGTCAGAAGTAGCATTCATTCGCAAGTATGTGAGCAAATCCTGATTGTTATAGAGAAGACCGGCTTTAAGTGAATTTGCAAGATGAGGATTGCGAGCAATTTGATTATTCAGCTGTGTTTGTAGTTCACGAGCTTTTGTTTGTTGACCAGCATTTTTTGGTTTTACAATCACGGTATTATCAGCATTGAAACCAAACTCATATCCAGCACGGAAAAATTGTTCTACAAAAATAGAACCGATAATTCCCTGAACAGCGGGCATTTGCTTGAGAAGTATTTCTTTTTCTTTTGTGTCCAACCAGTCAAATTTTCCTTTTTCCACTTCAATGTTTGAAAAATTAGAAAGTTCCGACAAAAATTCAATGCCGCGACGGAAAGAAAGTTCGTCCATTTCTCCATTTTCACCGAGTGTTTGTTTTTTGAAAGCCTCGAATGCTTCCTTTTGGAATTCATTCAATTCTTCTTGTACTTTTTCAGTGATTGGTTCTGGCTTGTATTCAGCCGGTTTTGTTTGAAGGCTTTCTTCGGATTCAGCTTTTTCGTCCTGATCATTTTCCTCCTGTGATTCTCCTTCATTTTTCTCTGACTCAGCTGATTGAGTTTTAGAAACAGAATTGTATAATGCTTTCCACTTAGTGCGAAATTCTTCTTGCACTTTCTGTTTGCTCGCACTACTTGTTTCCTGTAATTTTGCAAAACTTTCGCGTAATGCTTGAAGTGCTTTTTCTGCTTGAGGTCGTTCTGGGCTATTTACTTCGAGATTTTTAATAAAATTTTCAGCTGATTGTACCAGTGTTTCATATTCCGCAATAACCGAATCACTCAAAGGTTTTTTTGTTATTTCTTCACCTTTTTCAAAAAAATCACGCAAAGAATTGATCGAATAAGAACTTGTCATATATAAAAAATTAAATTCCTTGTTATTTTAACATATTATTTACAAATTTGCAAAAATTTTATCTCTATTTTTCGAGTTTTTTCATTTTTGTCAAATATTTTATTTTTTCAAAAAATTTTCCACAAAAAAATCCTCCAAAAAGGAAGATTTTAATAGAATTTTCGATAATTGAAACTTTTGAGATCCGTATCGATACGACGAATAATTTCGAGAATTACCGCTACCGCAATAATCAGGCTCGCCCCCGGAATCACGAGGTCAATCATGCCACCATTCGGTGCTGGGAAAAATCCAAACTGATTATTAAGGTTCGTTACAATATATGGAAAAACCGCAATAATCGCCAAGAATACACCACCAAAAAGATTAAGACGATTAGAAACTTTCGTCAAATACTCAGAAGTTTCTTTTCCTGGGCGAATCCCTGGGATATATCCACCGCGTTTTTGAATATTTTCTGCAACATCGTCTGTGTTGAATGTAATCGCTACATAAAAATATGAAAACCCGATAATCAAAAGGAAATATACTCCAATAAACCACCAACTTGGATTATTCATGCTGAAATGACTTACCAAAAATTCACCCATTTCACGAGCTTGTCCTCCAGCACGCTGTACCAAAACTTGTCCGATAATAGAAGGAAAAGTTACAAGAGAAGCCGCGAAGATGATAGGTACCATACCTGCCTGATTGATACGAATCGGAAAATATGAGCGTTCATCTCGACCAGTACGAGTATATACGAGAGGAATACGACGATGTCCTTCTGTAAATCGCACGATGATATAAATCACCAAAATAGTCAATACTACGAGTGCGATAAGCGGAATATAGAGCCCTTGTGAAATATAATTCACAAAATATTGTGGCACATTAGCAAGAATACCTGCAAAGATCACAATTGAAGTACCATTACCAATACCACTCTCTGTAATGAGATCACCAAGCCAAAGAAGAATCATGGTACCAGCGGTAATCGTAATCATCGCTGGCAACACTGCTCCCATAAAATTGGAAGTATCAATAATCTGAATATTAAAGAGTGTATTGAGAAGCAAAATCATACCATAACTCTGTGCGAACGCTAGTGGAACTGTCAAGTATCGTCCGTAATTATTGAGTTTTTTCTGACCCTGTTCACCTTCTTTTTTGAGCGATTCAAGTGATGGAATCACTACACCAAGCAACTGAATCACGATCGTTGCGTTGATATATGGCGCTAAACCCATTAGAATAATAGAATATTGTTCCAAACCACCACCCATGAGAGCACCAAAAAATGCAAGTTGCTGATTTGACTGGAATTGTTGAATATACAAATCAAGAAGTGCTGTATTTACTCCTGGAACTGGAACTGAAGCCAGAAGTTTGTAGACCAAAATCAAGAGAAGCGTCACGATTATACTTTTTCGAATGTGCGCTGTTCCCCAGATTTTTTTCACATTTGCTAACATAAAAATAAATAAAATTAAGAGTACGCTCTATTATAGGAAAAATCCAAAAAATGCAAAAGAAAAATGCACTTTTTTTACGAATTTTCCAAGAAAAATAAGAGCCAAATTGTTTAAAATTTTACCGAAAAAATCCCTCAAATTATTTTGAGAGATTTTCAGTTTTTTTCTGACGAGCGTAGAACTTGTCGATAGATGAAGTTTTCAAAAGAACTTTCTGACCTGTGTAGAATGGATGAGAAGCTGAAGAAGTTTCTACAAACATTACAGGATATTCTTTCCCTTCATATTCGTAAGTATCTTTTGGTTGAAGTGTTGATCGAGTTTTCAAAACAAAATTCGCACTTCGATCTACGAAAAGAATTTCGCGTGATTCAGGATGAATTCCTTTTTTCATACAATAATGGATAAAAGAGTAAAATGCAATCGCTCAAAATAGGTACGAAAGCCTCCTCCTATTTTTTGATTTGGCGAAATAGGAAACCAAAATTTTGATTCAAATTGGTGCTCGAGGGGGGACTTGAACCCCCACACCGTTAGGCATACGCACCTCAAGCGTACGTGTCTACCATTCCACCACCCGAGCAAATATCTGTGGTGCACCCAGTAGGGTTCGAACCTACAACCGCCGGTTTCGAAGACCGATACTCTTCCAATTGAGCTATGGGTGCAAATTTTAAAAATTCAAAACCGAGCCGATTATATAAATTTTTTCATCAAAAGCAAATTTTTTTGATGTCTTTAAACAAAAAATAACCCAAAAGGTTACCAATATGGTGGGTGATGAGGGATTCGAACCCCCGACCCCCTGCTTGTAAGGCAGATGCTCTCGCCAACTGAGCTAATCACCCATAGATGTAAAAAGTGGTGGGCCGGGAGGGATTCGAACCCCCGAAGGCGAAGCCAAAGGATTTACAGTCCTCCCCATTTGACCGCTCTGGAACCGACCCAGGAAAATGAAAAGAAAAAAGTTTTAGACTTTTCGAATTTTAGATTTAAGATTTTTCAATCTAATATTCCAAACTTCTAAAACCCAAATAAGTGGAGCCACCTATCAGACTTGAACTGATGACCGCCGGTTTACAAAACCGATGCTCTACCAACTGAGCTAAGGTGGCAAATTATATAGACGAAAGAGATAATATGAAAAATACTTGAAAAGTCAAAATTTTTTTATAAAATTTTTTCAAAGTTCTCTTTTTTTCTTTTATTTAAGCCTTTTTATGATTCATATAATTCACATTTCTGACGGACACAAACATTTTGGCGAAGCAATAAAAGAATATGAAAAGCGCCTTGGTAAGCAAATTTTGATTCATACAATCAAACCTATCAAACACACAGAAAGCACTTTTATCAAGAATAAAGAAACCGAAAAAATCCTTGAAAAACTTACAAAGATTCCTGGTAAAATTTTTCTCTGTGATGAACGTGGTGAACATATGAATACGAAAAATTTTTCAAATTGTATACAAAAATTATACAATAAAAGTGAGAATATAATTTTTGTGATTGGTGGAAGTTATGGTTTTGATGTCGAAAAAATTCAAGAAAAATATTGCGTACAACTTCTCAAATTTTCGGATATGATTTTTCCTCATTCACTTGCTTTTTTAATTCTAATGGAGCAGATTTATCGAAGCTTTGAAATTATGAAATGAAGTAATTATCATCACGAGTAAAAATAATATTTTCGAACAATTATTGAATAATATTTGTACTTTTTAACAAGTTTTTTACATTTTTGTGAAAAACTTTTATAATTGTCCGTTTTAAAAAACAAAAAACTTCGGATTGTTGGTACAACCGAAGTTCAAATAGTAAGTGATTGTGGGACACTCGAATGCATCTATGGCATTATAATAGAGGTCAGACGACACAATTCACGAGGGTTTTGAGTTCTCACACTCGCATTGCCGAAGCAATGACCTAACTGGCTTTTTGAATCTTTTTTAAAAAGGAAGTTTCAATCCTTTGGTTGGAGTGAGAATCTAAACTTTTTCACTTCCAATTTTTGAAAGAAAAAAAGTATAGACTCTCATTCCGTTGTATTTGCTTTTGGTATAATTATTATTTGTTCTTTTGTATTGGTATAATTATTGGCAAAATAAATTTTTGTTTTTACAAACAGGATGATCTTGTGAGTCAAGGATCCTATGATTAGCAAGTCAGGTTTTGTTAAGGTGTCCTTCTGTTCTCCAGAAGACACAAGCAGTATATCAGTTTTTCGAAAATGCTGCAACCTTTTAGTCTTGCTTTTTGATGAAAAAATCGCACAATATAGAGCTATATATAGTATTTTGGCTTAAATAAAGGAATATAAATTTCTACAAAAATCATTTGATAATTGTCCGTTTTTTGTATAAAATTTTTGTATCTGTATATTTTCTGTACTCATATTCTTCCCTTAAAATCGTTATTTTTTAAGTTTTTTGAACAATTATACAAGTAAAATTTTTACTATCGGAGTAAGAGAAAAATAAAAACACAATATATTGTGTTTTAGATATTATTGAGGCCAAAAACCATACACATACCCGCGGTTTCTGTTCTGAGAATTCTTCATCATAAATGAACAATTATTAAATTATTTTCGTTCATTTTTTGAATTTCTGAGTCTGACCATCCACCTTCTGGTCCGATAAAAATTCCGAAATTTGTTTCATACAAAAGTTCACTCAATAAAGATTTTTGTCATTCCGTGTGGAGAAATACTCTTTTTTCATTTGGATTCTGTTTTTTTAAAATTGATTCTAAATTTTCATCAGAAAAAATAATTTCTACCGGAAAAAGTCCACCACATTGTTCCAATGCTTCGCGAGAAATTGCTTTGATTCGTTCTTTTTTAGAATCAGAAAGAAATAATTTTTGCGAACGATCAGATCGGAAAAAAATAATTTTCCGCACACCAAGCTCCGTATTTTTCTGAACAATCCATTCAAGTTTTTCTATTTTATTGGGCAAAGACTGATAGAGTGTAATATTTTTGCGAGCCTCACGATCCATCGGTTCAATTTTTTTCTGTTGGACACATTCCACCGATTTTTTTGAAAAATTGGTCAATTCGTACAGATATTCAATTCCATCTCCACAAAAAAGTACAATTTGATCACCTTTTTTCATTCGAAGAACCCTCGTAATTTGATGAAATATTTCATCGTCAAAAATTTCTGTTTCCCGTAATGGGCGATTAATAAAAAATCGTTGCATATTATTTTTGTAATTCTTTTAAAATGTCGCGTGGCAGAAAAATAATATCCAAAAGGATTTTCCAGAGCAGAATAACGAAAATCGCACCACCCTGCACCACGAATCCATAGAAAAATCCACCAATATCCACCAAAATGTTTTCGCCAATCTTCTTTTTTGCCAAAAATTTCGCAATGTTAGTCTTTCCAAAAGGCAAATCTTCGTCATCAAAAAATGCTTTTTCCGATTGTTTTGTGAGAATATTTTTTTCCGGTAAATGTTCAATAAATTCAATTTTATTTTTGAGTGTGTCAAAAATTTCTCGCGAAATAATCCCTTCACGAAGCGCTTTATCAATATCAGAACGAAGTGTATTGAGTAAACGATGTGTTTCTATGCGACTTTTGAGTTCAAAAATATCAAATTTTTTCTCTGTTCGCATGTGAGTTTTTTCCTTTTCAAATCGCTCGACCAAATTCTCGAGCACTTTACGTTCACGCTCCTTTTCCTCACGCAGACGATTTCTCGCTTCGTTATATGCTCATGGATTTTCATTCATAGTACGATTATATCAAATTTTCAGAAAAAACCAAAGCAATTTTGACCACTTTTTCACTTGCGTTTTTGAGAATTAGTATTATTATAGAGGCCGTTAAAAAATTTTATGCTTACAATCAAGAATCTTTCGGTGTCTATTGAAGACACTTCTATTTTGTCGGCGCTTGATTTATTCTTTCCTCATGGCACTATTACGGCTATTTTGGGGCATAATGGATCAGGAAAATCATCGCTCGCACTCTCTCTCATGTGACATCCGCGCTATGAGGTTTCTGGTGAAATTCTCTTGAATGGTGAAAATATCGTGGAACTTTCTCCGTCAGAACGCCATCACAAAGGAATTTTTCTCTCATTTCAAAATATTCCAGAAATCCCTGGAATTCAGGTTATTGAATATTTGCGAACTATCTATAATTCTCATTTTTCCCGTGAAAATCCTGACAAAAAACCACCAAGTTTGTTTGTTTTTAAGCGAATGGTGGAAAAACTTTTGCCAGAATTACACATTGAAAAAGAATTGCTTGAACGCGAACTTTTCGTAGGGTTTTCTGGTGGTGAAAAGCGAAAAATCGAACTTTTGCAGGTTTCTCTCTTGAATCCAAGTCTGATTATTTTGGATGAAATCGATTCTGGGCTTGACATCGACGCTATCAGCGTTTTGCAAGAGCAAATTAATAAATGGAAAGCTGAGAAAAAAACGATTATTATTATTTCTCACAACCTACATTTGCTCGAAAATCTCAACATTGATACAATTACTATTTTAAAAGACGGGGAAATTCTCGAATCAGGAGACAAAAAATTGCTTGAAAAAATCAAACAAGACGGATTCACATAATAATTTTATGAATACAACAACATTTTGAGACATCTCACGAGAATCGCTGGATGCAAGCGATTTGGTCAATTATCAATCGATAGCTGTACAATGAATCCACGAAGAAGTCGTGCGACAAATCTCAGCTTCTTTCAACGAGCCTCAGTGGATGCTTGATTTTCGTCTCAAATCCCTCGAAACATTTCAAAAAATGGAATTGCCAAAATGGGGGCCAGATTTGAGTGGACTCAATCTCGATGAAATCTATTATTTTGCAAAACCAGAAGGTGCGGGAAATAAAAAAGAATGGAAAGATGTACCGGAAAATATCAAGGCAACATTTGATAGACTGGGGATTCCCGAGGCTGAACGCGCCATGTTGGCAGGTGTGGGTGCACAATACGATAGTGAAGTAGTCTATCATAGTCTTCACAAAGAACTACAGGCGCAAGGTGTAATTTTCGAAGATATGTCCGTCGCTATCCACAAACATGAAGATCTCGTGAAAAAATACTTTATGAAAGTAGTACCGATGCATGACCATAAATTCGCAGCTCTTCATGGTGCTGTATGGTCTGGTGGAACTTTTCTCTATATTCCAAAGGGTGTACATATTGATGCACCTTTACAGGCATATTTTCGTATGAATGTGCGGGCTGGTGGACAATTTGAGCATACCATCATTATTCTGGAAGATGATTCTTCAGCACACTACATCGAAGGTTGTTCTGCGCCAAAATATGATACTCCAAGCCTTCATGCTGGTTGTGTAGAGATTTATGTCGGCAAAGATGCCAAAATGCGTTATTCTAGTGTAGAAAACTGGTCGCTCGATACTTATAATCTCAATACAAAGCGTGCACTCGTAGAAGAAAATGGTACGATTGAATGGGTGGGTGGAAATCTTGGTTCAGGCGTGACAATGCTCTACCCTTGTTCTATTCTCAAAGGTGATTATTCTCAAGCTATGAACTTTTGAATTGCATTCGCCAATACAAATCAAAACGCTGATACGGGTGCAAAAGTTATTCATATCGGGAAAAATACTCGTTCAGAAATTATTTCCAAAAGCCTCACTAAGTGAGGTGGTATTTCAACCTATCGCGGACTTCTTGATATCAAAAAATCTGCTGAAAATACTGTTTCCAAGATCGATTGTGACGGCCTTATTCTTGATAGCATTTCTCGATCTGATACTATTCCTGATATTCGTGTCAATAACGCAAGCTCAATGGTAGCGCACGAAGCCAGTGTCGGAAAAATTAATGAAGAAACACTTTTTTATCTGATGTCGCATGGAATCGAAGAAGATGATGCACGAACAATGATTGTACGAGGATTTATTTCTCCCCTTATGAAAGAGCTGCCACTTGAATACGCTGCCGAAATGAATGTACTTATTGCTATGGAAATGGAAGGAATGTAATATTTCACATAAAAAATCTCCAATTTGGAGATTTTTATTTTTATCTGCAAACTCAAATCACCACGAAAAAATCCCCAATTAAGGGGAATTTTTTCTATAATTTTTCGAGAGAAAAATTATTTTGCAATTACAGAACGAGTTTCTGTGTGAGAAATAGTGTTAGCAGTACCCACTTCTTTCGTGTTTGTGTTGTATTTGTAAGTGATTTCTTTCACAGTTACTACAACAGTATCATCTGGAGTTACACCAGTAAGAGTAACATAGAATTTCTGTTCAGCACCTTCTGTAAGTTCGTTACCGATTGAATCAGTATTGAATGTAAAGTCATTACCGTTTACTCTTCCTCCCGCAGCCGCTGCAACTTCATCACCATTGATTCCATCCTTCAAAGCTACAACAGCACCATTGAAGTCTGCATCTTTACCACGAGCTGTGATAGAGAGTTTCAAACCAGTTGTTTTGATGTTCTTGTCAGTGTCTGCATTTTCTACAGTTACTTCAGCAATGTTTGTACCTTCAATACGTTTTACAGCAGTAATACGTGGAGAAAGGATACCAACAGTGTGAACTTTAGAAGAAAGTTTTACGTTTGAAAGAGTAGTTACACGGTTTGCACGTACACTAGAGTCTACATTCTGTGCAAACACATCAGTGTTATCTTTATCAAGTTCGTATTGAAGAGTTTTTCCGTATGCCGCAGCATCGAAGTTTTTAGTACGAAGTTTGAGAGTAAAGTCTTTACGAGTAGACTTAGAAATGTAAATTTCGTTGTCTGGAGTAAATGTAATATCGTTTCCGTTTACAACAGCTGTACCTGAAATTTCAGATCCATCCATGTATACAGATACATTGTCTTCATTAGTAGTATCTACAATATCATTAAGACCAGCAAGAGTAGTACTAACTGCCTTGAATGCAAGTTTCTTAACCTTGATATCCTGATCACGAGACTGGATACCTACTGAACCCATATCTACAACAGTGTTAGCTGCAATAGTGTTAATTGGATTAGAAATAGAAGTAGAGTAAGTGTTTACTGAACCGTTAGAGATAGAGATATCATTACCAGTTCGAGTAGTTGTTTGAAGAGTTGCTCTATTACGAGACATATCTTCTACATTTTCAAGTGCTACCTTAAATCGGATAGTACCAAGTGTTGCATCAGCAATAACGTTTCCTTCAATTGTAATGTTTGCAGGAGTATTTTCATCTACTACAAATGAAGTTGTGAATTCTTTAGTACCAGCTGTAAGGTCAGCTTTATTAATTTGACCAACTTCTAGACCGTTTACACGAACGCGAAGAGCGTTTGCACCGTCAAAGTTGTTTGCAAATGCAGCAGCAACTGCACCATTATCTACAGTAACTTTAAGTTTTTTAACGATTACAGGAACTGAAGAAGTCAATTTTGCATCGAAGAATTTAACATCGTCTGTACCAGGAGCTACTGTAAGTTTTGCAGTATTGTTAGATACAAATGAGTTAGTTACGTTAGCAAATGGAATTGTCTGAACAGTTGTAGTAGGTTCTACACGAGTAATCTGGTTTGTAGAAGTTTCTTTTGCAGAAACATCAGAAGAATCTTCGATCTTAAGAGATACACCGTTGTTTACTCCATCAAGAAGAACATCAGCACGAAGATCAAATGTAGCAGTTGAACCAACCTTTACTGGAGTATTAAGTCCAGAAACGAAGATCTTATCAGCTGTTACAGTAGCCTTACCAACAGCTTTACCGTTCTGAAGAACTGTAACATTGTTGAATGATTTTGTAAGGTCATTTGTAGGACGAGTTACATTACCTCCAGTTGTGTTATCACGAGTTACTGCGAAACCATCAAGAGTAATGTCACGATCAGTAGGCTGGATGCGAACTGAGATAAGACGCTGATCCTTAGAACCTGGTTTTACTTCAGATGCTTTGTTAGAAAGTGAAGCACGAACTACACCTGTCTTGTAAGCAGTTGTATTGATAAGACCAAGAGTTACAGGAGTGATAGTCTGTGTATTAACAGAAGTGATAGAGAACTGGTGCTGTGAGTTTACTTCAGCATTGTTGTTCAAGCTTACAAGGATATCAATGTTCTTTGACTCTCCGTTCTTGATAGTAATAGAAGGAGTGAAGTAGATATTTCCTTGCTGAGAAGAAGAGTTGTAGTATCCGTTAGAAGATACGATTTTTCCATCAATTGCAGCACGGATTCCGTTTGAAGATTCTACATCAGTAGAAGCACCAAGACCAGAACGAGTGATTACAAGAGACTGAAGAGCAACATCTCCACCTGTAGCAGTAACTTTGATAGTACCAACCTTAACAGAAGAAGCGTTACGAGGAACATACTGAGCAGTAGCAGAACCTACAGAAGTAACAGAGATGTTACCAGTAGTTGCACCTGGCTTAGTTGGATCAGTTGTGTTGTTATTATTAACATCAAGACCAGCAGCACGAGCAGCAATCTTGAATACTTCACCACGAGAACCAGTAGCGTTAGGGCGGAAGTATGTAGCTTTATTTACAATGTTCTTTTCAGCAGCTGCGTTGATAAATCCTTCAAGATCACCAAGAGATGAGTTAACATCAGAGTAACCTGCAGATGTAGAAGAAGGAGCTACAGCGAGAGCACCAAGAATCATTTTTGTCATTTCTGCACGAGTAACGTTTGCAGTAGGACGGAATGTGTTAGATGCAGTAGAGATAACTTTTGCAGCAGCAAGAGTTTCGATAGCATCACAAAGATCACCAAGAGATGCAGTTACATCAGTATATACATTACCTGTACATTTTACTGCAGTGTAACCACCAAGATTTGCAGCAACTTTTGCAAGTTCTGCACGAGTAATCTGATCGTTAAGACGGTAACCAGACTCAGCATTCTGAGAGTTGATTACTTTCTTAGCAGCGAGAGCTTCAGCGTAAGGAAGGAACTCAGAAGCAGCAGAAACGAGTGAAGCACCCATTGCTGATGCAACGATAGCCGCAGCACTTACTGTAGAAGCAAGCTTCGTAGAGAAGTTAGCCATAACAATAGTATGGTTAGAAAATAAAATGCAAAAATCAAATGATTTTGCAGGAAAGTTTTGATAACTTTGGTCAGAAGTTATCATGTATAATAATACTGAAGTATCATCATACGATTTTTTGTGATCTCTCTGGTCAGGAGAGACTACCAAGTCGCCATAAAGACGAAAAGGTTAAAGCTTTAACCTCAAGTTATGTTCATAACAAGAGGATAATTTCGAGAAAAAATCTAAAAATTATTCTCTCGTCATCGGACATGACGGGTCAAGCTTTTGAAACTCTTTAAAAAAGTTTCTGAAAACGCAAGAATAATATCAAAATTCGTTCAAAAGTCAAATATTTTCACTCCATCTTCACACTTTTTTCACTTAAAAATAATCTATACAATAAAATTAGAAAAAAATCAAGATATATAATTTTATCAATGGCAAGCCAAAAAAATAAAAATCTTCAAAAAATACTTTCTATTTTTCAATTTTTGTTTACAATATGTGCACACTGATGAAATTTTAAAGAAAAATTTTTATCCCATTGATGAGAAGAATTTTGAAATATTTTGAAAAAAATTTGTATTTGATGTATTTTATTTAGAAGAATTGTTTCATTGGATGTATATTTTTAATTTTTATTTATGCCTGACATTTCCCTTTTTTATGGAGCGCTCTGGATTATCCTGGGTGTGGCTTTGGGTGCATTGGCGATGTTTTATTTTATTCACCAAAAACAAAAAAAACACGCGCACGATATCGTAGCAAATGCTGAAGATGAAGCCAAAAAAATTATTGAACGCGCGGAAAAATCTGCGAATATTATCAAAAAAGAAATTGATGATGCGCGCGCTGATCTCAAAGATCGTAAAAAAACTTTTTCTGAAAATGAGCGAAAACTCGAAGAAAAAGAACAAAAAGTGGATCGAAAATATGAAGATTTGGAATACAAACAAAATAAACTTCTAGAACGCGAGCGTGAAAACGAAAAAATCAAAAATTCTCTGGAAGAAGAAAAAAAATTACTTCAAACAAAGATTGAAGATATTGCACAACTTACTGAACAAGAAGCACGCGAAGAACTTCTCAAAATCACGGAAGAAAAATATGAAAAAGATATTCTCGCGCGGATTGAAAAAAAGAAAAAAGATTTTACGACTCGATCAGGCGAGATGGCGCGTGAAATTCTTATAAGTGCTATTCAGCAATATGCCGGCGAAGTAACCAATGAAGCAACTCAAACAATTTTTCCTCTAGAAAGTGATGATCTCAAAGGAAAACTTATCGGAAAAGAAGGACGAAATATCATCGCATTTGAGCGAGCAACGGGTGTTTCCCTTATCATTGATGATTCTCCTGACACAGTTTTTTTATCAAGTTTTGACCTTTTCCGACGATATATTGCCAAAAAATCTCTGGAAGATCTCATCGCCGACAAGCGCATTCAGCCAGCTCGCATTGAAGAAATCGTGGAAAAAAATCAACAAGATGCAGAAAAACTCATTCGTGATCTCGGGCAAAAAACGATTGATGAAATGGGAATTATTGGAATTCCTGAGGATCTGTATCCGCTTATTGGAAAATTTCGATTCCGAGCGAGTTATGGACAAAATTTATTGTTGCATTCAAAAGAAGTGGCATACATTGCTCGTTCAATTGCAAAATTGATTGGTGCAGATGCTGATCTTGCCTTCAAATGAGGACTTTTGCACGATATTGGAAAAGCGATGGATCACGATATTGAAGGAACACATCCTGAAATTGGTGGACGAATTGCTCGTAAATATGGCCTTGACGAAAAATTGACCAATATTATTGAAGGACATCACGATGATGTTCCACAAATTTGTATAGAAACGAAAATTGTGCAGATTGCAGACGCGATTTCGGCTATCAGACCAGGTGCTCGTCGTATGAATATTGAGGATTATATCAAACGAATTCAAGAAATGGAAGCAATTGCTATGAGTCTTCCTGGTATTAGTAAAGCCTTTGCACTTTCTGCTGGGCGCGAAGTGCGAGTATTCGTTGATGCAGAGACAGTTTCTGATCTTGATGCTGAAAATCGTGCACGTGAAATTGCTCAACAGATCGAGGAAAATTGCAGCTATCCTGGTGAAGTAAAAATCAACCTAATTCGTGAAAAACGAGTTATTGAATACGCAAAATAATTTTTTATTATGTATCCCAAACTTGTCATTTGAGACGTTCACATCTATGTTTTTGGAATTTTTCTGGTGATTTCTTGGCTAATTTTCTTTTATTGTCTGCATATTTTTTCACAAAAAAAGGGAATTACAAAACCAGTTTTTTCCGATATTATGAGTTTTACAATTGCAATATTCTTTTTTGCAAGACTCTTTTATATGTTTTCTGCATGGCGAGACACAAAGTTTGGGTTTCAAAGTTTTCTCTCAGGCAACGCTTCATTGATGGAGTTTTTACAAAATTTTTTCATCACGGACAATTATAACCTTTCACTCGCTGGTGGAATTATCGGTTTTGCAATAGTATTTTTCTGGAAAACTCGAGATCAGAAAAATGTGCGTGAACGATATCTTGACGCGATTGTGCCTTCATTTTTAATAGCATCTATTGTTGGATATTTTGGTGCATTTTTGGGCGGACAAATCTATGGTGTATCATCGTCCCTCTTTTTTGCAGTTGATTATAATACAAAATATAGTTCTATTCCAGGAAAATTATTTCCACTCGCAATACTTTATATTCTGATCACAATAGGATTATTGGTAGTATGGAGAAAATTTGAAAATAAAAATATTCCTGATGGTTATGTCGGAAATATTTTGTTAGGTGGAATTGGTGTGATGCTCTTTTTCGGAGAATTTTTATCTGGAAAACCAGATATGTTTGAAATTTTTATTCGTTTGAATCAATTGGTAGGAATTTGTTTTATTATTGTGGCTATTGTATGAATTTTAAAGCATTTTCGTTCCTAGAACATCCTCGGATGTTCTTTTTCTTTGGTGTTTTTACATTTTTCTTAGGAATTATCACAGGAAGTCACGATTCTTGGTGAGTAATTTTTTTAAATATTTTCATAATTTTTGGTTTTTTATACGCTAGTTTTGAGAGACTTTTTATCAAATTTCTCTTTTTTCTGGGAATTTTTCTTATTGGGTGGAATTTTTCTCAAACTGCAGAAAATCACCGATATGCAACACTCGAAACCCTCAATGCTATTACCAATGATTTTTCCGAAAAAGTAACCATTACTGGTAAAATTACTCGAAAAATGTTTCAATGAGATCAGCGCGAAACATATCGCCTCAATATCGACACGATCGACACAACTTCGACACACTATATTATTGATCCAGAAGATAAAATCGGGATATTTGTCGACATTCCAAAGAACCTTACACTGAATATTGGCGATATAATTAGTTTTTCTGGAAAACTGAAGCCACTCATAGAATTTGAAAATGATGAAATCGCCGGGTTTTCACGATATGCATGGTTTCACGAATCGTACGCCAAATTTTGACTCTATACTTTTGAGAGGAAATTTCAAGCAGAACAAACATTTTTTGATACTATTCAACAAAAAGTAAAAAACATTATTTTCAATGGCTTTCCAGAAAAAACGGCAGCATTACTCTTGGGGATTACGATTGGAAATACTGATATGATGACGAGCGAAATGAAATGAGAATTTAAAAACGCGAGCCTGACGCATATTCTCGTAGTGAGTGGGTCAAATATCACTTTTATCATCATGATTCTCGGGTTTTTTCTCAAATATATACCTATGAGAAGAATCATGAAATATATTCTGATTTTTGGGTTTTTGGGGGTTTATGGAAGTCTCGTTGGATGGGATATTCCTGTAATTCGGGCGACAGTGATGGGAATTATTATATATTTTGGAATCACGAATGGATGGAAAATAAATAGTATCGCACTACTTTTTGGAATTGCGGTTATTTTGAGTTTTTTCTCGCCACTCAGTCTTCTCTATGATGCGAGTTTTGGACTTTCTTTTTGAGCGACAATTGGAATTATTCTTCTCAATCAGCCAGTTCATGATTTTTTACAAAAATTTTTTAAATTTTCATGGATTTCAACACTCATGAGTGTAACATTGGCTGCAACGATGGGAAGCCTCGGTTCGATGATATATTTTTTCGGAAGTATCAGTATTTTAGGGATTTTTGCAAATATTCTGATTGCAGGATTTATGAGTATTTTGCTCTTTTTAGCAACTATTTATATTGTAATGAGCTCTGTATTACCTGATATCATTCTTTATTTTATCGGATTGCCAGTATATTTTTTGGGAGAAATTATTTTTGTAGTTTCTGGGTTTTTTGGAAAATTTTCACTTGTAGAAATTCCCGAACAAACAAAAATCCCACTCAGCATTACTTTGTACTTCATGGGATTTTTGTATTTATTACACACGCAAGAGCAAAAGATTTTTATGCACCAAACAAATCGTCAGAATTAAATTCAATGTCCGTGATCAATTCGTGGATATTTTTTTCTTGAATAGCAAAATATTTTTCGAGTTTGTCTGAAATATTTTTTTTGATAAATTTTGCAAACTCGCGCGCCTTATGTTCGGGCAAAATCACATTTCGCATTCCAAAGAAAAAGATTAAAAAATTTGATAAAATGTGTTCAATAAGTGCTGAATGTTCACCTCGCATCATTTCAAAAGTTTTTTTATTCATAAGAACTGACGCGGATTTGTCGGTCAAAAATAACTCTGTCATCAAAATCCATTCCGAAATCCAAGTACGAATTTCTGGAAAAATATTCTGCTCATGAAACTCAATTTTCTCTTCATAACGTGGAAGAGAAAGCAAAAGTTTCATTTTTTCTTTTTTATCAAGAGAATCCGCGACATAAAACGTCGCATCAGGATAAAAAAGCGCTATAAAAGCAATAATAACGCGTGATGAAACCCCAGCACTCAAAAGTGCAGAAACCTCGCCAATAAGGGATTCAAAATAGGAGTCTTGAATAAATCTCGACAAAATGAGAAATAATTTTTGGTTATCATTCTGTGCGGATTTCTCATCTTTTTGAATTTTTTTGAGCTGAATTTGAGCTTTTCGTGCTTTTTCTTGATATTGTTCATGAGATTCTTCGCGACCAGTAGCGAGTTGCGGCGAGTCATCAAGTCATTCATAATTATCTAAACCCATCTTTTAAAAAACTGAAGGAATAGGGAATTGTTGACAAAGTTCTTGTACTTGTTCACGAAGTTCTGATTGCAAAAGAGAATTTTCAGGTTGTCGAAGTGCTTGTACCATAATTTTTGCGAGTTTTTCACATTCCTTTTCGGTAAATTTTCGTGTTGTAATAGCCGCGGTCCCAATACGAATTCCTGATGGATCAAGTGGCTTACGAGTGTCATATGGAATCATATTTTTATTTGTTGAAATTCCAATATTTTCCAAAATTTCTTCTGCTTGTTTTCAAGAAAGTCCTGTTGATGAAAAAATATCAAGCAAGATAATATGGTTGTCAGTACCACCAGAAATAACAGAAAATCATTCTTCGACAAATATCTTTGCCATCTGTCGAGCATTGTCGATAATTTGTCGAACATATGTCGAAAATTCTGGTTTCAAAGCCTCTCAGAAAGCAATAGCCTTCGCCAAAATAATATGTTCATGTGGGCCTCACTGAATTCCAGGAAATACAGCACGATCAATATCTTTAGCGTACTTTTCACGACACATAATCATCGCACCACGAGGACCACGAAGTGTTTTATGTGTCGTGGTAGTTACAATATCACAATATGGAACAGGATTTTGTAAAGCACCACCGGCCACGAGTCCGGCAATATGAGCAATATCCGCCATCAAAATCGCACCTACATCATCCGCAATTTCTCGAAATTTTTCCCAATCAATGCTTCGAGAATATGCAGAAAAGCCTGCGATGATCATCTTTGGTTTGTGTTCCTTCGCCAACTCCGCCACATTCGACATGTCGATCAATCATGTCGATCTATCAACACCATATGAAACAATATTGAATTTTTTTCCAGAATAATTGAGTGGATGCCCATGAGATAAATGCCCTCCATGATCAAGATTCATTCCAAGAATTGTATCACCATGATTGAGTACCGCAAAAAATACGGCAAGATTAGCAGGAGAACCGGAAAGTGGTTGCACATTGATGTGTTCAGCACCAAAAAGTTTTTTTGCACGATCAATTGCTATATTTTCGACAATATCAACATATTTTTGCCCAGCATAATATCGTTTTCCTGGATATCATTCGCTATATTTATTTGTAAAAATTGAGCCATTTGCTTCCAAAACAGCCTTGGAAACATAATTTTCAGATGCAATCAATTCAAGCTCATTTTGTTGGCGTTTTTCTTCTCCTAGAAGCGCCTCGTACAATTCTGGATCTTGATTTTGAATATAAGACATAATCATTATAAGTTAGAAAAATCTTTTGCGGAATCAATTATTTCCTGATATTTTGTGCCATCAATCATTTTTTGAAGAACTTTTTGTGCAACATCTTTTTGGCGATCAAAAATATTTTTTCGATCTTCGTCAGTAAAATTAACAACAACATCTGGATCAATCCCTTCACTATCAATATTTTTATCATTTGGAGTATACCATCGCGCAATGGTAATTTTTATCATAGAACCATCTCCGAGTGAAAACATTTCTTGTACAGAGCCCTTTCCATATGTTTTTGTCCCGATAATAATTCCTCGTTTATAATCCTGCATCGCACCAGCGACAATTTCTGATGCTGATGCGGAATATTCATTTACCAATACGACTACTGGAATTTCTGTATCAGGAGAAGAGAGTAAATTTGTAAAAAGTGATTCGTTATTGATGGGATTATTTTCCTTAATAGTTACAATTTTGGAATTTCTCGGTAAAAATTCTGAAAGCATTGTTTGTGCGGAAGTCAAGTATCCACCACCATTAAATCGAAAATCCAAAAGAAGACCTTTAGCACCAGATTTTTTCATTTCATTAATTGCAGAATGGAATTCTGACGGCGTTTTTTCCCCAAAAGAATTAATCTGAATATATCCAATCGGAGAATTTTCTATCATTTTTGCTTCAACAGAGGGAAGATTCACAGAATCTCGAGTGACAGAAACTGTTTTTTCTTCACCATCACGCAAATATTTAAGTGTCACACTGGTTCATTTTTTCCCACGAATAAATTTGACTGCTTCGGTCGTTGTCAGACCAGCAAGAGAATTATTATCCGCTGAAATTACAATATCTCATATCAAAAGTCCAAATTTTTCAGCTGGTGAATTTGGAAGGATTCGTTCAATTTTAGCACCCAATTCATGAGTTCCTACAACCGCTCCAATTCCTTCAAAATCGCCAGAAAGTTCAGATTGAAATTCTTCATTTTCTTCAGCAGTAAAATATTCTGAATGCTTATCACCAAGTCCTGCAATCATTGCGGCGGCCATTTTGTTTTCTATTTCTTCTTGAGATTTTTGTGCAAATCCATAGAATTTCTGATCAATGATAGAATAAATCTTTTTGAGCTTATTTGAGGAAAAAACTCACAATTCTCACGAGTTTTTAACATTGTCAGAAGTTTGTGAAAAATTATTTTTTTGAAGAATATTTTCTGATTGTGAAGCGGAATTTGCGATAAAAAATCATTGTTTAAAACCGAAAAAAATCCAGAAACCTCCAAAAATAATTCCAAGCAAAAAGAAAAGAAAAAATTTGAATGTAAAATTTACATTCTTTTGTGAAAAATCCATAAATTGTATTTTGATAAAATTTTGACACGTGTATTGTATTTTTTTTCGAGAAAAAAACAAATTATATTTTCAAGTTTTTTACGAAAAAATTTTTGTGAAAAATTTAACAATTTTATTTTTAATAAAAGAAGAAAAGCGGAAAATTGTTATACATTTGTGAAAAACTTTTTTATTTTTTTCTCACAAAATCGTCCATTTTTTTCTTACAATTTCGCATATTATTATTACTAAATTATATATATTTATTTTATTATTTTATATAAGCCAAAAAATGAGTGAAAATTTGATTTGAGAATTTTTAAAAAAAGAATATAATCCAAATATATTTTAAAAAATATTTTGATGGAAAATTCTGCCTCTTCACGAGAGGAAAAAACTTTTGTCTTGAAAGAAATTATACAAAATCTTCAAATCAGAAATGAAGAAAAAGATTTGTACTTTTTTTCGATGGAAATTCTTGATAACGAAAGTTTTGAAAAGTTTTTCCAGAAAATTATGAGTGAATTCCGCGAACCAAAGGCCGGAGTTCGATTTGTTCAGCAATAATTTTTCGTATGCAATTTCAGGCAATTTGTTCAAAAGGAAATAAAAAACTCACGCTTCGTCTGACCGCTCAAAATCGAGAAGATGCGCGAAATATTCTTCACAAACAATGATATTCGATTATTGAAATTCAGGAAGTTGTGGAAACTTCTCTTGCACAAGAGGGGAATTTTTTCTTTTTTGATAGTCTTATTAACGGAAATATTCAAACTGGAAAAATTCAATCAGACGATATTTTTAAGGCATATCGAAAACTGATTGAAGATCTTAAATACGATGTTTTGGCGATTTATACAGTAGAATGAATGTCTGATGATCAGAAAAAAATTATTACTGCAAAAGTAAAAGATGGATATCGAATGTATCTTGAATCTATTGGGCAAAAAATTGAAGAAAAGCCTGATATCTTAAAAAATGAAGATAATGAAGATTTTTCTCCACAACTTTTGAAGGAAATTGAAAAATACGGAAAGGATATTGATGAGACAATTTTAAAAATTCAAAATTTGCTTGTCAAAAATCATGAAACCATTACAGAAGAGCAAAAAGCGGTTTTAGAACGAATAGAAATGGAACTTGTTTCGATTAAATGAATGAGAAATGTTGGAAAAATGCAGTCAACTCTCGAAGATTCACTCAAACAAATTGGAACGATCGAATTGGAAATTCTGAAAAAATGAATGATTAAAGAAAAAGCAAAATTTTTGGCAGAAACCAATAAATTGCTTCAAAGTATCGGTTCAAGCGAAAAAATTCAGACAGAAGAAGAAAAACAATCATCATTAGAATATAAATTTCAGTCATTTCTGGGGCGTTTTGCAAATGAGAAAAAAACTGAAAAAACCGAATCAAAAAACAAGATTGATACCAATTCGTTTATTTATTTTAAAAACAAACGAGAACTTGATATCTATAAAAAAGCTCATCATAGTAATGATTCTGCTATTATTAGAGCACTTTTTACTGGGAAATTTTCTCTTTTAAAAAGACTTCTTTTAAAGCGTCGGTTATTATTACAGAATATTCAAATTATTGAAAATCGCCTTCAAAATAAAACTGTTTCATATACAAAACTCGTTCATGGATTTAATTATTATGTTCGATCATTTTTTGATGGAGTTTCAGCGATTGGAACGATTATTTCTGTTGGATTATTTTTCTATATTTTTCTCTATATCATCCTTAATGCCCTTGATGGAATGAAAATCATTGAGTTGGTTTTACAGAGCAAATCATCATTATTTTTAGCTTTATTTTCGTTATTTACTTTGGGGATTACTTTGATCCGTGGCTGGAAGACGATGATTTTGATTATTCCGTGTTTTTTGTTAATTTTTTCATTTCTTTCTACTAATTTTTAGGAAATGTATATTTTGCTCATTATCCTACATTCCCTTTTTATTTTTATTTGCCATCTGTTCGGTTTTTATGTAATAGAAGGTGTTTTTTTGATATTGATGCTGTTTTTTTTGCTTTATTTTTCACCAATTTTCTTTTTTAAAAATTCTACTGGCGAAGAATGATTGTCAAATCTTTTTTCTTTCCAACTATCACCACAAAAATCACTGATTATTCCCCTCGTTCTCACCTATCTTGGGATTTATATTTTGGCGTTTACTTTTTCTGGAAGCATTGCGGAAAGTATTCATGCGCATTTGATGATTTTTTTGGCGATTTTTACGATTTTTTTGGGATATATTTTTGCGTTTTCTTGGAAAAATGAGATTTTTTTTGATATTCTCGGATTTCACCTCATATTTAGTTACATTACGATTGTTATTATCGGAATATATTATTTTTTCGCGCGAGAAACAATCAATCTTCTTGATGTGATTTTTTCTGCTGTGACAATGTGATTTTCATATTTTTTCTTTCGATTTGAAACAAAATATCGAAAAGAATTTTTTTATGGATTTTTGGCATCGATTTTTTTCTCATTAGAAATTTTATTGATTTTTTTATTTCGAGAAATTCCATTTTATCTGATTATTGGGGCATTGAGTTTGCTTGGGATTATTTTATTTGAACTCAGTGAAAAATCTTCATTTTTTGATGTTTTTTTGAATATTTCACGTGTTTTTTTCTTATCGGTGATTCTAGCTTCGGTAGGAATTCTTTCGGTCACTATTTTTAGTCATTTTGCGAGTATTTATTTTTTAATTATTATAGCAATTTTTTTATTTTCGGTACATATTCGTTTTTCTAATCTTGTGACATATTCGACGGCAATTTTTATTATTTATTTTATGTACGGATTTGTATTTTTATCGCTTTTGTCGACAAATTCTGTATTATCGTCGCTCATGTTTATTTTCTTTTTTCCGATTCTTATCATTACAAATACTTATTTTTGGGAAGAAAAACAGCAATATGATTTTGCAATAATGCATTATGCAAGTATTGCGTTTAGTGGACTTTTCTTTCTATATGCACTCATTTTTATGAAATGGGAGGCATCTTCATTTATTTTTTCTTCCTTTGGTTTTTTTCTTTTGGCAGGACTTTTCTTTCTTTCTTATTTCCGATTTCGAACTAAAAAATAATTATGCTTAACATAAAACTTCCTATTCAAATTGCGACGGATGTTGCAAATATTTCTACTCATACCCTTCTTTTGGAAATTTCTGAATCCAATATTTTTGAAAAATTGGAAAAATTTCAAATTTCCGTTCCTGAAAAAATTCTCGAAAAAATTCAAAAAGCTCGTGAAACTGAAAAAATGTTTACATTTTATCCAGAAAATGAAAATATTTTCGAAGTCGTGATTTTTTTCTCAAAAACTGATGATCGACTTGAAAATCGTACCGAAATTTTCAGAAAATTTTCGAAAAATCTTGTTTATGTTCCTGATGGTTTTGTCGAAGAAGCTTTTGAAGCTTTTGTTTTGACGATGTATGAATTTTCTCTTTATAAAACGAAAAAAGAAAATTTTGATAAAATATTTTTTGTCGAAGATGTGTCGAACTTGGCGAAGTTGGAATCAAAAATTCCTCTTTATGAGGCGATTTATACTGCAAGAAATCTTGTCAATCTTCCACCAAATGATTTTTACCCAGAAGCCTTTGCTCAGATGATTACTTCCAGAAAATGGAATCATTTTGAAGTGGAAGTTTTCGGAAATACTGAATTGCGAGAATTGGGCTGTAACCTTATTCGTGCGGTCGGTCAAGGAAGCGCACGTGATAGTATTATGATAATTTTGAGGCCAAAAAAAGAAATTTCTGGTGAAAAATTTGGAATTATTGGAAAATGAGTGACTTTTGATGCTGGTGGTATTCAGATTAAGCCTGATAAATATATGCTTGATATGAAATGCGATATGGCTGGCGCCGCTGGTGTTTTGGGAGTGGCGATGTATCTTGATTCACTTCCAGAGTTACCACTGAATGTCGTTTTTGGACTTGGAATTGTGGAAAATATGACTGGCGCGGCAGCTTTTAAACCGCTTGATATTTATACTGCGTACAATGGAAAAACTGTTGAAATTCATCATACTGATGCAGAAGGGCGACTTGTATTGGCTGATGTAATGTCGTATGTAGAGAAAAATTTTCAAGTGAATCATTTGATTACGATGGCGACATTGACAGGTGCGTGTATTTATGCTCTTGGAAATGATATTTCAGGAATTATGGGTGATGATGAAAGGCTCATTTCGACATTTATCGACAATACTTCGCCATATGAAAATGTGTGGCGATTGCCTTTAACTCCAAAAATGATAAAAGCTGTAGAATCACAAACAGCTGATCTTCAGAATCTTTCAGAATCAGAAAAGGCTGGTTCTTCTATGGGAGCTGCATTCTTAAGTTATTTCAAGGGGGATGCTCAGTTCACTCATCTTGATATTGCAGGGCCCGCATATCGAACAAAGGATTTCGGATATATGCCTGTTGGTGGTACTGGTTGGGGCGTGAAAAAAATCTCCGAAGTACTTCTTTCTCTTATATAATATGTCTTTTTGGAAAGGATTTTTGTCAATTTTTATTGATGAATCACCACGAACAGATCTTCAAATTTCTGTCAAAAAAATGTGAGAAGAATATAAAAAAATTCTCGAAGATTCTTATTTTGATGAAATTTTTGTCGCGACAGAATATCAGAAAATTTCCCACTTACTTGAACGTTATAAATTTCACTCTGATCGGCAATTATCGACTATTTTTGCTGATATGTTTGCTCAAATGATTCAGAAAACTGAAATGAATTTTCAGGATTTTGTGCTTATTCCAACGCCGATGCATTGGACTCGATATTGGATTCGAGGATTTGATACTATCGGATTGATTGTTAAAAAAATTTCCAAAATCACCAAAATTCCACATATTTCCCTTCTAAAAACAAAATTTTCTCGCCGACAACTCACACTTTCTCGTGAGGAACGACTCAAAAATCGAAAAAAAGTTTTTTCTGTCAAAAAAATAGTAAAAATTCCTGAAAAAGTGATTCTTTTTGATGATGTACTCACAACGGGCTCCACTATCAATGAATGTGCAAAAGTCTTGAAAAACGCTTGAGTAAAGAAAATTATCGTTTGTGTACTTGCAACTAATCATAAATAATATGTCCGATTTTATTGAAATTATTGGAGCAGAAACTCATAATTTAAAAAATATTTCCGTAAAAATTCCTAAAAATAAGCTTGTTGTTGTAACAGGTCTTTCTGGGTCTGGAAAATCGTCGCTCGCTTTTGAAACATTGTATGCCGAAGGGCAGAAAAGATATCTGGAATCTTTGTCAACCTTTGCACGGATGATGATTTCGAATACTTCTGATGCGACAAAAGTTCGTGAAATTCGAGGACTTTCACCAACCATCGCTATCAATCAAAAAACTGTTAGTAATAATCCTCGCTCTACTGTCGGAACGATCACAGAGATTTATGATTTTTATAGGCTTCTGTATACAAATATTGGGATTCCATATTGTCCAAATCATCCAGAACAATCTCTTGAAAAAGATACTATTCAAAATATTGTTGAAGACATTAAAAAAAATGATGAATGAACGAAAATTTTTATAATGTTTCCATTGTCGACAATTAAAAATGATGTCGAAGAAATGTCGATGAAAGAAATTTCTCAAATTGTTTCAGATAAGTGATTTGTCCGATATATAAAATGAAATGAGGTTTTTTCTGTCGCTGATACTGTCGAAGAAAAAAATATTTCTGTCGAAGATGTGTCGATTATTGTCGATCGTCTTATTGTGAAAAATAGTGATGAAACATTTTTTTCTCGTTTGCGTGATTCACTTTTGCTTACATCTGAAAAAAGCAGCGGTATTATTGAAATATTTTATCCATCAGACGATACATTCAAAAAATATTCACTTGGAAATTTTTGTCCACAATGCTGATATATAAGCCCAAAATTTTCACTTTCCAATTTTTCTTTTAATTCACATTTTGGTGCGTGTGATGATTGTGGGGGACTTGGATTTCGTACTACTTTTGAGGAAAAAGATATTATAAATTTTGACCTTACACTTGAAGAAGGTGCTATTTTGCCATGGGAAAATTCTAAATATTATCTCTCTATTTTACGTGCTGTATGTGAAAAATATAAAATTCCAATGAATAAACCATATGGAAAATTAACTGAAAAACAACGCGAAATTATTTTGTATGGCGTTGATGAAAAATTTTCTATTATTTTTGATTCCAACTCAGAATTTTATAAAAAATGAAATATCTATATGTGTCGATATGAGGGTCTAATTCCAAAATTAGAGCGACATTATGCTGATTCGGAAAATAAAACTCAATCGCACATGCGAAATATTTTGAAGTTCGCCACAGAAAAAGAGTGTCGAACTTGTCAATGATATCGTCTCAAAAAGCCTTTTTTAATGGTAAAAATTGGAGGAAAAAATATTGGCGAACTTGCGTCGATGCCTGTCGAGCAAACACTAGATTTTTTTGAAAAACTAGAATTTTCTCAAGAAGAAAAAATTATTTCCGAAGGTGTTTTGAAAAACATTATTGATCGATTACATTTTTTGCAAGGAGTTGGCCTTGGGTATGTAACACTTGCTCGTCGGGCTCATACACTTTCTGGTGGTGAATCACAGAGAATTCGTCTTGCTACGCAGATTGGAACCCAATTAGAAGGTATTATTTATGTACTTGATGAGCCTTCTATTGGTCTTCATCCGCGAGATAATGATATGCTCATTAAAAATCTGAAAAAACTGGCCACTCTTTGAAATACTGTTATTGTTGTTGAACATGATGAAGATATTATGCGAGAAAGTGATTATATTGTTGATATTGGGCCGGGCGCATGAGTACATGGAGGTTCAGTGATTTTTAGTGGAACGTATCCAGAATTAATAAAAAATTCTTCGACAGAAACTTCCCTTTATTTATCAGGAAAAAAAGAGATTGTTCGTCAAAATCCTAAAAAAATATCGACAAAAAAATTTCTGTCGATTTATGGAGCACAAGAAAATAATCTTAAAAATATTAATGTGCGTTTCCCTCTTGAATGTATGACTGTGGTAACGGGGGTTTCATGATCTGGAAAATCTTCATTGGTGATGGATATTCTTTCGAATGCACTTCTCAATTATTTTAATAAATCGTCTCTTCCTGTTGGAAAACACGAGAAAATAGAAGGATTTGAATATATCAATAAGACTATTATTATTGATCAGTCACCAATTGGTCGAACACCACATTCAAATGTGGCGACCTATACTGGTGTTTTTACTTATATTCGTGAGGTTTTTGCTGCTTCCAATGACGCCAAGGTTCGAGGTTTTAATGTATGAAAATTTTCATTTAATACAAAATGAGGGCGTTGTGAGGTGTGTGAGTGAAATGGTACAAAAAAAATTGAAATGCATTTTTTACCAGATGTTTATGTTGAATGTGAAGCCTGTAAAGGAACCCGTTATAACGATGATGTTTTAAGTATTCAGTTTAAAGGAAAAAATATTGCTGAAGTACTCAATATGACCATTGAAGAGGCATCAGAATTTTTTGTTGCGTTTCCTCGAATAAAACGCGTTCTAGATGTATTGATTGATGTGGGGCTTGGGTATATTACTCTTGGTCAGTCAGCGCCAACACTTTCTGGTGGTGAGTCACAGCGTATTAAGCTTGCTTATGATCTTTCAAAGCGCTCAACAGGTCAAACATTGTATATTCTTGATGAGCCGACTACGGGATTACATTTTGCTGATGTACAGAAATTGCTTGATATTCTCGATGCTCTTGTAGAAAAATGAAATAGTGTAATCGTTATTGAACATAATCTTGATATTATTGCCAATGCTGACGCAATTGTCGATATTGGCCCAAATGGCGGCGATGCTGGTGGAAATCTTGTATTTGCTGGCCCTAAAGAAAAAATTCTTTCTGTCGAAGAAAGTTATACAGCAAAGGCTCTTAAAAAATATTTAGCACAAAAAAATAAAAAAACTTCGTAATGAAGTTTTTTTATTGAGTAATTTTCAAAATGTCTTCATGAATACTATTGGCAGCGAGACAACCCTCCGCAGCTGACATAATAGTTTGTCGAAATTTATTAGAATTTGTTGTTACATCACCAGCTGCATAAAGCCCAGGAATAGTGGTTTCTTGACGTTGATCAACAACAAGGCATCACTCTCCGTCTTTTTGTGGCGAAAGATTGTCGACAATATGTGTAATTGGTGTCGATCCAATGGCGACAAACAATCCATCAAGTGTTAGATTTTCTCCTGTATTAAGAATCACTCCCGTAACACCCATCATATTTCCTTGTACTTCAGTAACTTGTGTATTCATGTGGAAGATAATGTTTGATTTGTTGTTAGCTTTTTCAGTCCAAATATTTTCCGCACGAATCACATTACCGCGAACAAAAATATGAACTTCTTTCGCGATTTCTGCAAGATATAGAGCTTCTGTGATAGCCGTATTTCCGGCACCAACTACACCAACAGTAAGATTTTTATAAAAATTACCATCACAAGTCGCACAGTATGAAACGCCTTGTCCATAAAATTCTTTTTCCCCAGGAATTCCAAGCATTTTATATGTATTCCCTGTTGCTAACAATATACGTTTTGCGTCAAAATTCTTTCCACCCATTGTCGATACAGAAAAATGATTTTCGCCAATCTTCGACACAACTTCGACACGGTCTTGGAGAATTTCTGAACCCGCATTTTCAGCATGTTTTTTAAAATTATCCATAATTTCTGCACCTGGCGCAGATAATACTCCTGGAAAATTTTCAACACAATGAGAAGTTGAAAGCGCTCCACCTGGCATTTCGCCAATAATAATATTTTTAAGTTTATATCGACTTGCGTACATTCCAGCTGGAAGTCCGGCTGATCCAGCACCGATAATAATAAGATCGTACATAGTAGAAAAATAAAAATTCTTCCCCAATAATGAGAATTAGTCTCATTATATGAAAAAGAGTAAAAAGTACAAATGTTTTTTAATTTTTTTCAAGGTTTGTTAGAAAATTATTGATTTCTCGAATTTTTTCACCAGGATTTCAGATATATTGAAGCCTCATTATTTCTTGACTATTTGCTGTCGCAATACTGACTTCGCCATATTGAAAAATAGTTGGCAACATTCCAGAAACTTTTGAACGAATTTCCTGAATTGATGAGAGTGGAAATTCGATGATTTTTCGTGATAAAAATGTTGTTTGCTCGATATAAATTACGCGTTTGTTCGTTAAAATCAGAAAATCAAGCTCTGAATTTATCCACATCATCATGAGAACGGAAATAAAAATCAGACAAAAAATACTAAAAAATCACCAAAAAATTTTTTCACCCACAAGAGAAATTCAGAATTTTGAAAATGTGAGAAAAATTCCTGACAACATCAAAAAACCAATAAAATACAAACCTAAAAAGGCAAAAGTAATCCAGTGTCTTTTGAGAGTGATAATGTTTTTTTCTCATTCATTGAGAGAAAGTGAGGGGTTATTTTTTAGCATGAGTAATATGAGGTGGTTTGATGTAAATTGGTGTGAGAAAATTTTCAGATTTTTTTGATTTAAAAATTTTTTCAATTTCATTCCATTGATCGACAAAAATTTTAAATGTCGAAGTTTGGCGAAGTTCTGTTGTCGAATATCCAATATAATCCCTATCAGGAAGGGAATTTTTATCATAAAATATTTCGCCATTTTGATTATCATTCGTCAAAAATTCTTTTGCATTTATTTCAATCAGCGGCTTTTCTGGAAGATCTTTGAAAAAATCAAAAAAGTGTACTGATTTGACAATAATTTCAGGAAAGCTGATTTTGATTGTATTGATAGTCAAAATAATAACACGCATTTTTGTAAAAGTTCCTGGACCATTAATAACCCAAATTTCTCTAATATTTTTTTCTTCGACAAACTTCGACAATATCTTTGGAAAATTTTCTGCAAATTTCAAGAATGGAATTGTAAGATTTTGAGATTCAAAAATATTATTTATTTTGGATAAAAAAATAATATTTTCTCATAAAGGGTTGATATAAAGAATATTATGTTGCATACTAATTATTTCATCGATAAGAAAGTGCTTCGAGTATGTGTCGAACTTCGACATTTGTCGATCAATCAATATCAGCTATTGTTCTTGACAATCGTAAAATTCGATAGTAGACACGTGTCGATAATTGTAATTTTTCTGTCGAAGTTATGGCGATATGTCGAGCTTCTTCGCTAATATTAGCAATCGTATCAATGGCTGTATTATCCATATCAGCATTTGAGAAAAATTTTGTTCCTGCAAAACGTTTTTTCTGTAAATTTTTAGCCTTTGTGATTATTTCTCGAATTTCTTGGCTGGTTTTTCATTTTTGAGATTGAGAGTTTTTTAATTCGCTAACACTGATCCTTGGAACATTTACAAACATATCAATACGATCCATAATAGGCCCAGAAAGTTTCGCGCGATATCGTTCAATCATATGTTGACCACAAATACAAGTTTTTTCTTTGTCTCATAAAAAACCACATGGACAAGGATTTAGAGCTCCAACAAGCGAAAAACGAGCTGGATATGTAGCACTTTGATGAACACGATTAATCGTAATATATCCATCTTCAAGCGGTTGTCGCAATGTTTCAATCAGATTTTTGGGAAATTCTAAAAATTCATCCAGAAACAAAATTCCCTTGTGTGCGAGAGAAATTTCTCATGGCCTAGATTCCCGTCCACCACCAATAATTGATGCTTCACTTGCTGTATGGTGAATACTTCGAAATGGACGCTCATGAATAATCGGTTCCTCTTTTGATAACATTCCAGCAACTGAATAAATCTGAGAAATTTCAATTTTTTCTTCTAGTTCAAGGCTTGGAAGAATTCCTGCCATTGCTTTTGCAAGCATAGTTTTTCCGCTTCCAGGTGGTCCTTGAAGTATAATATTATGTCCACCTGCCGCCGCAACAATCATAGCTCGTTTTGCGTGCTCTTGTCCAAAAATCGTTGAAAAATCAATATAATTTTTTTCTGAAATATATGGTGTGGAAATAATTTCTTTTTTATCACTCATTTTTTTGCGATTAGTCAGAAAGTCGACAACTTCGACAAGATTTTCGACACCAATAATTTCAATTCAAGGAATAATTGCTGCCTCTTTGGCATTATCAAATGGGAGAAAAATATATTTTTTCTTATGTTTTTGTGCAAAAATGGTTGCAGGTAAAACTCCATTTACTCCACGAATCGAACCATCAAGTGCTAGTTCACCAATAAAAAGTGCATTATCGACAACTTCGTCAATAAAATTATATTCTTTTCCAAGAATACCGAGTGCAATTGGAAGGTCATAGAGTGGTCATTTTTTTCGAATATCTGCGGGTGCAAGATTCACGGTGATACGCGCGCCAGAAGGAAATTTGAAACCAGAATTTTTGATAGCAGAACGCACTCGTTCTCGAGATTCTTGAATAGCTGTATCGCCCAGCCCAACAATCGTAAATTGTCACATTCCTTTTGTGACATCAACTTCGACGCTGATTTCGTATCAATTAAGCCCACAGATGGAAACAGAAGATAATTTTTTCATATTTTTTTCATTGTATCAAAAACTTGAAGTGTGTCAAATTTGTAAAAATCTATTACAAATATTTCTCAAAAAATGTAAAGCGAAAATATCAGCGAATATTTGTTTTGGGGGAGAAAATCTGATATGATGCAACGGATAAAAAACTATTTATGCGTCAAATTTTTAGAATCATTCTCGGAATTATTTTTTATACATTTTTTACGACGGTTTCATACGCAATTCAGACGGCTCCAACGACTCTTGCGGATCAAAAAACTGCTCAAGTTGCCACGAGTTCTGGCGGTATTTGAGGTTTTTTCAGTCAGGTTTTTGGATTTTTGTGGGGAGTTGTTCTCTTCATAGTTTTTGTGTATATTACTCTAAAAATTGTTCGTCTAACTTATGAAGTAATACGCGCCAATAATCTTGTATATATGCGTGTGACTCTTCCAAGAGCCGATTCCAAACTTGATAAAGAACAGGATACAAAAAAAGATTTTAAGGAAAAAATCGGTATTATGACGCTTTTTTATAAATCTGTTCATATGATTGGACAGATTTCAGCGATGAATACAATTAAAAATTTTATTTTCGATCATGCCAAAGTTTCGCTTGAAATGATGTACGATCATGGACAAGTGTATTTTTATGTAGTGGCGTATCGCGAACACATGACGCTGATTCGCCAGCAAATTACTTCCAATTATCCTGATGCGGAGATTAAAATTCTTGATAAAACAGAACTACCAACATTAAAACCGAAAGGTTATGTTCTCGAAGCTGCTTCTATTGGAAAACAAACAGATGATGTTTTCCCGATTAAAACCTATAAATATTTTGAAGATGATCCACTTTCGAGTTATACGAATAATTTTGGTTCACTCAAAAAAACGGATGTTGCAACGATTCAGTGGGTTATTAAGCCGCTTGGAGCGAGTTGGAATCGTCGTGCCAAAGAAGCTGCGCGCCTTGTGGCAAAAGGGGAATATCGAAAAGGTCTCAAATTTGGAGTATTTGGTGGATTTTTTAAAAAATTACTCGCGCCATTTGCTTGGTTCGTTTATCGTTTTGTAAAAAATGAATCTGCGAGCTTGGATGGTGGTAAAACTCATCCAGGAGCCTCTGGTGGTGATGCTTACAAAATTTTTAACCAAGCAGAAACCGAAGCTCAGAAAATGGTAGGTGAATCTGCTGGGCAGCCAGGATTTGAAACATCGATTCGTATTTTGGTATCATCGGACACTCGCGCATCAGCTCATGAGGGACTTCATTCGCTTGTGGCGGCCAATTCGGTTTTTACTGATGAATATAACAATCAGCTCGACAATCCACAGATGATGGAAGATGTATTTCGATTTATTTTTACGCCGATTCGATATTTTGCCTATCAGTTCCGCCTTATTGGGATTGGGCAAGATATTTCGCGATTTTCGACTGATGAACTCGCGACAATGTATCATTTTCCTGATATTAAATATAATAAATCACCAATTATTGCGTGGCTTGATTACAAAATGTTGCCACCACCATCGAATCTCAAATTTCCAAAAGAGCCGATGATGTTGCAAGATTATAAACGCGATGAAAAAGGAAATATTATTACAAAAGATGGATCGAAATTACAGGTTGATAAAAATAAAAATCTCTTGCGCGATCCGCAGAAAAATTTATTATTGCTCGATGGTACAATCGTTCCAGTAAATCGTGAAGGTCCAAGTATTGGTGCTCCGATTGATCCTGGGAAAAATCCAGAAAAAGTGATTTCACATCGTCACTTGGCAGGTTTTCCGCTCTACAAAGATGGAATTTTGATGGGTTGGAATGAATATAGAAATAAAAAAACACCGATTTATTTTGCAACCAAAGATCGTGGTCGACATCATTATATTATTGGTAAATCGGGTGGTGGTAAATCAGTATTTATCGGATATTTGGCGCGACAAGATTTGTGGAATGGTGACGGACTTTGTGTGATTGATCCACATGGTGATCTCGTTGAAGATATTGTTTCATTTACGCCACACGAACGCGCTCGTGATATGATTATTTTTGATCCGGCGGATTTTGAACGACCAATGGGTGTGAATATGCTTGATATTATCGCGACAGATCCAAACTTGCGAGCTATCGAAAAAGATCGTGCCGCGCTTGATGCCACTTCAATTTTTATAAAAATGTATGGTGACGAAATTTTTGGACCGCGAATTCAGCATTATTTCCGAAATGGTTGTTTGACCCTGATGGATGATGAAGAAGAGGGCGGAACGCTTATTGATGTGCCGCGACTTTTCACAGATGAGGCATTTATGAAATATAAAACCTCAAAAATTAAAAATGTGATGGTAAAATCTTTCTGGGATCATGAATATGCTCAGACAGGTGATCGTGAAAAACAGGAAATGATTCCGTTTTTCTCTGCAAAATTTGGTCCATTTATCACCAATACAACGATGCGAAATATTATCGGTCAGACAAAATCTGCCTTTAATCTTCGTGAAGTCATGGATAATCAAAAAGTTTTGATGGTAAATCTTTCAAAGGGTAAAATTGGTGATCTTAATGCACAATTGCTTGGTTTGATTATGGTTTCCAAGATTAATATGGCGGCAATGAGTCGTGCTGATATGCCGGAAGATCAGCGAAAAAATTTCTTCTTATATGTGGATGAATTTCAAAATTTTGCGACTGATACTTTTGGCGAAATTCTTTCAGAAGCACGAAAATATCGTTTGGCGTTGATTATGGCGCACCAGTTTATTGCACAGATTGGTGGCTCTGGCGATAAGCAAGGAAAATGAGGAAAGCCTTCTATCAAGGATGCGGTATTTGGTAATGCCGGAACGATTATGTCATTCAAGGTTGGTGCTGAGGATGCGGAATATTTGGAAAAAGAATATGCACCACTTCTCTCACAGCAGGATATTATCGGAATTGCGAATTTTACAACCTATGTAAAACTCAATATTGATAATGCGACTACTCGTCCATTTGATATGAAAACGATTTGGGATAATACCTATAAAAACGAAGAAGTTTCAAAAATTATTAAAGAATATTCTCGAAAAACATATGGCCGCAAAAAAGAATATGTTGATATGGAGCTTGAAGCTCGAATGGGAATTATTCGCGAATAAAAAATATTATGTTTCATCGAATTCTTTCATTTTTAGTAATTTTATTAACACTCGTAGACGGATGTATTCTGCTATGAGTCTTTGATGTTGCACCATTTTCTGAATATATTGAACCACAAATTTCGTGGTATGTGATGGTGGTATGTTTACAAATCCCAATTTTGTATTATATCGTGTATCGTTCATATATTGTACCCATCGAAAATCTCAAACAGGGAATTGCAAGATTTTATACAGAAATTGATACAGAACCAAATTTGGAGCCAAATTCTTGGTCCAAAGGAATGAATGATGTGATTGTCTTTTTTAAAAAATCTTTACAAATTTTGAAGGTATTTAAAAGTGAATTGCGTGATGGTCGAAAATTGCGTTCAGAAGTTGAAATCGCCTCAGAAATTCAAAAACAAACGCTTTCACAGGATGAGGATGCGATTCCTGGACTTAATTTGGCGGTAGGGATTTGTTCAGCATCAGAAGTTGGTGGTGATAGTTTGGATGTGATCGAGGGGCAAGATGGAAATTTTTATCTCTATGTAGGTGATGTAACCGGGCATGGTGTGGCATCAGGATTTGTCATGATGATGGTCAACGCACTCGTTTCAGCATTTTCTACCAAATTTATAAGTGGTGCCGAGATTCTCGCAGCAACCAATTCTATTTTGAAGCCTCGAATCAAACAGAATATGATGATGACGGCTGTGATGCTGCGCTGGGATAGTAAAAATCAAAAAATGTATTATACTGGCGCCGGCCATGAATTTATTTTGATTTACAAAGCGAAAGAAAAAAAAGTTTACAAAATAAAAACTGGGGGTCTTGCCATTGGAATGATGAAAAATATTTCTCGTTCTCTCAAGGAACGACAAATTGCCTTTGAACGCGGAGATTTGATTATTCTCTATACTGACGGAATTACGGAAGCACGCTATCGTAGCGAGCAAAATGGTATGCTTTTCGGGGTTGATCGAATCACAGAATCTGTCATGAAACTGGCTTCGCCAAATCCAGAAACCGTTTTTCGTCAACTTACCATCGATTTATCAGCATTTATGGGGTATAATCATGTTCAGTATGATGATATTACGCTTGCTGTTGTTGGATTTTCATGAGATTCCAGTGAAGCAATTATTCAAACAAATATTTCTCAAAAAATTGATTCTTCTAGTATTACAGAGTGGAATTGGGGAAATACTAAAAAATAAATTTTTCTTATGTCAGATACTATACAAAACACATCATCTGTTCCGACTATCCAAGAATTGATCGCCAAAAATTATACTGGCGATGTCGAATGATTGTCAATAAATATTTCTCTTAAAAAAGAGGATTTTAAAGTTTCTTCGACAGATATAGACACAACTTTGACAGATATTTCGCCAAATATTTCGACAGAAAAAAACATATCGAATCAGACATCAAGTATTGGCGAAACTATTGATGAAAATAAAAAACTCACTAAACAAGAAGCTCAAGAACTTCGTGAAACAGAAAAAATTTGGCGAGATTCTTTTTCATTTATTAAAGATTATATTTCACCATCAATGATCAAAATTGACTCGCAAAAATTACAAATTGGTGATACAATCGTACGTACTATTTTTACATATGCGTATCCTGATGTTCTTGAAGGGAATTGGCTTTCTCCGCTTATTAACTGGGATGTAAAATTTGATGTGTCGATGTTTGTCTATCCAGCAGATTCGGCTCGAGTGATGAAATTTCTTCGAACTCGTCTGACACAACTTCGCTCACAAGCTCTTATTAATCGTGAAAAGGGACTTATTACTGACCCTCGACTCGAGGCTCAGATGCAGGATGTTGAAGAATTACAACAATCTCTCACGCGTGGTCAGGAAAAATATTTTCATTTGTCGCTCTATATCACGACATATGCGGAAAATGAGGACGAAATGAAAAAACTTCAAAATAAGCTTGACATGATGCTTTCTGGACGAAATATTCTGACTAAACAAGCATTTTTACGCGCAGAACAGGGATTTATCGCGACTGGTCCATTTGGAAAAGATGAAGTGAATGTCTATCGAAATATTTCAACCAAAGGACTTTCGACAACATTTCCATTTTCATCAAATTCTCTTTCACAGGATGATGGCGTTTTTTATGGAATTAATACACACAATAAATCGTTGATTATTTTTGATCGATTCCGTTCAGAAAATGCAAATATGTGTGTATTTGCGAAATCTGGTGGTGGTAAATCATTTGCCGTGAAATTGGAAATTTTACGTTCCTTAATGATGGGAACGGATGTAATTGTTTTGGATCCAGAAAATGAATATAAAAGTCTTGTAGAGACGGTCGGTGGAACATATCTTAATATTTCACTTAATTCTCACGAAAAAATTAATCCATTCGATTTGCCACGAGGCCTTAAAGATGCGGAAGTACGGCCAGGCGATTTGCTTCGAGGCGCTATTGTAAATATGATTTGATTGCTTCGCTTGATGCTTGGGCAGATTTCTCCAACAGAAGAAGCAATTCTTGAAAAAGCACTCATTACAACATATTCTTTGAAGGGAATTACAATGGAAGATGATTCTGTTGATGGAAAAAAAATCCCGCTTATGAAGGATTTATATTCTGTATTGGAAACAATGGATGGGGCTTCTGGGCTCGTAAATCGTCTCGAAAAATATGTTTTTGGTGTATTTTCTGGAGTATTTTCCCAGCCAACCAATGTAAATCTCAAAGAAGGTCTCGTTGTCTTTTCTGTACGAGATTTGGATGATATTTTGCGTCCGATTGCGATGTATATTTTGCTTAATTATGTGTGGAATGTGGCTCGCTCATCAGAAAAAAAACGATTTCTTGTCGTGGATGAAGCATGGAATATTATGCAATACGAAGATTCTGCAAAATTTTTGTTTGGACTCGTAAAGCGCGCCCGAAAATATGGACTTGGTGTGACGACGATTACTCAGGATGTAGAAGACTTTATGGGATCATCTTATGGAAAAGCAATTGTAACCAATTCTTCTATTCAACTTCTCCTCAAACAATCACCCGCCTCGATTGATGTCTTACAATGAATTTTTAAACTCACGGAACAAGAAAAATATATTTTGCTCAATGCTTCGGTCGGAACAGGATTATTCTTTGCTGGTGGTGAGCATGTAGGAATTGAAATTTTGGCATCATATTTTGAAGAAAAAGTGATTACTTCTAAACCAAATATTTAATATGAAAAAATTTTTGCAACATTCACCAAAAGGAAGTGCGCTGCTTATTGGTTTGGTGGTGACAGTTTTGGTTTCGATTATTGTGATTGGATTTCTTGAAAAAGTTTTGCGTGTCGGAACTGGTGTAAAATCTATTGAACAATCTACGCAGGCTCATTATTTGGCAGTTGGAACGGCCGAGCGTGCTCTTAATAATACGACGGAACTAAAACGCGAACCTTGGACGATTCAAGAAATTCACGAATGAACAGAAAGTAGCTACTCTGGGGCTTCGCTTGATATTTTTACAACTTCTGACACAATTCCGAAAAAATGATATGGAAACAGTCCGTTCAATAAGGATTATAATATTATTTCAGTGAGTCAACCTCTTCAAATCGTTGTTCCTGATGGATTGAATTGGTCGAGTACTGATTTTGAATTTAAAATTCCAAAAATTGGAAAGGAGTCAACTACAAAGCATTCTACTGAGGAAAGTGCGACTTCTACTGGATTATTGTTGTGGACGATAGGAAATTCAGAAAAAATTTTGTATGCGTCAGGAAGTTCATCCGATGGACTTTTTACAGGAATCGATGTTGGATGAAACCGAAAAATTGATGCAAAAAATGGATATTTTTATAATAATTCTATTTTGCAAAATTCTCAATTTGGAAATTTTTATAATAATACACTTGGGTCTGATTGTCATGATTATAAGTGTACTTTTAAGCTTTCTATGTTACGTCCGCTCAAAACTTCTCGCGGAGAATTGCCCTTTTTGGAATATAAAATCTCCTTTGGAACATCGGCAGATATTCCGAATCAATATATGATTATTGATGCTTCTGGTCGTGTTAATGGTTATACTCGTACTCGCCGAATTTTGATTCCACAAATTACGACGAATACTGCTCTTGACTTTGCTGTTCTTCAATAGTATAATCCGCACATGCAAAAAATTATTATTCAAAATCATTCTGATGCGGATCAGCGCCTTGATAAATTTCTTAAAAAATTTTTGCCAAATGCCCCTCTTGGTGCGATTTATAAAATGCTTCGTACGGGTAAAATAAAGGTCAATGACAAGAAAAAAGAACAAACATATCGTTTAGCCGAAAATGACGAAATTCTCATTTTTTTGAATGATGAAGAACTTGAAAAATTTCAAAAAATTTTGGAACTTCCAAAAAAAAATATCACAAAACCCCGTCTTGAGATTCTATATCAAGATGATGATTTAATGATTGTCAATAAACCGACTGGCCTCAATGTTCATCCATGAGATCATAAAAGTACTGAAATTTCACTTATTGAATTGGTGCATGATTTTCTCGGGAAAAAATATAATTCTCTCACCTTTAAACCTTCATTGGTTCATCGAATTGATCGTGATACGAGTGGTTGTGTGCTGATTGCTTTGAAAAAAAATATACTTGAAAATCTTCTCACACAGCTTCAAAATCATTCAATAGAAAAAATATATCATGCGATTGTGGTGGGGAAAATGTGAAAACCACGCGGAACAATTGATAAAAAATTATTACGCAAAGAATCTGCTCGTGATGAAGCAAAAGTGATTGTTTCAGACGAATGACAAAGAGCCGTGACACATTATTTGACACTTCGAGAAATTTCTCGTCCAGAATGATTTTTTTCACTTCTTGAATGTCGTATTGAAACAGGGCGAACCCATCAGATTCGTGTACATTTATCATACTATAATTGTCCGATTTTGTGAGACAAGGCCTATTGAGATAAAAAAATGAACAGTTATCAAAGTAGAAATAATCATATTTCTCGGCAATTATTGCACGCATATTCACTCACTTTTATTCACCCAGGAACGAAAAAAAATTTTTCTATCACTGCACCATATTGGCCTGATATGAAACATTTTCTTGAACAATAAAAACTCCATTTGGAGTTTTTATTGTTTGATTTCATTAATTTTTTCATTAATTCTTGTTGTACTTTCTTCGTAAATATCGTTAATTTTACTGTGCACTACGGGATTAAAGAAACGATATTGATTCTTAACCTCTCATTCATAAGGATTATATGTTGCTAAAATAGTATATTCTTTATTGCTATTTTCTGTAGAATCTTCAGAATTCTTGATTGGAAGACTCTTATAATCATCAGCATCTTCTAATAAATCAAGACGGTTACGTCGAAAAATAATGTCATTAGTATAACCTTCTTTTTTTGAATATTCTGTATATGTAGCAAATGTAACACTTCATAAATCCCATTTTGTACCATTATGTACATATTGGCGAGGATTTTCCTCTGCTGAGTCTGGTTCCAAATAGCTATTCACTGACTTTAGTGGAATAAAAACGACTTCAGTTTGTTTAATATTGCTTCTTGGCGCTACAAGAACACTAACCATCTGCTTTCCTTCTATATTCTCAACATTCATACGCGCCTCCTCTCTTTTCTTAAGTAATTGAGCATATGCTTGATTTACAAGTATCTCGTTAGCATGAGTCGTATAATCTTGATATATTTGTGACCCAATAATTCCAGCCACAACACCAGCAATCATGAAACTTGTTTTCGTTGAAAGTACAGATTTTGCTTTTTTTGCGCCAGTGATACCCGCGCGAACAGTACTTTTAATTCCAGTTGTTATTTTCATAATATAAAAATTATTTAATATATTTTACAATAATTTTTATATTTGTCAAATAAAAAATTCTCAAAAGAATTCCTGGTGTCTCCGACAAGGATCGAACTTGTGACTAAGCCTTAGGAGTGCCTTATTATTCCACTTAACTACGGAGACGCGAAAATATTGTAATCAAAAAAATATTTTTTGCAAAATTATTGCAAGTTTTTAATTTTTTTGTACAATAAGCGAAATTTTAATTTTTTCTATGATTTTGAAGCGAAAAAAAAATATTCATTCCAAAAAATATGAGCGGATGAAACGGTCGATGACGATGATTGAAAACGATTCAAATCTTTCTGAATCTGAAAAGCAACAATATAAAAATTTTTTGGCGATTACGGAAAGTATGGGATTGGATGAATTTCTTGAGTTAATTCAGTCTCCATGGAGAATTTTTTGGATGAATTTTGTTGCTGGAATGATACGTGGTATTGGGGCACTTATCGGGGTGGCTGTCGTTATTGCGTTGATTGGATGGCTTTTGTCGAAGGTTATTTCACTTCCACTCATTGGCGAAAAATTGGAACCATATATTCATCAGGCGCAGTCAGAAATTCAAAAATATACGGAAAACACCAATTATAAAAATAATTTTGAACAAATGCAAAAAACTTTACAAGAAATCCGTGATGAACTCAAAAAAAATCCTGTTTAGGATTTTTTATTTTATTTCATGACAGAGGATGGTAAAGATATTTCTCCCGCCTTCAAAGAGTATATTTTTTTCAATAGAAAGTCAAGATTTTTCAGCGATATTTTCTATCTCTTTGAGCGAAAATCAATGATAATATCGACTAAATTCTCAAATTTTAATCTGAAAATCATTATTACCAATATGATTTTTTTGATATTTTTCTTGTCATAAGAGATTCCAATTAGTCAGGTAAATTTTCCCATTTGACGCAAGTATTTTTTCTGCATTTTTAAGTACGCGTATTCGTTCAGTTTCATTTTCTAAATGATGAAATGATGCTAAAAAAATAATAGCCTCATATTTTTCTTCGACATTTATATAGACACTTTCTTCGCCAAACTTCGCCAAATAATCTTGCATTGTCGAAATAATAAATTGTGTATTAGGAAATGAAGTTCTTGCTTCTAATAAAAGGTCTTCTGATGCATCAACTCCAATATATTTTTTTGGAACTTCGCCAAACTTCGCCAAATAATTTTCGACAAATCGTCAACTTCCACATCCAATATCGAGGATTGTTTGAAAATTATTTCTCTCAATATCATCAAGAATTGCGTCGAGTTCTGGCCATTTGAGATTTTTTCGGCTTTGCGCAAAGGTTTTTGCAAAAGGATTATAATCAACCATATTAGCGTTTTGGAAATAATTTTTCGAGGGTTTTTTGATTTTTTCGCCAGTTTTTGTCAACTTTCACACGCAATCCGAGAAATACTTTTTTTCCAAAAATTCCTTCCAAAATGAGGCGCGATTTTGTACCAATTTCTTGGATTTTGGAACCATTTTTTCCAATCAAAATTTTCTTTTGAGATTCCGTTTCTGTATGAATATATGCTTGAATCGACAATATATTGCCATTGTCGACATTGGCGATTTCGACATACGACGCGTACGGAATTTCCTCTCCAAGTTCAGCAAAAAGCTGCTCACGAATAATTTCTGAAACACGAAAATCTATGGGTTGATCAGTATAATAATCTTCGTCATACAAATACGGCCCTTCTGGCAAAAATTCTTCAATTTTTTCAAGCAAGGGCTCAAAATTTTCTTGTGTTGTAGAATTGATCTTGAAATCGATATTTTTTCCAGGATAAGATTTGGCGAGATCTTGCTTCGTTTCCACACGAATAATCGGTTTATTAATAAACGATAAAACGGTATCAATGCGTTCATCTTCAATGCCTTGGGGGCGCGTTGGATCAATGAGCCGCAGAATAACATCAGCTTCACGAAGGGAAATAAAGGCTTCTGCATTGATACGTTCATTGATATTTGGCGAAGTTTTGAGGGAATTTTTTTCAACTTCATGAATCCCTGGGGTATCCAGAAAAATCATCTGCACTTCCTTTTTAGAATTGGTATAAATTGCTGTCACTGAGCGTTGTGTCGTCTGTGGGCGCGGTGAAATTGCTGAAACTTTTTCTCCAATGAGTGCGTTGATAAATGTTGATTTTCCCGCATTTGGTCGCCCGAGAATGGCGATGTATCAAACTTTTGGCATAAAAATTAATTAGATTTTTTCCATTCTTCAATTTTTTTACGAAGAATTTCTGAAGATTTTATAGGATTTTGTTGGCCGATGACCTCGTCACCAAAATTCACATTTGGTCAATTTTCGCAGCGACCCATACAGGCACTTGGCTCAATTTTAATATTTTCATCGTAATGATAAAATTTTTTGTCGGCTTCCAGGCGCTTGATAATATATCATGAAAATTTTTCTGAACATCGTTTTCCAGTACAGACTTTGATAATTTTTTGCATAAAAATATTTTAGCAGAAAAAAAGAAACTTGCAAATAAAAAATTCCCCGAAGGGAATCGAAAAATTATTCGGCAGGTTTTGTTTCATTTCCTGTTGGAGAATTTTCGTCTTCGATTGTCACGAGATTGATTCGATAACCGAGAAGTTCACCTGCGATATTAATATTTGTTCCACCGCGACCAAGAACTTTGGCTTTTTCGCTGTCGCGAACCGTTGCTGTGATAATATTATTTTCATCATTGATTTCAATTTTTTCGACAACACCAGGCACAAGCGCACGACGAACCATTTCTTCTTTGTTGGTTGTATAATTGAGAATATCAATTTTTTCACCAAAAAGCTCATCAACAATCGTGCGAACGCGCATTCCTTTCGGTCCGATGAGACAGCCAGCTGGATCAATATCTGTATCATCGCTCGCAACGATGATTTTGGTCTTGATGCCAGGCATACGAGCAATTGAAACAATTTCTACTACACCCTCTTCAAGTTCTGGAGTATTATTTTCAAAAAGTTTTACCACGAGTTCTTTGTCTTTTCGAGAAAGTACTACACGAGGTCCTGTTGTCTCATCGATTTCAACTTTTCGAACATAGAGTTGCATACGCTGACCTGGTGTGTAGCGATCTTTGGAATTTTGTTCGCTTTTTGGGAGAACGACCTGATTTCCATTATAATCAAATATGACGCGATTTTTTTCTACCAACTCAACGCGCATTCCAACGATGGTATCTTCTTTGTCTTTGAAAAGGTGATACAATTTTTCTTTTTCTGTTTCGCCAATTTTCTGAACGATTACATTTTTGGCGGCTTGTGCGGCGATGCGCCCAAAATCATCAAAACTTTCGATATCGTCAGAAACATCAAGTTCTACCATATCACCAATTTCATAACCAGAATCCGCACCACCAATTTCTTCATACGAAATTTCGAGATCTTCGTCTTCCACTTCCTCGACAACTTCTTTCAAAATAGAAATTTCGAGTTTTCCAGTATTCATATCAAGATGTACATTTACATCAGCATCTTTGGAAGCAAAATCACGCTTATAAGCGGTTTTAATAGCGTGTTCAATGATTTCTACGAGTTTTTCTTTTGGAATTTTTTTCTCAGCGGAAATGATATCAATCGCTGATTGGATATTTTGCAAATCAAGCATAAAATTTTAGAAAATTTGTAAAAAAAGAACCGCCCATTCGGGCAGATCTCATTGGTTTGATTATATGAATTTTTGAGAAAAAGCAAATTTTTTACGAAAATTGTTCAAAATAAACACTTTCAAATCCTGCATTTTTGATTTCTGTCACAAAATTTTCCACCATTTGAGGATTTCCACACAAATAAAATTCTGCATTTGCCGGTGCCTCGATATTTTCAAATTTCATGCGTCCTTCGTGATATCCGTCGACTTTTTCGCCTGAAACATATGAAAAATTTTCAAGATTTGGAATTTTCGCCAATTCATCTTGATAAAAAATTTCATCTTCGGTCGAAACGGAAAAATATAATTTTTTTGGAATATCCGGAATCGCGTTCATCATTTTGAAAATCGGCGCCAATCCCGTTCCAGTCGCGATAAAAATTTTCGGGTTTGTATTTTCCTGCAAAATAAAATCTCCAAAAAATCCAATCAAATTCATTTCGTCACCCGATTTTTTTTCTGTGAGAATTTTTCCACCACGGCCGTTGGATTTGATTTTTATGAGAAAAGTTGCAGAATTTTTAGTTTTTTTTGCGACCGAGTATTGACGGCGGAAAATACCATTTTCATCGTTATATTCAAATGTTGCAAATTGACCATTTTTGGCTGTTAGATTTTCAGGTTTTTCAATAGTAAGCTCAATTGTTGTCGAATTAAGGTATTTTTTATCAATAACTTTAACAATATATCAAGCATTTTGCTGTCATTCCTCATATGGCACAAAATCCGCTTTGGTAACGCCACACTCGGGACATCTCCAATCGTCAGGAATATCAGAAAATTCGGTTCCAGGCGCAATTCCACCATCTGGGTCTCCAATTGCTGAATCATAAATAAAACCACACGGCACACAAATAAATTTTTGTCCTTTTGGAAAATTTTTCATTTCAATTTTATAAAATTTTTTCCCAGAAAATTCGAGAATTTTCCCAATTACGAATACGATATTGAGAATGGCGAGCGGAAAAATCGCCCAATTTTTTGCAAGCCCGATCTGAATCATAATGAGAATCGGAACAATATAGGCAAGTCGATGTAGTTTTTTCCAATTTTTCCCGAGTTTTTTTCGAGAAAATTCGTTGGAAGTCAGCGTCAGGATGAGAATAATAATCTGCGGTAGAATTCCAAAAATGACGAGAATTGGCTTGCTTTTGGCAAACATTTCGATATATGGAAGCATTTGATAGAGATGTGCAAGCGATAAAACCCCAATCAAAATCCCGAGCTCTTCACGAAATTTGAGGAGTGTACCAAAAATTTTGATTCCAAAAACGCGCGAAAAAATCGGAAAAAATAGAATCGCATAGAGCAGATAGAGTGCTACCGACGCTCCAATAAGAGAATTTTTCCAACTACTGACTGCAAAAAATCCAGCCACGAGCGCGAGAAGAAGAGTGATAATTTTAATTTTTTTCTCGTGTTTCCAGAGAAAATTGTCAAGTTTTGAAAACATAATTTATGAAAAAAGTTGCATATGAGAATTGGGCATCCTAAAAAATTCACCAGAATTTTTCACCAAAACCGCACTAATTTCAGGAAAGTTATTAATTTTTTTGAGAGCAAAATCCCATGACATAACAGAAAAAGCCGTTGCGAGCGAGTCAGTGAGCATGCCAGCATTTTTTGTAGTAGATGAAGTCTCCAGAAAAACCGCCGAAATTTCTCGAGCTGATTCTCCAGAATGTGGATTGATAAGGTGATGAGATTTTCCAAATTTTCGCTTATTTCCAGCACTACATGCAAGAAAAGAATTCGAAAATTCCAAAATTCCAATAGCTTCACCATCAACAAACGGGCTTTCTAATGCGATTTTCCAGATTCCACGACACGCCATATCGCCACCAAAATTAATGAGAAAATCAATATTTTTGGGCAAATTTTTTTGTAAAAAATTAAAAATCCAATCAATCAAGTATCATTTTCCAAGTCCACCAAATTCTAATTCAAATCATTTTTTTATTGAAACAATATTTTTCGAAATTGTCAAAATTTTGTCCAAATCCTGATGAATAAATTTTTCTGGCGAAAAGAAAAAGTCAGAATTTCCGTAGCCAAGCTCCGTGAGACGCTTTCCGATGGTCGGATCAAAATATCCATCCGTTTCGCGCGCGATTTTTTGCATGAAAAAAATCATTTTTTCCGTATGTTCGTCTAAAATATTTTTGCCCCTTTGATTGAGTTGATAGAGCCAATTATCCTTTTTAAATCGCGAATATTGATCATCAAAATCATCAAGAAAAGCGATAATTTCCGAAAATTTTTCTGAAAAATCATCGCTTGAATTGATTTGTAAAAAAAGTTTGGTTCCGATGCTTAAATGCTCAAATTTTTGCATATTAGAGAGTGGAAACATAGTTCACAAAAGCTTTTGTCGTGAGAGAAGCTCCGCCAATCGCGTCTACATTTTGAAGGTCAGAAATTTTCTGTCCAATAACTTTTGTAGAAATTTCTTTTGAGAAGTTTTCAATGAAATTTGCTGACATTTGATCAGTATTTTCGGCAGCTTTTACGCTTGCAGATTTCACTACACCATCTTTTACTTTTGCAGAAACATCCATAAATACTGGTCCGCTTGGTGCTTCGTATTTGATAGAATGTGTTTCATCATCAGAAGTTGTTGTGTCTGTTGACATCGAAGTAGTCGATTCTGTTGTTGATCCAGAATTTGTTGGCTGAATAATGACATTTTTATTATTTGGGTCAAATTCAAATCCGGCTGTTTGAGGGGTTTGAGTGGTATTATTTGTTCCACATGACGCGAGAAACACGAGACCCGAGATTGCGAGGAGAGAAGTATTTTTCATAAAATTTTTTTCAAAAAATAAAGCAAAGCCATTATACAAAACAAAAGTAAAAAATAGGAAAGGATTTGAAAAAAATTTGCAAGTCCTGATTTTTCAGTATAATTTGCGTATGAAAAATACAAAAAATATCTTCATCATGGTGCTTTCTGGTGCCTACAACTTGGGTGATGAACTCATTTTGACATCAGAAATTGATTGGCTTGAAAATCGCTTTCCTGAAGCGAAAATGACGATTGCCACGTATGATGAAAAATCTTTTTTGGGCGATCAAGAAAAATATCATTTTTTGAGCTTTTTTCCGAATAATATCAAAAAATTCCCATTTCAAAATCTTAAATATTTTTTTCAAACTATTTGGACGATTTGGAAATCAGACTTGATTGTAATCGGCGGCGGCGGAATTTTTTTTGATAATGAACCTGGTATTTCCTTTCAAAAAAACCTTTTCGAATGGAAGTTACGATTATTTTTTTCCCGACTTTTTCGGAAAAAAGTGATTTTTATGGGAATTTCTCTGGAAGTAAAAAAGGAGGAAAATCAAAAAAAATTGGCAAAAATTTTCCAAAAAAATGACCTGATTTTGGTGCGAGATACTCGAAGTACTGAGATTCTGAAAAAATTTTGAATCGCATCAACGACTTTGTATGATTCGGTATTTTTGATGCCACCAAAAAATCTGGTTAAAAAATCAAAAATTCATACGGTGGGAATTTCATTGCGAGATGGATTTTTGAGTCCATATCATGTCGAAATTCTGTCGAATTTTGTCGAAGTTTTGTCGAAGAATAATAAAAAAATCGTATTTCTTTCACATTCGATTTTCCTATCGGAAAGCCATAATGATATATATTTTGTGAAGAAAATTTTTGGCGAACAATATGATATTACTTTGTCGATGAATGAAACTATTGACAAATATCAAGAAATTGATGTGATGATTTCTATGCGCCTTCATGCGACGATTCTCGCAGCACAAAATAATATTCCTGTGATGATGATTCCATATGGACCAAAAACTTTTTCATTGGCAAAAATTCTGGAAATTGAATCATTTATGATCGCTGGTGAAGATTTTACTCTTGAGGGAATGTTACATAAATTTTCTTATTTAGAAAATAATTTTGAAAAAATGCAAGAGAAAATTCATTCTAAATATCGTGATATTCATCAAAATTTCTTGCAAAAATTGGAGAAAATTGATATGATGGGCTTATAATATTACAATATATATGGATTTCGATAAAATTAAAAAATCTTTTTCTGATGCGATTGATTTGACATTAGAAAAAGCAAAAAACCTCGGGAATAAAACGCTAGAATTTGCAGGAGATACGCTTTCGCAGACATCATTATTTCTTCAAAATGAGGATGATTACCTTGAAAAACTCAAAAAAAAGCGCCTTGTGGTTATTGCGTTTGACGAAAATTCTCAAATTGAAAAAGATTTGATGCTCAATTTGGCTGTTTGGCAGTCGAAGGCATTTGTTGATATCGCGACACTTAAATATTTAAATCGTGAAAAATCTGAAAAGATCATTCAGGATTTTGGGTATGTTTTGCCACTGGAAATGCGAATTTTTTTCCAGGGCGAAGAAGTTGCTCGTTTTTATGATTTTGCGGAAATTGAGGCTTGGTGGAATGCTGACAAACGTGATTATTTTGAGAAAAAATCTGAGGAAAACATTTCTGAAAATAATGAGAATATTTCTGAAAATATTATTTCTGACACAAAAAAAGAACCTTCTTCCGAAGATCCTCTTGCATTTTAATTTTTAAAAAACTGATATGATTAATGCTCTCGATTTTCTTTTTCTTGTATTGGCATTTGGATTTATTCCTGTTTTTGTTCTTGTTTCTATGATTTTGTGGCGCATTTACAAAAATATAGATCGCATTGATAATATTCTCACTTTTTTTGAATCAATCATGTCATTTACGCGAAATCTTGATCAGATTCCAGGACTCATTGTTTCCAAAGTTACTCAATATTTTAAATAATTAGTCCTCCACGCTTGTATCAATCATTTTGAGATATTTTCCTAGCACGATTTTTCCTCGTGCTATTTTTTGATCAGGAAGTGGTTTAAAATTGGTTTCGTTACACGCCAAATAATTTTCCGTCGAACCAAAAAATTTCCCCGTTGCATCAGCCTTTTCTATTAAAACTTTCAAAATTTTTCCAACAGATTTTTCCGCCAGTTTTCGTTTTTCTATTTGCCCGTGTTCCAAAAGTGTTTTTGTTCGCTGCTGTGCGATATGATTGGGAACCTGATTTGGAAAAACTCCAGCAGGAACGCTGTAATGATCGACATGCCCAGAAAATGGAAACGCATGCAGTTGAGTGATTCCAAAATCATCAATAAGTGCGAGTGTATCAGAAAAATTTTCATCGGTTTCACCTGGAAATCCAGCGATAATGTCCGCACCAATATTGAGAATCACACCATCTTCACGATTCAGATTTCGTAATTTTCAAAGCACCTCGCGTACTTTCTTGCCGTCATAATGACGATTCATTTTTGCAAGAATTGGCGTTGATCCAGACTGAATCGAAAGGTGAACGTATGCAATAATTCGCTCATTTTTGAACAAATCGATGAGTTCGTCAGAGAAAAATTCTACTCCGAGCGAAGAAATTCGCACACGCTCAATTTCTGTTTCTTCAAGAATTGTCTTGATGAGATGAACAAATTGAGAATCTTGAAAATCGTTGGAACTTTCCGCTCCCCAAGCGCCAAGGTTGATCCCTGTTAGTACAATTTCTTTTCCACCGCCGCGAACAAATGTATGAATTTCGTCCAAAATTTCATCAATCGGCCGGAATTTGTGTCGCCCACGAGCCTGAACTGTCAGACAAAAAGTACAAAAATTATCACACCCGGTCTGTACAACCATATATTTTCGCGTGAAAATCTGTTTCAGATTTTTGCTCCGAAGTGAACGAAGTTTTGTTTGCATCATTTTTTTCTTTTCTTCTTCGCTCATCGCAAAATCGCTCGGATCTTCTGGTAAAACCTCGATTTTATCTTGAAAATTTTTCAATTCGTGATATATTTCGTAAAATTTTGGATCAACCACTCCATCACGAATATTTCCACAACCCGAGAGATAGAGTTTTTCTCATTCTTTCAAGGTTTTGAGTTTTTTGAGCGCGTGTTTGACCCACTTTGCCTTGGCGCGATCCGTTACCACACACGACGCGATAAAATAGCCCACTTTATCCTCCAAATGTGGATGGGCAAGCCATTTTTCAGCAAAATATTTATTCGTTTTACAACCAAAAACTTTGTATTCCATAATCAAAAAATATGCTACAAGATATGATTTTTGAAGAAATTGTCAAAATAAAAGTGATTCCGCGCGCGAGAAAAACGGAAATTATTGGAACTATGGATGATGGAACACTTAAAATTCGCATCAAGGCGGTTCCAGAAAATTGAAAAGCCAATGATGAATTGATTGGATTTTTGAAAAAAATAACGGGCGCCGATTGGGAAATTCTTTCAGGTGCTACGGCAACACGAAAATTACTCAAACGAAAATAAAATTCCCAAAAGGGAATTTTTTATGCAACTTTTGCTTGGTAGAGATTTCGTCCCACTCGTTCGATAAAATCTTTATTTTGAAGATTCATATAAATCGTTGTACTTTTTACTTGACGAATTTTGAGAACTTTATCAGTAATTTCTTCTGTAGAAAGTGGTCCTTCATTTTTCTTGAAAATATCCAAAATTACATCCAAAACAGTTCCTTCTTTATATCCCCATTCCTTCAAAACATAGATTCCGCGCCCAATCAGAACAAATTCTTCATTGCGAATAAGTTCGTTGTGAATCGTGGAAATTTTCACTACTTCACCAAAATATTCAGTAATCGCGTTCGCAATGTCCATAAAATGCATTGGTTCGCGAGATTTTTTGAGTGTATAAATTGCTTTATCTTTCAGAGTTGCTGGATTCAAAATTTTCCATTTTTCGAGACCAATATATTTTCCTTCGCCCTTCACAACATCCAAGAAAATATCCATTACTGAATCAATCATCAGTGAATCTAATTTTCCAAATTGTGCAAAAAGATTGGTACGAATAGCATCATATAGAACGGCTATTTCTAGAATATCACCTCGTTTTTTGAGGATTTTTACCGCTTCTTTGTGGATAGTTTCGATCATTTTTTTCGAAACTTCTGGAAAATGAAAATATGAATTTGTCCCCAACTGAGGTTTTGATTTTTGGAGTTGATAGTCTGCCTGAAGAAGAATATCAATAATATTAGCATTAAGTGTCGGATCAAGCCCGATATCCGCGATAATAGCGCTAATCAAACGGTCGCGAATCATTACGCCCCCGTGCATTTTAAGAATTTTTTCTCCAGAATTCTGAATCACCACCAGGTCGCTGGTTCGCATGATGCGCCCGATTTTTCGGATTCCTACATCTTCGATTTGTCGAACACGCTCACGAGTAATTCCGTACGCATTCCCAATTTCTTGAAGGGTTTCCTTATTTCCGTTAAACCCAATTCGACGCATGATAACTGATTTTTCTTTTTCTGTTAAAGAATTGAGAATGGAATGAAAACCAGCAGTTACTTGAGCAGTAGTAGTCATAATAAGCAGTTCACTCACTGAAATAAGAAATAAACTATTTAATATAATATGATATTTTTTGAAAAGTCAAGCAATTTTTTAAAAAGGAAGTGACATATTTTGTTTTTTTCTTTCGTTTTCCTGATGCGCATCAGGATGTATAATATTTTTGTACTCTCATAAATTTTCTTTCATTTGTTTATCAAGGTAATAACTTTCAGTATTTTGAATTTTTACCCGTTTTGAAAGAAAAAATCCACAAATAATCATACACACAACACTCGCACCAGCAAGCGGAAAACCACTTTTGAATTCCGTCGCACCAAAAACATTGTATGCAGGTGAAAGAAAAATAATTTGCATAATCGCCACCAAAATCATCGTCGAAACAAAAACAACCGCTTGCGTATCAGAAAGTCGAAAAGGCACATAGGCGCGAATTTGTTCTTTTTTTGTGTGAGACAAGAGAAAAAATGGCACAATAATCACACTCACTAAAATTCCGTATCCAATAAAACCAAGATATCGACTAAAAGGCCCAAAAGTTTGCACGCCATTTGTGCTCGAAGTAATTTCAAGCCACGGCATAAAAAGCGACACAAATAACAAAAATGCCATTACCAAAATAAGTCTTCCAGAAAATGGTAATTTCCCAGCTCCAAAGCCCAAACGCGAGAAAAAATTCAAAATTTGTTTTTTTAATTTTCTATTTTGAATATTTGTGTTATACTGTGACATATTAAAAAATTATATGTTCACAGAGTAGTCAAAAATATTTTTTTTTCAAGATTTTTCCAAAAATTTTTCTTCCAAAATTTTCGCCATTTTCCCTCAATTTCCTTTTTCAAATTTTCCAAAAATGATAAAAAATTCTCGCAACATTTTTATTCTTCTTTTTATCGGAATTTTTCGTTTTTTCAAAATTGCCATTTTTTGAATTTTTGCTCTTCTCTTTTTTTGAAAAATCAATACAATGCAGCAAAATGATAAAAATTTTCCATTTTTAGAAGAAATGCTTGAAAAATGACCAGCGCGATTTTTTGCTTTTCCAACAGCAATTCGGCTTGGTAGAGCGATTTTTTCTCCGATTTTGTTTCTTTTTTCCCAAAAAAATGCTTCCTCAAAAAATGATAAAAATTCGTAAAAAAGGCTTGACACTCCTCGAATTGATGATCAGTATGGTGATTTTTTCGCTTGTGATGATTTTTATTTTATCGTCTGTACAATCGATGATGGCGGCACGCATCAAAAGTATGAACCGTATTGTGCTCACGGAAGAATTATATTTTTTCTCAGAACAATTATTTACGGCGATTAAAGATGGCGGAACCATTGATTATGAAGAATACTGGAATCGAAAAACCTACAACACAGAATTGAATGGATCGCATTACAAATTTGCTTCAGGAGTTGGAAATTTTGGTCACGGAACGAGTGATTTAACAAAAAATAATTTTTGAGAAAATTTTTTCTATTGTCGAAGTGCTGATGATTCCAATCGTATGGGAACTGGCGGTTGTGCGGAAAATTCTTCATTGAACAATAAAAATACAAATTTTGTGGGAAGTATGCAACGATATGGTGAATACGCGCTTCAATTTTGGGATTATAATGCGAATGCAAATGCTGACAATGGTGACGAAAATAATGATGGAAAAATTGTCGGAGACGAAGATGATCGAAATCTTTGGGACGGACCGGAAGTTTTTAGTGGCGCAATTCATGAGCTCTATTTGCTCAATAAAACTGATCCAAAAAATCCAACGCGAACTTTTTTTCGCTGGAAAATTATTGATGATCCAAATAAAAATTCTAGCGATTCGTGCGAGATAACAAAGGATTCTGATGGATATTTTACTGCTGGTGATCATTGCCTTGGCATGATTCAAATGCTCAAATTACGAGGATTGGATCGTGGATCCAAACATGACGGAACAGGTGCGGATGCGTACGATGGTGTGATTGATACATGGGTGTGTGAAGCTGGCTGGTCGTGTGCTGGAAAAGATATTGGCGAATGACGACTCGCGACAGGAATTGACAGCGAATGGATCAATCTTTTTCCAAATACTGTTACTGTTCGAAAATTTCGCCTTGATTTGTTTCCTAAAAAAGATCCATGGCTCGCTGCCGCGTCGCCTGATTGTATAGAAAATTGTACAGGAACAAGCCCATTTATCCATCCATATATGCGGTATTCTCTGGAGCTTTGATTTTCTCATGGCTTGCGTCGTCGCATTAAAAATGAAAATCCGATTATTTCAATTTCTACCACTGCAAATCTTGACGATTTCAGATAATATTTTATAATTTTTTCTTAAATTTTGTAAAAAATCCAAAAAAGCGAAAAAACTTTTGACATTTTCGATATTTTTTATACAATTCGGGAGTTATTTTTCTTTATACTATTATGCTAGGTAAACTTAAAAAACGAAAACGACTTCGTGTACACGGATTTTTGTCTCGCAAATCTACAGTAGATGGGAAAAAAGTTCTGCAGGCTCGTCGCCGCAAAGGACGTCATTCTCTTGCTGTGAGCTACCCAAATCGCTTTAAAAATGTTCGCGGAAAAAGCAAGCATCACAACATTGCTGGTGGAACTGCTCGCGTGGTAACTCTCCAGGGAACAACTGAACGATTCCGTCCAAGTATTTTAAACTAATCTCCAATTCTGATGATAGCCAAAAAATATCGTCTTTCGGAGCGTGAATTAAAAAAGGTTTTTCGAGAGAAAAAGCCTTTTTTTTCGTCTATGATGGTGGCAAATGTTCGAAAAAATAATTTTTCTCATGCACGGGTGGGGATTTTGTTGTCGGGCAAAAATACGCCTGGAAGTGTGAACCGTAACGCATTTCGTCGACTTTTTTATAAATCTGCTTGGAAAATTCTCGAAAGTGAATATGATGTGGTCGTTGTCCTGAAAAAATGAACAAAATTGTCTCACAAAAATCCTCAGGATTTGGAAAATTTCCAACAAAACCTTGATTTTATTTTTCAAAAAATTCTTTCTCAATAACTTATGAATGCTCTTAAAATTATCAATATCGCGCTTTTGTCGCTATTGATTGTTCTTTTTATCAATCTTTTTCAGCCAAAACAAACAACGATTCCAACAAATGAAATTTCGCTTGCTGTCACACCGAACAATGTAACGATTCCAAGTATTCCAAAAGTAACAGTTCACAACACGACGAGCGATGCTTTCGTAATCAATACTTGTAATGATATTCGCTTGACACAAAATTCTCAACCGGTAAAAATCGAAACTTTTTCAACTGATTTTTGTCGCGATGTGGAATTTGGTGCGAACTCGCACACAGAATTGGATTTGTCATCACTTCATAAATTATTTGCTTCCAAACCAGCTAATTATATTTTGTCGCTTGATACGAATACAGCGGGCGAAAGAAATATTTCGTTTCAGGTGGAGGCACCAGGATTTTTCCGAAATTTTTTAAGAACGCTTATTTATAATCCGATTTATAATCTTTTTGCTGGATTGATTGCATTTGTAACGGATTATTCACTTGGTTGGGCGATCGTGATTGTGACGGTGATTATCCGATTGATCCTCTTGTATCCGCAGCATCGAATGCTTGAAAATACACGAAAAATGGCGTCTTTGAACCCAAAAATTCGTGCGATTCAAAAAGAATATGCCGATGATCGTGCGACACAAGGAATGAAAATGATGGAGCTTTACAAACAGGAAAAAGTGAGCCCAATGGGTTCATGTTTGCCATTATTGATTCAATTTCCGATTCTAATTGCTTTGTATTGGGTGATTATGGGAATTACGGATATTTCTAATATTTATCACCGATACGATTTTCTTGCAGCATTTAATCCAACCGAAATCAATACGTTTTTCTTTGGGCAAAATTTATTACAGTCTGGTGGGGTTGTCGCGTTTGTACTCGCGGGAATTCTGATGCTCACCCAATTTTTGCAATCATATCTTTCTATCAAGGCTCAGCCACCACTTCCAAAAGAAGAGCCAAAAAAAGATGGTGACCCCACAATGCCAACGCTTGATCCGCGCGTGATGCAAAAAATGACACTCTATGCATTTCCGTTTATGATCGGTATTTCTGCACTTTTTCTTCCAATTGGGCTCGGACTCTATTGGTGGATTGGTTTGCTTTTCATGATTGTTCAGCAGATTTTTGTGAATGCACAGGCAGAAAAACAGAAACAAAAAGGCGAAATCGTTATTCGAAAATAAAATCCCCAATTGGGGATTTTATTATTTTTCTTCTGCGAGAATTTTTCGACATTCGATTTTTTCGATGACATTATGATGAACAGAAAGTACTGTAAGTGAAAGTTTTTCGTCATCATTTCCAAAAATTACTTCCACGCCTTCCGTTGGGAATGATTCTTCTTCGGCCATTACAACATAAGAAATCGTCTCACCCATATATTCGCTCGGAATTTCAAGGTCATCCGCTCGCATTCCAAATTCTTCCAAAATATCATCAATCAAAACACTTCCAACCGCTTCAATCATCGTGTCAGATTTTTTCTTCATAAAAATTTCTTCCTGATCGACCTCATCCTTAATATCACCGAATACTTCTTCTAGAATATCTTCCATCGTAATAAGGCCCGCGGTTCCACCAAATTCATCAAATACGAGCGCCATATGACGACGTGATTTTTGAAATTTTTCAAAAAGATCGTCAAGCGTCTGAGTGAGTGGGATTTTCATGATTTTTTCTAGAGAAATTTCTGAAAGTTTTTTCATTCCCTGACCATCATTGCGTAGCTGAAATGCTTCACGGAAAGTAAGCATAAAATCCACATCATCCGTATTTTTCCCAGCCACTGGCATACGAGAATGCGAGTGTTGAAGGAAAAATTCACAAGCCTCATCCACTGTCATTTCCATATCCAAGAAATTCACATTCACACGCGGAGTCATCACACTTTCTGCATCCATATCGCGCAATGAAAGGAGATTTTTCATCTGGCGATGCTCATCTGCCTGAACCTCACCCTCTTCGTGAGACATATCAATGAACGCCTCAACTTCTTGGTACGAAATTTTTTTCACAAAATTGTCACCACCAAAAATTTTCATAATTCCTTTCAAGAAAATTTCAATAAAAAATGAAATTGGTGTGAAAACAAACATCAAAACGCGATAAATCGGAGCTACAAAAAGTGCAATTGGAACGCCATAACGCGTACAAATCGTTTTTGGCGTGATTTCACCAAAAAGCAACAAAAGAATCGTCACCACGGCCGTAGAAATTACCATTCCTTGCTCTTGGTTGAGGCCACTCGCGTTCGCGAGATTGAGTGCTACTGTCGCCGCAAGCGTCGCAGACGCCGTATTTACGATATTGTTTCCGATGAGAATCGTGATGAGCAGTTTGTCGGTATTGCCTTTAATGATTTCAAGCGACCGCGCGCCAAAACGATTTTCTCGAACAAGCGATGAAACCGCGTGTTTTGAAGTTGTCATAAGCGCAATTTCTGTTCCAGAAAAAAACGCCGAAAGAAAAATAAGAATTATAAATGTGAGTATCGAAAGAGGTTCCAAAAAAAAATTTTAGAAATAAAAAGTTTTTATAATATACGCAGATTTGAAAAATAATCAAATTTTTCACGAGAAAAGCAATATTTTTATTAAAAAACCTTGTAATGCAAAGCATATTTTGACAAAAAAATATTATTTACTATAATTTCTTAAACTTGTTTTAAAGTTGGTCTATATATTTCTATCACTTAATTTTTATTTTTTTAGCATGAATATTCGTAAACTTGTTTTTATTTTGCTGTTACTAGCCATTATTTCTGGCGGAAGTTATTATGTATATCAGCAATTTTTTGGAAATACTCCTACTGACGATATGGCGGCTGTTGGTGGAACTGTTTCAACAGTGACAAAAGGTCGTCTGGATGATGGCATTGATGTAACGGGAAAAGCAGAACTTGCCAATGAACAGAAACTTCGTTTTGGGCAAAATGGAAAAATCGCTGAAATTTATACAAAAGTTGGCGACACCGTTGAAAAAGATCAGGTGCTGGCAAGTCTTGATAAACGAGAATTTTTCCAAGAACTCGCGCAAGCGCAGAATCGCCTTGATAAAACAAATCGTGAAATCAAGGAAGAGCGCGAAAAAGCGTATGGAACCGAGGCTCGCCGTATGGAACGAGAAATTGCCGCGATGGAACGCAAACTCGAAGAAATGCAGGAAAATCTCGAAAAGGCAGTGCAAAATTCTCCAGGAAAATCGCAAGAAAAATTGCTTGATTTGAATGCAAAAAAACGAGATTTGGCTGCACAAAAAGAAAAATATGAAATTGATAAATCAAATTATGAAAAAGAATTTTCGAAAAAAGATGAACTTATCAAATCAAAAACAGAAGAAGGACAAAAATTGGTAGAAAGTATTATTCAAAATACTGCAACAGAAATTTCTGACATGCGACAAGCACATAAAAATATCAATAAAATTTTTGGTTTTGATTTGTCAGAACTTTCATCACAAGAGCAGCGCTATTCTCATTATATCACGCGAAATGATGGTGGTCGCAAATCACAGGTAGAAAATATTTGGAAAGAACTTCATAAAGATATTTCTGAATATGAAAATATTGTTTCAAAAATCAATCGCAATTCAAAAGATCCAAAAGATGCTCAGGGCTTGACAGAAGAAGCGTTGCGTATTTATAAAAAATTGCTTGAAGCAACAGATATCGCGCGCCGTGCAGCAGATACAACACCAACGAGCGATGAAGGCGCTTTTTCACGCGAAGATCTCAACAATGTATTAAGTGGAATCACAACACTTCGTACTACGATTACTGGAAAAATCGAAACTCACACAAAAAATCGTGATTCATTGCTTTTGGTAGATAATCCAGAAAAAATTAAAGAAAAATTTTTGACGGATTTGCAGACGAAAAAATTTGCTTTGGAAACAGCTGAAGATGCGATTCGTCGTCTAGAAATTCAGATTTCTCAAAGCGAAAAAGATATCAAAATTATTTCTGACAATGTCGTTCAGGATGATTCTTTGCGCCGTGAAATTGCTGATAAACAATCTGCCATTCAGGATCAAAAAGATAGCATTTTGACAAAAAAAGAAGATCTTGCGAAATTAAAAAGTGGAAAAAACGGTACACTCGAAAATCTTTTGACCACCAAAAAAGATCAGGAAGCAGAAATGGAAAAACTTCGAACCAAGGAAGAAACTTATGAAATTCGGGCGCCATTTGCTGGAACTATCCGCGCGATCAAATTCAAAACTGGTGATGTTCTCGGAAAATCTGACGGAAATGCTGATGCAGATAAAGTGATTTTGCTAGAAAATTCTGAAATTATCAATGTAAAAGTTGGTTTGAATCAGCTTGACATCGTCAAGGTAAAAATGAAACAAAAAGCGACAATTACATTTGAAGCGGTTCCAGATGCAAAACTTGAAGGAACGATTACAGAAATTTCTTCTACACCATCGGATTCATCAGGATCATGACTTCCAACATATAATGTAATTATTTCGGCAGAACGCGGAAGTCATCCGATTTATTCTGGTATGAACGCAGCGGTGAATATTTCTCTTGGGTCAAGTGAAGAAACATTACTTGTGCCTTTGACAGCGGTTTCTCAGGATCCTGCAACGGGTGACAGTTATGTAAATGTTGTTTCTAAAGACGGATCAAAAACAAAAACTAAGGTAACAACTGGAAAATCTGCGAAAGGACAGATTCAGATTTTGTCAGGATTAGAAGAAGGACAAGTAGTTGAAACTATTGATTTTGCAGGAAATACTTTTGACGGCGGAAATTTTGAAATTTCTTATTTCTAATACTATGCTCGTTTTTGAAAATATTAAAAAATCATACTTTTTGGAAGATACGGAGATTCCCATTATTCAAAATGTGAATCTTCGCATCGATGAGTGAGAATTTGTAACGATTATTGGGCCTTCTGGATCAGGAAAAAGTACGCTGATGAATATTATTGGGCTTCTTGATCGGCCGACAGCGGGAAAATATTTTCTTGATGGACAAGATATGAGTCAGCTCAATGATTTGGCGCAATCGGAAATTCGCGGGAAAAAAATTGGTTTTGTGTTTCAGAATTATTCTCTGATTCCGCGACTTTCTGCCATTGAACAAGTGATGTTACCACTTTCGTATCATGGCGTTGCTGGTGCCGAAAAAAAGGAACGAGCCATTAAAGCGCTTGAGCGTGTAGGTCTTGGAGATCATCTCTACAAAAAACCAGAACAACTTTCTGGTGGACAAAAACAGCGTGTGGCCATCGCTCGTGCGCTCGTGACTCGTCCAAAAATTATTTTGGCGGATGAGCCGACCGGAGCGCTTGATTCCAAGACGAGTGATGATGTGATGGAACTTTTTACCGAACTCAATAATGATGGAGTGACGATTATTGTCATTACGCACTCACCAGAAATCGCCGCCAATGCAAAGCGAATTGTATATATTAAGGATGGATTAGTTACAGGATAATTATGAATTTACTCTCTTACATCAAGGAAGCACTTTGAACACTTGTTCAAAATAAAATGCGTTCCATACTCTCACTCTTGGGAATTATGATTGGGATTGCGTCTGTGGTCGTTCTCAGAGCATTTTGAGATGGTATGAAAGCCAAAATTATTGAAGACATGGCGGCGACACAAAATATCATTACGCTTCAAACTGGACAACCAGGAAAATCTGGTGGCGGCCTAATGGCAAATCCTAATGGTGGTCCTATTTCCTCAACAGAAACGTCGGAAAAAACAGAACCATCGATTGCACAGCGAATCGCGACAGAACAGGTTTTCTCGACAGAAACTATTGAAATGATTCAAAAACTTTTTGGAGACAAAATCAAGGCAATCGTTCCAGTGATGCCATTCCGATCCAATTCTCCACCTGTGATTATGGGGAAAGAATCCAACGGATCGGTGAGAGTGGTTGAGGATGCATTTTTTAAGGCGCGTGATATAAAACTCGCACGAGGAATTTTTTTCCAAAAATCTCAAACAGAAAATTTTGAAAATGTCGTTGTGGCAGGTTCCGATTTGGAACGAGAATTTCAGGGGAAAAATCCTGTTGGACAGACGATTTACATTAACAATCAGGCATTCACTGTCATTGGTCTTTTGGAAAAAACGAAAGATTACTCCACGGATAATGCGTATTATATCCCATATCAGACTGCCTCAAAACGCTTTGGAAAGCAAAAAATTGAATCTATTGAGATTCATGCGAAACGCGTTGAAGATCTAAATTTTTTGCAAAAAAACATTGGATATTACCTTATGAAATTGACGGGCGCGAGTGATCCTTCTGAGCTGAATTTTAACCTTGCGACCAATCGTCAATTCATGGATATGATCGAAAAGCAAACAGGAACGATTACGATGTTTATTTCGGGAATTGCGGGGATTTCGCTTCTCGTTGGTGGTATTGGAATTATGAATATTATGCTCGTTTCTGTGACAGAACGAACGCGAGAAATTGGTATTCGTAAGGCGATTGGTGCCAAGAGAAAAGATATTATTTTGCAATTTTTGGTGGAATCAGTGATCCTATCGTTTATTGGTGGAGTAATTGCGGTACTCGTATCATATGCGATTTCTGCCGGAGTTCACTTTTTTGCACCATCGCTATCAATGATTATCAGTATAGAAATGATTTTTATCGCGACAGGATTTTCAGTGTTGATGGGTGTGGTTTTTGGACTTTTGCCAGCTTGGCGAGCGGCCAAAATGGATGCCATCGAAGCACTTCGATTTGAATAAAAATTCCCAAATTGGGAATTTTTTGATGTGATTTCTCCAAAAATATTTTTATTTCTTTTTTTAGGAAAATTGATATAATTTGTGTATTAAAATTTTTTATGGAATCACTTTTTTCAGCATCGATTACGCCACTCGCGTCACTTTTGCGACCAATGTTTTTGGAGGATTATGTCGGGCAATCACATTTGGTGGCGCCCGGGAAGCCAATTCATACTTTTTTGAAAGCCGGAAAAATTCCGTCACTTTTGCTTTGGTGACCGCCTGGAACCGGAAAAACTTCGCTTGCACGAATTATTGCCAATTCGCTCGATGCAGAATTTTTTCATCTCTCAGGCGTGCTTTCCAAAAAAGATGATGTTATCAAAATTATTTCCAAATCGCAGACCAATTTCCAGTCTGGGCGTCAGACTATTTTGTTTTTGGATGAAATTCATCGTTGGTCCAAATCTCAGCAAGACACGTTGTTACCGTGGGTAGAAAAAGGAATTATCACGCTGATTGGCGCAACAACGGAAAATCCGAGTTTTACCGTCAATAATGCGCTTTTGTCGCGTTGTCGGACGTATGTTCTCCAATCACTTAAACCGCATGATATTGAATTTTTTCTCAAAAAACATATTGAGACGATTGAAAGCCGATTTCCGAATATTTCTCTTGATGATGAGGCATTGAAACTGATTTCCGAAATTGGTGATGGTGATTTGCGTAATACGCTCAATTTGCTCGAAACAGCGTGTATTTTGCAACAGGAAGGGAAAATTTCTCGCGAAATTATTTTGGAGTCGGGAAACAAAAACCTCAATTATGATAAAAATGGTGAGGAACATTACAACCTGATTTCTGCGATGCACAAAAGCTTGCGGGATTCTGATGGTGATGCGGCGATTTATTGGATTGGGCGAATGCTTGCGGGTGGTGAAGATCCGCGATATATTGTCCGCCGAATGATGAATTTTGCATCCGAGGATGTATTTGATCCACAAGCGATTATTTTAGCAAATTCTGTGTACGAAATTTGTGAAAAAATGGGGATGCCCGAATGTGAATTGCCGATGCTCAATCTCGCGTATTATCTCGCCGATTTACCGAAAAATAATGCGATTTATCTCGCTCAAATGGCGATGCACGAGGATTTGCAAAATTTTGGAAATCTTGCGGTGCCGATGCATCTTCGAAATGCGCCAACCAAATTAATGAAAGATATTGGATACGGGAAAAACTATGAATACGCACACGATTTAGAAAATAAAAAATCCAATCAGCAGCACTTTCCTGATGAATTGGTTGGTCGAAAATATCGAAAAATTGATAAAAAATAAAAAGCCTTTCGAGGCTTTTTTAATTCTCAAAAGAAATGACTTCTTCTAAAAACTTAAAAATCTTATCATCATAATTTTGTTTATATTTTAAAATGAGATTTGCTAATTTTTTGCATCTTTCAATTTCAGAAATATTATTTATTTTTTATAAAACAAAAAATTATCATAAACATCAGCTATTTTAACAATCATAGCATCAATTCAATAATCTGAACATCTTTTTATAATATCTTCTAAAACTTCTTCTTTTGGTAAAGAGAGATTTTTAGAATTTGCTTTTACTATTTGAAGCACATTTTTTCAAAATAAATTTCCTATAGTGTTTTCTGAAATACTAGTATCTTCAAGTGCATCATGCAAAAGTCCAGCAATTTGTATTTCTTCAGAATATCACTGATTCCACAAAAAAACTCAAACTCTTATAGAGTGATAAAAAAATGGTTTTCTTTGAGCTTCGTCTGGAAAATATTTTGCAAATTCTAAAACAGCTTTTTCAAATAGAAATCACTCCATATTTGTTTAATTATTTTTTAAAATATTTTATATTTACTAGAAATTCTAGCTATTTTTCTTGATTTTGCGATTTTCTAGAAAACTTTTATGAAAAATTAATAATTCAATATATTCAAATTTTTATAAGATTTATTAAATTATTCCATTTTTTCTTTTTCATGGGATTTTTCAAGTTTCTTATTATTTTATAATAAATAAATTTCTTGTTTCTAAAAATATTTTTCTATTTTGTAAATCACTTTCATTATTTTCTTTATCTATTTCATAATCATTTTAAAAGTTTGAGAAATCTTTTGGCTTTTGCATAATTTTTAGATTTTCTCTTTTAGTATAATCTATACAAGCTTTTATTTGATCAGAAATTTATTGTTTTTGATGATCAGATTTTTTATCAGTAGATTTTCTACAATAAATTACATATTCCATATTATTTAATTGTTCAAAAATAAGTTTTAATATTTTTATTATTACTTTTCCACTATCCCTTCCAATAAAAGCATGTTCTGTGGCATTTTGAACAATCTCATTTACAACTAAGGCAACTGAGGTTGCTTTATCAGAACTTATAGAAAACTCATCTCCATCTATATTAAACTCTATTTTTTTTGATTTGTCAACATTATTTTTAAAATAATTTTGACATAGAATTTCTAAGATATGTTTTATTGAAATAGTATCTATTCCAGTAGCTGATAAAATCTCATGTGTAATGGCTATACTTAAAATTCTATTTATAGTTTCATCTAAAATTTTTTTAGTTTCTGCATTTTTTACACGCCTTTTTTGTATTCTAAGTAAACTTGCCACTGTCTGCAAATTATTTTTTACTCTATGATGAATTTCTTTTATATATACAGTTTTTATTTTTAACTCTTCTTCATATTTTTTCTTTTCAGTTATATCTCTTATAATGAGAGTTAACCTTTTAACATCTTCATTTATCTTGCTCACTAAACATTGAACATTTAAGATAAAATCAAAAATTCTTACTTCTTTTTCTTTATATTCATCAGGATTGTTTATAATATCATTATATTTGGCCCTTTCAAAATATAAATTTTCAAAACTCTCTCCTACAATGGAAGGTACTCCTAATTTTTCATATAGGATTTTAGCAACTTTGTTTGCATAGGTTGCATAACCATTTCTGTTAAAGATAATAATTCCATCATTTATATACTCAGTTACTCTATCTTTTAGGCTATCTATTTGCCCCATTAAAATTCCAGCAGCTTTTTTATTGTATTCTTTTTCAAAAAATTCTCTCTGTTGCTCACTGTACTCAATAATAATGACACAAATCACTTCATCAAGAGAATTAAAAATAGGTAGTATATTCTGCAAGACATTTGCTTTTTCCTGAGTTACTGCCTTATAGTTCCTTGAAGGTAAACCTGTTTCAAAGGTTCTAAATACTGCTGGCTCATTAAATCTATGTGCTATTTCACCAGAAATATCTTTACTATATAGGCTACTCTTTTCAGGTCTTGCATGAAACACTACCATAGCTTCATCTTCTTTTTTAGTGGGGCAATCTAAAAAGACATCCATATCTAATATGTTACTCAATATAGTTGCTACATTTGACATCTGTTCAACAATATCTATATCTGAGGGAGTTAAAGTGGCACAAATTTTGCATAACAATTTTAGCATTATTCCAAACCTCCAGTCATAATAATAATTTCAGATAATTTGAACATGGATATTCTTTTTTGCATACTTAAATCACGCATTTTTTTATATGCTTCTTCTTCCGATAGAGTGTACTTAGACATAACTATCCCTTTGGCTCTTTCTATAACTTTTCTTTCTTCAAGTTTTTTTTTAGTATCTTCAACTTCTATTCTTAAATCATCATATAATTTGTAGTTTTTATAAATTAAATTTAATCTTTCAAGAAAAATTGCCTCATCAATGGGCTTTAAAATATAGCCCATAACTATTGTATTAGATGCTTCCTGTATATATTCTGCAATATTATATGCAGTCAATATGATAACACAACCTTTAAAACCTTCTTCTTTTAAAATATTAGCAACCTTTAATCCAGAAATATAAGGTATTTTAATATCTAAAAGAACTATGTCAGGTTGTAATTTTTTACAGACTTCAACTGCTTCTATTCCATCTGCCGCTTCTCCTACAACATCATAGCCATTTTCTTTTAATATTTCTATTAAATCTATTCTTGTAAGTGTTTCATCTTCTACTACTACAACTCTAAGACTCATTCATTACCAACCTTTTTTTAATTGCTTCCAAGCCTTTTTTATCATTAAGTCCTATTGTAAATACTTCTGTTGCTCCTGCTTCCAATAGAAATCTTTTACTTCTTTCTATATCTGCACCTTCTAAATCTATTTTAGTTACTAAACCTATAACTTCTTTTTTAGGAAACATAGTTGAAAATTTTGGTGGAAACAATGTTGCTCCATCTATGGCTGATTGCACTAAAATTATTATCTTAGCATCTGCTGATAACACCAATAATGATTTATAATATATCTTGTTTTCAACATATTCTCCAGGAGTATCTATAATTCTACTTTTATATGAAACTGCCTGTGTCTTTTTATATTTTACTTCCTCATTCATTAATTTTTGTGTCAAAGTAGTTTTACCACAACTTGTCCTACCTATTAACATTATTTTTTTCATACTTATGACCTCGTAATTTCACAAATATAAAATTTTAAAGTTTCTTGTAAAAATGCTAGAACTGCTTTAAGAGATGATTCTACACTTGCAAAATCCCCTGTCAATAAAAGCGTTCCACTGAATCTATCTAAAAATCCTAATTCAATACTTCCAGACTTTATTGCTATATCAGCACTTATTATTGCAGCTTCCCCAGGTGTAATAGTGAGTATACCAATAGCATTTGTTTTTTCTTCATCGAGTCCTAACTTTATGCACATATCTTTATCAGGATTTGCAATTAAATGTGCTAGTGTAACTTGTTTCCCCGGTACATATTCTTGAATCGTTCTTTGCTTTTCTTGTTCCATACAAATCTATCCTCTCTTTCTATATACACCATCTGCAACCAAACAGGCTCTTTTGTTTTCTAAGACATTGTGAACTCTCACTATGTCAACTCCTTTTTCTATACCTATTACAGTAGTTGCAACAGTTCCTTCTACTCTTTCATCAAAAGGCAAATCATTAAGAAGTTTACCTATGAATCTTTTTTTAGAAGCTCCCAATAAAATAGGTCCCATATCTTTTAATTCATTTAATCTTGATAAAATTTCTATATTTTGTTCAACATTTTTCCCAAAGCCTAAGCCTGGATCTAAAATTATTTTATCTCTATCTATTCCATATTTATCTGCTATCTTAAATGTTTTTTCAAAAAATTCTCTTAAAACTAACATTATATCTTTATTATAAATTTCATCATTTTGATTGTGCATTGCAATAATTGGAAGATTAGATTTTTTTACAAGTTCTGCCATTTCTCCCTTGTCATATTGTAGACCCCAAATATCATTTATTATATTTGCACCTGCTTTTATTGCTTCTTCTGCTACATCATATTTATATGTGTCAATAGAAATTATTGTATCTAAGTTCTTAGAAATCTTCTCTATAACAGGCACTACTCTTGAAATTTCTTCTTCTGATGTTATCTGAGTATGCCCTGGTCTTGTAGATTCTCCACCTACATCTATTATATCTGCTCCTTCTGAAATAAGTCTCTCAGCTTGTTTCATTGCAGAATCTAAATTATTATATCTTCCTCCATCTGAAAAAGAATCAGGAGTAACATTTAAAATTCCCATTACTAAGGTTCTTT
>ERZ773008.32-NODE-32-length-116739-cov-34.507053_pt1 | contig 116739 bp, 110 predicted proteins | sample MGYA00580664_ERZ773008 | MGnify/ENA primary metagenome ERZ773008 (study PRJEB29015, sample SAMEA2738016) | human oral metagenome | biome: human oral; feature: human-associated habitat; material: dental | place: China | collected 2048 ...
GTTGAACAACGCTCACCCACCAGGGTGGGCGTTGTTCGTGTTGTGGGGCTCGTGGCTGTGAGCTGGTCACCAGCACATCGATCACGCATCTTCACGACACGCCCCACACAACCTTCAATAAAGTCATTGTCACTACCGCTCCGGTAAAATAGTTTAGCCATAAGAATCGTCGCCAGCCGGTTCGCGCCTCCGCCGAACATTCATCACAAATGTGCACAAAGGGTAGCAGGTTGATGATATATAAGCCGCCCGCAGCCAACACTGGCCATGCCGCCACGCCCAGGCACGCCACCAACCCGACCGCTGCCGCGTACAGCACTATCGCCAGCCACACCGTCGCCCGCGCACCAAACACCGTGGCAATAGAGCAAATATTAGCTTCACGATCTGGGATAATATCCTGCACGGCGCCAAACGCCTGACTAGCCATACCCCAGCAGAAAAATGCGACAGCCACCAACCACCCCGCCTGCGTCGTGCCGACCAACGAATAGGCATACAGTAGCGGACCGACAAAATGCAGACTCGAGGTCACCGAATCCAGCAGTGGCACTTCCTTAAATCGCAGCCCCTTCGCACTATATGCCACCACAAAAAACAGCACGGCCGCTAGCACCAACACACTTTGCCAATTACCCAGAAGCACCAGCGCCACCACGAATGGCAAACACGATAGTATGGCCGACCACACAATCAGCCGATGATACTTCCGTGGTGTCACTGCTCCCTCCACGCCGCCCTTGCGAGGATCACGCATATCTGATTCGCAATCGCACACATCATTGATGCCATACATCAGTAGATTGTACGGAATGAGAAAAAACAATGTACCAATAATAAGCTGCGCATCGATCGCCCCACCCATTACCAAATAGCCAGCTGCAAACGGATAGGCCGTGTTTACCCACGACAGCGGTCGCGAAGTCATAAATAATACCTTACACTTTTCTTTCACGATTCAACCCCTTCCAAATCGCTGGCACGGCTAGGCCAGCCAGTAGTGCATAAAATAAATCTTCAATCGGTGCTAGCCCTACATGTATGCCCAAAATTTTATCCGCAGGATACGTAAACATCCCGAAGTAAATCAGCAGTGAATCAAACACAATCGTCGTCATCATGAGTACCGCCAGTGTCGCCCACATTGCACGGCCACGTGTTAGTACTTTGCGCCATGCCAGCACACCTAGTACTGTCGTCAAAAACAGCAGATTGAGTACTATATATGTCGCCATCGCTTTACTCCCGCCCGGTAGACTACCAGGCTAAAATAACTCAAAAACAGCAAGAAGAACAATTCTTCCAGCGGAAATTCTGGAAATAAATACACGCCCGACATATACGGCGAATGTCCACTGAGAAAGATACCGAGCGAGATACCACACATATCCCACACGATGAACGCGCTGGTCATAATGAGCACGGTCAGTACTGTACGGCGAGCATCATACCAGTAGGCTAGCCTATACCGCCAGTCCAGCACTACCATCCCCGCCCAACTAACAATAATTCCCACTAAATACAGCCAACTCATATATCCTCCTTGGTGAGCGGTCCACGACGGCGGTTTCCCGTGATGCGCTTGTAGGTCAGCTGGGCGCTAATAAGACACATCGGCAGACCGATTCCTGGCAATGTTCCCGCACCAACATAATACAAATTTGGCACTTTTTTACTGCGATTACGCGTACGGAACATCACGCTCTGGCGGAGTAAATGCGATTCACCACCAAAGGCGTTGTACTGCCAGGCGTTGAACTGCTCGCCAAACTGCTCTGGGCCGTAGATGAGCCGAGAAACAATTCGCTTTGGTAAATCTGATTCGCCGCTCATCTCGGTAAGAATCTTGACGATCTTCTTCACACACGCCGCTTCTTGCTGTGGCGTCAGCGTCACGCCTGCTGGTAGTGGTAATAGCACAAACAGATTTTCATGCTCTGGCGGCGCCAAGCTAGGATCAGTCTTGGATGGATTGCAGATATAGAGTGAAGCATGCTCTGGCACAGTGCCAGTTTCATAAATTGCTGCAAAGTTTTCACGCCAGTTTCTCACAAAGTAGAGATTATGATGTTGTAAATTCGACAACCCCCCTTTGACACCCAGCGAAACCAGCAACGCTCCTGGCCCCGGCTGGCGTTTTTGCCAATACTTTTCGGGGTAGCTTCGAGCAGCTGGCGGTAATAATTTGGTTTCAGTATGATGGATATCGGCTGCTGAAATTACCACGTCAGCCGCAATGTGTTCGCCATTCATCAGTTCAATACCCGTGGCCTGATGACCATCCAGCACAATCTGCTTTACCGGCGAGTTGTAGTGGTATGCCACACCCAAGCTTCTCCCCAGCCGCTCCATGCTATCCGCCAATTCCATCATGCCACGCCGCGGATAATACACACCGCTACGAAAATCGAGATGACTCATCAGACTGTAGACAGCCGGTGCTTGAAACGGGCTGGAACCCAAAAATACCATGTGATATTCTAGCAATTGTTTAAGCCGAAGATCCCGAAACCAGCGGCTCACATGAGCGTCCAGTGTCCGCCACACTAGCGGCAACATGGTCGGTAACTGGCGCAGAAGCGGCCACTGTAACATATCACCAACCCGCGTGAAATTGTTATACAGCGCGTGCTTCACCGCCACCTCATACACCTGGCTGCTACGCGTGACATAGCGCTGTAGTTTTTCACCTGCACCGGATTCAATTGCCTCAAAGGTTGCCATGTCTTTATCAACATCACCCTGAATAATCAGTGGCTCATGACCTTCGCTCCAGACTTTGTAGCCAGGCGAAAATCGCACCAAGTCGAGTTCTGTCTCGGCCAATTGGCCAAACAATTGATAATACTGCTCAAAAATTTCTGGCATCAAATACCACGACGGGCCAAGATCAAAGGTAAAGCCATCTTGCTTGACCACTTGAATCCGCCCACCGGCTGACGGGTTCTTCTCGTACACCGCCACCTCGTACCCTGCTTTCGCCAGCAAATTTGCCAGCGCCAGCCCGCCATACCCCGCACCGATGATCACTGCTTTCTTTTTCATGATCCGACCAATCCTCGTGCGAACAGTAAAGATTTTACACTGTTCGGCACTCGAATGCGCCGCGCTTTGAGGTCGGCGGCTGATGCATTCTGCAACCGTTGGAACAGTGCTTCATAATATATTACACTGGTATGCACTGCTCGACGCGCAGTTGATGGGAGTTGCTGCACACTCGCTTTGGCTATGGCAAAATCCGCCGCGATATCCGCTTCGATGGCCCGCTTGCTGGCCTCACTAAACGATGGGTAATCAACGCCCGGGAAATACACTCGCCCCAACAGCTCATAATCTGCCTTCATGTCACGCAAAAATTCACTTTTTGGTAGGCCGCGCCCAAACGACTAGCGCCATCACGCAACTGCCCATATTGAGCCTCATCGCCTTCAACAAACACCTTGAGGCACATCAACCCCACCACCTCCGCCGAGCCGTAAATATAGCGTCGGTATGCTGCTTCATCGTATGCCATGACCGTCATATCCATCCGCATGCTTGCAAAAAAGGGGGAAATTAATTCCCGTTCGATGCCGTACTTGCGGGCCGTAAGGGCAAAGGCGTGGACTATTGGATTGGTTGAATAGCCTTGATCACACGCCTGGTAAACCGCCGATTCAAAGTTGTCTAGCTGAGCCAGCGCATCATCGCCGCGGTACGTGTCGACAATTTCATCCGCTAGCCGCACCATGCCATAGACTGCGTAAATATGCGGCCGAATTCGTGATGCAAACAGCCGGCTGCTCATCGAAAACGAGGTCGAATACCGCCGCGTTAATCGCCCTGCCAGCTCGTAGCTCACTTGCCGATATAGTTCCATCAGTAACGCCTTCCTTGCAGGTGATCGACAAATTGCTCTAACTCGTTGCGCCGAAAACCATGTTGTAGTTTTGCGAGTGTAGCCCGCGCCTGAGCAAAATACTGCTGTGCGGTAGCTTCGGTTTTTTGGCGCGCACCGGATGCTTCAATGCGAAGCACTTGTCCCGGCGCATCACGCATGCCGAACCACTGAGCAAAGCGAGCCGCTTGTTCGTCATTCATCATCGTTTGATGTTCGGCGATCAGCACTGTTCGCTTACCTTCGCGCACATCCGTGTCGGCCGATTTGCCTGTCGTCGCTTCATCACCAAACATACCAATCAAATCGTCCTGCAGTTGAAAAGCAATGCCGCATTGCGTGCCAAATTCTTGTAGAATTCCCCGCGTCGTTTCATCAACCTCTGCGCACAATGCACCAGATACAAGCGGACCCACAAGGCTGTAGCTAGCTGTTTTGTAGCGGTAAATAGTCATCGGATCAAACTGCTCGGTCATGATAAAACCCGCTTCAACGTCAATCAATTCGCCACCAATTACCTCAAACACCGACTGCGATAATCGCTCCGATAACTGGCGAATTACCGATGATGAAAATGGAGCTGACTGCACCAAATGGTATGCCTCGGACAGCAGCGCATCACCCGCCAGCAGCGCCACGCTATTGGCATAATGGGTGGTCTGCTGCGGTGGTAGTAGCGGCGCGTAATCAGCTTCGTATGCACCATTAACCGTCGGCTGACTATGCCGCACGACATCCCTATCGATAATATCATCGTGCACCAACATGGCCACATGCAATAATTCTTGCACCGCCGCAACTGGTATAATTGCTGCGTCCAGCGCTCCGTACCCCACCACTGTCAAATACGGGCGCATTCGCTTGCCGCCTGCTTGGTAAATGCGCGCGATCTCCCGCCACAACCGCTCGTAGCGTGGATACACCACTGTGGCTTGCGCCACCCGGTCGTGAATACGATCCACGATATACGCATCAACTGCCTGTTTCGTCGCCGACAGTAGCGAGTTGACTTCCATAAGACTCATTATACTACAGAATTAATCAGAAGTTCTGTTGTAGGGGGTACGTGACGCAGCGCGTTGATATCACCTACGACTCAGGCAATACAATGCATTATTTAAGCCTTCATGCTGACCCCGATGGGACAGTAATTGGGCGCATCCGCCCCACATCTGGCCAAGGAACAATATCCTTGCCAGAGCGGGTGTTTCGAGACTGTCCACGTGGCTGCAGCCGTTGGGAATCACCAGAAGACCAGTCTGCTCATGCTGGTCTGACGCGTGCTGACGATGTAGACAATGCCGTTGGTGGTATCTATCTTCATCTCCCAACGTTTGGGCAGCCAACTGCTCGCGACCTTTTTCTGCAAGCTATTGCGCCTGATGCCCGCTGTATAACGCGCTCTCGCGGGAGTGATGCGGAGCTTGATGTAGTCTGTATTAATCAGAAGACTGGTGCTTCTTTGTATCGGTTATCCGAAATATGAGGGCGTATTTTTCCATTAGTAATGGACATTGAGGCTCACAGCTTACTCAGCATGTCATTTGTTTCAGGTCACGCACTTGTAGTATCTTTTGCACCATATCCTTGCTGATGCCCATTCGTTGAGCAGTGTGCCTGTACCGTGCCGAGCTCGGCGTAGGCCTGTCGCACCTGCTTCTGGAAGACAGGGTAGACTGAGATTGCTCATTCTATGCTGTGCTGGCTCGGTGATTCAAGATTGCAGACGCCGCATCACGTGAGCCCATATCTACGTATGTGAAGAACGAGTAAATGCTCGATATTAAAGTTAAACCTACAAATGCGATAAGATACTGACGATTAAAGCCTCCTCCAGAGGTGATCCATGCGCCGATTAAAGAGGTTGCACTTACGATTGCAAAGACAATCCTGAGTCTGAGGTCTTGTCTTGCTTTGACTGACGCAGAGACTGAAAGCATTTCTTCAGCGTTACCCCTAACTTCTGAGTAACCCCACTTTTCCAGTACTTTGTTTGTTTTTCAACTAATTGTGCCACGTCTGTGTTCGCCATGCTTGTACGGTATCTCAGCACGTTGTCACCAGTCAAGGCTTCACCCTCTTCGACAACGCCCGTCCCCACTAGAAAGACATAACGGAAAGCAACGAATCACCTTAGATAAATACCCTGGTGACGCCGAGTAGCAACTAAATATTAGTAACATGAGCTGATCTATTTGCGAACCGCTTTGTATCCCAAAAAAATACCCAGACTCAACACACAAACACCCACAACTGCCCACGGTAGTGAGCCTCCGGTAATCTCCTGGCAATTTACAACGCACGCTATCGGCTTGATTCGCACAACGTCAATGCCTTGTAAAAACCACAGACCACCCAGTAGTATACAGAGTAGGCTACCGACGGCTAATGAAATAGTTTTTGCTTTCATGATTCTCATTATACAACATTTATTTCTCAGAGCCAACGCCGCACCGTACGTTGGTAGGATTGATAGGTAGTGCCGAATTGCTTCAATAACATAGCCTCCTCCAGAGGAATGATCACCGTCTGTAATACCCCAAAGCACAGTACAGGAAAGATAAGCGCCAGATACGATGCTGAGCCGAGAGCACATCCCAGTGGTGCACATAGCACAAGAGCAGCAATAAACCAAAATGAATTCGCCATAAATATCGTAGAGCCATACACACCAATAAGATAGCCAACACCGTAATGGAGTAGCAGCGTGAGTTCTGCAATAGCAGCGCCACTGATCGCCGCTTTTACCAAGCTTTGAGATCTCCATCCTGCCAAGAATGGCAACGCAGCCCAGACAACACCTGCATTAAATAACTTACTAAATATCTTGCGGATACAAGAGTATAACTGCCACTGCCCTTCCATTTCTTGAGGAAAGTAGATATTACTAACAAGCGATAGTATCGCTAACGCAAGGGATAGAAGAATGACAGTCAGGTATTTATGGCGAATTGTTTGCATGGTCTGATCATAGGGAATTATTGAGTTGCCGTCAATCTGCATTATCAACATGACGTCTAACAATACTGACGCCGTATTCCTCAAGGAGAGTTATCATCCTTTGAAACGCTGTATCTAACATAACGCCAATTTTTGCTTGGTTGTTTCCAGACGCCGTTAGTGTCACACCAATCTTTCCACCTTCTTGACGAATCGGACGAGTTTTCACATACACATCCACGAATTCACGCGTCAGTACAGCAGATGCTTCTGCAAGGACCGACTCATCATTTGTACTCGTCATGATCGTCATCGTTCTTAAAAATCCGCTACCGAGGCGGCGTTCCAAAATACCGGATGCATGCCTACCGACTATCGCGCGAACCTCTGCAGGAACACCTGGAAGACACAGAACAGACATTGTATCATCTATATCAATAACGACCGCTGGTGCAGCGCCAACCGGATTATAGATTGGTACTGCCCCGGTGGGCAGTAAAGCCATCTTTTTGCGAGCATTCCTTGCTGATGCAGACACATCCCGATCAACTATTCCTTGTGACTCCAAGTCAGAATATCGTTTCTGGACATATTCAATTGCTGTTTGATTAATCTCGAGCGGCAACTCAAGGGCGCGAGCAACTGACTCGACAGTTCGGTCATCAATTGTCGGACCAAGACCTCCAATGGTAAAGATCAAGTCTGGATCCGTACGTATGCAATATGCCAACGCGTCTTGTATTGCAATTGGGTCATCATGTACCGTAACTACCGTCGTAACCAGCGCACCACGACCAGCAATTTGTGTGCAAAGCCAGTGAGAATTAGTATCGAGTGTGCTTCCATTGAGCACCTCGTCGCCTATTGTGATGATAGCTCCTCGCCTGCGAGGCATATATACACCCCCTCTTTTTATTATATTAAATGGCTAATTGCTGTGTCGTATTTTTGAGTATCACTAAATCAGAAATACTCTAATCATTCATTGAACTCTGATGGCATGCACAGGTAACCCTATCACTCAAATTATTGATTATCTGTCGATCTGCAACACCCATCACCTCTTTCATTCAACGCCACCCATCATTATCGGGAGCATAATCACCCATTGTTAATTCATCAATCAGGCTGCACATCATGCATTACACCATCTTCATTCGAAGCTGTGGGAGGTACTTGAGCTTGTTCCTCCGCTTTTGCTGTTTGCTGTTCGGCAGCAATTTGTGCTCGCACTTGGCGTTCAATCTCGTACCGAAGCTGCTGCTCATTCTGTACTAGTGTATTTGGTTGTGCAGGTTGGAGGTAGCGCTGTACCTTCTCTAGATGTACCAAAATAGGCGTTACTATTAAGCCAAATACAGTGAGTATACCAAAAACTACCAAAAAACGTAGCGTACTTGATGTATCTCGCACATTAAACCATACCATACTCAAGCATGCCATACTTAAAAGACTGGCGCAAGTAACCGTCATCATTTTCATTCCTATGATGAAAGAGTTTTTGTTGGCGTATGACAAGGTCTTTACGCTAAGTGTAATGAGCAGTGCAATAATTAATGCTGTGAGCGTAAGCTTCGTCGTAATCGAGATGAAGTCGCTGCATATTTGTGTCTGAACATGACCTTCGTAGTCATAGTTGCTATAGTCGCTATAATGTCTATTATATCGACTCCCTGTACTGACAGAGGGACGACAAAAACTAAGAAACCGATAGAGATTCCACTGGATAACAAACATACCAGTAAACCACTGAGCATTGAGGATGATCGACATAATGGATAGAATTTTTATAACTATTCGGTTGTCGGCAAGTCGTGATATGTTGCTCATAGCAATTAATGATGCGATTGCGGCGCAAAACGTCGTGAAAAGGATTCGCCAATCAATTTCTTGCGATAATACTGCAAGAATCCCGAGAAGTGCGCACAATGTTAGCAAGCCAATTGACAGATAGAGCAGGACACTTCGCAATTGCGCTACAGAGTAGGATTGTTTCATGGCACTATCATACACCATTTACTATCTATGTCAACTCGCTTTAGTCATTTAATACACCACCCCAGCCGGCAACGTTGTTGGGACTGCTGGTGACGCATCCTCAATTGACGCGCATGGGTATGAGCAGTAATCAACCGACAGGAAGCCAGCCGATCGGTAATTGCCACTAGCCTTCGCTCCACCAAATGGTGCCGCAGTCGTTGCGCCAGTCAGTGGCTGGTTCCAGTTGATGATGCCTGCCTTTGTTTGCTGATAAAACGCTTCGTATTGTGCACGCTCGCGAGTGACAATGCCAGCAGCAAGACCAAACTGTGTTGCGTTTGCTTGGGTAATTGCTTCAGCCAGAGTCTGCGCTATTGACACCTGAAGGAGTGGTCCAAAGATCTCTTCATCTGGCAAGGGCACACCAGTGACATCGATCAACCCAGGACTGACAAAGTTGTCACCAAGCGTCGGGATTGGTTCAGCAGGAACGAGAACATGTGCGCCAGCTGAGACGGCAGCATGGTACTTATCAAAGAAATGACGAACCGCCCCATAGTCAACCAACGGACCCATGAAAGGCGTTGGACTGGTATCAAACTGATCGCCAACGACAATACTCGCAACCGCTTGCCGAAGTGCAGGAATATATTCGCCTGCAATCGCTCTATTGACGATAAGCCGCCGCGCCGATGAGCAGCGTTGGCCGCTTGAAATATAGCCAGACTGCACCGCAATGTGCACCGCGAGGCGTACATCATCATAGTCCCAGATGACAAGTGGGCTATTGCCACCCATTTCGAGGGCGCAGATCTTGTCTGGCGCACCAGCAAGCTGCTTTTCGATCGACACGCCAGCCGCTCGACTACCGATGAAAAGGACGCCATTTACCTGAGGGTGTGCAATGAGCTTTTGCGCTACATCGCCATCGCCATGAATAACCTGAAGCACCCCATCTGGCAGTCCAGCCTGCTGCCAGAGTTGCGCGTAGTACTCACCGGCATATGGCACTTTCTCACTTGGTTTGAAAATGACGGTATTGCCAGCAAGAAGAGCAGGCATGACATGGCTATTTGGCATGCTCATTGGGAAGTTGTATGGCCCCAGCACTGCCATAACACCATGAGGCCGATAACGCGTCACCGACTGGCGTCCATTGACTTGTTTCGTAACCGTCTGAGCCCGTTGATCATAGGCGTCGAAGACCGCCTGCACTTTATTGCCAAGTGACTTGACTTCAGTGCGCGCTTCCCAGAGTGGCTTGCCATTATCCTGCGAAATAATCCGTGCTGCATCCTCGCTATGTGTCGTCACTTGGTCGGCAAAGGCGCGGATAATGTCTTTGCGCACATCAAGCGGTGTCGCCTCCCATGTGTGCTGTGCACGCGTTGCGACATAAACAGCCTGCACGATTGTAGCGTCATCCGCAAGACTTCCAGACCAGATTGGTTCGTTGGTGGCAGGGTTACGGGATACTATTCGTTGATCGACACTCATACTCATTAGCCTCTTTCTTCCTCTATTTTATTGAGGCACGACAAAGAAATCAATTGCTACAGATAGCAAGTATATTTCCTCCACAAAGTTTTATCGCCAATCCACTGTATATTCGTTGCGTAGCATTGCAGTAATGGTGCGAGCTTGCAAAGTGGTTTTTGTCCCAGGATTAAGAATGCCGTGAGGGTCGAAGAGCTGCTTGATTTGCTGATAGAGAGCTGTAAGGTCTGGGTTTTGCGTAGCACGGACGAAGCGCGTTTTGAGCCGGCCCTCACCACCGCTCATCACCAAATGGCCGTCATATAGCGCAAGCAGCTTGGTGAGCTCGTCGTAGAGCTTAAAAATCTTTTGCTTATCGCTCACTTTGCGGAGCGAGAGGCGCGGATAGACGCCGTAGAGATTCAAGCTAGGATAGCCAGCAAGAGGTAGTGGTAGCTGCAGCGCCCGAGCAAGCGGCATGAGCGCCCGAGCAAATTCTTCGAAGCGCTGCGGCGGCACATAAAACCCCTCAAACAAGCGCGGTGCCCCAATATGCGCGGTATCGGGCCAGCGGTACTGATCAAGCGCAGCAAACCCTGCCGCCACATCTTCATCATCGTCATCTTCAACAATGGTGACGATCGTCTCGCCCGCAGATTGCAGCTGCTCAAGCTTAGCCTGCTTACGCGCACGTGTCCGGTTATTAAAATCATCAAGCGTCACGAGCAAAACTGCCTGTGGCGTAAACTGCTGAGCAGCCGCTTCATAAAAAGCATATTTTTTGCCATCACGGCGGAGTTGCTCAAAAATCGCTGCATCGAGATAGCTGAGTTGTGCTGGCTGAAGTGCATCAATATCATCAATCGCTGCCTGAGCATCGCTGCTACTCCGAAATACCAAGGCTGCCCTTGTCTTGCGAAAGCTAAAGAATTCTGTCTTGAGAATCAGCTCGTCAATAATCCCCAGCGTTCCCTCACTCCCTACAAAGAGTGGCCCGAGGTCAAACGTCCCATCGGGCTGCTTAACCCGTGCAATACCACTATAACCAGACGTGTCATTGGGGTTAATCTGCTCAATTAGCGCGGCATTATCAGTAATAATCGCATCGATACCACGATAGATGTCACCTTCAAACCCAGGCAGACCTTTGCGCTGGCTGAGCTCGCGCCGCGAGAGACGCTCTGTCTGCATAACGTCGCCGTTGGCAAGCACAACCTCGATCTGGTCAATCGCTTCGGCTGGATCGGTCGCTCGGCTGAGGAGCGTCCCGCGTGCACCAGCTGCAATGACTCCGCCAACTGTACCTCGCTGACCAGTCAGCGGTCCGACACCAGCACCATGCATGCTCAGCGCTGCCGCTACACTGTGGGCTGGTGCGCCTGACTGGACGCGAACCCGCTGCGATTTGCCATCATATTCAAAGATCGTGTCGAGAGCTGTCGTATCGAGCAGTATACCCTGCCCTACAGCACCGCCCAGCGCACCACAGCCAGCTCCGCGTGTGACGACTGGTATCGTGTGACCCTTCTCAGCCATTTGCCAGGCAAAACGGGTGATCTTGCGAATATCACTCACAACGCGCGGCGCTACCACGAGCTCTGGCGTTGCGGCTAGAATACCGGCATCTGCACTGACTGACGCACGCCAATCGGCCCGAGTCGAAACAGACCCGGCAATATGACTGCGTAAATAATTTGCAATTTTACTCACATTTCCCCCGTTAGCTTACTGCTTATACTATAGCACAGGGCAGCACATTTACACCAGGTGCGGTACAATAAAAATGTGAACGTATCGACACCGCTCTCACAGATCAAAGGCGTTGGGCCAAAAACAGCTGAGCAACTGGCTCAGGCTGGGCTCTTGACTGTCAATGATCTCATCATGTTTTTGCCACGCAAGCACGATGATTTTACTGCAGCGAGCTCAATCGCAACACTGACACCAGGCAATGTGACGATCACGGCGCGTTGCGAATCAATCAGCACGCGCACGGTGCGGCGTGGTCTCCGCATTACTACGGCAGTACTGGCAGATAGCTCGGGCAAGCTCAACGCCGTGTGGTTTAACCAGCCGTATCGAGTGCAGCAGCTTGCGAGTGGGGATGAATGTTACTTTCGGGGACAATTTGAGTATAAGAATGGCCGCTACCAACTCACCAATCCAAGTGCCGAGCGTGTCAAAGAGCTTGCCCATCATGGCGCTAGCCTGCTACCCATCTACCACGCAGTACACGGCCTCAAGAGCCAGCTAGTACGCAAATTACTTACCGAACTACGACCACTGATCACAATGCTGCCCGAGACACTCCCCCCGCAGATTATTGCACGCGAAGGCTTAATGAGCCGGAGTGAGGCGCTGCTTGCGATACATTTCCCCACTACACCAGAGGATGTCGCAAGAGCACGCCAGCGCTTTGCCTTTGAGGAACTCTTTAGCTTACTGCTTGCTAGCCAGCTCAATCGCCAGGCGCATGCTCAGCTCCAAGGCTATGCCATACCGTTTGAGCAAGCTATCGTAAAGTCATTTGTGAGCGCCCTGCCCTTTGCTCTCACGGATGATCAGCGCCGAGCGGCCTGGGATATCCTGCAAGACTTTCAGCGTAGTACACCAATGAATCGCCTCCTCCAAGGTGACGTAGGCAGTGGCAAAACAGTAGTCGCTGGCCTGGCCGCTCGCCAGGCTGCCAGTGCTGGCTACCAAACCGCCCTGATGGCACCAACGGAGATTCTTGCCCGTCAGCACGCTGTCACGCTCGATGCATTACTTGCACCCTTCGGCGTCAAAGTTGGGCTGCTAACTGGCAGCGTGACAGGTACTGCACGCACTGAGCTCGCCCAGCGAATCGCAGACGGCGAGGTAGATGTGGTGGTAGGGACGCACGCACTCATCCAAGACTCGGTGAACTTTGCGCGGCTTGGCTTTGTTGTCATCGATGAGCAGCACCGCTTTGGGGTAGCGCAGCGCCAGAAGCTGCTTGATAAATCCGGCCATATGCCACACCTACTTGCTATGACAGCGACACCAATTCCTCGCAGCCTTGCCCTGACCGTCTATGGCGAGCTCGATATTAGCATCATTAGCCAGCGCCCGGCGGGCCGGCAGCCGATCATCACCAAAATTATCTCTCCCGCCTCGCGCCCAGCCCTATACCAACGCGTCACGAAGGAGCTCGAGGCCGGCAGCCAAGCCTATGTTGTTTGCAGCCTCATCGATGATAACCCAGACAATGACGCGCGCAGTGTTGAAGCAACCGTACGTCATCTCAAGAGTAGCATCTTAGGCCGGTGGCGAATTGGTCTACTTCACGGCAAGATGAAGCCTGCCGACAAAGAACGAGTGATGCAAGAATTTCACCAGCATGCGTATGATATTCTCGTGAGTACCACAGTAGTAGAAGTTGGTGTTGATGTGCCAAATGCGACAGTGATGATGATCGAGGATGCCGAGCGATTTGGTCTTGCTCAGCTCCACCAGCTGCGTGGCCGAGTGGGACGTGGTGCACGCCAGAGCTACTGCTATCTTTTGCTTAATAACCACAGTAGGCCGAGCCAGCGTCTGCGCGAGGTGGAGGCTTCTAGCGATGGCTTTCACTTAGCAGAAGTCGACATGCAGCTCCGCGGCCCGGGCGAAATTTACGGCAAAGCTCAGCATGGCGCGCTCAATCTGCGCATTGCGAGCCTAGCCGACAGCAAGGCAATTGCCCGCGCCCAAAAAGCAGCGCAGACCTTTATCGCCAGCGGTGATTCGCTTGACCACTACCCGGAGCTCCAGGCAGCCGTGCAACGCAATCAACGACTCACGACACTCAACTAAGCTGAGGTAATCTTACCTATTTTTAATTCTACCTTTTTTCATTCTCTCCATTCTCGCCCATTTAGGGTTGAGAATGTCATTTTAGAGTATTTCGCCCACATTCCAAACCTTCTCCTCATAGTAAATTTTCATCATTTCATCTAATGAAGTACAGCTACTGTTTGTTACATAAAGTCATCAAATCTATATAGTGTGAAGAATACTAGGTATACGTAGTATTTTCAGAGAAGAAACGTAAGAGTGAGTGGACAAGCAAAATCAATCAGACCCCTCCTGCTCGCATAGCATCGGCTCGCTACACCCCACTGAGTAGCATGGAATACCATCAAAATAATGAAACGTGGATAATCTCAACAAAACACATCCATAGCAACGATTCAGCCACGTCAAAATCTGCTATACTATATGGGATATGTACAGCGGAACAACCTTTCGAGACCAGTCGGGGCACTTGGTTGGTGTTCATCAGCGGATTGACCAGCTCGCACGGCGCGACCTTGGCCAGATGTGTAGCCACCATGTCGCCATTCTTCACTTCCCGAGCTCGCGCGACATTCTCCATTTCGAGGGTAATAATGGCCCCGATGGCATCAAACGCAAAAGCCCCAGCGTCGATGAACCCTGGCACTACATCGACCCTACCAAGCCAGACGACCGCGACCTCGTCGTTATGATTCTCGATCATCATTACAATCTTGTCCAAGCGCTACGCCAAAACAATACAGTGCGTGCTGCCTTTGAGGCAGCGTGGATGTCGCACGCTATCGTCGATGGCCTCACGCCGGCTCATCACTACCCGCTGAGCGATAAAATTGAGGAGCTCTGGGGCCACCCCAAAGAGGAGCGCCTTACCGTCTTAGATAAAAATTTCATCCATGGGACAACGGGGCTCGATACGATTAACAAAAACTGGGAATACTGGGGAGCGAAGGGTGTCTTTGCGACGCATATTCTCTTCGAGCTTGGTGTGGCCGCCTCGATGCGCACTGCCCGTTTTGCCGATACCTGCCCATCACCTGAGTGGGTAGCCGAGGCGCAGCAGCTTGGCCTGGAGGCAGTCTTTTTGCGAGCAGTGCAGCGGGTGTATGCACTCGATATGTATCACACGTTTTGGCGGAATGGCTGGACGACGGGCTTAGCCTTGCAGACGCGCAACGAGCTCATCCCAGAGATCGTCCGCACCGTTGCCTTCGCGTGGTACAGTGCGCTGTGCGAGGCTTATCCATCATGAAAGTCCGAGTGATCGCCGGGCGCTATGGCGGGCGTTGGCTCGATGCGCCAGATAACCGCCGTACTCACCCAATGAGCGAGCGAGTGCGCAACGCGCTGTTTAATTCGCTCGGCGATGCAGTGCAGGATGCACACATCCTCGATGCCTTTGCTGGCACTGGCGCCGTTGGTCTGGAGGCGTTAAGCCGTGGGGCTCGCCAGGCGGTGTTTGTCGAACGTGACCGCCTCGCCTTCACCATCCTCTGCAAAAATATCGCAGCGCTCGGTGCTGGCTCATCGGCTACCGCAGTCAAAGCTGGCATCAGCCCATGGCTTGGCACTTACAATGGCGAAGCCTTCGATATCATCTTTGCCGACCCGCCCTACCACGATCTCCAGCTTGCAGCAGTTAGCCGACTTTTTGCCCTTCTCAAACCAGGCGGATTTATGGTATTATCACATACAGGAATAGGTGAGGGGCCAAAATTAGCAAACGACATTGTTGTGGTGGACAATCGTAGTTATGGAAACGCACACCTCACCTTTTTCCGCCGAGCTGATGGATGCAGCTAAGGTTGCAGATACACCAGCTCATTTGGTATAATAACTTTGTTATGCGGATGTGGTGGAATTGGTAGACACGCATGCCTTAGGAGCATGTGCCCTCGTGGCGTGAAGGTTCAAGTCCTTTCATCCGCACCAGCTATTTGTAAATTTTAATGCCGTTTTTTGCGGCACTTTTTTATGATTTAGAGCAAAGGGTTTTCTTTTTCATATCCTTACTCAAGAATTCTATAGGAGTGTTCTATTTCTCAAATATAATTTTACACCAAGAATAAAATCTATTGAGCGTAATAAATACTTGATAGCCCCCAACAGACGAAACAAGCAAGATAATAAACTTAAACTTATTGATATAGTAAAGGAGAAGCAATGAGCCAACAGTTAGAACGGGAGCGCACATTCCTCGCAAAAGAGCTGCCGCAAGAAATCAAAACAACCGAGCCAACTCGCATTGTTGATATTTATATCCCAGACACGCCAGCGCATTCTCACCTTCGGCTCAGACAAAATGGCAAAACATATGAAATCACCAAGAAGACCTCTGTTGCAGCAGGTGATGCGTCCAAGCACATTGAGCAAACCATCCCTTTGACAGAGGAAGAATTCGCAGCACTCTCACGTTGCAGTGCAAAGCGCGTCGCAAAGGACCGCTACCGCGTCGTGATCGATGGCACACTCGCCGAAATTGACGTATTTATCGAGGATCTGGCTGGGCTTGTGTTGATAGATTTTGAGTTTAGTACAGAAGCCGAGAAGGATGATTTTACCCCACCAAGCATTGCCCTTGCCGACGTCACACAGGAGGATTTCATCGCTGGAGGTCTGCTCGCCGGCAAGACATACGACACCATTGCACCAGAGCTTGCGCGGTTTTGTTATAAAAAGCTCAGTAAAGAGTAACTTTAGTTTATTCGTTATTCACTATAAAAATACTCACCCTGCTAGGTGAGTATTTTTATATACCGCAAGTTTTCGCTCTTTTGGTCAGTGTATGAAAGTAAAGGTTTTTACTCCGTTACGCCCAAAACCCCATCTAGAGCATAGGCAGTCGTCTCCCAGCCATTGACGGCAATGCTGTCGATGCCCATCGCGCGGACTGGGTAGTCGTTGCCTCCTTCTTCGATCTTATCGCCAAAGAAGAGGACTTCACTTTTCTCTAAGCCGTTAGCCTCGAGGAGCTTCTTCATGCCGTAGGCTTTGTCGATGCCAGGACGAGTAATATCGGTGCTGGTAGTGCCACCAATGCGCACTTCGAGGCCGGGCAGCTGCGCCGCTACTTTGTCGCGGTAGACTGGCCGAACATCCTTGTACTTCTCTGCCCAGGCGTATTTTTCCTCTGGAGTGGCTTGCTGACCCAAGGCAGATATAGTGATCTGACTCTGACGATCCTCGATGATTTCACCCGCTGGGTGCTCGCACCAGATCCCCATCTCTCGTGCAGTCGACTCAAGCACACTCACAATTTGCGCCTTTTGCTCATCCGTCAGATCCTCGGCATACTGCAGTTGCCACTCGCCCGCCTGTGGGTCGAAGCGATAATAGCGCGTACCACACGTCGGCATAGCGTGAAACTTGCCCAGCAGCTCGGGCGACACATCAAGGCGGCTCGTCACCTGCTTTTGGATCTGCTTGAAGTCCCCGCCGGTGATGACGCACACATCATACTTCTCTAGCAAACGCCCCAGCAGAGCCGCCATCCGGTCGCTCACGGGCGACTTCGTCACTGCTAGCGTATCGTCTAGATCAAATGCAATCAGTTTTTTCATGACAAATTCTCCTCTTGTAGCTACTAATGTGACATTATCATACCATAAAATATGGCAAATCCATAATCGAATAATCGGTTGCTACCCTTCTGCCGAGCATAGCCATCGAGAACACCCGTCTATCGCACGAGCACGAAGCTATTTTTGCCTTTTTTGATCAAGCTTGGACTCGTCGCTGGTTGATCACTGGTGATTTTTGCACCGTCAAGGCTAATGGCATTATTTTTGATGAGGCGACGTGCTTCGCCATTGCTAGCGCAAACACCAGCCTCCACTAGTGCTGCTACCACTGACTGCGGCGAGACGGTTGGGATCTCGTTAGCCAGCGCATCAAGATCTTCCTCGCGCAGTGTCGATAGGTCATTATTACCAAAGAGCACACTCGTCACCCGCTCCACACTCTCGCGGCGCTCATGGCCATGGACGATATCGGTTACTTCTCGTGCGAGTGTCTTTTGTAGGGTGCGCGCACCAGGGTTAGCGCGATGGCTGTCGATTAATGTTTCGACAGTTGCTTGATCAAGCAACGTGTAGATCTTGATCAAGTCTTCGCTCGTCTCGTCATCGCAGTTGAGCCAAAATTGGTAGAATTTGTATGGACTCGTCAGTGCTGGGTCAAGCCAAACTGCACCACCTTCCGACTTGCCAAATTTCACTCCTGTCTGCTTATTAATCACCAGTGGTGCCGTCAAGACATGGGCTTCGCCACCCTCGAGCTTGCGAATGAGCGACACGCCTGTCACGCTATTACCCCATTGGTCGGCACCAGCCAATTGCAGCGTCGCACCCTTCTCGCGGTACAGATGCAAGAAGTCATAGCCTTGAATCAATGCATAACTAAATTCACCATAGCTAATGCCTGTCCCGCCTTCGCCGATCCGTTGCTGCACAAAGTCGCGGTCGAGCAGTTGCGTCATACTGACGTGCTTACCGATCTGGTGCAAGAAATCGATATAATTAACGTGAGCAAACCAATCAGCATTATTGACTACCGCAAAATCCTGGCCGCGAAATATCTGCCGAAACTGCGCCGTTAAGCCCTCAACGCTGCGCGCTACGGTCTCGGCATTACGGAGGTCACGTTCTTGCTTTTTGCCGTCTGGGTCGCCAATCATGCCGGTTGCACCGCCCACAAGCAACAGTGGTGTGTGTCCATGGTCAATGAAATGCCGGCACAGCATCATGACGGCCAAGTTACCAATCGTCATACTCGGTGCACTCGGGTCAACGCCGATGTAGAAAGTGCGTGGTTTATTGATGTCATTAACATTAGCGAACGTCGTTTGATTGATAAATCCGCGCCAGGTTAATTCTTCTGCTAAGGTCATATATCCTCCACTCTTGCTCTTTCTTATGCTCGTGTATTGCTATTTATTTTAGCACGAAACAGCGTGAAGTAGTGGGGCTGCGCCGCAGGAAAAGACTAGCCCTACCCGCCTACATAATGCTATAATGCAGAGGAATATTGCGTGTTAGAGGAAATAAGAGATCGTGGTTAAAAATAATTTATCACATCGAGTTAGCGTCTACTCCAACCTTGCAGCCAAGCGCCGCACCAAAAAAGACGCCGAAGCCCGCCGCAGAGCGGAGTACTTGGCAAGCCTACCCAAGCAGCCTCTCAAACGGCTACTCTATCGCTTGCATCCACGCCGCGTGGCACAATTCTTATTTAGCAAGCGTGGGGCTTATGCCATCCTCAAGGTAGTTGGTGGGTTTTTCCTCGTGCTCGCCCTTATTATCGCTGGGCTTTTCACTTACTACCGCAAAGACCTCGACGCAATTCGCCCAGGCGAGATAGACAAACGCGTCCAGACCACTGTTACCAAATACCTCGATCGTAGTGGCCAGCTCCTCTGGGAGGATAAAGGCAACGGCGACTACAAGCTCGTGGTCGATGGCAACCAGATTAGCGACTACGTCAAGAAGGCAACGATCGCCGTGGAAGACCGTGATTTTTATAACCACCACGGTATTAGCCTGGCTGGTATTTCTCGCGCATTCCTGAGTAACTCGCAGGGTAATGCTGTGCAGGGTGGCTCAACACTGACACAGCAGCTCGTCAAGCAAGCCTTCTTCGAGAAGAGCGAAATCGAAAAACGCGGCCTCGATGGTATACCACGCAAGATCAAGGAGGTGATTCTCTCGATTGAGGTCGAGCGTATGTACAACAAAGATCAAATCCTGAATCTCTATCTCAACGAAGCATCATACGGCGGCCGCCGTAATGGTGTTGAGTCGGCTGCGCGCACCTACTTCCAGAAACCAGCTAAGGATCTCACGCTAGCCGAATCAGCGCTGCTTGCCGGCATTCCTAACAGTCCTGGGCTCTACGACCCATATTACGTGCCAGGCAATAGTGCACTTATTGCGCGCCAGCATAAGGTGCTCGATAGTATGGTTGAGATGAATTACATTACTAAAGAGCAAGCTAAGGAAGCAAAGCAAGTCGCCATTCTTGACACTGTAAAACCAAAGGCTGAGCAATATGCTGACATCAAAGCACCGCACTTTGTCCTAATGGTGCGCGACCAGCTCGAAAAAGAGTTGGGCAAGTCAACAGTCGGCAAAGGCGGCCTCACCGTCACGACAACACTTGACTCAACGCTCCAAGGTAAGCTTGAGGGTCGTATGCAAAGTATGTTTAATGGCAAACTCACGAACTCTAACTGTGGTAATACCAACTGCGCAACTTATGCTGGCTTTACCAATGGCGCAGCCGCCATTGAGGATAACAAAACAGGTCAGGTAGTAGCGCTGGTTGGTAGTCGAGATTTCAACTATGCCGTCTTTGGCCAAAATAATGCCGCCACCGCCTTTATCCAACCTGGTTCATCCATCAAGCCACTGGTCTACGCTCAGCTCTTCCAAAACAAGGGCAATGGCAAGACCAACTACGGGAGCGGCTCTGTTCTGTCCGACTCAAAGATCAGCTTTGGCAGTTGGACACCACAAAACGCCGATGGTAAGTTCCAAAACAACATTAACCTCCGCCAAGCTCTCGCTCGCTCACGCAATATCCCCGCCATCAAGGCCATGCAAGAGAACGAGCGTAACAAACGCGGCAGTACCTGGCAGACCATCCGCGAGATGGGCGACAACGCTTACTGCACCCAAGGTGCGGACTCCCAAGCTGGTTTATCAAGCGCTATCGGGAGCTGTGGTACACGCCTCGTCGACCACGTCAATGCCATCGCATCTTTGGCGCGGATGGGTACCTACACCCCGCAATCAACCGTTCTTAAAGTAACCAACAGCACTGGTCAAGTCCTTAAGCAGTACACGGCCTCTACGAAGCAGGTGATCGACCAGCAAGCTGCCTACATCGTCAACGATATCCTCGGTGACTCCAGTGCACGGGCCAACCTCGGTGGTGGGCAAGACTACATGCCACAAATGAATCGCCTCAAGGCGAAGACTGCTGTCAAGACCGGTACATCAAACTCCGAGATCAACGGCAAGGTGGTAGCAAAGGATATTTGGACAGTCGGCTACACACCAACACTATCCATGGCGGTTTGGCTAGGCAACTCTGACACGTCACCACTCCGTAATGGTAACTCACTCATCCCCGCTATGTTGCTCGACTACACTATGGCTGACGCCACGCAATACTACGTTAGCCAAAACAAAGCTTCGTACAGTGATTGGTTCTCTGCGCCTAGTGGCATCCAGCGAATCAACAATGAAGTCTACCCATCGTATTACAATAAGAACTCCAACCGCAGTAGCAACACAATGTCATTCGATCGGGTATCTAAGAAAAAGGCCACAAGCTGCACACCAGAGTCAGCCCGCATTGACATCCCTGTCACTCGGTCAAAGGACTCGTCAGGTAAAGAGACTGTCTCAGCTCAAGATGGCTATGATGCGACCAGCAATGACGACACTCATCGCTGTACCGACTCTAAACCAAGTGTTTCCGTCGCCGTAAGCTCGAGTGGGCAATCGGCGACGGTATACTACCGGCAGGGTAGTCACCCACTCCAACAGTTAGAGGTGAAGGTAGGTGACCAGCTCGTTGGCACACGCCAAGTCAACAGCGATGGCGATACTAACGTCTCTATCCCCTCCTCTGCTGGCAAAAACTTCACTGTGACTGCCACACTGACAGACAGCGTATACTACAGTGACAAAAACACCGCTCACGGCCAGCGAACGAGCTAGTGCATCTTTAACAGAGAATAGTTATAATACCCTGCACCTACAGCTGCAGGATTTTTCATAATGGAGGATTTGTTGCTATGCTCAGAATTGCGCTGCCTTTGTTCGAGTAGTATGTAGTCACTTATGACATAAGACTTATTTTGCAATGAGGATACAGTGGTTTGAGGTCTAAGATGAGAGTATGACGTGTCTAATATTGTGGTCCAGATAATACCTCTAGCCTATTTGAGATATAGCCAAATTAGGATTTACAGTCACATAAGAAAGTGAGGGCTATGCGGCAATCAATAAAGGCTTCACCACCCTCACCAACTGTCGATGCAGCTCCGGTGCTCCCGCCAGCCAGGTGAAGTTCTCGTGAGAGCGATTCAGGGCGTTGTGGTAATCCATAGGGTTACCAGCAATATCGGTATAGACGCCGCCTGCTTCCTCAATAATGATCTGCTGCGCGACGTTGTCCCAGATCTTGCTCGTTTGGTTGGCGCAGGCACCATAGGCACCCTTCGCAACCATTGCTTGGTCGAAAGCACTGTTGGAGGAGCGGAGATTACGGATCGAGAGGATGATGGTACCAAGTAGCTCAGCCTCGCGCTTTGTTCGGGCTGGATCCTCAGGGTGGCCGTCAATACCATACGCGACAAGACTATTGGCAAGGTCGGATTCGCGCGAGACATGGATCTTCTGGCCATTACACCAGGCACCCGCACCCTTAGTCGCAACGTAGAGCTCGCCAAAAGCAGGCAGGGCTATTCCACCAGCCACTGGTGTGTCGTGATCGAGCAGCCCCAGCATAATGCCATACTGTGGTAGTCCCACCGCAAAGTTGCTCGTCCCATCGATCGGGTCAACCACCCAGGTGTAGCGCGACCTGTTATCGACACAGCCCAGCTCCTCATCGATAATATTATGATCAGGGTATGCTGTGCGGATTGCGTCCGTCAGGAAATGACCGATCTCCAGGTCTGTCTCTGTCAGGACTTGATTGCGATCTCCCTCTTTAACCGAGTGAGAGAGGTTGCCAAAGTTCGCGGCTGCAATCTTCGCGGTGGCGGTGAGGGTGGTAGTGAGAAAATCTCGATAGGTATGCATAATTGCTTCCCCTTTCATGGCATTACTACCATCAGTATAGCACCCTGAGAATCACGTATCAAAAATTAAACAATATCTCTTTACTATCTGCTAGCTTCGCAACAACGCTAATCCGTCTGCTTTTTTACCAAATCAAGCAGTGCTGCTTCGTGGTCAACACGGCGACGTGATGATGAGCGAGTGGTTCGTTTCTTGGAGGGAGCTTGCGTGGCTACCTGTGGGGTGCGGCTCGTTGTTGATTGCTTGGTATGCCTAGATTGAGGGGATGAAGCAGCCTGTGGAGACTTCGGAGCCGTAGCGGCTCGCGCGCGAGAGGTACGCTTGGCTAGTTGCTTTGATTGTGGTTGCTCTGCTGGCTTTGTTTTCTCATGAGTCACACGCGCCGTTCGCTGAGGCTGACTTGAGGCTGGCTGGTCATTTTTCTTATCTGTTTTTTCTGCTGGAGCTGTGGTAGTGCGGGTCCGCGCTGGTTGGCGAGAACGCGAGGTCTTTGCTGGTTTGGGCTGAATAGATGGTTGAGTAGCCGACTCTTCTTGCGCTACTACTTTTCCTGATGATGCCTCAGCTGAGCGCGCTTTGGCTGGCTGAACTACTGGCTTTTTGACGAGCTTGGCAAAGATCATCTTACCTGCAGCGGTCTGAAGGTTGCGAATAATCTCTACTTCACAGGTGCGACCCAGCTGGCTGCTGGCTTGCTCCACAACCACCATCGTGCCATCTGGCAAATGCCCAACCGCCTGATGAGCATCCTGCCCCTTCTGAAGGAGCGCCAGTGTCAAGTGCTCACCAGGTAAATGTGCCATCCGGATGCTCTGCGCCAGCTCATTCATGTTGAGCACGCCAATCCCTTCCACGGCGGCGACTTTGTTGAGGTTATAATCGATCGTGAGCAGCCATGCGCTATGCTGCTTGGCTAGGCTTAGCAATCGCTCATCAACTCCCTCACGTGCTTTGCTACCATCCTGCAAGAGCTCTACCTCAACTTCGTCCATCGCCTGCAGCTCCGTCACGACGTCAAGGCCATAACGAGCGCGAGCTCGCTTGTCGCTGTCAGCGTGATCTGCCAAAAATTGCAGCTCGCCCACCACACTACGGGGGATCACCAGCGTGTCACCAATGAATCCTGTTTTGGCAACGGCTGTAATACGACCATCCATCAGTACCGACGTATCGACTAACAGTGCTCGCCCTTTCGTCTTGAGTGTGTTACGCGGTAGCCGAGCCAGAAGATAACTGACTTCGCCAAGAATAATCAGTGTGATGATAAGCAACACAAGAGTAGATAATTGCATGTTGTTCCTTTTATTATGTTTTTAGATAGGTAATGAGTGCGCTGCGGATATCGCGCACATCATGAACAAAGGGCGTCTTAAGACCAGAATGCGGGGCAATTGCTTTGGTGAAGCCGAGCTTTTGCGCCTCAGCAATGCGCCGCTTGGGCGCTTGGGCGCTGCGTACTTCACCGCCAAGGCCCACCTCGCCAAACACTACTACACCATCATCAAGGCGTCGACCAGCAGCAGCACTAGCAATTGCCATGACGACGGCTAAGTCGGCCGCCCGATCAGCCAGTTTGAGTCCACCGACAACGTTGATGTAGATATCTTTATCGGATAATTGCAATTTGGTGCGCCGCTCGAGGACAGCGATCAAAAGGTTGAGTCGGTTGAGATCAAATCCGCTGGCTGTCCTCTTAGGATACCCGAAATGGGTTGGATTGACAAGTGCTTGGATCTCGACAAGGATGGGGCGGTTGCCCTCAAGGGTGGCCAGCACCACCGATCCATCGGCATTTTGGCGCTCGGCAAGCAGTGCAGCCGAGGGGTTCTCGACCACCGTTAGGCCATGCTCACCCATAGCAAAAATCGCTGCTTCATTCGTGCTACCATAGCGGTTCTTGATGGCCCGCACCACCTTAAAGCCGCCGTAGCGATCGCCCTCAAACTGCAGCACCACATCCACGAGATGCTCAAGTACCTTAGGCCCCGCGATCGACCCTTCCTTTGTCACATGGCCCACCAACACTACCGCCGTCCCTGATTGCTTGGCCGCTTGAATGATAACGTTGCTGGCGTTAGTAATCTGGCTTACGGTGCCTGGTGCACTAGTGATCTCAGCCAGGCTCAGCGTCTGAATCGAATCGACAATTACCAGCTGGTATTGGCTGGTACGGATGGTAGCCGCAATATCATCAGCACTCGTGCTCGCCGCAAACGACAATGCCTCGTGCTGGTCGGCACCCAGTCGCGTCGCCCGCAGCGCCACCTGCCCAGCCGACTCCTCACCACTGATATAGAGTACTGCTTGCTGCCGAGCAACCGCATGCGCGACCTGGAGCAAGAGAGTGCTCTTTCCCATGCCTGGTTGCCCCGCCAGAAGAAGCACGCCACCAGGCAAAATACCACCACCTAGCACTACATCAAGATCAGCAATACCCGTTGCAAGTCGTGCCGCTGGCTCATCCTGGCTTGCAGCGGCGGTAATTGGCCGCGGCTGCAGCAACGTACCCTGGCCAGCGCTGCGTGCCACGGCCGATTTACCCATTGGAGCTGGCACTTGCTCGACGAGGCTATTCCACTGGCCGCATTGTTCACACTTACCGGTCCATTTTGGTGAGCGCGCACCACACTGCTGGCAAACAAACACCGTGCGAGCTCGTGCCATTACACTTGCTCCTTAGGTTGCTCAATGCCATTAATGCTTTGGTTCAGCTCATTAGCGCGTACCGACAAGGCATTGAGCCGAGTGATCTTCGCATTATATATCTCAACGCGCTGATTAATCGCTAGCCGCTGCGCCTCAAGCGCTCGCTGACGTGCCAAGAGCTTCTTACGTGCTGCCTGGAATGATGCATCATCGCGAAAGCCGCCATTTTGGGCTCTCGCATTAAACACCTTAATATCAGCCGACAGCTGCTCAGCCATCTCTTTGTACTGTGCTTGATCAGTAGGAAGCTGGGTAGCTTCTTGGTTGATTGCCTTGCTAAGCGCTTTGGCTTCTTGATCGACTTTGTCAAAGACAGCTTGGTAAGCATCACTGCGTGCGACAATCGCCGCACGGTTACGAAAATACCGACTATAGTGCTGCTCTAATTCGCTGTTGATTGTACCAATCTGCGTGCCAATAATAGAATGAAGCTCATTATTACGCTCGCCTGGCTCAGCCTGATCGTAATACTTCACCATTGAGGCAATGACCGGATTGGTCTTGATCTTGGCGTACTCTGCTTCGATAAGCTTGTCGATCCGCTGTCGCTCGCTTGGGCCAAGCCGCTCATATGCGGCATGTAATAACTCGTGTGCTGTCGTGACGGGTTCGGCGTTAGTCAGTTCTTGATTCTGCACATTGTAGACGTAAATCCGGCGCAAGTGGTAGCAACCAAGGATAGCGGCTGTGCGCTCAGTCGATTTGCAGCTTTTGTTAAACTCAGCCTTGTCCTGTAATTGTGGCTGACTCGCATAGAGCAGCTGCCGACCTTTATCGGTCAGCTCAAGCTGATCAATCACCGCTTGCATCGCACTATCGGGCTGGTACCGGCTCGCCACTGCAGCATCGTAGAGCTCCGGGCCATAGGTCAGCCCAGCCCAGGCCATGCCACCGATCATCACCAGACCGACCAGTGTCGAGAGGAAACGCTTAGGCCTTTTCGCTACGTGCGTCAATCGTCAGCTCCCCTTTTCGTACTCCAACTGTCAAGACCGACCCTTTGGCGTAGTGACGGGCCAAAATTCCCTCTGCAAGGCGATGTTCCAGCTCGTCCTCAATCGTACGCCGCAGCGGCCGCGCCCCAAAGGTGCGGCTGTAGCCCTGAGCGATCAACCGTCGCTTTGCCGCTGGCAACACCTTAACGGCAAGGCTCTGACGAGCCAAACGCCGATTAAGCTCGGCAATCTGCAAGTCGAATATCTTCCCAACCTCTGGCTTAGTAAGTGGGCGGAAGGTGATGATTGCATCAAACCGATTGATTAGCTCCGGCCGCATGAATCGCTCCAGTGCCTCACGAGTATATGACTCATTGCGTCGCTGCTGCTGCGCTGTATCGTCCTCGTCGGCCAGTTTGGCCTGAAAGCCAAGGCTGCGATTGTGCTGCATCTTATCTGCACCGAGATTGCTAGTAAGGATGATGATCGTGTTACGGAAGCTCACAACACGGCCAGTCGAGTCAGTCAGTGTGCCATCTTCAAGGAGCTGCAGCAACATCTGGAAGATATCGGGGTGAGCCTTTTCAATTTCATCAAACAACACCACACTATAGGGTTGACGCCGCACCTTATCTGTCAATTTGCCGCCATCGTCGTAGCCTACATAGCCAGCAGGCGCACCAACAAGTCGGCTCGCGGTATGCTTCTCGCCGAACTCACTCATATCGATCTTAATCAGTGCGTCATCCGAGCCAAACACCTCACGAGCAAGCACGCGCGCCAGCTCGGTCTTGCCGACACCAGTTGGCCCCATAAAGACAAAGCTACCGATCGGCCGCTGGCTGCTCGCCACCCCACTACGACTGCGCCGGATAGCACGAGCAACTTTGCCAACCGCTTCTTCCTGGCCAATCAGATATTTGCCAAGGTGTTTCTCAAGATTACGCAGGAGCTTCGCCTCACTTGTGCGGACTTTCTCAACCGGGATGTGTGTCATCACAGCAATGGCATGAGCAATATTATCCTCGGTGAGCACCAGTGGAGTTTTGCGACTTTGCTCGCGACGTGCTTGCTCAAGCTGGTCGGTCAATTGGCTAATACGCTGCTTATAGAGAGCAGCGCGCTCATAGTCTTCTGCCGCTACGGCATCTTCCATTTTCTCATTGAGTGCTTTGAGCTCACGGACATACTCGCGCTGCTTGCTTGGCTTGTGCCCCTTCTTGACGCGCACTAGAGCTGCTGCTTCATCAATCACATCAATCGCCTTGTCGGGCATAAAGCGATCGGCCACATAGCGATCACTCATATACACCGCTGACTCGATCACGTCATCACTGATCTTCACCCCGTGATGTTTCTCATAGTAGCTACGCAGCCCCTTAAGAATTGCCACCGTATCCTTCACATTTGGCTCCTTAACGAGTACTGTCTGAAAGCGACGCTCGAGCGCGCTGTCTTTCTCGATATGCTTGCGATATTCCTCCAGCGTCGTCGCACCGATGAGGTGCAACTCACCTCTAGCTAGCGCTGGCTTGAGGATATTAGCTGCGTCCATTGCCCCGCCCTCTGCTGAGCCAGCCCCTACAAGCATGTGCAATTCATCAATAAAGGCAATGATGTTGCCCTGCTTGGTAATCTCGCGAATCAATGCCGTTAGCCGCTCCTCGAACTGCCCACGGTACTTAGTGCCAGCGACAATCGCCGTCATATCGAGCATAACCACTCGCTTGTCGAGCAAATTATCTGGCACATCCTCGCGGACAATCCGCTGCGCGAGGCCTTCAACGATGGCCGTCTTACCTACCCCTGGCTCACCTAGCAAAACAGGGTTATTCTTGGTGCGACGGCTGAGAATTGTTACAAGGCGTTCGGTCTCGCGTGCTCGCCCCACCACAGTGTCAAGCTCACCATCGGCTGCCTTGGCGGTTAGGTCAATGCTATATTTGCTCAGCGCATTGCTACCCCGCGGCGCTGGCCGATACTTCGTATCGGTGCGAGTACTTGTGCCACCGCGACTCTCTTCTTCACGCATATCATCAAAGTGGGCTTCGAGGTTGCGGACGATCGCCTCGGTATCTGCCCCCATCTCGCGTAGCAATACAGTTGCGCGGGCGTTGTTTTGCTTGAGCAAGCTATAGAGAATATGCTCTGTGCCGAGCTCATCATGCTCATATTCCTTCGCAATTTCCCACCCCATCCGAAGTGTCAATAGAGCCGTCTCGGACAGACCAGTTGCCCCACCAGTCCGTACCGTAATATTCTTGAGCGGCTGCAGGTGAAGTGAATCCTCTGCCCGGCGCAGCGTAATACCAGCATCAGCGAGTACCTTGGTACCGAGGCTGGCACTTTGGCTCAGAATACCAAGCAGTAAGTGCTCGGTACCGATATAGGGGTTGCCATACCCACGGGCAATTGCATCAGCATACTGGACGCTCAGGCGAGCATCATCACTCAAATGGCTAATAAAATCTGCAAAATCATCTTCCATGTCGTCCTCCAAAATCTGTGGCCAAAAAGCCACCCTACTCAGTATACGCTGCTTATTAGCACTCGTCAAGGTGGAGTGCTAATAACACGCAAAACCCTACTCTATTATGAGTAGGGTTTTGCGTGTCACAGCGCTTTGCAATTTTACGCTTGGTTTTCGATGGCGCTAAAGAGATCATCCTCGATATTCTTGCGTGGCTTGCGCTCAGCTGGCTGGCTTGCTGCTGTCTCGATATCAAGCTCAAAGCCGGTAAGGCGGCTCGCCAGGCGAACATTTTGCCCGCTGCGGCCAATCGCAATTGATTGCTGGTCTTCCGTTACATATACCTTGGCGTGCTTGTGCTCGCGGTCAATCTCGACTCGCACTACCTCAGCAGGGCTGAGGGCGTTGCGAATGTACGTGTCGGTGTTTTCGTCGTACATAATGATGTCGATCTTTTCTTGGTCACCAATCTCATTCACAACGGCATTGACCCGCGTGCCATGCCCACCAACAAAGGTACCAACCGGGTCGATCCCTGGCACGGTACTCAGGACAGCCAGCTTAGTGCGGCGACCTGCTTCGCGAGCGATCCCCTTAATCTCAACCGCCCCTGTCTCGAGCTCTGGTACCTCTTGGCGGAAGAGATACTCAATGAAGGCTTCGTTGCCGCGGCTAAGAATGAGCTGTGGGCCACGATTGTCGCGCTCGATATCCTTGATGAATACCTTGATGCGGCTGCCTGGCACGTAGCGCTCGCCTTGGATTTGCTCGCTCTGCGGCAAAATGCCAGTTGCCTTGCCCAGTTCAACGCGCACGACACGTGGCTCAACCCGCTGGACAATACCCGTCACAACCGTACCAATCTTGTCCTCAAACTCCGCCAGCACCACTTCGCGCTCAGCCTCGCGCAGGCGCTGCAGCACCACCTGCTTAGCGGTCTGAGCCGCCACACGGCCAAAGCTCGTCACGTTATGTACCTCCTCAACGGTGCCACCTAGCTCGGCGTCGGGGTCTGCCACCCGTGCTTCTTCTAGACTGATCTCTGTCGATGGAAAGTTAACTTCCTCGACGATCTCACGAATGACGAATACCTTGGCGGTACCGTCGTTGAGGTTGAGCTCTGCCCGGACGTTTTGGTCGCGCTCACCATTGTCGCGGCGCCACGCGGCAGCAATTGCTTGCTCGATCACACCCAGGACAGTTTCCTCAGGCAAATTCTTTTCGTCAGCGATCGTGCGCAAGGCTAACGTAAGCTGCTTGATATTAAGGTCTTCCATATTATGTTACTCCTTTCTATGAAAAACTCCGACCTGCCGGCCGGATATCTGGGTATCAGTGTAGCGGATCATACGAGGGATGTCAAATGATTCTCAATAATATAACTCCAGAACCTTCGCTCTACCTACATTAGCCCCTTCTACCCCCTCACTCATCCGATGAAGTAGTGAATTTTATTCAACAATTGTCAACACATCACGGAGGTCAGCGATGGCCCATCGTGCATGCCTGGCGGCGGATGAGCCAGCAAAGGTCACCCCATTACCTGTCGCTATAAAGAGCGGCACGTCATTCGCTCCATCACCCACCACCAAGCAGTCGCTCAGCGAAGCCTGCTGCTCGGCAGCTAGCTCGCGGAGCTGCTGTAGCTTGGCCGCTGCATCGCTATCTGGCGCATCAATCTGGCACAGCATGTCGTGGTCATCAAAGATAAAATGATTGCTCACCCGCCAAAGCGCGACGCCAAGTTGCTCTGCCACCATACCCACCAAGATATCCATCGCACCAGAGTTGATAGCCACGCGGTAGCCCCGTGCTTGAAGCGCTGCAACAACCATCTGGGCGTGTGGCATATAGGTATATTGGCTGAGGATGCGTTGCACCGCCACGCGGCGACAGTCACCTCGTTGCCGATACCGCTGCAACAGCCAGGCTTGGCCTTCGGCATCAGTTATCTCGCCTCGAGCGGCGCGTGCCATCAAGGCAGCATCTTCTTCTGGTGTAATGCCCATGGCGAGATTAAGATTGCGCCACGAGTTGTCGCGGATCAAGGTGTGGTTGAGATCAAATACGATGAGCTTCGGCTGCATTAGCCAGGCACTCCCTGCCCAGGGCACGTAGCGAGGACGCGCTGCATGGCGGCTTTTTCGCCCGAGGTGACCCAGAGGTGATATTTACGCTTGACGGCAATTTGCCGAGCAATATACTGGCAGCGAAACGGCTTATGGCTAGGCAGCCACGTCGCAGCATCGCCATCGCCCTTTTGCTGGTTGGCCGGGCCATCGACTGCCAGGAGCTCGAGCGGGTCATTAGCAAGCTGCTGCCGCTGCTCGCTACTGAGCTGCTGTGCACCGGTTTGCCAAGCATTACTCAGAGCGACAACATGGTCAATCTGCACCGCAGTGCTCGTGCCGCTCCCACGCTGGAAGGTGATGCGCTTGCCTGTGTATGGGTCGTCGAGCTGACCATTCGCTACTTTGCAATTGCCGCTCACCACCGCCTGCTTGAGGTCACGCGCGAGGATAATATTGCGCGTATCGCAGCCATCCGTCGTTGCCCAGCCCGCACCAAATTGGCTACGCGCATATCCAGTCTTGGGCGCACGGCCCTTAACGGGTAATGCCTCCAGCGCTGCTAGTGCCTCGCCGTTACCTTGTGGCGAGTGACTTGACTGCGCCAACTGCCACGCTGCATATATCGCGAGCGCAATAATGACAATACCAGCGAGCAAAAACATCGTGATGACGCGGCGACGGCGATATTCCATAGTTATATCATAGCATAGGGTCAATTTTGATAAGCTTGTACGCCCCATAATGACGGAGCTAGAAGAGGGGCGACACTGAGAAACGAGGTTGAAAATTGAGATCCACCACCAGGTATCTCCAGTAGCAGTATAGCGAGCAGTGCCTAATTCCGGTATACTAGCCTTATGCAACAGGTTACTCATCTCATCGACTTTTTTATACCAACTCACTATCAGCTGGCACTGGATATCGATCGCCAGCAGCGGCACTTCACAGGGCAAGTGACAATCACTGGCGAGACAACGCAGGCCGATACGCCAATTAAATTACACGCCAAAGACCTCACGATCACCAGCGCAACAATCGACGGCCAGTCAGCCTCTGTGGAGCATAATAAGGACGAGATCTCGCTACACCTGCCAACGCTAAGTGTCAGCACTCATACCATTACTCTCGCGTACGAAGCAGCAATTACTGACTCACTCCATGGTCTCTACCCCTGTTATTATCAGCACGACAGTGCGAAGAAAGAATTGCTTATGACGCAGTTCGAGAGCCATCATGCGCGCGAGGTATTCCCTTGTATTGATGAGCCTGCCGCCAAAGCGACCTTCGACATAACCGTCACAACTGAGCCGGGCATCACGGTGCTTGGCAATATGCCCGTCCAGTCGCAGCAAGAAGCAGATGGCCGACTCACCACTACCTTTGCCCAGACACCGCGCATGAGTACCTACCTGGTGGCACTCGTGATGGGTGAGTTGCAGCACATCACTGGTCAGACGAAAGACGGTGTAGAGGTGTCCGTCTGGGCTACGCCAGCGCAAGCTCCTGCGAGCCTCAATTTCGCCCTTGAGCATGCCATCCGCTCGATTGAGTTCTTTAATGAGTACTTCGACACGCCCTACCCCTTGCCTAAGTCCGACCACGTTGCAGTACCAGATTTTAGCAGCGGTGCAATGGAGAACTGGGGGCTCATTACCTACCGCGAGTCTGCCCTGCTAGCCAATCCAACCACGACGACCATCGCCGATAAGCAATACATTGCCACCGTCATTAGCCACGAGCTCAGCCACCAGTGGTTTGGCAATCTCGTCACGATGAAGTGGTGGGACAACCTCTGGCTCAATGAGAGCTTTGCCAACATGATGGAATACCTGGCGGTCGACGCCATCCATCCCGAGTGGCACGTGTGGACAGACTTTTGCAACCACGAGGGTGCGCTGGCCTTTGGCCGTGATGCGATTGATGGCGTGCAACCGGTCCAAACAGCTGTCCATCATCCAGATGAAATTAGTACGCTCTTTGACGGGGCAATTGTTTATGCCAAGGGTGGACGCCTCCTCTACATGCTCATGCATTGGCTAGGCGAAGCCGCCTTTCGTGCTGGCCTGCAGGCGTACTTCGCTACCCATGCCTATAGCAATGCCGAGGGCGATGACCTATGGCACGCGCTGAGTCAAGCCAGCGGGCGCGATGTTGCTGCACTTATGAACCACTGGATCCGCACTCCTGGCTACCCAGTTGTCACAGCTTCGCTCAGCGGCTCGCAGCTAGTACTCGAGCAGCAGCGCTTCTTTATTGGCCCACACGCGGCCGACGACACTACCTGGCAGATCCCCCTCCATAGCTCATCACCAGCTATTCCAGCACTGCTCACCACGCAGCGCACGGTAGTGGAGCACAGTCTAGATGAGCCAGTCCTTCTCAATCATGGCAACGTCTCGCACTTCATTACACAGTATGATGACGCACTGTTAGAGCGTTTGCTTGGCCAAGTGCGGCGCGGTGAGCTATCTGTCGTCGATCGTTCACTCTTACTGACTCAACAGCTGTTACTGGCTCGGAGTGGTCGCGTATCGAGCGCCAGCTTACTTATCCTCCTTGACGCTTACCGCAATGAGACAGACGAGCATGTCTGGAGCGTAATGTCGTCAGTGGTTGCCCACCTCAAGCTCTTCGTTGAGCCACGTAGTGCTGCCGAGCAGGCACTGCGGCAGTTTGTGGGCCAGCTCGCTCAGCAAAGTTATGATCGCCTTGGCTGGAGTGCGCGCCCTAGCGAGCCTGAGAACGACACCAAGCTGCGATCGACGATCATCGCGCACATGCTCTACAGCGAGCGACCTGCGGTGATTGCTGAGGCGCAGCAGCGCTATGCAGCGGGCGGCCTATTGGCTCTCGATAGCGAGCTACGTAGCCTGATTGCCAGTAGTGTTGTCCGCCACAGTCAGCAGCCCCAGCAGCTGATTGATGAGCTTCTGGCACACTATCGGGCAACTGCCAGTAGCGACCTGCGCCAAGACATCGCCAGTGCCGTGACGAGTACGCGCAACGCCGCAAGTATTCGCAAGCTCCTTGCTCTCATGATGGATACCGAGACAGTTCGCACCCAGGATACCGTCTTTTGGTTTGTTTACTTGCTGCGCAACCGCGACGCACGCGACGCTACGTGGCAATGGTTGCAAGATAATTGGCCATGGGTCGAAGAGCACTTCGGCAGTGACAAGAGCTTCGACTACTTCCCGCGCTATGCTGGCAACATCCTCGCTTCGCGCCAGCAGCTGGGCGAATACCAGCGTTTCTTTACACCACTGCGCAAGGAGCCAGCCCTTACCCGCGTGATAGATATGGGCATTACAGACATCACTGCCCGCGTCGAACTCATTGAGCGCGATGGCCCAGCAGTTGTAGCAGCGCTCACGAAGGTGTAGCGAGGCGCAAACCGCGCACTTGCATTTCCCAGTACCATTCGCTTTTTACCAATGCAAGCTAATCTGTCAGAAAATAGAGAATTCTTGCACTCTACCAAGTGAAGCAGTAAGAAGGTGTAATCGCACAGAAAAAGCTATAGATCTATGTAGCTTAAGTCACAATACCGTCACTACTCAACAGCTTCAATCCGCACTACCCGCGGTGGGCTGCCACTGGTAGCAATCGCAATAAGCTGGAGGTTCATAGTGGTGATATGCTCGTGGTGCGCATAAAACCGCGCGGCATAGTGCATTTGGTTGCGCTTCTTGCGCGTAATTGCCGCGAGGCCATCGCCTGCATAATTATCCGTGCGATGCTTCACTTCAGCAAAATACAGCGTATTACCACGCTTCGAGATAATATCAATCTCACAATATTTCGTCCGCCAGTTGCGCGCCACAATCTGATGGCCGCGCTGCTGCAAGGCGTCTGCCGCAGCCGTTTCGCCAGCATGGCCACGTGTGGTTGTCGTATCAGCTTGCTGCGTGGTGTGTGCTTGGTCTGCTGAGTGAGGGCTATCATTGCGGTAATGCTGGAGTGGTTTGAAGCTCAGCCGATGCAGCGGTGTCACTCCATAGGCGGCAATCGCCGCTCGGTGCTGCGCTGTGCCATAGCCAGCATGCGCTGCAAAGCCATAGCTAGGGTACCGTGCATCTTGCACAGCCATATACTGGTCGCGCGCCACCTTTGCAATGATTGACGCCGCCGAGACACTCGGCACCAACGCATCTGCTTTGGGTAGCATCGTGACGTACTGCTCTAATGCCGTCCCAGCCAAAAAGTTCACCCTGCCGTCGATCACAATCTCGGTGAGCGTAATAGCTTTCTCACGGCATTGTTTCTGCATCGCCTTCACCGCGCGCCGCGTTGCCAGGCGGAGGGCTTGGCTCATCCCTGTGTCATCCAGCTCTGCCGCACTCACCCAGCCAAGCGCATACGCCACCGCCTGCTCTTGAATGAGTTGAGCAAGGGCTTCACGGCGCTTTTTCGTCAATTTCTTGCTGTCGTCTAGCCCATCTATTGCCGCACCACCCAGCACCACTGCGCCAACCACCAACGGCCCCGCCCATGGCCCACGCCCTACCTCATCAATCCCGAGTATCATACTATGATTGTCTCATATTTTATGGCATAGCGCACACTGCCAATCTTCATACTCGTTTAGCTTCGCCACACCAACAGCCACTCCCCCATATTGTCAAGCAACATAGTGATGTATAATATACAACCTTTAGCTCTGTTCTTGTTTCGTGTTTCTTGCTGATTTGCCTATTTCCTGTTGCGATAGCGTCGTTCATCCATTACAATCAAGACATACCCTCGGCTCAACAAATATCACATTACCGCAAGGAGGAATATGACGAGGACACTTTGGTATACACTTCTCGCTACCGGAGTGTTTGCATGTGCCATTGCTGGGTGTGCTGGCGTCCCTACTAAGCCAGTTGCAGCAGTGCCAGTGCATACCATACAGCCACACGAGGTGTGTACGCATCAGCACTATACAGGTGCGTATACGCTTGATAAGAGCAATCCATATGGCTGGTCGTGCTACAGCCTCAGCTACTCAATTTCCCTCTTCTCGGGCTTCACATTCACACCCAAGGGTAGCCTCAATATGCAGGCATATTGCACAGCTCGCCACCATGGTACACGCGCCGTGGTTAACCGCCAGCAAACTCAGCCAACCTGGCAGTGTGCACCATAGCACTCACCCTCGCAAAAGATACAACACCGAACCATATAGTATTAACACGAAAGGATTATCGGTACCTATTATGGAAATTACCGGGCCAGCACCACTCCTCATACTAGCAGTCACGCTTAACGCCGCGTATTTTATCTTGTTTATCTGTGGCATTTGTTGGGTTGTCCGGCAGGGCCGACGCACCAAGCAGATCAGACGGCACGTGGCTGCGATCGACGAGAATCTCGAGGCGATTCGTGCCGTTCTCACCGAGCAAGCAGAATCTCGCAAGACAAAGTAATAACATCTCGTATACGAAGTATAAAAGCCACCCTCAAGCGGTGGCTTTTATACTTGTGCCGAGTTATTCAGCTGTCTACGTATCACGGCGAGCTATCCGCTGCCACCCCATCGCGCCCAGCGACACCAGCCAAACAAGCAGTGCCCCAGCAGTATTGGCCGCGATATCCCAGTTGGTATCATCCAGTGGCAAGCGAGCTACGCCAGTCTTCGCCACCAGCAGCTCAAATAGCTCATTCATACAGCCAAGCGCCGACACCAGCGCAAACAGCGAGAATGCCTCCACCAGCCAGTAGCGGCGCCACCCCAGTCCATACTTAAGGTAAAGCCACAGGCAGCCGGTAAATATCCCACCACCAATGAAGTGGGTATTAAATGCCGTGTCTTGCCCATCGATCAACGGTGATGGCACATACCACGAGATAAAGAACAACCCACACGCCAAATACAGGAGCCAGCGGTAGCGCCGCTCATGCGCATAGCCATAATGCTGCAAGATAGGTGGTATACTACTCGCCAAGACAATTGGTATAACAATCGAGACAATGGTAAAGATACTCATATTATCTAGTATAACATCAGATACAATCTAGCTGCCACAGACCGGTAACGTATCATGATATAGCTATTGCAGCAAATACGTTGTACGTATTATCTCCATACCTTATCCATATATCACACCTTTCCCTTCCGGTGCTCAGGAGAGGTTGCTCATCAAAGCCTCACGAGCCAAGCGTTCAAGGCAAAATAGACTAATAGCGTAGCTCTCCTCATACAAATCCGCCCCTGGTATATAGAGGCGGATATAAAAGCTTTCTTGCGATGGCTATTCTACGCAGCTTCGTGGCGAGCGGCAACCTCGGCAGCCTTAGCGTCAAGCTCAGCCTGCTTAGCGTCTTCGGCAGCCTTTTTCTCGGCAGCTTCTTTGGCCTTTTCTTCTTTAAGGCGGGCAGCTTCGGCCTCGGCATGAGCATCGTGCACGTTGTTCACCGCCTCGCGGTCGAACTGCACGGCGGTCAGGCGAGCCGACTTACCACTGCGGCCACGCAGGTAGCTCAAGAAGTTGCGGCGCACCTTGGCGCGGCGCATCACCTCAACCTTCTCAACCAGTGGGCTGTGTAGCAAGAACGACTTCTCTACCCCCACACCACTGGTAATCTTGCGCACAGTAATGCGGCTGGTGTGCTGCCCCTTGTTGTCGGTGCGGATCACCACACCTTCAAACATCTGGATGCGCTCTTTGTTGCCTTCTTTGATTTTTTGGTGGACGCGGACCGTGTCGCCGCTCCGCACATCAACGACGGCAGGCTTCTTCTGCTGGTCATTGACTTTTTGGATCAGTGCAAAACTCATGACTTTCTCTCTATTTAATTATTAGATGACAATTCAGTTATTGATTGTACCATATTTTGTGTGCAGGGAGAAGAGGGAGAAAGTGCTTTTGCATCAATACTCAGGGACATTGCTCAATAATGAGCTAGCAAAAGCCCCTCGCAATATCACGAAGGGGTTTCTTGCTTGCTATGATAGGATCTATTTATACCCTATTTTTGGTGCGTTGCCTCGAATGCGGCTTTAATTGCCTCTTCTTCAGACGAAGTATCAATACCAACCGATGATGCTATTAGCTCTAACTCGCCCTTTTTGAAGTTGCCCTGCTCAACTGTCCTCTTTCCATTTCGAGTCTTAAATACATCACCGAGCTCGCTATCCGCTCCATTTTGCTCTCGATCGTAGAACTCAACTTTTTGGACTGGTAGCTTCTCTGCTTTATTGCCTTGCTCGTCTATTCTGTAGCTGCCTGGAGTCTTTAAATCAACTGTAGACCAGTTTCCTTGTTGGTCCTGCACATAGAAGGTCATGGTTTTATCAGGTGACACATCACCTGTAATATTACCATGCTCATCTCCAACGAAAAGGTTAGAATACACTGTACTCTTTCCATCTTCACCTGTTGGAACAACCAAAAGACCACGCAAAACATTGATTTTTGTCCTGTTTTTTAGCGCTTCATCGACTTGTGTACGAAAGGCCTCATTAGCTTCCGCAGACAGCTTCTTTTCGCCAGGCCGAGCCTTTTCTGTCGACTGCTGCTCAGGCGATTGGGTTGGAGGTGCTGAGAAAGATGGTATCTCCGTTGCTTTGTTAGTAGAGTGAGATTGCTTAGGCTGTGAAGTCTTGTTGCGTGCTGGCGCTTCGATGGATGGATTTGCGCTTGGTGTTGCTGACGACGTTGCTTCGGCAGTGACAGCAGGTTGATCTGGTTGTGCTTCATTTCGTGGTGTTTCTGCAGAGCACGCCGCCGCACCAAATGCCAAAGCTAGGCCAGCACCTGCCCCAATAAGCTCTTTTGTCTTCTTCTTCACATTATCAGCTAATCGTTCGCCCATTTTTCTTTCCTCCTCTTTCTCTGTATCATCACTGGTGGATGATGCCTATTTTGGATTTATAATCTAAACTATACCGCACTTTGGTATATATAGCAACTAGTTTAGCTGGTGGTGTTTTCTTGGGCTGCGTCTGCTCCACCTTCGCGGCCATTCACTATCTGTACAGCTCTGTTCTCATACGCTTGCTGGAATTTATGCTGGAGCACACGCTTGGCAGCATCATTGCGCACTAGGTCATACATCGTCTGCGGGTCGTATGCATAAAGGAGAAGCACAAGCGCCTCACCAGCAGACGGCAGCGCACGAGTGCGCAGCTGTTTTTTGTTGATAAGCCCAGCCTGCCGAGCTTTGTTGAGGAATATCTCTAGGTCGTGCTCAGAAGCGTACTGGCTCCCCATCTCGGGCAGATCTTGAATAGGAAATACCTGCTTATCTGCATCATCGTCGGCGCTATTTTCTCGCAAGCTATCTATCAGTGGCTGTGCAAGTTCCACGAGCTGCTCGATCTGGGCGCGTACTTCTGCGCTGAGGGCGACCTCTGCAGCACGGAGGGCTTCTTGCTGCTCTTTAGCTTCTGCTGCTTGACGGTCAGCGGCAACACGGGCGGCTTCGAGAGCTCGTTTTGCCAGTGCATCATCGATATCTGGCATTCTACTGGCCGAAGATTCATGTTCTGCGCTACCAGCGGCTGGTGATGCCTCGCTGCGAGCTGCAGCCGACGTCCACGCAATCTGCTGTTTGCCATAACGACCGCTTCTTTGCTCTTCTACCGATTCTTGCCCGGCAACCTCAACTGATACTGCACGATAAACAGTGATTGGATCACGTCGCCGACCATGCTCGTCTATGAGGTATCGCCGGCCACGCTGGATGACAAGGTCGTGGCGCGCTAATTCGTCTGAGATAATCGCACTGCGGTTGTCTGGTTTTTGGTCAATATTTAGCAGGGCACTCACTCGATTGTATCGCCCAAGTTTTGTGCGCACTTTCTCTGGGTCGTAGACCTCATTGCCCAATTCTTGCATCGTCCACGCTTCGCCAGCAGACCCCACAAGCACCTCTGCTATCCGCAGGCTGGCATCTTTTTTGATAAAATCTGGTGTAGCACGGCTATCATATCCTCGCTTGCTTCCTCGGTGTTTTATTTGGTCATCACCAGGGAAGACATAAATATACCCGGGCTCACTCTCATCACCAGTCGATTGCGCTTTCTTAACCGCTTCTTCACCCCAGATACGAATCGCTACTTCCTCAGAAATAGCTGCCAAAGGCGGCTCTGTGAGACCCATATAGTACGCTAGCTCAGCGTTAAGCTCACCAATCCTATCTTCGACAATTTGGCGCTGCTCCCACACATCTTTGCCAAGCGGGGTTGCCTGATACATTTCATCAACCTGCTCTGCTGATTCATCGGGCGTCAATGCCGCATGACCAAGATTGGCCAGAATCTTCGCTATCTTACCTTCTGTTTTGTAGCCGCCCTTCTCCATTGGCTGTTCTTCTTTTTCGGCTATTTCGGCAAGAGTAGCCTCGCAGCTTGCTCGCTCCTCTTGATAGCGTTGGAGAACGCCTGGTGGCACTGTGCTTTTGTCGCCAGTCTGCACAAACTTCGCGAGCGCTTTTTGCTGATCGGTTTTGATCTTCGGCAGAGCCTGATTATAGGTATCCTTTTCGTGCTTGGAGGTATTTGCGTCGCAAAGGCTCAGCATGACTTCTCTGTGATGCTCATTATCTTTGGCAATCGCTACCGTTACTTTTTCAAGCGGGTCCTTAGCACTAGTCTCATGTAGTAATGGCTGTTGGTCTGTAAATTTTTTCATTATCACTCCGTGTTATGAGCCGCTGGGGCTATGCAGGGCTCCTCGCTCGGTTTGTATCATGCATCATATAATAGCATTTGGCGCGAAAGTATTGCAATAACGGCTGTTTGTCCTCGTGCTACTCCTTTCTCTTTCTCGCCTGTGTGCGGTATACTAGAGTCTATGGATTATAACAAACTTGCACTCGACCTACACAAAAAATATAAGGGGAAAATCACCACCAGCCTGCGCGATAGCGGTGAGCTTGACCGCGATAAACTCAGCAGCTACTACAGCCCTGGTGTGGGTGCAGTGAGCAAGGCAATTGCAGATGATCCCGCTACTCTGCCCACCTACACCTGGACGAATAACCTCGTGGCGGTCATTAGTGACGGCTCGGCCATCCTGGGCCTGGGCGACCTCGGCCCCAAAGCCGCCATGCCGGTGATGGAGGGTAAGGCGCTGCTATTTAAGCACTTCGCTGGTGTGGATGCCGTGCCAATCGTACTGGATGTACACCAGCCAGAGGAGATCATCGCTACGGTTAAGGCGATCGCACCGAGCTTTGGCGCGATTAACCTCGAGGATATCGCCGCGCCCAAGTGCTTCGAGATTGAGGAGCGCCTGAAGGCCGAGCTCGATATCCCCGTCTTCCACGACGACCAGCACGGTACGGCTGTGGTGGTACTGGCTGGGCTGATCAACGCTGCCAAGCTGACGGGCCGGAGCCTGGCTGATAGCAAATTCGTCGTGGTCGGTGCTGGCGCTGCTGGTACTGCTATTATTAAGCTGCTACATACTTACGGCGCTCGGCACATTGTGGCGGTTGATAGCAAAGGTATCGTGGGTAGCCACCGTACCGACCTCAACGCCGAGAAGACTGCCCTGCTTGCGTACGTTGATGCCTCGCAGCAGGGGTCGCTTGAAGATGCCATGGCAGATGCTGATGTATTCATTGGTGTATCGCGTGCAGGATTGCTGACCCCAGAACTCGTTGGGATGATGGCCACAGACCCGATTATCTTTGCCCTGGCCAACCCAGTGCCAGAAATCATGCCAGATAGCGCCAAAGCAGCCGGCGCGGCTGTCATCGCCACTGGCCGCAGTGATTTCCCCAACCAAGTCAATAATGCTCTGGCCTTCCCGGGCATCTTCCGTGGTGCGCTCGATAACGGCGTGCAAAAAATCACCGATGAGCACAAGCTCGCCGCCGCCCAGGCGTTGGCAGCGCTGGTCGATGAGCCCACAGCCGACTACGTCATTCCCTCACCATTTGATGAGCGCGTGGTTGAGGCTGTAGCGAAGGTTATTCGGTAGGCTATCTATCATATAAAAACTACAAAAGGCCGATACTGACATGTACCGGCCTTTTGTATTGGGTGCTATTTACTTTGGTAGTACATTAGACTGACCCAGCGCCATTACCTCTGATGCGTTTGCGATCTTGCTGGGTAATGTGTTGCAGCATATCAAGCTGGTGCTGCTTATCACACGCACCGACAAAGAGCAGGGTATGCTTGATTCCGTGCTTTTTTAGCTGAGATCGCAGACGCCGATTCGGTATTTTGCCAACATTGACGTCCGCAACGTAGACACGAATCACATTTCGGCTGACTGTTTTGTTATACCAGATTGTATGTGCTTTATATGGTGAGCTATGGCGTATATCACTGAGCCTGCTCATTGCGTGCGTCTGCTTAAGACCATGCTCATTAAGCGCTGCATCAGCATAATGCGTCAGTCTACCGAGCACTTCACTCACGATGCCCTGCTGCTTTTCTTCTGTCTCGTAGCCGGCCATTTGATGCTCGATATCTTTGGCTGCTTTTGTCCGGCAGTCGAGCACAAGCACTCCAGACCCATTATCGACAAGCACATCAACTGGCAGCAAGCGCTCGCCATCTCTCCCAAGCCACGGAGCAATTATCGCATCCAGCTGCACCTCTGTTATTGCTTGTTTTTGCTCATGTGGTTTGCTATGGCTCATTGCTTTGTGAGCTGGCTCAGCCGCTTGCGAAGTTGTCTCACCTGATGGCTCATCAAGCTGCATAACGGCCGCGTGGTTGGCCTGGCAGCGCTCTGATTGGTAGCCATCAAGCTGTTGCTCGAGCCAGCACAATGCATTGATAACCGCATTATCCGACTCGGTAGCAAGCTGCTGATGAATCGCCTGCTTCAGATCGTCACTCCAGAGCCGCTCAGCACACTCAAGGGCAAGATCATCAACGATTTCTTGGTCTGGCCGGTCATACCATTGATATATTTGTCTTTGCAATTGCTTGATGACTGGTGCTTCGGCAATAATATGCTGGCTGAGCCTATATAGCCTTTTGCTATAGACAAGCTGAAAGTACTGATGAGCGTTGGCGACTGGTTTTGCCTGCGTATATAGTGCCTCGTATGCGCTCGCAAAGGCTGTGAGGTACGGGGTCTGCACATTGCATACATCATCAACCTCTGCCTGGCTCAGCTCGTATTGCTCGAGCATGTGACGACCTGCGTCTATCGTTGAGCGTAATTGCTGAGTTACTCTTTCGACAGCCTGCTGGGCAAACTGCTGATATACCTCTGTTGCGGCATGCGGATCAAGCTGCTTTTTGCGTCGCCAGCTCTTGACAGTCGGTACTGATACATCGTACTGGCCACTCCAATCAACCCCTCGACTGTCACCAAGAAAGATCGCTTCTATCGTTGCTAAATGCTCCAGCACAACTTCTTCATACTGGTGCACTACCAAGTCTTTTGACCGTTCTTTTGCCTCTGGGTATAGTCGCTGATTTGTATAATTCCACGCGTCTTTATCGTGTGAGTTATTATTATAAATACGCGACATGAGATCAGTCAGATTGATCGGATCGATTCGATACTTACCAATGCTTGTCACCGCATCATCGAGAGATATAGCAAGACCATTCTTAAAAGATCCGGTGTGTGCTGCCTTGCCGCCCATCTTTTCTAGGACGCTATTCATAACATCAAACGCTGCATAAATACACGCCCCTTTTTCGGTTAGCTCTTGTTCGCTACACTCCCCCACGGGCTGCTCTTGCGAAGGGTACTGTTCGCTCGATAATGGCTTCGGCTTCAACATGTGATATTATCGTAGCAGAATATATGATAGGCGTCAAAGTTATGAGCCAGCACACCTTGCTTGGTATGCAGGCATAATCAATGAGATAATATACAGCAAGCGTACACCGCGGTGTTATATCACCCGCCCGACTTCCTCAAGCGTTGTCTCGCCGCGCAGGGCAGCAAGGACGCCAATTTGCTCGAGGGTGAGCATACCTTCGCGCTGGGCGGCTTTTTCGATGACGTCTGGGTGGACATCAGTAAAGTCACCGCGGATGAACTTCTGAATACCTGGGGTCACGATAAGCTGCTCCATAATTACCATGCGGCCCTTGTAGCCAAATGGTGCATCATCGCTTGGTACTGGCCGCCAGAGTTTGAAGGTGTCGAGATCAGGATGCTCTACCTCTTCAGGAATATCAGCCAGAACTCGCTTGACATAGCTGCGCGTGGCGTCGTCTGGTTCATAGGCCTCTTTGGTCTCGTCCACGAGACGCCGTACCAAACGCTGCGCCACCACGAGGCGAATAGCACTGGCAAAAATCGGGTTCACACCAATCAGGTCGATCATTCGGCTAAAGGCCGCACTGCTACTATTGGCGTGAAAGCTTGACATCACCAAGTGGCCGGTAATCGATGCTTGAATGGCCGTGCGCGCCGTATCGACATCACGGATCTCACCCACCATCACAACATCTGGATCGAGACGAAGCACGCTGCGCAAACCCTCACCAAAGCTCCCACCGGCATTGGTATTAATTGGAATCTGCGAGATGCCAGCCAGGCCATATTCGATTGGATCCTCCAGGGTAATAATCTTACGATCAGTCGTGTTAAGGGCATTGAGCATACTGTAAAGTGTGGTAGACTTACCTGAGCCCGTTGGCCCGACCATCAGCACAAGGCCGCGCGGATGGCTGATGATTTCATCAATCTGCTGGCGCTGCTTGGGCGGAATACCCAGCAAATCAAGATTAAGCAAGCTTTCATCGAAATTAAAAAGACGCAGCACAGCATCCTGCCCATACATGGTTGGCACAGTCTCAACACGGATGTTGAGCAAGTGCGTTGCGTTGCCATGTGTTACGTCCTTTTGGATGTGACCTGACTGCGGCTCCATCGAAGCACTCGATACGCCAGCTCGGCTGGCAAGCTCACCCATGATCACGCGGTAGCGGCTGCGGCTGATCGTTGCTACCGGGTGGAGTGCACCATCGACACGGAGACGAATCCGTATGTCGTGGCGTTCATTCTCGATGTGGATGTCGCTCGCACCAAGCATATCCGCCTGATTGATCAAAAAGTCGAAAACCTCCTCGCTACTGACTCGCCCAAGCGTCTGGCTCACCTCGGCAATGGTCTCGCTGTCGCCCGCTTTGGCAATCTTGATATCATCGTAAACGATCTTCTTTGGCGGGTCGAAGCGGTTCATCAGCACGCGGTAGGCGCTGAGACTAATCAGATAGAAATCGACAGGCAGCCCTCGGTCCTGATACGTGCGCCGCGTCCGCTGGATAACCGACTGGGGTGTTTGTGTCGTAACGGCAAACTGATACGATTCCTGCTCATTACCGTCAGTTAGCGGCAGCATATAGAGGTTGTGCATCTCCTCGATCGTCATTAGGTCGCGTGCTAGTGGCAGCGTCTCTTCGATGGGGCGCATATCAAGGTACTTAAGGCCAAGAATGCGCGATCGTTGCTCGGTCGACGCCTCATCTTGCTGGCGACGACGTTGTTGGACTTCATCTTCATTCATCCTTCTTAGTGTAACAAAAAGCTCGTGGTAAATATAGGGGCAAGTCCAAAGCACTTCAGGTATAATACAATTATGCCAGAGATTATTGTTATCGCGCACAACATTCGCTCAGCGCACAATGTCGGATCGATCTTTCGTACCTGCGAAGGATTTGGCGTGCAGCAGCTCATCCTGAGTGGCTACACCCCCTACCCCGATCTCGCCCTTCAGCCAACCCCACCACACTGTGCCTACCAGCCTGAAGAGACAGTGCGAGGCGACCCACGGTTGCCGCACATCCGCGAAAAGATTACCCAGCAGATCCACAAGACGGCGCTTGGTGCCGAAGCTCTTGTGCCATTTGATTACCAGCCAGAGCTCGACCTGGCGCAGTTTGCTGGGTATCGCATTGTTGCGCTCGAGCAAGCTCCTACCTCTGTTAATCTTTCGCAGTATCAGCCACCAGATAAGCTCGTCCTTTTGCTTGGCGAAGAAGTCCATGGTATTCCGGCCGAAACGCTCATGCTTGTGGATGATATCATCGAGATTCCGATGTATGGACATAAGGAGTCGTTTAATGTGTCGGTCGCAACCGGTATTGCGCTCTATGCGCTCACGACTGCTGGATAATTGCAGTACGATATGTACCCATTTTGTTTGCGTTGTGGCAAATATCGGGTTATACTAGCAGGAGGTGGCACAACCAAGCTACCGCATGCAACTTGCTTGTGCTTGAGCTTATTTCGCTCGCCTCGCAAGTATCTGGCCTCGTGCCACCCTGGTCGTAGACGCAATTGTTCGAAGTTTCTTTATAACACGCACAATCTGCAGACTCCCAGGGTGGCGCGAGTCACCCCCCTTGCGGGCACGGCATTATTTGACAACGACGCAGTCACTACCAAGGATTTGCGCAAGCTCGTCTTGCAGCCGCTGCTGCGCGTCGACCCGGAATGGCAGGCGAATCGCCGATGTTTTGTCATCACCGAGCATCATAATAATATCGTGCTGGCCCGGGTTTTGCGTACACAGCTGCTTAAACTTCGTGAGAGCAGCCATATCATCGGGGTTCTTGACCCGCACATAGACCGTTGGGAGCGTATCAAGCGGTTTGGGCGGCGGCCCTACTGGCACTGATGCGGCTGCACGTGCCGATGCTTGTGCTGAGCGCTGGGTATTTTTTTGCGATGATGACCGGCGGCGTGGCGTAGCTGCTGGGCCGGTTGGTGCAGACATCGTGCGACCAGTTGCTTGATATTCGGCTAAGTCGGTATCAGTCACGATGGTGATTTCATTGGCAATTAGCTTCGCTTCATCACCAAGGTTGCCATCACGATCGCGCGCGCTCACCTTGCCGCTGGCAGTGATTACCACATCTTGCTCCAGCTGGCCAGCAAGCTTCTCATATAGGTTCGGGAAGATGATAATCTCACTCTCACCCGATTTGTCCTCAATTCCTACAAAAGCCATCTTACTGCCCGACTTCGTCACAATCGTCCGCAGGCGCGTCACGAGGCCACCGATCGTCACTGTCTGGCCGTCGATCTGTGGTGAGACAGTGCGCAGTGGCACAGTCTGCTCAGCAAAGAACGTGTCGTAGTGGTCGAGCGGGTGCGCGCTAATGTAGAGGCCAATCAGCTCGCGCTCCCACATCAGGCGCTCTTTGTCAGTGTGTTTGACGGGTGCTGGCTTAAGCTCAATCGACGGCATGACTTCTGTAGAGCTATCGGCTAAGCTACCGAAGAGATCGGTTTGGCCGCTCAGCGCTTCCTTCTGTAATTTACTCGCAAAAGCAAGGACATTCTCAAGATTAAAGAGAAGATCAGAGCGATCACCCAGCGCATCAAAGCCACCCGATTTAATGAGCGACTCCCAAACTCGCTTATTGCACTTACTCGTCGAGACACGCTTGGCAAAGTCCTCCACCGTAGCAAACTTCCCATCGCGGTCACGCATCTTGACAATCTCTTCCACTGCCCCTACGCCAACACCCTTCACTGCTGCCATACCAAAGCGGATCTGCTTCTTGCCCGGTACCACCGCAAATTCCTCGTACGATTCATTGACATCAGGGTTGAGGACCGTTAGGCCCATATGCTTACACTCGGTGATCTCGATCGCTAGTCGGTCGACGTCATCATGGTCACTTGTCATCAAGGCTGCCATAAAGGCATCGGGGTAGTGCGCCTTGAGATATGCCGTCCAGTAAGCGATGAGCCCATAACACGCTGCATGGCTCTTGTTGAAGCAGTAATTGGCAAACTCTTCCAGCTGTGTCCAAAATGTCTCAGCCATCTCACGCGTCGCTCCACCGACCTTCACTGCTCCTTCGACAAACTCCGGCTTAACCTTCTTCATCAAGTCGATCTTTTTCTTACCAACGGCCTTGCGCAGGGTATCGGCCTGTCCACCAGTAAAGCCGCACCACTCCTTGGAGATCTGCATAAACTGCTCTTGATAGACCAAAATACCATACGTGTTCTCAAGTGAGCTCTTCATCCCCGGGTGAAGGTAGGTGATCTCCTCTTCACCATGCTTGCGCCGAATAAAACTATCGATAAACTGCATTGGCCCTGGCCGGTACAGCGCCACCATTGCGATGATATCCTCAAAGTGCGATGGCTTGAGAGCGCGCAAATAACGTTTCATCCCAGCCGACTCAAGCTGGAATACTCCTGTTGTATCACCCCGCTGAAACAGTTTGTACGTTGCTTCGTCATCAAGTGGTAACGTGGAGAGGTCGATCGTATCACCATAGACTTTGCGGATGATCCGCATTGCATTATTAATAATCGACAGGTTCGATAGGCCAAGGAAGTCCATCTTGAGCAGACCAAGATCCTCAACCTCACCCATTGGAAATTGCGTCGCCACCACGCCTTTCTGCGCCTGCTCAAGCGGGATATATTTAACGAGCTCGTCGGGCGCAATCACCACACCACACGCATGCACCCCATGGCTGCGAATTGTTCCCTCTAGCTGGATAGCATAATCAAAAACTTGCTTGGCGGTTGGGTTCGTCTCGTACTCGTGCTTGAGGTCAGGATCTTCTTTAGTGCTAACTGCCAGCGGAATGTGCCGCCCCTGGGCAGGTGGTGGCACCATCTTGGCCAGACGGTCACTCTCAGCATACGGCACCTCCAACACACGTGCGACATCGCGCACCGCGGCCCGAGCCGCCATCTTACCAAAGGTGACGATATTACTGACGTGGTCGTGACCATATTTATTTGCACAATAGTCGATCACCTCATCGCGCCGCGTATCCTGGATGTCGACATCGATATCAGGCATGCTAATGCGGTCGGGGTTGAGAAACCGCTCAAAGAGTAGACCGTACTTGAGCGGGTCAAGATCGGTGATATTAAGCGCATACGCAATGATCGACCCTGCGGCACTACCCCGGCCTGGTCCAAAGACAATCCCCTGACTCTTACCCCAGTTAATAAAATCCTGCACAATCAAGAAGTACCCTTCATACCCCATGCTTGCCATCACACCCAGCTCCATCTTAGCCCGCTCACGCACACTATCAGCCAAAGTGGGGATGATCTGTTCGGGAAGCTGATCAGCAGTATCTTCGGGTTTTGCACCATTGTAACGCTGGGCTAAGCCACGATACACCAGCTTGTGCAGGTAGCTATGCTCACTCGTCTCACCCTCAGGCAATGGGTACTTTGGGATGAGGATTTTACCCAGCTCGATATCGACAGTGCAGCGGTCGGCAATCTGCTTGGTGTTGGTAATAGCCTCGGGTAGCTCTCTTCCCCAGCGAGCAATGATATCGCGCGGGTCAGTCAGGTGGAGTTCAAAATCTTTCAGGCTCATCCGCTTTTCGTCACTCAAGAATGAGCCCGTCCCCACGCAGAGCAATATCTCATGTGCGTCTTGAAAGTCGTGCGTCAGATAGTGACCATCGCACGTCACAACCAGAGGGATATCCAGCTCCTCAGCCATACGGCGCAGGCCCTCGTTAATCTTCGCTTGCACATCCCAGTGCGTATTAGACTCGGGGTGGCCATGGTCTTGCAATTCCAGATAGTAGCGGTCGCCAAAGACACGCTTATACCACTGAGCAATCTCGACTGCCTTGGCGTAGTCGTCATAACGCAGCGCCTCACCAATCTCACCACTTGCACAGCCGCTTAGGACAATCAGCCCTTCGTTGAGCTCCTCGAGGAGGTCATGGTCGATCCGCGGCTTATAGTACATCCCCTCTAGGTTTGCCTTCGTACTGAGCCGCATCAGGTTATGGTACCCCTGATTATTCATTGCAATGATCGTTAGGTGGTAGCGCATTTTATCCTTGGCAGGATCACGGTCGAAGCGCGAGCGAGCGGCAACGTACGCTTCAATGCCAAGGATCGGCTTGACGCCCGCCGCCTTGGCTGTCTTGTAATAGTCAAGCACCCCACTCATCGTCCCGTGGTCAGTAATGGCCGCTGCCGTCATGCCATAATCCTTAACAGTACTGACAAGGTCGCCAATTTTCGTCAAGCCATCAAGTAGCGAATGATGAGTGTGGTTGTGCAGGTGAACAAAATCTGACGGTTGCAAAGCTGATGAGTGAGAAGTCATACCTCCTTAGTATAGCAAATGAACGAGCGATAAGGCCAACACTCCATCATTATGATTAGCAAAAATAAACTCAACTACTCTCGCGTTGTGTGCGCCAGTTGTTCATCACTCCATCTAGTGGAGTGCGATGATCTACTGCAGAATAAATGGGAGCCTTGCCCCCGTATAGCATATCAGTGCCGTGCGTTCATCACCTTAATAACACTATCAATGAAGTCTGCTAAGCCTGGCACCAAGAGACCAATAGCATTGAGCAGCCAGACAAACAGCGCCACAAGAATTGTTCCGCCAAGCACACTCCCTAGGCCAAAAAATATCCCGCGGATGAAGTTCATTTTGTAGACTTCTGCGCGGCTACGATGAAAATCATAAAATAAATCCTCGAGGATAGCCTTGCGTGCATCGGTCTCGTTGGCTTGCTTAATCTGCCGTGCAAGCTCGGCAACTAGCCCAGGGTGGTCACGCTGCTCACGAGTTACCGACTCATCTGATGAGCGCTGCGGTGGGGATGATTGCTCTGTCATAATAATGATAATTGCGAAAATGCGGTAAGCATTCTGCCTATAAGGAGAATACTCACCGCACCCTTTGTCGCCTACTGGCTACTTCTTGTCCTTTGCAAACTCATCGCGAGCACTGCGCAAAGCGCGGCCACTGCGGTCATGCAGGTCACGAGCGGCATCACGTGCATCGTAGTATGCCTTCTCACCCTTGGCACGCAATTCGTCGCCCTTTGCGGTCGCGTCTTGCTTGAGCTCACGTGCCTTTTTCTTGAGGTCAGCTCGCGTCTCTTTGCCTGACTTTGGCGCCGTCAAGAGCCCAGCCACCACGCCAGCGGCAGCACCGATTGCTGCACCAAGCACAAATTTACCTTTCGACATATATCCCTCCTTTATCGATTATGTTTGGTGGTAAACAATTTTTTGATCGAAGACACAGCGGTCTTGGCTAGCCAAAATGGCGAGGTAGCCCGGGCGATATTATCAGTCGTTGCCTCAAGGTTTGCTGCTACGCGTTCAGCCGACTCGACCACAGCACTAATCCGCTGCGTGATGCGAATCAATATGATCGTCAAGACGATCGCAAGCACCAGCAGCAGCGCTAGCAATACCGATAACATGATAACTAATATCTGTGCCCACTCCATGCGGTATCTCCTTTATGTTAGTAGCATATGATCTATGCCTGGGTATCAGTATAGTGAGTCCGTAGGTATTTTGCAAACTCTGGGCCAAGCACTGGGTCTTTGAGGCCAAAATCAACGACGGTCTTAAGATACTCGAGCTTATCGCCGGTGTCATAATATGTACCGTTGGTAATCTCCACACCAAAGAACGCGTGATTATCATCAATCATCCGCTGCATAATAGGCTGGACAGTAAACTCGCCATGCCCATCAAAATGCTCCTTCGCATGCTCAAGATAGCTAAAGAATTCGCCAGGCAAAATATAGCTACTGACACTAGCGAGGTCAGATGGCGCATTAGCCTTGCCTGGCTTTTCAACGATGTTGCTCATCTTAATAACACTGTCCGATAGCTGCTGGCCAGCCACAACGCCGTAGCGATCAAACTCAGCATCATCGACGATCTTTTTGCACGATAGTACCGCACCATCGAGCTCTTGCGACGCAGCGATCATCTGCTGGAAGCGGCTTGGACTGGCAGCAATGAAGTCATCGGCAAAGGTATAAATGACGGGCTCGTCGCGGTTGATAAGATGCGCTGCGCAGGCTAGTGGCGTCGCGTTGCCGTATGGACCCTTTTGGCGGATGTAGATAAAGTTTGCCATCTCCGAGAGCTGCTTGACGGTATCGATCAATGGCTGTTTCTTCGGCCCGCCAGCTCGGAGGTTAGCTAGCAGATCCTCATTTGGCACATCAAAGTGGTCTTCGATCGCACGCTTATTGGCACTCCCCACGATGATAATGTCGCGAATCCCCGCCTGGACGAGCTCTTCCACCACATACTGAATGATCGGCTTATCGATCAGTGGCATCATCTCCTTAGGCATCGCCTTGGTCTGAGGCAAGAACCGCGTACCAAAACCCGCGGCGGCGATGATTGCTTTTGTTGGTCGTTTCATTATGATTCTCCTTGTATATCCTTTAGTTGCTCACTTCAGCCTCTCACGAATCAGTTTCTGCGCCAGGGCTGGATTGGCTTTGCCGCGGGATCGCTTCATGACTTGCCCGACGAGGTAGCCAATTGCCTTATCCTTGCCAGCCTTGATATCAGCAATGGACGCCGTACTGGCTGGGTCATTCATCACCTCATCGACAATTGCGCCAATCGCCCCCTCGTCCGATACCTGGAGCAGATTCTTCGCCTCAGCAATCGCCTCAGGCATCTTGCCAGTATATTGCTCGTCAAAGAGGTCGAGAAAGAGCTCCTTCGCGCCAGTTGAGCTGACTTTGTTGTCCTCCACCAATTGCGAGAGCAGCAAGAGTCGCCGCGGCCCAACAAAACCCGATTCAACCTTACTCATATCCATCAACTCTTCTGGCGTGGAGGCAAACCAGTTAAAGATCCGCTTGACAAGCCGCTGATACACTGACTCATCGACGCCAAGCCATTGCAAAATCGACGCAGCATTATGCTCAAGCGGGTAGATATCACTGAGCAAAATAGCCAGCGGCTGATGACTTAGCACAGTATTAACCACCGAGTTATCCAGCGCAAGGCTCTGCCACTGCGCACGGTATTCGCCTGGCATCGTCGGCACATCCTGCTGGACACGGGCAATCTCTTCGTCCGTTAGGACAATTGGCGGAATGTCTGGGTCGGGCATGTAGCGATAGTCCTGGGCATCTTCTTTGCTGCGCTGGCTCGTCGTGATGCCTTTGTCGTCGCTCCAGCCACGGGTTTCTTGCACGACACGCTCACCACGCTCAAGCAAAGCTGCCTGACGCGCAAATTCATACTCCACTGCCTTTTCTACACTACGGAAGCTGTTGAGATTCTTCACTTCAGCACGTGTACCAAGCTGATCTGAACCCTTTGGCGCGATTGAGATATTGACATCAAAGCGCATATTACCATGGTAGAGATCACCATGTGTGACGCCAGCATAGGTCATGAGCTTATGGAGCTCTGCTGCGTAGGCACGAGCCTCGGCTGCTGAGTGAATATCAGGCTGCGAGACGATCTCGATCAGTGGTGTACCCGCCCGGTTGAGGTCAACTAGCGAGTAACCATCGTGGTGTGTTAGCTTGCCAGCATCTTCCTCCATGTGAGCATGGTCGATCCGGACGCGCGTGGTACTGCCATCATCAAGCGGCACATCCACATAGCCCGCCAAGATAATTGGCTGGTACATTTGGCTCGTCTGGTAGCCTTTCGGTAGGTCTGGATAAAAATAATGTTTACGATCGAAGCGCGAGACACGAGCGATGGGTGCATTGAGTGCCTTGCCGGCCCGAATCGCAAGATCAACCGCGTGGCGATTCAGCACTGGCAGCATGCCTGGCAAACCAAAGTCGATCGGGTGGACTTTGCTATTAGGCTCGGCATCGCGGGCGTCATTGTCTGCTGGGCTGAAAAGCTTTGTGTCTGTCGCCAACTGGACGTGGCATTCGATGCCAATCGTCACCTCATATTTTTGCAAAACATCGTGAGAAACTGCCATAATTATATCGCTCCCAAATCCTTTAACCCCTGTTTATATGCGGCTAATGCCCGCAAGGCAATCTCGCGCGAGAGCCGCACATTAGCCTCATGCGCCAGCTTGTTGCGCACCTTGTGAGCACCCCATACGTGGTTACTATTGCTCCATTGTTCGCGAGCCGACTTCATGCGCTCACCCATTGTGTCGCCAGCAAAGCCACGTTCGCGGAGGGCAAGATCGAGCAACTTATCTGCCTCGAAGATAGCTAACTGATACGTGCCAATGTTAGATTTATCAAGACTATTCTCGATGGCAAGCCAGCGTGCTTGGTATTTCTCGGTATTGAGTACTTTGCCACCCTGACGCGTCAGCGCAACAACAGCAGCCAAGATCGCAGCAATGATAATAATACCCACCAGAAGAATCGTCACACCCCCAGACATTAGGCGCTCCTTTCTGTAGCAGCTTGAGCTGCCAGGGCAAGCAATGTCGCATCACTCTGCATTGGGCCGATCAACTGCGCACCGATTGGCAAGCCTGCTTGGCTCACCCCAGCCGGCACATTCAGTGCTGGTAGCCCCGCCAGACTGGCTGGTACCGTCATGATATCGGCGAGATACATCTTAAGCGGATCGTCGCTGTTTTCACCAAGACCAAAGGCAGGAGTTGGTGCTGTCGGCAAAAGAAGCATGTCGTATTGCCCAAACAGAGTGTTGAATTCGTTGATGAGCAATGTCCGCGCCTTTTGCGCCTGGAGATAGTACGCATCGAAGTACCCACTACTCAGGACATAACTCCCAATCATAATGCGCCGCTTGTTCTCTGGCATAAAGCCTTCGTCGCGGCTCCGGCCATAGAGCTCAGCCAGTGTCTTGACCCCCTCAGCGCGATGGCCATAGCGTACACCATCGTAGCGCGCCAGGTTGCTTGAGATCTCAGCCGGCACAACGATGTAGTAGATCGCAAGAGCGTGCTGGAGCATCGGCATACTCACTGTCTCGACCGTATGGCCGTGCGATCGCAGCGTATCGGCATACTGGCTGACCGCCTGACGCACCTCCGCATCAACACCATCACCCATTGCTTCGTTGATAATACCGATTTTCAGCTGTTGCGGCGTCTCTGCCGCAGGCGCGAAGAAGTCGGGCAGCGTCGTCATATCCTTCGGGTCTTGGCCAGCCATGACGCTCATTACCACAGCAACATCCTCAGCGCTGCGCGCAAAGCAGCCCATCGTATCAGTGCTCGAGGCCATTGCCACGACACCATAGCGGCTCGCTGTGCCGTAGGTTGGCTTGATACCATACACTCCATTAAAACTGGCAGGCTGACGAATCGAGCCTCCCGTATCTGTTCCTAAGGCAAATGGCACAATATCGAGCGCCGTCACCACAGCCGAGCCACCACTGCTGCCGCCAGCGACTTTCGTTTTGTCGACAGCATTGCGCGTAGCGCCAAAGTATGAGTTCTCTGTGCTCCCACCATGCGCAAAGGCATCGAGGTTGCTCTTGCCAATGCAGATCGCCCCAGCTGCTTCAAGCTTATCTACCACTGTTGCTTGGAGAGGCGTATCAAAGTTCTCAAGCATCTTGCTGGCTGCCGTACTCGGCGCACCATACGCAAGATAGTTATCCTTGACGACGAACGGCACACCAGCCAGCACTCCAACGTCCTCACCCCGAGCCAGCGCCTCATCAATTTCTTGTGCCCGCTGCAATGCCCTCTCCTCTGTCAGGCTCAGCAGAGCATGGTATTCCTTAGCATCTCGCGCCCGCTGTAAAGCCGCTTGCACCTGGGCAATAGCCGATGTCTGGCCTTGTTTGATCTGAGCAACTCTCTCCGCAATATTCATATCACAACACCTTCGGTACTTTCACACACTTATCTGCCTGCTTAGCCGCTAGCCCTAGTAGCTGCTCGCGCGATACGTCGCCAGCATCTACTGTGTCGGGCCGCCACACATTGGTCAGGCCAGTTACTTGGTAGGTTGGCTCGACACCAGTCGTGTCGAGGGTGGATAACTGCTCAATGTAATGCAGGATATCCTCGAGGTTTTGGCGCAGCGCGGCAACGTCGGCTGAATCACCAAGACTAATCGAACTTAATTGTGCAAGGTGCTGCACATCTTCAGTGGTAATATTACTCATTATGGATATATTGTACCACATTCGGCGTGTGGAATCGCTATATATCAATGAGCAACGAGTCATGCGTCAGTAAGAAGTATGGGTAGCACAGGGTACAATGCTACTGTTAAGCTACTTCCAGCTTATCACCCTTAGCTCGATTACAGCACCAACAGAGCGCTCGCAAATTTTGCTCGGTCGTGATACCACCTTTCGACACTGGCACAATATGGTCAACTTCGAGCAAGAGGTGCTTCTCATCCTGGCGCGAGACATGGCATTTTTGACATTCGTAGTTGTCTCTGCGCAAGATAAACCGCCTAAGCTTCGGTGTCATGAGCTGACGCTGAAACTGCGCAGATTTGCGATAGGTTATCTGTTGGCTGAGATATTCTGCCAATTTCTGGAGCTTTTTCTCTGTGAGTGTAATATCGAACGAGTAGTTATTGCGCTTGGCGGGCGAACTGTACTTAAATGAATATACGAGAAAATAATTCTTTTCAAACTTAGGTAATGTATTCGATCCAAGCTGCTTCATTGTCATTTTCTTGAAAATATAGGCTCCAGCGTACATTTTGGCATCAATGAAGTCCATAATTTCGTTGTATTCGCTCCGCAGTATTTCCTCGGTCTTTTTGATTGTGTCGTATTTCTGGAGGATTTGCTCGAGTATTTGCACTGTCTCTTCGTTTATTGTGCGCTGCGCAAAAAAATATTTGACAATATAGCGGTATGGGTCAAGCTGCGCATTTTTATACACCGTAAGTGTGCTATTTTTCACATGCGCATGCGAGAGCCTCGACTGCTGCTGACGAATAAAGCGCTTTGTTTCGGGCAAAAAGGCATTGAAGTCGTCATATTCTTGTATTTGCTTGGCAAGCCTCTGCTTGACACTTTGAAACTCTGCCGTTTTGTAATAACCACGCGTCCTCCAAAACACGATGCAATAACAAACGACAAAGAATATCACTGGCAGGCAGAGCAATACAACGTTGCAGATAGCAAGTCCAATAAGAATCGACCACCGGATAAACTTCGGTCGACGATCAATCGTTGCCAAGAAATATATCACCTGTTCTGGCAGGGCGTGAGTATCACGTATAGGCATACTACATCACATTATACACTCTATGCCTGTGTCGATCGTAGGTTTACTCAGCTACTGCTCTACAACTTACTCTTCACTTCGGCAATCAGATCTCGCAATTCGGCTGCTCGCTCAAACTCAAGATTAGCGCTAGCGAGATTCATTTGGCCAGTCAGATCTTTGATAAGGCTCTTATATTCGTCCTTAGGGATTTTACGTAGGTCAAGTTTGGGCGCGTCATCCTCTTTTTGCGGGATGATGGAGCGCAGGCCTTCGTCGATCGCTTTATTAATACCACGCGGTGTAATGCCATGTTCGCGATTGTACGCCTGCTGAATTTCGCGTCGGCGTTTGGTTTCGTCAATCGCTCGGCGCATACTATCGGTGATACTATCACCATACATAATTACCCTACCTTCAACGTGGCGAGCCGCCCGGCCAATTGTCTGGATGAGACTGCGCTCGCTACGGAGGAAGCCTTCTTTATCGGCATCCATAATCGCCACCAAGCTGACCTCTGGCAAATCGATCCCCTCACGCAAGAGGTTGATCCCTACCAGGACATCATACAGGCCCATGCGCAGATCACGCAGAATGTCGCCGCGCTCGAGCGTGTCGATCTCGCTGTGAATATAAGCTGTCTTGATACCGAGGTCGGTCAGATAGGTAGAGAGATCCTCAGCCATCCGCTTAGTGAGCGTTGTCACGAGTACGCGCTGCTGCTGATTGGTACGCTCGCGAATCTCTGCAATCAGGTCGTCTACCTGTCCTTCAGTTGGGCGAACTATAATTTCTGGGTCGAGCAAACCAGTGGGGCGAATCACCTGCTGAGCAGGAGCGGGGCTGCGCTCTAGCTCATAATCACCAGGGGTAGCAGAGACGTAAATCACTTGGTTGATGTGCTTATCAAATTCATCAAAGCGCAGTGGGCGATTGTCCAGCGCGCTTGGCAGACGAAAGCCATGCTCCACCAGCACTTCTTTGCGAGCGCGGTCACCATTATACATCGCGCGCACTTGGGGGACGGTTACGTGACTCTCGTCGATCAGCATCAAGAAATCGTCAGGAAAGTAATCGAGCAAGGTAGCTGGCTGCTCACCCACTTCGCGGTTGGTGAGATAGCGACTATAGTTCTCGATCCCCTTCACGAAGCCAGTCTGCTCGAGCATTTCCAGGTCGTACTTAGTACGCTGGCTCAAGCGCTGCGCCTCAAGCAGCTTACCGTGCGTCTCAAACCACTGTTCACGCTCCTCGTACTCTTGTCGAATCCGGTCAATCGCCTGCTTAATTTTCTCCTTAGGCGTTGCATAGTGGCTACTCGGAAAGATAGTAAACTCCGCTGGCTCATCGAGAATCTCGCCAGTGAGCGGGTTGATGTGCGTAATTCGATCCACCTCATCTCCAAAAAATTCCACCCGATAGGCCGTCTCTTGCCCTGCCGGAAAGACATCGACCACATCACCCTTGACGCGAAAGGCACCGCGTGCAAAATCGATATCATTGCGATGATATTGGATATCCATCAGCTGGCGCAAAAATTTATCCTGAACGCGCCGCTCGCCCTGGCGCACCGTGACGGATAGCTCATAATAATCGGCTGGCGAACCTAGGCCATAGATACAGCTGACACTGGCGATAATAATCACATCGCGGCGCGTGAGTAATGCATCAGTCGCTGCATGGCGGAGGCGGTCGATTTCCTCATTGATGGCTGAATCCTTCTCGATATATGTATCACTGCTGGCAATATATGCTTCTGGCTGATAATAATCAAAATAACTGACAAAGTAGTGTACTTCATTGTCTGGAAAGAACTGTTTGAACTCACTAAAGAGCTGCGCCGCGAGCGTCTTGTTATGCGCCAAAACAAGCGTCGGCACGCCACGCTGAGCGATAATATTTGCCATCGTAAAGGTCTTACCACTACCCGTTGCGCCAAGCAATGTCTGCTCGCGCTGGCCAGCTTCCAAGCCACCAAGTAACTGGGCGATCGCCTGTGGCTGATCACCGGTCGGTTGATAGGCAGAACGAAGCTGAAATGGTATGTGTGTCACGCTCCTTAGTGTAGCATAGCGCGGGCCTTAAATCACACTCTGGCGATTCATCTCAGCAAGGAGTTTGTTGTACATTGCTTGCGGGTCTTTAGCGTGGTTGATCGCCCCACCAACGCTAATCACGTCAGCACCACCCTGGGCAATATGGAAGACATTATCTACCGTCACGCCACCATCCCAGCCAATCTCGACCCGAGGGTGAATAGCCCGCACTAGCCGGATTTTCTCCAGCTGCATCATTCGCGCTTTGCCACCAAACTCACCCAGCTTACCACTGACGATCGACACATAGTCGGCCGTTTCGATATACGACGCCACTGTCTCGGGTACCGTCGTACGCTGCAGGGCCACACCAGCATGAATACCAGCTTGTTTGATCTGCTGCAAGACAGGGATCAAATCCTCTTTGACTTCGGCATGAAAAATAATAGTACTGGGCCGCAGCTTGATCAGTTTCTCAACGTACACGCTAGGGCGCGCCACCATAGCGTGAATATCAACCGTCCACGACTGAGGCCACCACAGTTGGCCGATCCCTACCGTTTGACGGGGCGCAAATACGCCATCAGAAATATCAATATGAACCCGCTTGGCAAACGGCATAAAATGCTCTACCGCAGCCTTGTATTCATCAGTTTTTGTACTCAAAATAATTGGTGCTATGACAGCCATGCAAGACATTATACGGCGTCTGACGTGTGTTGTAAAGACGGCGACGGCGTTCTTTCACGTTTCTAAGGAGGGAGTGTTAGACTGACGTGCGCGAAGAGTGAATATTTGACACTTCCTTAACAGCATTTAAGAAAGTGTCATCAAACTTTTCCAAACTTTTCGTTGCATCAACTAACGACTCTAACTCATCCAATTCTTGCTGAGATAGTGCACTGCGTTTTTCTGCTAAATAATCGGTCAATCTTGCACAAATATATTCGACAGCCACAGCCCATTCACCTGCATCATTATATAGCGTCACTTCTGCTCGGTCAGCTCTTGTTAGGTAAGGGTTTTTATTAGCATAGTCTCGTATCAATTGGGTTAAGTGCATAACTACATTATATCATATTTTCAAATATTTGCTGGGCAACTCCCTGCCTGCGGCCGTGCCATGCCAGTGGTGGCGTAGTAGCGAATGTCGGTGAGATGACGGTCGGTGGCTTGGACGCAGAATTTGGTAGCATCGGTGCTCAGCGTAACCTGTACAGCTGTATCGCTTGGCGGACGGTAACCAACTTGCTCGAGGTTAGTGCTATAGCTTGCACCACTAGCGCTGGCGTTGGCGTGGTGCGTCTTGATCGCCTCAAGTGCACTGGTGGCTGCCGCACGCGTTGCGACATCGACTGAGCGCCGCCGATAGCCCGAATACGCCGTCATAGACAGCGTTACGAGTAACCCCAGGATCGCGATGACAATCATCAGTTCCATGAGCGTGAAACCCTTCTGGCTCCGCTGCATCCACCATACCGCCCTGCTTTGCCTCATTATATTTCTCCCTCCATTAGCATAAGCATATTTAAACATCACTATAGCAGGTGGAATGGTCAAGGGCAATAGCACTTTTCTTCTTGGCAGTATATACTAGGTTTATGGTGACCAAACAAGACGTCCTGACAAAAGCCCGCGGCCTCTATAGCGAAGATCAGCTGTATGAAATTGACCATGCGATCGACTTTGCCACCCAGGCACACCACGGACAAAAGCGCAAGAGCGGTGAGCCCTACATTACCCATCCACTGAGCGTTGCAATTATCTTGATTGACTGGGGGATGGACAGCGACACCATCATTGCGGGTATTCTCCACGACACCGTCGAGGATACCGAGACGTCACTAGATGACATTGAGTCGCTTTTCGGGCATGACGTATCCTTCCTCGTTGACGGCGTGACGAAGGTGAGTCAAGCTCGGGCTGGTATGCGCGACCTCGACCACTATCTCCCTCAGACAAAAGACAACCTTACCAAGCTGCTTATTGCTGTGGGACAGGACGTGCGTGTCATTATCATCAAGCTGGCCGACCGGCTGCACAATATGCAGACGCTGCAATTCAAGTCGCCCGAAAAGCAGCAAAAGATCGCCCGAGAAACACTCGAGGTCTTTGCTCCCATGGCTGACCAACTCGGTATGGGGCGCGTGCGGATGGAGCTAGAAGAACTCGCCTTTAGCTACCTCGACCCCAAAGAATATAAGCGGCTTGAGAAGGTCATGAAGCAGCGCCTAGGCAAAAGCACCCGCAAGCTTGGCGTCGTCCGCCTCGAGGTCGAGCGGGCACTCAAGGATGAGAAGCTTGAGTTTGAGATTAATGGGCGGGTCAAGAGCCTCTATAGCCTACACCGCAAACTCCAAAAGCGCGGCAGTCTTGACAATATTTATGACCTGATGGCACTACGCATCATTGTCCGCACCAAGGAAGAGTGCTACCTTGTGCTGGGTATTCTCCACTCGCTGTATCAACCGATGATTGCTCGTATCAAAGACTATATTTCCATCCCCAAGCCAAACGGCTACCAGAGCCTCCACACCACGGTCATTACACCCAACAAGCAGATCGTCGAGTTCCAGATCCGCACCCGTGACATGCATGAGTATGCCGAGCGCGGCCTTGCTGCCAGCTTCCACTACCAGCAGCAAAAAGACAGCAAGGAGTACCTCAAAGGCGACTCCAAATGCGGCGTGTCAAACCTGCCGGCTCAGCTGCAGTGGATTACGCAATTACAAGAGATCGCCGCTCGCCTGCGCGCTGGCGAGGATATCCCTCGCGAGCAGTTATCGATCGATCTCTTTGGCCACCGTATCTTCGTTTTTTCTCCCAAAGGCGATATCTACAACCTCCCCGAGGGTGCTTTGCCGCTCGACTTTGCCTATGCCATCCACTCTGATATCGCCAAGCACGCCTATGGCTTCCGGATCAATGGCAAGATGGAGTCATTTGAGCGGCCGCTTGAGAATGGTGATGTCATCGAAGTCCTTACTCGCAAACTCTCATACCCCAAGCCAGGTTGGGCGCAGCTCGTCACCACTAGCCACGCCCGCGACAAGCTCCGCCTTCAGCTCAACAAAATCCGCGTCCAAGCCGTTAATGGCGCGATTAGCCTGACGGATAAAATTATGCCAATTAGTAAGCCTGACGCTGCTTCGAAGAAGTCAAAGAAAAATAACTGAGGTAACGTTAGATAGTTGCCGCACATCTTGACTTAAGTCTCTAAAATTATCGATCTGTCGCAACTTTGCTCCCTCTATCACCATTATTATCCAACAGATGTGGGTAGCCTATTGTGATAACCAGCCTGCGAGCCTCTGACTTTCTTGATAAAGCAATATTGTGCAAGTACTAACTGCTTATAGTAACCTAGAGAATTTTAGAAGTTGGAGTAAAAATACAAAATACCCCACTGGGGTATTTTGTATTTACTTAAGCATGCTATCTAGCGTTCATTCCAACGCGCAATGGATTCATGGATAATCTGCTTGGCACGCGCGGCGTCACCAAAGCCCTTCACGACAGTAGTGCCAGGCTTTTTGAGGTCTTTGTAGTGGTTAAAGTGGTGCTCGATTTGCTTAAGCGTTGCAGCAGGGAGATCTTCGAGCGAGTTGATTGCATCACCTGTATTACGGTCATCTGCTGGTACAACGATCACCTTATCGTCCACTTCGTCATCGTCAACAAACTCCAGCACGCCAATTACTTTACCCTCCAAAACGACACCAGTCGTCAGTGGTTGATCGGTGATGATGAGCGCATCGAGCTCATCGCCATCTTCATCTAGGGTTTGTGGAATAAAACCATAGTTGGTTGGCTTGGCAAAGATTGCTGGCTCGACCCGGTCGAGCTTCATCACTGCTAGGTCGCGATCCCACTCAATTTTGTGGTAGCTCCCTTGCGGAATCTCCACCACCACATTGACAATGCCAGCGTCAACGTCACCAGGCGTTAGTACTTTATTAAAATCTGCCATTTGTATTAGCTCCTTTCTGTTGCTATCTGTTTTATTTTAGCAAAATCTACTCGGTAATGGCAAAAGAAGATGCGCTGGCAATGCAACCTTGCCCTGTAGGCACATTATTCTTATAACCAACCCATTTGATGGTATAATACTGCTAGCATGTTAATCATTGGTCATCGCGGTGCGGCCGGGCTCGCACCAGAGAACACTATCGACGCTATGGCAGCGGGTGTCGCGGCGGGCGCTGATATGCTTGAGCTAGATGTGCGATTGACGCGCGACGGTGTTCCTGTGGTTGCACATGATAATCGCCTTTTGCGCACCCACCACCGAAATGAATCAATCAGCCACCTGACGTATACCGAGTTGCAGGCCCTCACCAGTGAGCAGCCTATCCCATCACTCGCAGCAGTGTTAGACCGTTTTTTGGGCGTTGTGCTACTCAATATTGAGCTCAAAGGGCATGGTAGCGCCGAGCCGACGCATCAACTCCTCACCCGCTCTATCACATCGCCAGATGATTGGGATAATGTACTGCTCTCGTCATTCTCCGTACGCGAGCTTCGGCAATTTCGGCAGCTTGCGCCTCAGGCCAATCTTGCTCTACTTCACCGCAATAATCCCTTTGCATTCTTGGCCTATCAGCGAAAGCTCGACTTCACCGCGGTGGGGTTTCATCGCTTGTATGCACATCCACTAGCGATAGAGATTGCACGTCGGTCGAATCTCTTTACCTACGTCTATACGGTCAATCGCCCAGGCGCCCTGCAGCAGCTTGCCGAGCGCGGCATCGACGGCGTCGTGACCAACTACCCAGATAAGTTTCTTGCTGAGCTACAGCGCTTTAGAGATTAGGAATATTGTCTGATGTGATGCTAGACCTCTCCGTTCCTTTCTGTGGACGAATATTACCACTATCCAATTCTCAGAAGTCAAAATATTAACGAGACAAGGAGTATTGTTTTTATGCCCACATCTCAAAACTATAGCCATTCTTAGACTGCTCCTCGCTACTCTATACGATCAATCTCTCTAGGTATATCAACTTCGTCTTCACACGAGTAAAAAATCAGCCATTACGACTGATTTTTTACTTTATCAGATAGAAAGGAGCTACTACTAAGGGACTGACATTTTGCAATCCAGGCTTTTAGCTACCTCACACTACCACTATCTATTTTGCTACTCTACACTTTGTGCTGCTGGATATACTCACGGATGCTCAAAGCGGCTGTCGCGCCTTCGCCCACCGCTGTCGCAATCTGCATCGTTGCGCCACTACGCACATCGCCACTGGCAAAGACGCCAGGCATCGTCGTCTCGAGGTGCTCATTGGTAATAATCAGCCCCCGCTCATCGAGCTGGACGGGCGTACCCTGCAAAAAGCCCGTGTTTGGCTTGAGACCGACAAAGACAAACACCCCATCACAGGCAAAGGTAGTTGGCTGGCCATTACTGATGGCTGCAACACCAGTTACCTTGCCATCCTCTGCTATAATTTCGGTTGATTCGGTGTGGAGATGGACGCTGATTTGCCCGCGCTCAATAAAGGGCTGCAGGTCGGTCTGCAGGATCTCACTCGCTTTGATTGTGCTTCGCACTAGGAGGTCAATATGCTCCGCAAAGCGAGTCAAGAACATCGCCTCTTGCAAGCCAGAGTTGCCGCCACCGATCACCACCAACCGCTTGCCTTTATAAAACGCACCGTCGCAGGTGGCACAGTAGTGTACGCCACGACCATACAATGCGTCTTCGCCAGGGATACCAAGCTTGTTATATGCACTGCCAGTAGCAATCAACACCGCACGGGCGCGCACATCCTGCCCGTCGACTGTCACAATCGTATCATTGCCATCTTTGCGGAGGCTCGATACCTCACCCAGCTCAATCTGCGCCCCAAAGCGCTCTGCCTGGCGCTGCAGCTGCTCGGCGAGGTCGAGGCCTGCTACGCCATCAGCAAAACCTGGGTAGTTATCGATCTTATCGGTAATCGCTGCCAGGCCACCAATCACTGCTTTTTCATACAATACCGTCTGCAGGTTCTCACGCGTCGTATATACCGCGGCAGCCAGAGCGCTTGGCCCCGCGCCAATCATGACAACGTCGTAGACTGGTGTCTGGGTTGGTTTATTGTTATTGGTAGTGTTGTCCATAGTTGCCCCCTCCTTGGCCTTCTTGGTATGCCTTCAATAGTTCTGAAGTATCGATCGTAGCTGGCTTTGACACTGCCATCACGATGAACTTGAGTGGTGTATTGGCAGGAATGTCATTGCCTTGGCCTTTCTCACCGTATGCTTTGTCGGAAGGGATGGTTAGCTCACGCACTCCACCAAGGCGCATCCCCTTGATGCCTTCCTTCCAGCCAGTGATGACACTCGCGCTCTTGAGCCCACCCTCAACGGCAAATGGTGCATCAAGCTTGCCGTCTTTGATAGATTGGTCAAATACCTTGCCTTTTGGGTTCCAGCCAATGTAGTAGGCCGCAAATGCCGTATTATCCTTGATTTCCTCACCATCGCCAACCACCAGGTCTTCGCTGGAGAGCTCCTTTACACTATCCCGGTCAAACTCGCCAACCCGATTCGCATATTGGCTAAAGGTTGGGTAATATTTGTTTGACAACTCTTGCGCTTGAGCAGCTGTCTTAGCTTGGTAGTCCTTCATGAGTTTCTGGTATTTTTCTTGCGCCTTTTGCGCTTTGGCTTGGTCATTTTTGTAATTCTCTGAGGCAAGAATCATTGCCGCAAATGACCCCAGCGTCCCGACAACCGTCGCGACCAAAATAACAATAATAATCCAGCGTTGTGTCTTGGTTGTTGCCATAACTCCTCTTGTTTCATCGACTAATCTATCTTGCCCAGTATAGCACACTTGCCAGTATGACTGCTAGATAACAGAGGTCACGACGATAAATGCTGTCTAGTCTTTGCTGTATAATCCTTGTTAATCCTATTACTCACTATCACCTTGCGTTGCGCAGAAACACCACGCGAACAACCATCAGCCAATACACCTCTTGCAATGGCGATTTTTCTCAGTATACTAAAAAGCGATGAACCGTCTTCATACACTATTTTCGCCCCTACTTGCCCGCCTAGCTATTGGCGGTACGACCGCGCTGCAATCAGCGCCAGTTGAGAAACTTGATGGTGCTCTCACACCCAATATGCGCGCCCTGCGCCTCGCGATGAGCATCGCCGATCAGCTCATTTCAATGGGCACACCAGCCCAAAACGTCGTCCATATGGCGCTCAGTATTACGGACACCTACTGTACTCGCAAAGTGCACATCGACGTTATTTCGTCACAGCTTATTTTATCGCAAGATCGAGGCAACGATTACGAACCACTGACGCTCCTACGCACCATCCCACCGCGCGAGATCAACTACCAACATATGCAATGTCTCCAGACCCTGGCTGCGACTATTGCCGATGGAGCGCTCACCCTCGATGCTGCCGAGCGCGAGCTCGATGCCATCCTTGCCAAGCCACGACGCTACCCACCTTGGGTAATTTATCTGGCAGGTGGTGGACTCAGTGCTGGCTCGGCCCTGCTCTATACGGCGTCATTGCCAGTGATTTTTGCTACCTTTGTGATGGGTGTGGCAATTATGTGGCTGCTAGGCCGCTTAAATCGCATTGCTCTTCCTGTGTTCTTTACTCAAATCATCGCGGCGAGCGTTATTACATTGGTTGCAACCATCATCACGTGGCTTGCCACCAACCACTATCTCGATGTCCTTGGCATCATTAACCCAACCATCATCACCGTGAGCGGCATCGTGCTCTTGGTGGCGGGGATGATGATCGTTGGTGCTTTCCAGGATGCGATCGACGAATATTACGTGACGGCGACAGGTCGACTACTCAAAGTGGCAATGATGACAATGGGCGTAGTGATTGGTGTGATGATTGGCCTGTATACAGCGCGGCGCTTTGGGATCGAATTTGTCGCCACGCCCGATCAGTTGCAGCTGACCGGCACGATGTATCAGTATATCGGGGCAGCTGCTATTGCGGCCACTTTTGCTCTCGGCAACCACACTCAGCCAGTCGGTATCATTCTGGCCGGTGCAACTGGTATGCTTGGCTACGATATATACCTTGCCATTACCGGCTGGAGTATGTCTGCTATTGCAGCCAGTGCGGCAGCGGGCTTGGTAATTGGCTTTATTGCGACAACCGCTTCCCGCTTGTGGCATATGCCCAGCCTTGCCATTGTCAATGCCGGAATCGTTCCACTTGTACCAGGCGTCACGCTCTACAATGGACTCATGGGCGTCGTGACGACTGGCTCGAGCGAGGCTGGTCTGCTAGTGCGCGCTGTCCTCATTGCTATTGCCATTGCGGCTGGTGCGTCATTTGGCGTGCTGATTGGCCGGCCCACGCGGCGGAGCTTCCTCCGCCTGCGCAATCGCCTACCGCAGCGCCGCTTACATCAACCTCATTCACCAAAGTCCACACCCTGAAACAGCACATGCTGCTCGGGTGCAAACACCGTCCGGATGATCGAACGGACACCCTCAGCACTCAGCGTTGCTTGGCTACTCGATAGCGTTAGACGAAATGTGGTGGTTTGATGTGATGCGTCAGGGGTTGCTTTGTAAATACTCAGCGGCGTAAGGTCGCGGATCGTTACATCTGGGTATGTTTCGCTAGCTCGAGTTATAGCGCTCGAGACTGCTTGCATGAGTTCATCATAGGTAACATCTGTACTTGTTTGGATCGAGATATCGCGGGCGGTGGTAGGGTAGCGACTCATTGGCTGGTAGTACACCACCGTATCGCGCCATACCTGCTCCATCACATCAAGGCGGAGTGATGCCGCTGCAGTATAATCAGGTAGCTTGAAATGCTTCACTACTGCTGGGCGCAGCTCACCAACCACCCCGATGAGCTGCCGCTTGGGCTGGCCAGCCGCCTCGCTACACTCCGCCCAAACGTGGGCCGCGCGATTGATGTCAAAAGGTTCATACATTGGATCATCTTGAGCTGCCGTGACTGGCGTATACACGAGAATCAGGCCGCTATCACGCGCCAGCTGGTCGAGCGTGGCCCGCACCCGGTAAAAGGCGGCGCCAGCCCGAGGTTTTTTGCTACTATACACAAGATCAACCAGCGATTGCTCAGCCGGCAGGCCGTCCTTGCCCATCCGTGCTTTGGTGTGGCCTTTGCCGATTTCAAACAGCATAAATTCGCTGTGCCCTGCCCTGATATTAGCGTGGACTTTATCCAGCAAACTCGGCAGCACACTCAGGCGGTAGTACTGGAGGTCGGGGCTGAGGGCGTTCGACAGCCGAAAGGCCTGGGCTAGGTCTTGGCCTGCACCCTTGAGCACACGCTCGTGCACAAAGCTATAGCTCAGCACTTCGTTGGCACCTGCCTTGGCCAGTGCCTCGCGCACAACGCGCTTGAGCTCACGGCGGGGGTTCTTGCGCGCTGGCTGAATACGGCGCATAGGCAGCTGGCGTGGCACAGTATCAAAGCCGTGCAGCCGGCCAACTTCTTCAACAATATCCTCTTTCGTTTCTAGGTCTGTCCGCCAGAAAGGCACCTGCAGGCAGATATAGCCAAGCTCTTTCTCTGGGCCATGGCTGTGGATTTCAACGTTATTGAGCAAAGTGCAGATGTCGTTTTCGGCAAGGTGAGAACCAAGCCGCTGATTAATAAATCGACTCGTTATGTCTATGGTTGCAGGCTCGTACTTCCCTGCAAAATATTCATCAAGAATCCCGCCATGTTCACTCGTAAATGGCTTGATATCGACTACTTGGCTCGCCTGCTCACCACCCACCATACCAACGAGCCGGTTCAGCACAGCTGGGTTTTGCAGGGGCGACTGGCCTTTATTAAAGCGGGCCAGCGCATCGGTAAACACGCCGTGGCGCATAGCCATTTTGCGCACTGCGTACATATCAAAGGTGGCACACTCCAGTACAATCGTCGTGGTTGTAGCCGATACCTCAGTGCGGCTGCCACCCATAATACCACCCAGAGCCACCGGGCCTTGCCCGTCGGCAATCACAATATCATCTGGTGTCAGCTCAATCGTCTTGCCGCTCAGTAGCGCCAGCGTTTCGCCCTGCCGCGCCATACGCACGCCAAGCTGCCCGCCGCGAAGCGTATCGTAATCATACGCATGGGTTGGCTGGGCCGTCATGAGCATCACGTAATTCGTTGCATCCACAATGTTATTAATCGGCTTTGCCCCCATCGCCACCAGTTGGCACTGCAGCCAAAACGGGCTCGGCGTGACCTGCACGCCGCGGATCGCCACCGCCATAAAGCGTGGCACAAGCTGCGGGATATCGTTCGAAACCGCGAGTGGCACACTATCGCCATCGCCAAATACCTGCTCCAGGTTATACCAGGTAGGGCTCGTAAATGGTTGATGGAGAATGCCAGCAATCTCGCGCGCCACGCCCAGCTGGCCAAAGCAATCTGGCCGGTGGGTAAACATTTTGTTCTCGATATCAAGCACATAGTCATCCAGGCCAAACAGCGCGGCAAAGTCAGCCCCTGGTTGCAGGGTCTTACCCGCTGGCAGGTCGCGCGGCGTCAGCGCTACAATCCCCTCGTGGTCCGTACCAATTGCCAGCTCATCAGCCGCAGCTAGCATACCCTGGCTGAGCACCCCACGGAGCTTGCGCGCATCGAGCGTAAAGGGTTCGCCCTCGAGGATGCTAGCTGGTACCGTGCTTGCAGGCGGTAGCCACACGGCCCACATATCAGCCTGCACATTGGGCGCACCGCACACCACCTGCACCAGGCCGTTTTCATCGCGCGGCACATCCGGCACGGCCATACCGTCATCAATTTTGGTCACGCTCAGGCGGTCGGCATTGGGGTGCTTGGCACACTCCACCACCCGCACCACGCGCGCACCGCGGTAACGCTCAGCCAGGTTCTCTACCCGGTCTACCTTACCAAGCTGCCGATTGATGAGCTGTGCCAACTCATCCACCGGCGGCAATTCAAAGTTAATAAGTTGTTTTATAACATTAAGGCTGACTTTCATACTGGGTTATAGTATACCATCTCAGGGTAAAGCTGTGCTACAAACCGTATTCTCTTTCGTCGTATACCAACACTACTCCATATAAAAGATATGAAACTATCTACCGTCTTATCTCTCAAATATCCAGATGCTCTACTGGCTGCTCCAGGCTCTGTTGCAAATTTTGCACAGCGCGCTCTGGGATATACGCCGCGAGCTCATCAATCGTATCGACAACCTCCATTCGCCCCCATTGTTTGACCGTCGCTGGATTGTCGTTGGTTTGCGTGCTACGCTGCGTGCCTGTAGGCCAATAGTTCCAGTCGGCGTCATTGCGCTCATAGTACACATAACGGCCCTTTTGCGTAAGATACACTCGTTGTTCGCGAAGAGCTGCTTTGTCCTTTACTATTGTCCTGTATATCTTACGACCCATAAAAATCTTATGCTGATACACGCCATCCTTGCCAACGCGCAGCTGTATTTCATGAAAGCCATCGTGTGTTGCTTGCTGCCGCTCAACTAACAAACGATAACCCGCCATCAGTGCTGCAGATAGACTCATACTAATACCAGGCAAAGTCCCTTCAATATAGCGTTCGTCGCTATGTGAAAAATAGATTGTTTTATTGGCCATCATACTCCTCCTTATATGTATAGTTATACATATATAGTATCTATCTTCTATTGGTATTGTCAAGGTTGTTCGGGAGTGTAGTGCATTACCTCTGTTATATTGACATAAAATAGCGATACTATCCAGAATATGCTACATTATCCGTCTGCTTATGCTACAATTACAAAAGCATACAAGAACATAATCTGGAGGTTTATATGCATACCGGTATTCGACGAATGGGCCAGCGTAACTGTATTTATAGCGCGCTCCGCCAAGAATTAATGGACACGATGTTTCAGGACAAGGTTGGGTCATACGACTCTTCTCGCTACGAGGTCGATCTCAACAAGCAATACTTCGCTATGGTATCAGACACAGGCAAGGTAACGGCCAAAGCACACTTGCTTGCATCTATCGCCGTCGAGCCACCAACCCTCATGTGGGGCTATGCGGACGAGCTTGCACAGTTTGGCAAAGCGGTCGAGCTTGCCCACAAGGTACGCGAGTATGGCTTAGAACACAAAGAGAATGATCTCGTTAGCCCAGAAGTTGAATATACCTTCCCATCCGATATAGACCAGCAGCTTGTGATCGCCAGTGTCGCGCACGATATCGGCTTTGCTGCCATCACTATCTTTGGTACGGAGTATTACTATTACAGCTCACCGATTCGTGGTGGTCGCCGTGTAGTGCTTTTGCTTGAGAACCTTTCCGAGCCTGTGCCACCCATTACACTCGACTACTTCTACTCGCGCCTGCCACGCTATCTGCAGCAGGTGGATGACATTGCATGGTCGCTGGAGGGTTTTGTGGAGCTGATGCCAGGCTGGAGCATCGAGATGAACGACGATAACAATGGCGTCCACCACGCCCGCGTCACTGATGATACTGGTACAAGTATCCGCGTCAGCTACCAATTCGATGAGTATGAACGGCTAAAGCGGCTTGAGTTTAATCACGACTAATACTCGCTACCGGTGATATACCAAAAACCGCATTTGTATACTTAATGCAGTTTTATTGTGGTTTTTACATCAATATGACCTCTGTTGGTACTCTTGCTACACTGATGTGCGCTCGCTTCAAGATATATAACCAGTGTTTGCAATTGGTGCAACAATCCGGCATACTGGAGAGTACTAAAGGAGGACTGACATGATAAAACCAGACTATATCAGCCTAAAGAGTTGGGTTGTTGCTGGCCTGCTAAGCGTGACGGGGCTTGTGGCAGCAACAACGTTTTTGGCACCAAGCCAAGTGGCCGCCAGTAGGGATTTACGCTCGGCCAACATCAGCCGCAAGAATTACAACGAGGCGATGAGCAGCATCGACCAGCAAATTAAGCAAGAAGAGAGCGACAGCAGCATTCGCCCAGAGTGTCGCACATACACCAGGACTCATGGCAAGCGCGCCGCAAAGGCCGTCCTGATGATTCACGGCATCAGTGGCTGCAGCAACGTCTACCAAAAGCTGGCAGATGAATTCTACAACCAAGGCTACAATGTCTACGTCCCACGCGTACCCAAGCATGGCTATACCGATAACAAGCGCCATGGCGAGATCTCTACCAAAGACATTGCCGACTTCATGAAGACGAGCGCCCAGCAAGTGAGCGGCCTCGGTGATGAGCTTGGCATCGTTGGCCACTCTGGTGGCGGTGATATGGCGACGTGGCTTGCCCAGTATGGCAATGGCTTCTTTACGAACGTGTTGCTGCTTGCCCCATTCTACGAGCCAGCAGCCAGCCAAGCCCCCAAGTGGCAGCTGCCTGTCTTGCGCACCCTGTATGGGCACAACATTTTGCCAGATAAATTCAGCCCAAGCGGTTTATCATACCGCGCACTCGGCAAATATCTCATCGTCAAACAAAACTTCAAGAAAGATCTTGCTGCACCGGGCCTCAAGCGCGTTGCAACAGTGACGAGTGAGAATGACGATGCCGTCGACAACGGCTTAGCAGTCAGCATTCCGCAGCGCATGGCTCAGGCAAGCAATGCATCGTTCCAGCACTACAACTTACCAAAGAGACTCAACATTGGCCACAACATGGTTAGCCCAACCGATGGCGGCATGGCCACCTACCACCAGGCAGTCTATCGGCAGTACCTCAACCTCTACGAAGGCCGCCAAACTAGCGAAATCTAACTGGTTCTAGAGCCACACATAAAAACACTGCAGATTGCCTAGCTGCAGTGTTTTTCATTATATTTCGACAGTGCGATGCTCACATTTGGCTTAGCTATCTCCTCGCCTATCACCTTACTTCTATTTGCGATATACCGTTGATCAGCTCATCCGCTATGACGTCTCTGCTTCCTCGGAGGGCAAGAAACGCAGCCTTTTAGACTATAATCAAGAGCATCCAGAGCAAGCACACTCCAAAAATAGCAGAGATAATCTCGTATTTTGGACTCTACCGCTGCTCTGCAATCAGCGTATGCTTAAGCCGGCGCAGCCCCCGCCAGCACCGCACGCAAAGATAGCCATCAAAGAGTGCAACGAGCATTAAGCCATAAAATTCAGGCCGCCGCAAGACAGCTGGTGTTTGCACAAGCTTATAGCCAATATAGGCAAACAGCAGCACAACGATCAGCATCAGCAGTGCTATACGCTGCTTGCCAATGCGCTTCACCATTGCCAGGCGAGATTCATTGTCGCTAAAGATATCATCCTCTTCAGCTTCATTACTCGGCCGGCGAAAGACATGAAAGCCATTGGCGGATGCAACATACTCCCAGCCATAATCGGCATAGAGCTGCTGGTACTGCGCGTTTTCTTCGTGCCGAGTAAGGCTCTGAAAGTCGATTTTGTACGTATAGTGCGCCGCCGGGCACGGCTCGAATATATAAAAGAACGGGACAATAAAGCGTTTGAGGGCATACCCCTGCCGATGCTGCTCAGCAAAAAACGCCTCCTCCTCTCCATACTCGGGCAACATGTAGTACCGACACATGATTCGTGACATTCAGTTATTTCCTTCCTTTGCTATTGTTATACAGCCGCTCGATCCGCTGCAGCTCACAGGCCAATATCTCTTGGCCGAGTGGTGTGATATGGTAGATTTTGCGCTTATCCTCTTCTCGTACGAAGCGAATTATACCGTCCTTCTCCATCTTGGCGAGCGTGCCATACATTGTGCCAGGGCTAATCTGCACCTGGCCGTCTGTCATATGTTTGACACGCTGACCAATCGTATAGCCATGCATCTCCGCCTGCAAACAAAATAGGATGTAGAACCCTGTCTCGGTCATCGGTGAGTAGATTCTTCGTAGTTTTGCTTGGATCATGCACGCTTCCCTCAGGTATATATTATACTCTGTCTAGCTGTGCGTTGCGAGCACAAGAAGTATCGTCGCGAGGCTATTCTGGAGGAGGTGTACACCCATTGAGGCGTAGAGGCTCTTCTTTTGTTCATAGGCTCGGCACAGGAAGAACGCCAGCGGCAAATAGCTAATAATCGCTAGACCATTCTTGATTCCTCCTGTGAGCATGTATGGCGCCACGTGTACAAGTGCAAAGAGCACCATTGATGCTGCATAGGCAAGAACACGAGATTTTTGCAATAAGCGAGCAAAGATAACGCCACGAAAGACAACTTCCTCTACGATCGGCCCAAATACCACCGCCATAAATACCGCATACCATAGCGCTCCACCAAAGAGGCCAACAAGCGCCGTTTGGTTTTGGTTAGTGACTTGCAACGCAACAAGCAGGAGTGTTACTGGGATTGTTGCAAGATATGCAAAGAGAAAATACTTGATGACAAACCAGCTATTCTTGCCCGGTGCTCGCCGTGCAGTGCGCCATACAGCAGCAAGTTCAGCTCGTTTCTTCATTACAATATAGCCAAGCAGAAGCACACTTGCTACAGCATTGATGATGAGCCCAAGCACGCTCGTCGATGATATAGCGGCAAATCGCTCTAGCGCATACGACAATACTGTCATACCTACCATGTAGCCAGCAAAGTATGCCAGCAGAATTTTTACGTCATCCCGTCGTTTCGTTATTTTATCCATTAATCATCCTTTCTCGATTGGTACATCGAAGTCATATGTATCGTAGTGCGATATATCGTATAGTCTTATTGTATACCGTAGCTCGATATAATGTCAATGGTATGTTCTTTTATATGACGGAATAGTCTTGATATGCAAAAAACCAGCAGTGTGTTCTACTGGTTTTTGCAACTTACTTATCGGCTACGCTCGTTATTCCTACAGATGCTTCATGCGCCACCGCTCAATCGCTTGCGACCAGCTCAGCATAAACATGAGATTGCCAATCAGCAGTAAGCCAACGACAGGTGTTAGTATCAGCGACATGCCAATCACCTGTGGCACAACAACAAAGCTATAGGCTATGCAGAGACCATTACCAAGGAGTGTGATAAGCGCCGTGACGCTACCAGGCGTCCAGCTTCGATACTTCGCTGCATCAACGAGATGCCCAACCAAGTGCAGCATATTTGCAAGAATAACTGCACATACCAGCGCAAGTGAGTGCAGGGCGATTGCACCGCCAAGCAGAGCCAGTGCAACGATCGACTCTTCGAGAATGATGATGGCAACCGTCTCTGTTGATGGGTACGCGGTGCGATTCGATATAATCATCTGCCTGGCAAATGCCGGGTCATGCTCATAGCGCCGAATCCACGGCACAAACCGAGCAATCTCCTCCAGCTCATGAATAATAAACAAGCCAAAACCAGCAAAGGCTACTAGCGCCTCCATCATTGCCTCCCTTCGTATACATTAAGATACGTTCGGAAAGCCTCCTCGCTATGAGCGCTCACCCCCGGCGAAGCGCGCCGTGTCATATCGTGGCCAATATTCATGCTGGCAGGGAATTTTTTGTATTGGAAGGAAGCATTGTTGTTGGTTGCCATTTTTTGTGGGATGTCGTGTGCGAGGTCTGGGTCGATATCGTGGTCGCCCTCACTCACCACCACACCAACATGCTTGAGACCTGGTGCAGCGAGGTTGGCTTTGTAGTTTTCTTTAAGCGTGACGTACTTTGCTAGGGTGCGATATGACAGGCCATTCACCTCATCATTACCACTGTAGCGGTCTGGTAGGATATTATTGCCGTAGAGGTTGCGCATGAGCGGGATCTGCCACTTGGGAGCCTGGCTAGCCGATGGTTCATAGAATGGCGCAATAAGGAGCACCCGCGAGAAGAGTCCATTACCATACTGCGCAAGCCACGTTGCCATATTGCCACCACCAGAGTGGCCCGCCACCCCAACTTCCTCACCAAGGCCACTAACCTGGCGAGCGCTCGTGGTCATATAGTTGACCATATCGCTAAAGGAGATCTGACCATGGCGCTTCTTATCGGCATAGCCATGCTGTGGCACGCGCGGCGCATAAACGTTGTAGCCCTGCTCGTAGAATACATTGGCAATATCAGCCATGTCGCTAGTGCAACCGCTAATACCATGGATAAGCAAGATAGCCTTGGCTGTTTTCTTGCCATGCGTCTTGGCAAACGAGCGACATTCGCTGCGCAGGCCAGCCTCTGCTGTATCGTGGGTAATTTGCTGGTTGATAGCCGCCATTGAGCCATCGTAATCCAGTCGCTTGATATCTGCTGTGCGTAGTTCTGCCTTCTGGGCGGGCCACAAGAAGGCAGCTGCAATGGCAATCGCACCAACAGCAACGATGCCACCGATGAGCGTGGCAATTACTTTTATAATTCCGGCTTGAGGTGAGGAAGAATCTTTCATACGCTATAGTATGGCGAATAGTTGCCAATATAGCAAGACCACTCTACTAAAGAGAGTGGTCTTGGTTTCAATCTGATGCCTGTTGCTTATGATTCTGCTTTGCGACCCGCTACCAGCAGGTAGAGGTTACCACCAAGCGCAGCACCGATCAAGGTACCAGCAATCACCTCAAGGCTCAAACGGCTATAGCCAGTCTCGCCACGGCTTGCTTGTGCGCCAGTAAAGCTACTGTCTGGTGCCTCTGTTGCAGCGATAGCCACTGCTGGGTTGAGTGTTGCACTCTTTGCACGCAGTTCGTGTGGCAAGTGTTTGATATCTTGGACTGACGATGTGTCCACCGAAGCCTGCACCTGAGTTAGCAAGCCACCAGCCACGATAGCAGCAACAGCCAAGGATAGGCCAATCCCCACTGCCTGGCCTGTTTGCTTGAGCTCGGCCACGCGCGACACGGCAGCCGCAATGCCAAACATCAGCACCGCTGCGCCGACGAGCTCAACACCAAAGACCGCCCAGCTAAAGGTAGTAAAGTGCTCGAAGCTGAGCTTGAAAGCGCTCCCACTTAAACCATTCAGTACAACGACAGCGAGCGCCCCACCAAGCAGCTGGGCGATCCAGTAGAATGGTACCAACGCCGTCTTGAGCTTGCGCATTGTCCAGAGGCCAAAGGTGACCGCTGGGTTGATATGCGCGCCAGATACTGCACCCACCGCCACAGCAATCACAAGCAGTGTGAGGCCAAGGTAGAGTGGTGCAAATTGAGTTGCCGCACCAATTGCAGCAATGGTGAGCATAAATGTACCAAGCAGCTCAGCAAAAATAATGTTGAGTAAGTTGCTTGGTAGAGCCGGCTCGCGTCGCTTATGGACAACAGTCTTGGTGGCTGATGTGGTCGACGCAGCCTTTACGGTTGGTGCAGCCTGAGGCTGGGAGGCCGAGTCTTTCGCGGCCGATTTTTTGGTCGAAACGGCTTTTTTGGTAGCCATACGTCCCTCCTTCACTAGTTGATACTACGCCTTTAGTATATCACATCACCCTGTTCATCGGCGATATCAGATGTCGATTGTGCCAAATAATGCTATACTAAAGACATGGGACAATATATGAAACAAGACCAAACGCGCAGTGAGCTGCAAGAGCGTATCGCGGCCGATCTCCGCGCTAAAGCAGCTGCCAGCAGCCACACTGGTGATGGTGCCGCACCAGTGGGCGGCGACACCGGCGTCGAGCAATCCGAATATCTCAAAGGTACCAAGCAAACAACGACACTAGCTGGGGTGTGGCTGGTCGTTGGTTTTCTTGCACTGCTTACCTTTGGCTTTTTTGTTGCGCTAACCATCAATGGACAACAATAACGGAGTGGCAGTATGACAGACCTTGACGCTATCCAGCAAAAGCTGCTCCTGGCGGTGAGCCAATCGACCACCCCGCGCGAAGTACTGCGCCACGAGGAATTGCGCACACTGTATGGACATATCACATCACTCCCCCCAGCGGAGCGTGGGCCATTTGGCAAGCGTGTTAATGAGCTCAAGCAAGCCGTGCAAACCGCCATCGAGCGCCGTCTTGAGGAACTTGAGACCGTCGAGCGCACACCGATTGACGTCACGGCGCCGATGGATATCAACACGGCTATTCCCCCATTACTACCAACAAACCAGGGGTCAATTCACCCCCTCATGCAAGAGATTGAGCGAATTGCTGATATCTTTTACCGCATGGGGTTTGTGGTGGAGGAGTCGCGCGAGATCGATGATCAGTTCCATATGTTCGAGAGCCTCAACTTCCCCAAAGGCCACCCCGCCCGCGATGATTATGACACCTTCATGACCGTTGAGACAGACGCGCAGGGCGACCGCCTGATTGCGCCAGCTCACACCAGCACCATGCAAAATCGCGTCCTGACCACCTATCGTCATAAGCTGGACACAGGCGAGGCCATTGCTGCCATCGTACCCGACCGCGTCTTCCGCAATGAGGACCTGGATGCTCGGCACGAGCACACCTTCTACCAGGTGGAGGGTGTCTATGTAGCTAAGGGGGTCAACGTCGGTAATTTGATTGCGACCTTGCAGGAATTTTTGCAAAGCTACTACGGCAAGCAGCTCGATGTGCGGGTCAATCCCTTCTACTTTCCCTTCACTGAGCCAAGCTTTGAATTTGCCCTCAGCTGCCCCTTCTGCGAAGGCAAAGACCCAGGCTGCAAGGTGTGTAGTGGCGAAGGCTGGGTGGAGCTGATTGGCTGTGGCTTGATCCACCCCAATGTGCTACGGGCGGCTGATATTGACCCCGACACCTACACCGGCTTTGCTTTTGGCTGCGGCATCGACCGCCTAGTGATGATGAAATACGGCATCGAAGACGTGCGGCATTTCGAGAGCGGTAAGTTGGATTTTTTGCGGCAGTTTTAGTCTCGTCTATTCGTTTTATGACCGAGGTTCACCATATGCATAACGATACTGAGCTTTTTACCATCGCCCAGGCGCTCCTCGAGCAGCGACACACACCACCAGTTCACACTGTGGCAGCAGCTTTGCGTTGCCAATCTGGCGAGGTGATCTCTGCAGTCAACATCGATCATTTTCTTGGCTTCGTCTGCGCCGAGACAGCTGCACTGGCAATCGCTATTAATCGAGGCATCTATGATTTCGATTCGATCGTCGCTGTACGCAAAAATGATGACACGAGAAAGATCGAAATTGTCGACATGTGCGGCAAATGCCGCCAGATCTTTCACGATTATGCGCCAGGTATTACTGTCTTGACTACGAGTGGCCCGCAGACAATAGAGCATATCCTCCCTCATGCTTATATCCACCAGCGTACAAAAATTCAGCAAGCTATTAAGCAATAATATGCCCATCACCGAGGCTTGGACAAACAGCGAAGATTCGATCGATGGTTATTACATTGATACCCGCAAAAAATTGCATTCAAGAGATAGACCTTTTTCATAGAAAATACAAGGCATTTGCCCTGTATTTTCTATAGAGTACGCTAATCTAGCGATTAATCATCAACGGCCAGCTCAGCTCGACACTCTTCAGCTTTTTTAGGCTGTTGAGTGGTGTAAGATCCTTCACTTCGGTGTTTTTGAGAGAAACAAAGGTGAGATTTTTTGCATGTTGAATGCCCTCAAGATTCTTTATTTTCTCCCACGACTCTGCGCCATCACGCGCGCTGAGGTCGAGCGTGGTTAGCTTCTCGAGATCTGAGGCAAGCATGGGCTGCGCATCACCGCGCTTTGTGTGGGTCACTTGAGCGATGGCTTGGTTGAGCTTGTTGCGGAGACGCCAATCGGGCACGCTCACCACCATATCCTGTAGCTTATCAGCAGCAGTCTTTTCTTGGTAGACCCGCACGTAGTCGACCTGCATATCTTTCGCGACTTCGTAATCCTTGGGGCTGGCCTTCTTGTATGGCTCATTGAGGCCGCCAACCTGGTGATTCAAGCGAATAAAGAGTTTATTGGCTGCCTTGGCAAACGGCCAGTTTGCATCATCTGGCGCCACGCGATGTATCATGCGCCCATCATAGTAGAATTCGATCGTTCCATCCTTCTTATTCAAGACGCCATAGGTATGGAAGGCATTTTGTGTATTGCCGACAATATTCCGATCGAGAACGTGCTGGTGCTGATGCGAACGCTCTTTATTACCCTGGCGTGGCTGCGTATGGACATTGGCTTGCAGCCAGCCCGAATCATAGCCCCGTGACTCGAACACATCGAGCTCACCACTGGCTGGCCAATTGAATGTTGTGCTGGTGAGCCAAAATGACGCCCAGCTTGCTCGAGCACCACTGTTCTTATTGCCCTCTGGCAATTTGATAGACGCCTCATAGTAGGTGCCAGGGCCCCAGGCATGGGCAACGCTTTTGTCCTTCCAGTCGCTGAGGTAGTGCGAGTTGACCATCTCCGTCGAGAAGGCAGCATGACTGGCCTGGCATGGCCTGCCATTTTTATCATACTGCGTGAGGAGATGGAGTTTGCCATCGTACTGGCGCACCATATCTGTCCGGAAGCGACCTTCCATACCTGATGCAAGATCAAAACAGCCCGTTGGTACAGCCCATTTGGTCGTATCAAGCGTATCGCCATCAAACTCATCACCCCACACTTTTTTATAATGCGCCTGTACATCACGCGGCAGATGGTTTGCCGCCGATGCTGGCTGCGCCATAGCAAAGCTCGTACCCATCACGGCGCATGCCATGGTGAGCCCAAGCGCCAAGCTGGCTTTTGCTTGTTGTGTTGCTCGTGTTGCCAACATATCCCCCTCCTTATGTTCGTTAGCTGTTCTTATTTAATCACAGCTCGTCTGCTTTGCCAAACACAAGACAATAACTTTATCCATATTTTTTGCAAGCGAGATAGTCTATTTTGATTATATACACCGATTTTCCAGGGGTCATTTTTTGCTCAAAGCAATGTTATATGGAAAAATCATTATTTGCAAAAATATGTTGTAGTTTTTGCTACGATTATCGCTACCTCTGTTTGACAAATACCGCACGAAGATTTACAATAGCGACACTATATGAAGGTCGTGAGAAAAAAATCATACCTGGAACTATTCGAGCAAGTACTTTCAGGCGAGAAAACGTTTGATATGCGTATCGCCGACATTACAATTGAGCCGGGTGATATTCTCGAGCAGATAGAGGTCACTCATGACGGTGTGCCGACTGGTCGGGCTGTTCGTCATACTGTTGGTACTGTGTTACGAACTAAGGAGATCGATTTCTGGCCACCAGAAGAGATTGACCGTTACGGATACCAAGTAATTTCACTTCGAAGTCAGCCTTCACATCACCACAGATCTAACTCTAACTCATGAGATGTGTCTAGGGCTCTATGTTATCACGCCGTGCCATGCTTGTGTTGAGCCAAAGCTCCTCAGATTGATCTAGTGGCTACTCATCGCCACGCTGCGGCCGCTCCAGCAGCTGCGGCTCGCTTTTGCGTTCGCCGCCAGCAATGCGCACGACGTCTTTGTCCATCTTGCCGAGCTCGCGATAGGTTGTGTTGTAGTGCCCAACTGTTGTGGCGAGGCTCTTGCCCATTTTGCCTAGTAATTCATCAAACTTCTTGATATGCGTCGCAAGCTGGCCAACCCGCAGCTGAATATCCTTGGCCTGCTCTTCGATCTGGAGGCTACGCAGCCCCTGCAGCACCGTCTGCAAATATGCCAAGAAACTGGTTGGACTAACGATAATCACTCGTCGATCGCGAAAGGCATACTCAATAAGATCGCGGCTTGAGCCACCCTGCCCAACATTGTTGATAAGCAGATCATAATACAGTGACTCACTGGGGATAAACATAAAGGCAAAGTCCATTGTGTCTTCATTTGGGCGAATATATTTGCTCGTTTCATCGATGCGCTGCTTAAGGTCAAGCTTAACACGGCCAAGTAGCTGCTGACGCTCATCTTTATTCGTAGCATTGATCATCCGGTTGTAGTTCTCAAGGCTAAACTTGCTATCGATCGGCAGCACACGTCCCTTGTCAAGAAAGATCACCGCATCGACCGCTTCGCCATCGGCAAAGCGATATTGCATCTGATACTGGGCCGGTGGCAACACATTCTCAAGTACACTCTGCAGATAATATTCACCAAAGACACCGCGCTGCTTGGGGTTTTGCAGAACGTTTTGCAGTGTCTTAAGCTCATCTGCTACATCGACGACGCGTCGATTAGTCTCATCCAACTTCGTGAGGCGCTGTGTCACATCGGCCACCAGCTTGGCACTCTCGGAGAGCTGCTTCTGGACTGACGTTTGCATAGCAGCGCCCGAGCGCTCGAGCTTATCCCCAACCGACTGCTGCATAGCGGCTATTGTGCGCGATAGCTCCGTCACGTCGCTCTTGAGAAGTGCCACTGGTTGCTGATCTTTCAGCTCATTGAGCTTCGCCAGCAGCAAACTCAGCACTGCACCGCAGCCAACGAGGACAATAACAAGAATGATTCCAAGCACAAGAGAAAGTTCCATATCTCTAGTATAGCATTTCCTCAGAAACAGCCACTCATGTTGTTTTATTGAGCGGGGCGTGTCAGCTGATCTCGTGGATGTGTCTTTTTAGCGCACAAGGAACTATTGCTATTTTCGAGAATTTTGACACTTATACCGCACAAAAGAAGTGTGCGTATAGTGCTTGTACAATCTAAGCCGCTCTCGCCATGTTGTTCGGTTCACGTGTAAAAACCAGTGTCGTAATAGGTTTCAGCTTTAGCACTAGAAGACTAATATTATCAAAAGGAATTGACCTTTATCGTGTTTCGTCAAAGGAAGCGACCTGAGAATTGGCAGGACTTGAAATCTAGACAAGGAAGCTGCGCAAAAGAAGGAGAGAATGGAAATTACTTCATTTGAGCATGACAAATAATCACCAAGGAAACCATTGTGGAGTTTAGAGCTATCTACAGTGTCGCAAGATACATCAATACAATGATCGCCACCATTGCACCAAGTGTGACTGCTAGGTTGCGCAGGCGCGAGATCCACGAAAATACGCCAATGCTCAGTGCCATCAAAATCGTAATAACCGGCACCACGACATACCATGACGATGCTGCCAGCCACGTAAGCACTGGCCAGAGACCGACTGCCGTCGCAAGCATAACAAGAGCAGGACGATACACCCGGCGCTGCACCAAAAATATAAGCCCGACGATCACTGCCACAACCATTGCGCTCAAGACTGTATAGAATGTGGGTGTGCCACAACTTGCTGGATTGGCACTACCAAGGCCACAAACCGCACCAAACACCCCGAGGTTGGCAACGAGTAGCAGCACTGCACTTGTCACCACGCCAGTAATGGCCGCGCCTATCATAATCTGCCCCATATCTGGCCACGATAAGTTCACAAAATGCTCGGTGTCTTCGGATGTATCGAGCACACCACCCTGAGCAAAGGGGTTGTCGATTGCTCGGCTGTGGTCAAGCCCATCGTCAAGCACCGTCTTGGTAATGGTCGCCGTCTTGGCAGTTTTTGCTTTTTTAGCTTGGCGCGCTGCTTCCGCCACCTCATCTGGGTCAGCGGTGCGTGCGTATATCTGTTCGTCCATATTATCTAGCTCCAATTCCTTACTGGGAGCTATTATATTATGTTTTTGCCGATTTTGCTAGTCTGCGCCAGAATTTTTTGTGATGTGGCACATACCATACAGCACCCAGCAGTGCAATGGCCACCCCACCAGCAACATCAAGCGGTGTATGTACCAGTGCTGCCACGCGGCCAAGGCACACCAACACCGTCATAACAAGTAGTGCTACGGTGAGTAGCCGCCGGCGCGTCACATACCATACTGCCAGGGTAAGAAACATCGCAAAGAGTGCATGATCGGACGGAAAGCCGGGATTATTGAGATAGAGCGCACCCGGGTCGGTGCCGAGCTTTTCAAATGGCCGGAGCGTCTCGGGCTGCCAGAGCGCACCAATGACCTTCGCGCACCAATAGGACGTCAGGCCTGCCATAAATACGCGCGTGTAACGTTGGTAGCGTTGGGCTTGAGGTGCACGAAAAAACAGTGCAAAAAGAGCTACAGCGACAATCGGGATCATAAGCCCATCAGCAACCAAGCGAACAATGGCATTCATACCCCTATTATACCACTGCTCGGGGGTTTTGTGTGATGGATTTAATCCACATCTAAGATCACTTTTGTGCCTGTCGAGCAGGCTGCTGCTTTACCTTTGGGGTATTGAGCAACTTCCCAACTGCATTGATGATCTGCTGGATGACTGTTGGCTTGGTCGATTGTTCCATCTTCGAGCGTGCTGGTGAGGCCTTAACGATGTCAACTGGCGGCATGCTGATCGTATGAGCTGGGGGCCTTTGTACTTCAGGAGGTCGCTGTGCTTTTGGCTTGGTTTGCTCCTTCTTCTTGATATTGGCAATCACAACATTAATACGGTCGTCGTCAAGAACTTTTTTGTATGACACCTCTGCGCTGTCGCCACCAGTGTATTCTCCACCAGCTTGCTGAGCAATTTGGTTCGGATTGCAGGCTTCAGGATTCTTAACACTGCAAATGCGGGCAAGTGGGCATGCATTACAGGCCGCTTGGCCAATCCGCTCCTGCGCAATCCGTCGCGCATTTTCTTGCCAGGCTGCAATTTCCTCCGGCGAGCGCTTGGTTGGTGCTTTGGCAAGCTGCTCACTCATTCGAAAAACACCTCCGTTGCAATATGTTTACTCGCAATACCGCGCGCAGTGAGCCCCCGCCACATCGCTCGCGTAAATGCAACTGAACCACACACCAGGTAGTGTGCCGCCGGGTTGATGCACATATCGAGGTCAATTCGCCCCTGGTGTATCTTGGGCGGGACTGTTGCCTGGCGTGTCACGAAGTGATGGAGCGACAGCTGCGGGTAGCGCACCTCGTATGCAGCAAGGTCGGCCGCAAAGACAATATCGTCGACAGTCCGATTGCTATACATGAGCTGAATATTCCGATGCGGATCACGCGCGTATTCGCTCTTGATAATACTCCACACCGGACTAATACCGACTCCTGCTGCAATTCCCACGAGTGGGCGATCGGTCAGTGGGTTAAAGTATCCATACGCCGCCGAAAACGTTAGTTGGTCACCTACCTGCCGGCTGCATAGGTAGTGGGAATACTCACCGCCAATATCCTTCACGGTAATGCTCAGATGTGTTTCGCCAGGCCAACTCGATAGGCTATACGCTTTGCCCTCAGGCGTACGGGACTCTGGCTTGATAACGGTAATGTATTGTCCGGCGGTATAGCGAAATGGTGCGTCGCCTTTGGCATCAAACACCAGCGTCGTCACATCACGCGTGTGCTGAATCACTTGCTGGATTGTACCTGTATAGTACTGCATCAGTGCACCACGCATTCTGTTACATAGCGTTGCATAATGTGCTGAGCCTGGGCCATCTCCTCGTCGGTAAAACTCGTTTCATCGCAAAAGCGGCTACTCACCAGCGTATCGCTTGCAATAAAATGCTGCAGGGCAAAGCGCTGTGCGCCGTGCACCATCTGTCCGACCGCATCGAAGTCTGCTGGCTCAAGCTGCCCCCGCACAATCGTCGTGCGAAACTCGTGATCGACTCGGCTTCGGATAAGGTCGATGCTTTCCATAATCGCATCAGTGTCAATTGGCCGCGCGGCAATTTCTACATACTTCTCCAGTGGCCCCTTAATATCCATTGCTACAAAGTCGAGCAGTTGCTCATCCAGCATCTGGCGCAGCATCGCTGGGTGGGTCCCATTGGTATCGAGCTTAACAAGGAAACCGAGTTGCTTGATGGCCCGAACGAAGTCAGGCAAATCCTCACTCATTGTCGGTTCGCCACCACTGATCGCGACGCCATCTAGCAAGCCAACCCGCCGCGCAAGAAAATCAAGAATCTCCGCCTCAGGGATACAGCCAATATACTGCTCAGGCAAGACGAGCTCTGGATTATGGCAGTAACCGCAGCGCATATTGCAGCCAATCAGGAAGACTGCCGCACAGGTGTGACCTGGATAGTCGACTGTACTGAACTTTTGGATACCACCGATCTGAACCATCACCATCCTCCCTTCTTCCTAATTATTTAAGCATCAATTGTATCGGCTGCTTTGTCGTAGTGGTAGCGCAGCGCAAACTCTGCTTGCTTGCCCTTGTTCCATTGCTGCACTGGGCGCAAATAACCCACCACTCGCGAATATATCTCACACGGCTCCTGGCACTGCGGGCACGCCTCATGTTCACCGCGCAGGTAGCCATGATTCTTGCAGACACTAAAGCTCGGACTGATCGTAAAGTATGGCAAACGATAATTGTGGCAGATCGTTCGCACCAGCCCTTTGAGCGTCGTAGGGTCATCCATTCGCTCACCGAGGAAGAAGTGGATGACCGTGCCACCAGTATATTTTGTCTGCAGTTCGTCTTGGAGGTCAAGTAACTCAAAGAGATCGTCGGTGTAATTGACCGGCAGGTGTGTGCTGTTGGTGTAGAACGGCGCTGGCACCGCCTTGCCAATACCGTTGGCAAAATGCGCTGCTTCTGGGTAGTCTCGCTGGTCGATCTGCGCCAGGCGGTAGGTCGTGCCTTCGGCTGGCGTTGCCTCAAGATTGTAGTTATTGCCAGTTTCTTCTTGGAATTTCACGAGCGTCTCACGCATTAGATCGAGCGTCCGCTCAGCAAATTCCCGCCCCGCAGCCTGACCAATGTCCACACCAAGGAGATTGAGCGCCGCCTCATTCATGCCAATCAAGCCAATTGTTGAGAAATGATTCTTCCAGTATTCACCAAAGCGCTGCTTGATATCGCGCAGATAAAACTTGGTATAGGGGTAGAGGTTGGCATCGGTTAGGCGCTCGAGTGTTTTGCGCTTAACTTCGAGGCTATCGCGCGCTTGCTCCATAAGGTGGACGAGACCAGCCCGAAACGCTGCTTCGTCACTCGACTTCAGTGCCAAGCGAGGCAGGTTAATCGTCACCACACCAACTGACCCCGTCATTGGGTTACTCCCAAACAGACCACCACCACGATACTCCAGCTGGCGATTATCAATCCTCAGGCGGCAGCACATACTACGCGCATCTTCTGGGCTCATATCACTATTCACAAAGTTGCTAAAGTATGGAATGCCGTATTTTGCACTGGCTTCCCACAGGTTGTCAATCACAGGATTATCCCAGTCGAAATCAGCCGTAATATTATACGTCGGAATCGGAAAAGTAAAGACCCGTCCGTTGGCATCACCCTCCGTCATCACCTCAAGCAGTGCCCGATTGAAGGTATTCATCTCATCCTGGTAGTCGCCGTAGTTGCTCTCTTGCATCTCTCCACCAATGATCACAGGTGTGCCTGCCATATGCTTAGGACATTCGAGGTCAAGCGTGATGTTCGTAAACGGCGTTTGGAAGCCAACACGTGTTGGCACATTCACATTAAAGATGAATTCTTGCAGTATCTGCTTCACCTCATCGTACGCTAGTCCATCTGCTCGAATAAATGGTGCGAGCAAGGTGTCGAAATTGCTAAAGGCTTGAGCACCAGCCGCCTCGCCCTGCAGTGTGTAGAAATAGTTCACAACCTGACCCAGCGCCGTGCGAAAATGCCGGGCTGGCTTACACGAAATCTTGTTTGGTACACCAGTGAAACCCTGCCGGAGCAGATCCATTAAGTCCCAGCCCACACAATACACACTCACAAGGTTAAGATCGTGAATATGGAGATCGCCCGACCGATGAAGGCGACCAATCTCTGGGCTGTAGATTTTATTTAGCCAGTAGGTTTTGCTCACCTCACTTGAGATGTAGTTATTCAGCCCCTGGAGGCTGTAGCCCATGTTGGAATTTTCATTAACCCGCCAGTCAAGCTTGAGCAAATATTGGTCAATCAGGTCAACATGTGCACTAGCAGCAATCTCGCGCAGCTTTTGATGCTGATCGCGATAAATAATGTACGCCTTGGCGGTCTTTTTATATGGCGAACGCAGCAAGGTGTCCTCCACCGCATCCTGCATTTGCTCCACGGTGAGTGTATCATCCGCTATAGTCTGCTGCGCCTGGGCAATCGCCGCCTGAGCTAACTGATAGGCTTCTTCCTCAGCAAACTCACCCGTCTCCAGACCAGCTCGTTCGATTGCTGCCATAATTTTTGTGTCGTCAAATGCCACGATGCGCCCATCGCGTTTGGTAATTGTGTGATACATATCCCTCCCTTTACTTGCCACGGCAGCACGCGCGCCACGGCATGAGTGTTTATCCTTGTTTTTTATGATTGTGCAAGCATCGGTTACTATTGTCATAGACACCATATATAGCGCTTACTATGCACTATACTACTCTATATACTGTGGGTCAAGCGTGATATTCACAACGGACATAGAGCTACCGCCTCTGTTACGTGACGCATAAAACAGTGGTAAAAGTAATTTGTTATTATTTTTATCCAGCAGCTGCGTACCGGCGTTACAAATCACCTGGTCGATTAACTACAGAGCACAGATCCCTAGTAAGCCACACACTGCGCACTATTGATCCACTCTCGCAAGCATGGTACAATACGGGAGCGCCACGCGATGATGGGCCGTCGCCAAGTGGTAAGGCACCAGGTTTTGGTCCTGGCATTCGGGGGTTCGAATCCCTCCGGCCCAGCCAAGCTATCATTATTACTAGCCTTTTGTCGGCTGGTAATTTTTTATCGCGACTTTATTTGGGATATCTGTTCGATCACGCCCTCACTCGGGTTTTGCCTATTTTGAATATTAGCTCTTCAAGTTTTTTATTTTTCTGACAGATCAAAGTTGATCGGACTGCGATATTTCGACCGAGCACTGAAGTCTAATACTCTCGAAAACACCGACTACAGTGGTGCTCCTCGGAGGGTGTGGAGGAGATGCGATAATTAATAGCGATTTTTTACTATTGAGGCACTCTAGGCTGATCGTTCATCAATTACGAATGGATTTTGAGCTATTTGCTTCGCGCACCACAAGCACCACTGCCACGCCAAGTAAGCCCGTGAATACTACCGTCCACCAACCATTGAGCAGTGGCAAGGTCGCCCCAAAGAGGCCCGATTCGCTCATCGGCACAGCGAGAAAACACCACAGTGCCACACCAAACCACACTGCGCTCACTACAAGCAAACATGCCTGCGAAATACGGCGTGACCCTCGCGACATATCCATCGAGAGCAAAAATGGCAAGCCGCCCAGCTCAAGCAGCGGCAACAAGCCAGCCAAGAGAGCAGTCACCACTCCCCCACCAGCCACACGCCACCCGCTGGTAATATCAGCAAACTTCTCAAAGGTAAAGAGCTGCGTGATGACCAAAAACGTCACGACAATACCAAGCGCGAGACGCCGCCAATACGCAGGATCGCGCCGCAAATGCTCTGGAAAAATCGCCTGAAATAACCCAAGCCAAAAATGAATCATACGCTGCTTCATAGCCTTATCATATCAGATATTACCCTGTTTTACACGTATTTCCTTGCACTTGTGCCACATGTTCGCTACTATAGAGGGAGCGAACGTTACAAACATAAACATTTATATACATACTTGTATCAGTCGCTCTCCGATATATCCACCACAACAGAACGCCCGAGTGTTTATGGCATACTCGGGTGTTTCTTTTGTGCGTACAGGGCTAGTCATCTACTGGGAGCGAATGCTCTGCACGCCAAGCCGCAATGTTGCCGTGGTGACCACTGAGCAATACCTCGGGTACCGCCATCCCCTGCCACACCTCTGGACGCGTGTATTGCGGAAACTCCAGCGTCTGACCATCACTAAAGCTCTCAATCGCTGCGCTCATCTCGCCACCAAGGACACCAGGGATCAGTCGCACAATTGAGTCGATAATCGTCATGGCGGGCAGCTCACCACCAGTCAGGACATAGTCCCCCACTCGGAGCGCTTGGTCTACCACCTGCATAATTCGCTCGTCGTGCCCCTCGTAGCGCCCACAGATGAAGATGTAACCATGGTCGGTCTGGCTATACTGCTGCGCAAGCGCCTGATTCCACCGTTTGCCCCGCGGCGTCATGATGAGTACTTTGGCGGTTGGGTCGCGCTCTTTGGCATAGCGCACTGCCTCCCAGAGCGGCTCAACGCGTAGTAGCATGCCATCGCCACCGCCATATGGCGTGTCGTCGACCGTGCGGCGTGGGCCAAGCCCAAATTGACGCAGATCAATCGTCGTCAGCTCCACTAAGCCTCGCTGCTGCGCCTTCCACAGCATCGAAGTCTCAAACACCTCAGCAAACATCTCCGGAAACAGGCTAATCACTTGGAATTTTTTCATCTCTCCCAGTGTAGCAAATTACTGCAAGACCGTCTAACATATTGCGAGAGAGATTTTTTGGGTCTTTACGCTTATGTTTTTTATTTGTTATACTGGTTATGCTATGGACTTTGGATCAGAGACAGGCAATACTACTGCGCAGCACCTCGAACTATCGAGCCGGCGTACGACTATCACACCGCTCAACGAGAATATTACACTCGAGCAGTTCGACGGTGAGGCAGCGGTAGCTCGACACCTTGTGGAGCCAGCGATTGCCAATATTTCGATTGATACCGAAGCCACCCGTCATGATCCGCACCGCACTCAGAGCTATAATCCACCGAGATACCAGCCTCACTATGGTGCGCTGATTGTGATCATCGGCATCTTACTTTTGCTTATTGCTGGCATTGCTGGCTTAACAAATATTTTGAGTCGGTTGCGGTAATGTCTCTTTAACTCGTTTACATTCATGAAATACGCCAATCCGTTATTATGCAACCCTACGAAATACGCACTTTTACTTTTACAAAATATTCGGCTTAGGCTGCCATGAATGCAATTGCAATCATTGGACCCACGCCAAGTGCAATATTGACAATCCAGTGAGCAATTACCATCGGCGCCAAACGCTGCTGCCGATGAACAATAATACCTGCCGTTACACCCCATGCCAAGAACATAAAGGCGTACGAAATCATACCGCGAACGTCCCCAGCAAACATCATGTGTTGCAAGCCAAAGAGCACACCCTGGATAAGAATGGCGATTACAACACCAAAGCGCTTCGCTAGACCACGCTGCAACCAACCTCGATAAATAATCTCCTCAATTGGCGCATTAACAAGAAATACAACTGCGCTAAAGATACTTATGACCGATAAAACACTTGACGGCAGCTGCGGAGCAGACTTGGTAAATACCTGCTCGAAATGCGAAAACATTTCCGCACCAAACATGAGATACATCACTGCCATAAGCATAATTATCATCGGGAGATAAGTAACAAAGAGCCATAGTACACCCCAAGCAATATCTTTCCCAAGGCGCCGCTTTTCAAACCCAAGATACTCCCACACCGAGACACGACACCGCCGGAATTCACGCCAAATGACAATACCACAGATAATATTAACAAATGGAAAATAAATCGTATCAAGTGGTGGAAAATCACTACTGATACCTGTAAATTTGAGTACGGCATATGTGATAGCTGCTAAGATGGCCATAGCGGCCAAGCGAACGCCGACGAGCCGGAATGGCTGAGCCTGTTGAGTAGTAACGATGTCTTTCATAGTATAGATCACTGTAGCACAAAACTACATTTATGCAAATATATACTTCCCTTCGGTTGGCTATTACACCGCTTAATATATACCCCTGTTAGGTACACTTGCTCATTTCAGTTGTGGATTAATATCCTGCCATTTCGAGATACAACTATTACGACAACTGAAGTGAGGTAGTATTATGAATAGATTACTCAATACACCCAACAAAAAAACTGCCTCCACAGCAGTTTTCTTGCACAAATAAGGCTCTCAAACCTTGTTGGTTTGCTCGCAAAGAGCTTTTATTTTTTCTCGCAGTTCGTTTCTGAACTGGTTGTATTATATATCAAGGTCGTCGAGTTCCGCAAGCTCTTGGCGAGACTTTTTTGCAAAATCCGATTCGCTCTCATCATCGTTATCCACTGTATCAGTGGTTAAGTTATCCACAGACTGGGGTGCTGCGGTATGTGGCTCATCATTATTCACCACCTTAAGGTTGTAGCGAGCACTGTTTTTCGTGCCAAGCGCGCGCAGCAAAGTGCGTAAACTCTGCGCCGTACTGCCCCGCCGGCCAATCACACGGCCGAGATCCTCCGGATTGACGGTGAGTGTCAGTAGCACACCCTTCTCGTCGATCACCCGATCGACCACCACGTCGTCTGGATGTTCCACCAGCGACTTTACGACATATTCGACAAACTGTTGATCAATTGTCGCCATAGCTTTCTTCTTTCCCTCCTTATGCTGTCATTCAGATTTATTGTGATTGTGCTTTCATTGTAGCATACCGGCTGGATTCTACCAACATACAGCGCGCAGGCTATGCGTTGAGTCTTCTCTTACGTTGACTCTTCCCAGTGCTACATTCAGATAGAATAGATTGAGGTAGCCGATTGCTGTCTCTGGTTGGGGTGGCAGTGAGGAATATCAGCTCTTGCAATATTCTTGAGAAAAGTAGCGGTAGGTAGAGACCAAGCAAATCGACATTTTTGCAATTCAGATTATAACAATACTTAATAAATACAAAACTGCTCCACGATACGCGGAGCAGTTGATATGCATGTCACAAGAGAGTTGCTTTAGGCTTCTGCTTCTTCCTGAGGTTGATGCTTGCGCAGCTTCTCTGGGTTACGGACTGCCTTGTGCTTGTCGCCAGCAGGTTGCTTGACCCACTTTGGCAGCGATACACCAGCAGCAGCCAGCAGCTTGACCACGCGTGGTGTCGGCTGGGCACCATTATCAAGATACTTTTGGGCAAGCTCGGTGTTGATGTGAGCCTCTTTGGTATGCGGGTTGTAGTTGCCAACATAGGCCACCACACGGCCGCTTGATGGGTGGCGCTGAGCCTCTTGTACGGCGAGCCGGTACACTGGGTAGGCTTTGCGGCCAAGACGTTGCAAACGAATTGCGAGCATAAATAAAACTTCCTTTTCTTGACTTATATTTGCGTTAGTTCGTTCTGTACAAGTCTACACTGTTTGGCTGGCGATGTCAATTTGTTGCGTGTCAAAACCTCAAAACTAACTTGGCTTAGCTCTTGGCTGGCTCTTCTGCCTTCTCCGTCTGAGCCTCTTGCTGTTGATAGGCTGCCAGAGCAGCGCGAGCGGCCTTTTGTTGGGCGGTCTGCTTGCTAGGGCCAGTGCCGCGGCCCATCAGCCGATCATTGACAAAGACACCAAGCGTAAAGGTTTTGTCGTGGTCAGGGCCATCCTCCGCCAAGACACGATATACTGGCGTAGCACTGTCGATCCGTTGACTCACCTCTTGTAAATGGCTCTTAGGGTCGCGCCACGAGCCATCGGCCAGGATAGCATCAAGCTTACTAATGGTATGCTTGGCAATAAACTCAGCTGCCGCCCCGTAGCCTCGCTCCAAATAGATTGAGCCAATCACGGCTTCATACGCATTAGCCAGAATCTGCCGGTGCGCTCGCTTACTCCCATGCTTCTCACCTCGGCTCATCCGGATGAGCGGGCCATAACCCAGCGCTTCGCCCGAGTCGGCGTTGCTCTCTGTATTGACCAGCGCCGCCCGCCAGCTTGTCAGGATACCCTCTGGCTCGGTGTAGTACTGGTAGAGATAGTCGGTTACCGCAAGCTCCAGCACAGCATCACCCAAGAACTCGAGGCGCTCGTTGTGCTCAGTAACGGATTTTTTGTGCTCGTTGACATAGCTGCGGTGGGTAAGTGCAGTGACTAAGAGCTGAATATCGCGGTATTCAAACCCGAGCGCTTGCTGTGCCCACGCTTGGTACGGACCAGTTGGCATGCCAGACATAGTAACTCCTTTCGTTTCTGTCGTTATAGACGCTCCTCGCGGATGCGTTTCTTAGCTTTGAGCATCAGCTTGGCAATATCTTCGTACTCGATGAGGTCAAGTGCCTTACTAAAGGGAAACCACTTAATACCATTCATCCATTCTTCTTTTTGAATCTCATTGCCGCTGGTGCGGACGCGGGCGAGATAGATCTGTGTCGTCATCAAGACAAGCTTATCCATCCGGCGGTAGCGAAAGTGAATTTTGCCCAGCCAGCCCAGCATATCAAGGTCGTGCAGCCCAGCTTCTTCACCGATCTCACGGCGAGCTGTCTGCACTGCAGTCTCCCCTTTCTCGATGTGCCCTTTGGGGATCGTCCAGCGATCCTTAGCATCCTGAATTAGGAGGATTTCGAGTTTGTTGTCGCTATTGTAGCGGAATACAATGCCGCCAGCCGTCGGTTCACGAACAATTTCCTGAATAGACGGCTTGCGACGGCCAAAATATTTTTTAAACCGATTGAAGTGTCGGTCAAAGTGTGACGGTGTTGGCATCGTCTGGTGTCTCCCCAGGCAAGTTGCGATAGGCGGTGCCGAGTACACCGTTGATAAACTTGCTTGAATTATCCGAACCAAACGCTTTAGCAAGCTCCACTGCTTCGTTAATCGCCACCTTGGGTGGAACAGTTGCGCGGCAGTGCAGCAATTCGTAGAGGCCAAGTCGCAAGATATTGCGGTCGACACGAGCAATCTGATCGAGCGGCCACTCTGGCGCAATTGGCTGCAAGTGAGCGTCAAGCGCGGCCTGCGTCTCGATCACCCCAGCAACGAGCGTATCGACAAAGGCTCGATCGCCAATGATCGACTCATAACGCTCAAGATTGCGCGCCAAAATTTCTCGTGGCACGGCCTGCGGATCATTCGCCTGCTGGCGGAATTCATATTCGTACAATGTTTGGAGTGCAACTATACGCCCAAGATGACGGTTCGAAGCCATTTGGTTGGTTCTTTCTTTTGTTAAAATTCTTTGCTATCGACGAAAAGCTAGCGAGCCGCCTTGGCAGCGCCAGTCTCGCGCTTGGTTGTCTTGACCTTAACTGGTGAGGTCTTATTAACCATGCGAGCTAGCTTGAGGCGTAGGTGGCTGCGACGCAGACCAGTTTTGCGTGGGCTACTCTGTTTTTTTGGTTGAGCCATAGTAAAAATCTCCTTCTCTTTAGGCTGACGTAAAACTTGTAGCTATTATACGCTAAAAGCACAAAATTCTCTAGTGTTTGTGCTGTTTTGTATAGAAAAATATATTTGCGGCCATTTGCCAAGCGAGCTATTACGCCTTGTTGCCCCATCAAGAATACGCTCGCTACGACGTCTAGATCATAGCTTTGATATGACAGATATATGTCATATATTGTATGATATGGTACATACTATTAATCTCAGTAAGGAGTACCTATGGCAATAAAAATAGATGGAAATATCAACCAGTACATCAAATTCGTCGGACAAAACGACGAATCAGTTAAGACTGAAGTTCAACACATCATCGATGAGTTGGGCTGCACTCCCGTCATTCGCGAAATCGACAAGGAGTTTACTGGCTACGATTCGAGTCAATCATTTTGGCTATTGCATGATGCGGGCATAGAATTCCGCTGGAAGAATGATACACTTGAGGCAATTACCCTCTATACGCAAACGGGACGGTCATCCGTCTCAGAATACAAACCGTATGCCACTCCACTATTTGCGGACTTCTCCAATACAGCAACGCGCGATGAGATTATTCGCCATCTTGGAACTCCCGACAATGAAGCAAAACAGAACGCAACATGGGTACGCTCAGCTTGGATCCAGTATGACGAAAAGGGTGGTAACTGGGTACACTTCGAATTTGATGACGATATACATTTGAAGATGGTGACAATCTGTGTCCCCATTCATTAGATCAATCACCTTTTGCCCTTTAACTCATTCAAGCGATTACGTTGCCTATTTTGTAGGCTTATCAACATCCACTAGACACGACGAGGCTGTAGGCACACAACCCAAAACAGGGCGCTAACGCCCTGTTTTGTTACAACAAGATTAGTAAAGGTGACTATTTCTAGACAACAACACTGACAAGCTTGCGCTTGACGTAGATAACCTTCTTGGGTGGCCCAGTGAGGTATTTTGCAACACGGTCATCTGCCAGGGCTTGGGCAGTGATGTCGGCTTCGCTAGCATCTGGCGCGGTGGTGAGCTTGGCGCGGACTTTGCCATTGACTTGCACAACGATGGTTATCATATCGCGGACGATCTTTGCTTCGTCCCACTCTGGCCAGGTTGCAAAATCGAGCTGGTCGCCATAGCCAAGTTGCTGCCATAGCTCAGCGGCCATGTGCGGCGCAAAGGGCTGCACCAGCTGGATCAGCGTCTTGAGCGCTGGCTGCCACTGCTCAGCAAAGCCAGTCGTCTTGAGCTTGTAGAGGTCATTAACGCACTCCATGAGCGTCGCGATGGCTGTATTGAAGCTCAAGCGGTAGATATCACTCGTGACCTTTTTCGTTGTGGCATGGATGATCGACTCAAGCTGTGCGACGTCGACCTGCCCAGGCGCCCCGCCCTGCTGCTGCCAATCATCAAACTCTTGCACCAATGTCCAGAGGCGATTCAAGAAGCGATAGACGCCAGCAATTCCTCGGCTGCTCCAGCTTGAGTTTTCGTCGATCGGCCCAAGGAAGAGCTCAAAGGTGCGCAGTGCATCTGCCCCATACCCCGCATCGATCACCTCCAGCGGGTCGACGACATTGCCAAGGCTCTTGCTCATCTTGCGGCCATCCTCGGCTTGGATGAGGCCATGGTAGACGAGCTTCCGCACTGGCTCGGCAAAGCTTGTGAGGCCAAGGTCGCGGAAGACGTGCATCCAGAAGCGTACATAGAGTAAGTGGGCCGTTGCGTGGTCACCACCAACATACATATCAAGCGGTGCCCAGTGGTTAGCCAGCGCTGGGTCCCAGGCCTGCATAGCATTGTGTGGATCAGTGTAGCGCAGAAGATACCAGCTACTGCAAGCATAGCCATCCATCGTGTCAGTTTCGCGCTGAGCTGGGCCGCCACAAGTCGGGCAGGTTGTCTCCACCCATTCTTCTTGAGCAGCAAGGACGGATTTGCCATCACCACGCGGCTGGAAGTCTTGCACTGCTGGCAAAACTACCGGCAGATCTGCCGCTGGCACAGGTACAGCGCCATGCTCGGGGCAGTGGATGATCGGGATGGGTGCGCCCCAGTAACGTTGGCGGCTAATCAACCAGTCACGCATCTTGTAGGTTACCTTAGCATGGCCACGACCTTCCTGTTCGAGCCAGGCCACGATCTGCTCACGGGCATCCTCACTGCGCGTGCCATCAAATGCTCCAGAATTAACGAGCACGCCTTCGCCATGGTAGCACTGGTCGGTGTCTGGGTCATCGTCGGGCCGCTCAATGACGGTGACGATGGGCAACTCGTATTTCTCGGCAAAGGCGGCATCGCGCTCATCATGAGCCGGGACAGCCATCACTGCACCAGTGCCATAGCCACCAAGGACATAATCGGCCACCCAGATGGGCATCCGCTCACCCGTGGCTGGATTAATAGCATAACTTCCGGTAAAGACTCCTGTCTTATCCTTCGTGTCATTAGTGCGCTCAATCTCCGATTTCTTGACTGCCTCGGCAATATAGGCCAAGACCGTCTCGCGGGCATCACCACGCGCGAGCTGCTGCGCCAGCGGATGTTCGGGCGCAAGCACCAAGAAGGTCGCACCAAAGAGCGTATCGGGGCGCGTCGAAAAGACGGTAATATCGGCAGATGCGTCACTCTCCGTAGCTACCGCAGGCTTATCAAGAGTGAAGCGGATCTCTGCTCCCTCACTGCGGCCAATCCAGTTGGTCTGAGCTTGCTTAATCTTATCTGGCCAGTCGAGCGCGGGGATATCGGCCAGGAGCTGGTCGGCATACTCAGTAATCTTGAAGAACCATTGCTTCATTGGCTTCTTTACCACCACTTCTTCACAGCGCCAGCACCGGCCATTGATCACCTGCTCATTTGCCAGCACGGTCTTGTCTTTCGGACACCACCACTGGAGTGAGTCCTTTTGGTATGCCAGGCCCCGCTCAAAGAGCTGCGTAAAGATCCACTGCGTCCAGCGATAGTACTCTGGGTCGCTCGTGTTGATCTCGCGACTCCAATCGATACTCGCACCAACGCGGCGAAGCTGAGTAGTAAAGTTAGCAATATTGGTCGCGGTCGTCTCTTGTGGCGTCTTGCCTGTCTTGATGGCGTAATTCTCTGCAGGGAGACCAAAGCTATCCCAGCCCATCGGGTAGAGCACCTCGTGACCAAGGCTGCGCCGGAAGCGCGCCACTGCATCGACAATGGAATGCTCCATAAAGTGCCCTGCGTGCATCCCTGCTCCACTTGGGTACGGGAACATGCCGGTCACATAATACTTTGGTTTGGGAGAGGCGTCATCCGCCCGGTAGCGCTGGTCTTCTGCCCAGTGCTGTTGCCATTTTGGCTCGATTTCTGCAGGATTGTATCGTTTCATGTCTTTCATATTCTACCATAGTGGGCGAGGGCAAAGACAACCCCGCTTCTTTTCTCGAAAGCGGGGCTGGATTTGTGTGCGGCGTTTTGCCTACGCTTCACCAGTAGCTGTTGATGACGTATCGCTGTCGTTATCTTTACTGGTGCTACTACCTCGCATGAGCTCACTATACGGAATACTGTCACTTGGCTTACGTAAATCAACCTTCGTGTCATTAACGTTGATCGTCACTGGCTGCTGAGACGACTGGCTAGTTGGCTTCATGACAATGCGCTTCACATCGTGCGAGAATGGCGACACCCAGAGCTCAAGATCCGTCTGGCTCAAGTCTGGCCCTGAGATAGCAGAACGCCGCTCGGTCTTGATGGTCCGGCCATTTTGGCGTGTTGTCACACGAGTTGATGTCGCATCACTGCAGCGGCGGAGCAGCTCCCCAACACGGGTGTTGCCAAGGTCGCGGCTCAGCGAACGAGCTTCGTGGCTCGACGGGCTCGCTACCGTCACCTTGTAGCCCACTGCACCGTTATCGAGCGCTGGCTTATTGAGTTTCTCTACTGTAAAGACATCACCGTGCTTGCGAAGTACTGCAGCGATCTCATTGCGAGCCTTAGTGTCGTACATAGCGTTAATTGCGTCCGTACATTGCTGAGTCGTCGTACGATTTGGGCTCATTTTGCGCATATCATCTTGCGTCATCTTGACCCATTTGCCATCGATTTTTTCGATAATAGGCAGTGCTTGCTTGGTATACTGCTCGCGCATCTTACTCCGCGCAGTATCTTTCTCCTCATCGGTCATGCTCGAGCTGCTATAACGCTTCATCGACTGGTCGATCATGGTATCAATATATTTTTCATATATTTTCTTGATGCCATTGACGCGGAAGTAGGTTGCTTCGCGATCCGCATAGATCTCGGCCTTGACAGTAATCTGGCCAACCTGCGGGAGGTCCATCGTTACCTCACCATTGCCGCCAGCAACTTGGTTGGCATGCTGCAGATTCACTCTGTAGGTGACCTTCGATGGACCCGAAGTGCTGGTGCTGCTTGGCGTAACATCACCGCCCATGCTATACGACGCTTGCCGTGCGCTCACTAGATTCGCCACGCCATCTGTGACTACCTTGTGTGGGTTCTGATACCAGAAGAAGTACAATAGCACACCAGCAATAAGTGCCAGCAAAGCTACACCACCACCGACGAGGCCAAGAATAAGCCCAAGATGGGATTTCTTGGCTGGCTGAGCGCTCAAAGCTCCTGGAGTCATGTGTGGTTGATATTGAGGCTGGGGCTGAGCTGGCTGCATAGCCGGAGTGGCTGACTGCTCTGATATCGGTTGAGTAGCAGGCTCAGCTACTGGAGCTGGCTCTGCAGCTGGGGTTGCTGCTGGCTCATTAGCCTTGGCCGGGGTTTGTCCTGGCTCATTTTTTGGCGACGTCTTACGCGTTGTGCTGCGCTTGGTTGCCTTTGGTTTTTTCTCTGTTGGCATAATAGTTCTCCGCTTAATGGACTAATCTCATAACTAAGAATATACCATAAATCGCGTATTAACGCTACTGGCTTGGCCCGTCAAAGAAGTTCTCGTACTCCGAAAAATACGGCGCTTTGATGGCCTGCCAAGCGAGTGATTGACGCACCAGCTCCGTATCTTCGCTCAAGACACAGAGGATTTTAACGGCCTCCTCAAGGAATATCCCACCTTGCGATCCCTTAGCAAGAATCACTGCCCCAGGCCGTGCCACCGAACGGACGAACTGCCCTGCCTCGATCGCATTGCGACATACCTTCACCTGGCAGCCACGCCGGCGGGCAGCGGGCGCAAGATATTTCTCTGTCTCACCACCAACCGTCACCACCCAATCAAGCAAATGCGAGTCACAGGCCATGCCCAGCTTCTCGTGCTCGGCCTGGCTCGAGGCACCCAGCTCATTCATGTCACCAAGGATAGCGATCCGCTGCGGTGCCTGCGCAAAGCTATAGAGCGTCTGCAGAGCAGCCAGCGCAGCAGCGGGGCTAGAGTTGTATGTATCGTCGATAATTGTTGTATCACCAAGGCCCAGCAGTGGGTTCATCCGCCCAGGGACAGGCTTGATCAGTGCAAGACCCTTCACTACTTCATCTGGTGTGCAGCCATAAAGCAAGGCCGCTGCGACGGCACCAACGATCGGCCGTAGGCTGTGCTCACCCACCACATTAATGGCCGCCGCAAATGGCTGAGCAATGTTTGGTGGAGCAATAATCCCCCCACGATAGCCTACCTCAGCATCAAAGTTCTGCTGTTCGAAGCGATACTCAGCGAGGCCAGTTGTGCCATATGTACTAAAGTGTGGAGTAGCAATCAGGTCAGCAAAGCGCCCCTCAATATCATCACGGTTAATCAGCACCCGGCGTGCATACTGCGTCACGGAGAGCTCCTCTTGCGCGACTGCTTCAATTGAGCCAAAGAACTCCATATGCTCTGGCGTTACTGCCGTCACTAAAGCAAGGTCGGGCCGGAGGTAGCGGCCAAAGTCGGCAATCTCCCCTGGCCGATCAGTGCCAAGCTCCTGGACAATCACATCGACGTCAGCTGGCTGAGCGATCCGTCGCCGGGCTGCTGCAAACACCTTAAGCCAGGCACCAATGCTGTGTACCTTGCTAGGGTAGGTCACGCCGAGAATGCCACACGGTGCCGAGAGATTGGTATTATGGTTGTTATCGAGCATGCGCACACGGTAGCGCTGCGATAGCAAGGTAGCCACCGCTCGCTTAGTACTCGTCTTGCCCACGCTCCCCACCACAACAATTAACTTGACCTCTGGATGGGCTTGAAAATACCGACTCACATACGTCTCGAGCCGCTTTTGGATAAACTTTTTGAACATATCTTTATTTTATCAGAAACAGGCGGGAATACTACTGGTTGATTCTCCCGCTTGTTTGTGCTTGAATAGAGGGAGTCGTGGGGATATAGCTCAGTTGATAGAGCGCAGCATTCGCATTGCTGAGGTCGAGGGTTTGAATCCCTCTATCTCCACCAGGTGTTATTATATTTTTATAGCGACGAGCAATATCCCGTCGCTATTTTTATAATTCATAACACAAGTCAACTTGTCAATAAAGTTAGTGGCAGTATCTACTGCCTCCACCACCGCCACTCCGGAGCCAAATTATCTTGTTGAAAACTATCAAATTCAAGATCCCGTAATTTCGGCAAGAGTGGGCGGAGGCGTTCTTCGAATCCCGACATTCTGTCACGATATGTTGAGATTTTACTGATGAAGTCTTTGTCGCGGATAGCATCACGTTCTATGGATCTTGCGAGGAATGCGAGAACGCTTTGCCCCTCGTCGAAGCTTGTCGCATAGTTACTATGGTACTCCCATTCGTAATCCTCATCAAACCAGGCGGCTGAATACTTCGAGACGTTATCAGTTAACTTGACTAGCCAATCGCTAAACATGTAATCCATGTTCTTGCAGATTTTGTCTTGAGCAAATTGCGACTCGATTCTAGATTCGAGTTTCGCTGTGATATTTTCTATAGCATCACGAAGTGATTCGTAGTCAAATGCTTTGGGGTTTCTAGAAGCGCAATTGGGGTCCACTTGCTCAAACGCTTCAGTCATCATCTCTGCATGAATAAGTGCCTTAAAGTAATGAGGAGCTGCTAGACGATCCCCTATTTTCTGTTCTTCGACCGACATTGCAGAGTAGATGAATGCGTCGTTCAGCTCAGCGACGCACCGATGATACGCGTCATCTGTCGTTGGACTCAGCGATTCATCTACGAGGTGATCCCACCATTGCGAATCTGGTGTTACATTTGGATCATTTTCCCATAGATCTGATAGTTTTGACATGATAGCTCCCTGCTTTTTTATTATAATAAAAAATAAGCGAGATATATCCTCGCTTATCTTGTGCCTTCACTGATGCTAATTACTGCTCAACACTAGAAGGCAACAATCTCAAAATGGTGGATCTTGCAGGATTCGAACCTGCGACCTCACGAATGTGAATCGTGCGCTCTAGCCAACTGAGCTAAAGATCCATGGTGGAGCATACCAGATTCGAACTGGTCACCTCTTCGCTGCCAGCGAAGCGCTCTAGCCAAATGAGCTAATGCCCCGTCTGCTATAGACTATAGCAAAAAATCACCTCTTTGACTAGAGGTGATTTGCCGGTAGCTGCTACGCGCCCACCCTGGGGCACAATGTTTGTTTTGGCACGATGTTTGTGTTTGGACGCAACGGTACCCCTTTTTGCGTACCAGCTTGTCTTTATTATGCACCACCACTTTGCAAAACACAAGCAGTTCGCCGATTAATTGTTGCACTTTTATGGTTCAGGCACTCTATAGCTCTTACGCTTCATCTGGAGAAATGTCCAGTTAATGCAAGCGTCAAAGCATCCAAGCAAAGTGCTCGTACAAGTATCTTAATACAAGATCTCCCCCTATTGTTATTTACAAAAGCAAAACACCACCTATCTTGGTGGTGCTGATGTGTCACGAGGCATCATATCTGGTGCGGACGAGAAGACTTGAACTTCCACGAGCGCAATGCTCACCAGCCCCTCAAACTGACGCGTCTACCAATTCCGCCACGTCCGCATATCTCGCGACACTGTTGATTATACCGCATGTTAGGGGGTTTTGTAAACATCCCGCGTGGTAACTGTCCAGCGAAGGATATCTGCGTAGCGATCTGCGCCCGAAACGAGCGTATCGCCCTGCTGGATGGCCTGTACACCGGGGCCCGTGGCATACACACTAGCCGACCGATAGAGACCAATCGCCGGCACATCGCTATACCACTGTTCGGCAAACGCTTTGTACTTGGCAGCACGCAGCTTGGGCTCGAGACGCGTCCGGGCACTGGCCAGCGCGGCATCTGCGGTGCGGCTCGTGTAATTGACGAAGTTATAGCCCTGGTAGCCCGTCTGCGAGGAGTGCCAATAAGCATAGACATCAGGGTCGGCACCAATCGCTAGCTCATAGAGCAAAACATCGTAGCTTCGCCCCTGCAATGTCCCCTGGACAAAGGTAGATGACGTTGCCGAGCGGTCGATCACTTGCTGCGTCACCGCCACGCCAAGCTGCTGCCACTGCTCCATTACCTTGGCAAGGACTGCTTCGTACTCCGCACCCTTCGTAGTGGTGATCATAATCTCTAGCTTTTGGCCATCTTTGCTGCGGACTTTACTGCCATCAGCGAGCTTCCAGCCTGCTTCATCCAGCATCGCAGCGGCTTTCGCTTGGTCATGCTTATCTGCGGATGGCGTATTGATACCGCCAAGCTGACTGGGGATAAACGGACCATCAAGACGCTGCACACCCTCACCCAGCGAGGTGCGAATCGCAGCGGTGTTGGTGCCTAATTGGAGGGCTTTGCGAACCGCGCGATCTTTGAGGATGGGGTTGGTATTGTTCATGAGCAAATACACCCCGCGGTCGGTTGGTACAGTGGTTGTAGTGTATTGGTTGCGTGGAATATCTTTGCGCATCACAACGGAGAGGTCGGTTGCGCCACTCAACTCACCAGCTTGCAAAGCCGAGACGATATCTTGCTGCGTGCTATACGCTTGGAGCTCGAAGCGATCGAGCTTGGGTCGGCCACCATAATAGCCATCAAAGGCAACGACATGCACCGTCTTTGGCCGGCGAGCATTATTGGTCGATTGCAAAATCTGGAACTTAAATGGCCCACTACCAACTGGCGAATGATTAAACGGTGCCTGGCGCATTGAGCTTGGCGTTGCCGAGCCTAGCATATGCTCGGGCAAAATCGGGAAAGTCAATGCATGGGGGAAGGCGGCATACGTGGCAGGCAGCACAAACTGGACAGTGGTATCGTTGACCGCCTTGGCCTGGACGTCGACCCAGTTGACGCGCAAGGGCGAGCGCACTGCCGGGTTCTTGATAAGGTTGATCGTGAAGACAACATCCTTGGCGGTAAGCTTGTGCCCATCGTGCCAGCGGACATCATCACGCAATTGAGCAGTGTAGGTTTTGCTCGCTTCGTTATAGGCAAGACTCGTTGCAACATCTGTGTGGAGTGAGCCCTTGGCGTCGTAACGATAGAGTGAGGAAAACATAAGCTGGCTAGCTGAGAGCTCGGCACTGCTGGTTGCAAAGAGTGGATTAAGCGTCTCAATCGGGCCAAGCGCCCCCTCGATATACGTCCCGCCGGTCCCACCAGTTGCCGTTGTCGCATCGCGACGGATAAAGATCTGGGCAATAATGCCAAGCAAAATCACTGCAATGAGGACAAGCCATAGTACAACCCGCCGCCGGGCTCGGCGCAAACTCTCGAAGCGGCTCCCTAAGAACTTGCCAACATGGCGCGTCGCGCTATCTTCGAGCTGCTTGAGGTCGCGGCGTGGCTTCTTGCGGCGCGATGGCACCGACTTAGCTGCTTTGGCTGCTCGCAGCGATTCATCCTCCTGAGGCACAACTGCCGACGAGGTCTCACGGCGCTGGAGGTGCTTCTCCTGCCGATTCGCCATGCCCTACCCCGCAGACGGCAACAAGAGTGCCGCCAAAATAGACCCAACAAAGGTAACAGCCAAAAAGATCGTTGCCTCGAAGAGGTTCTTGTCGAGGCCGCGCCGCGTGGTATAGAGCTCACCCGAGGCACCAAAGCCTGCACCAAGTGTCGCCCCGCGCTGCTGGAGCAAAATAGCCAGAATCATCAAGATGGCCGAGCCAATCATTATTGTTTGTAGAATACTATCAAGATTCATGTTGTTCCTCCTGCGTGCGCCCATAATTTAGCTCGAGCGCGCTGCTTACTATATAGTTTACCAGACTCATGATCAGGCCTGTCAAGATGGAGTGAAGAAACGTCATCTTGAGGCCTGGCGCCAGTATCAGTGAAATATAGACCATAAAGCCGTTGACAACGACGGTAAAGAGACCGAGCGTGACGAGAATAGCGGGAAGCGATAGGATGATGGCAATCGGCTTAAAGACCGCATTGACGACTGAGAAGATGAGCCCAGCCAGCAAAAACACCGCAACGCTCATATCGGGCTGGACACCAATATAGCCTGTACCAAAGATACGCACGGCAATCCACAACCCAAGTGAATTTAGCACCCAGCGGATAATAAAGGCAAAAAATTGTCGTTTCATTTGCTCTAGTATAGCGGTTTTTTACCATTTTGTCGATAAGCTGGCGCTGAGATTATCGTGGCCACTGGGCGTAATGAGGATATCGTCTTCGATCCGGACACCAATGCCCTCTTCTGGAATGTAAATCCCTGGCTCAACGGTAAGTACCATGCCAGCGCGCAGCACCCGCGGTGCACCCAGGCTGTCGTGTGTATCGACGCCAAGCCCATGACTGGTGGCATGTGGATAGTAACGCCGGAAGGTGGCTTGGTCGTGACGATCGCGTAGGAGACCAAGCTGCTGCAAGGCATCGCGCATAATGTCGTCGCTCTGCTGGATGTAGTCAGCCACAGGTAGATTTGGCTCGAGCAACTCAATGATGTGTTGCTGCACCTGCACCACTGCAGCGTGGACATCCTGCTGGCGCTGCGTCGGCTCAATGCCATAGGTGCGAGTGATATCCGCGCAATATCCATTGACCCGCGCTCCGATGTCGATCAAGACCATATTCTCAGCATTCAGCGGCCCTGCATTATAGCTGTAGTGCAATGTACAGGCATTGGCACCACTCGCGACAATCGGGCTATAGGCATGGCGAGCATTATGACGCCGGAATAGATAGTCAAACTCCGCCTCACACTCATACTCATGCCGGCAGTCCGGCAAGCGCTGCTTGGCTACCTCAAACGCCTCGATCGTCAGCGCAATTGCCTGGCGCAGCGCAGCAATCTCTTCTGGCTGCTTGATAGCCCGCAATTCACGCAGCTGGCGGAGGCACGACTGGACTGAGGGAAAGATCCGCTGCAGTACTTTGCTTAGGTCGCGCGAGGCAGGGTTGAGCATAAAACCGTAGTCGGTACGGTCGTTTACTTCGTATACAACCGTATGGCGCTTGGCAAGCTGGCGTAGCTCCGCCTCAAAATCGTGGGCATCAATCACTGCATCAGCACCACTGATCCGCCTGGCTTCCTCACTGCTTAGTTCACCAACGAAGGTCTGCTGCACCGCATCGAGATGAGGCCGCACGAGTGTTGTGCGGCCACGCAATCCATCGATAATCAGCTTCCAGCCTGGCCGCTCAATCCCACTAAGCCACCAAAAGTTTGACTCCTGCTGAAACGGCGCTGGCTCATCGCCACTGCCCTGCACTTCGTCATACGCAGTCAATACTGCCAGCCCACCCGCAAGCGCATCAATGCAACGCGCTCGATTCTGACGAAAGTCGATCATGACCGCTTAATACCTCGCAGTACCTCTGTCAATTCTGCCGGGAAGAGGATCATCGTCTTCTGGCTTGGCTCGGCACTAATGCGCTCAAGTGTCGTGAGCGTACGCAGGTTGATTGCTCCTGGGGTGTTAGCAAGAATCTGAGCGGCCTCTGCGAGGGTCTCTGCAGCGGCTTTTTCACCATCGGCATTGATGATGTTAGCCCGGCGCTCACGCTCGGCTTCGGCTTGCTTAGCCATAGCGCGCTTCATATCGCCTGGCAACTCGATGTTCTGAATCTTCACGTTCTCGACGTCAATCCCCCACTTGTCAGTCTCAGCATCAACGATCTCTTTGATCTGCTGGCTGAGTTCTTCTCGCTTGGCGAGCAGGTCGTCCATGTCAATGTTACCCGTCACATCACGCAGCGCTGCCTGAGCAAACTGGCTGGTGGCATAGATGTAGTTCGTCGTCTCGAGGACAGCCTTTGGCGCATTAATGACACGGAAGTACACCACAGCGTCCACACCAACCGTCACGTTATCTTTGGTGATAACCTCTTGCTTTGGCACATCGATCGGCGTCGAGCGGACATCGACCATCATAATCGTCTGAAAGATTGGCACTACCACACGTAGGCCTGGCGCGCGCTGACCCGAGAAGCGTCCAAGCGTTAGCACCACACCGCGCTGGTATTGATTCACCACCCGAATCCCGCTCAGCATGAAGACAATCGTCGCCACGATGATGCCAATAATGATATATTCCATATTCCTCCTTTGGACTAGCTTATTGCTTTTATCATACCACATTGTGGCAAAATAGCGAGACAGCAATAGTCTTGGCATCCTATAGCATTATGAGAGCCCCTTCTCACACCACTTTTGCCTGGTAGAGTGTAAAAACAAATTGCAATAAGCTACTTTAGTACCTATCCTATTCTCAGATCAGACATAGACCCATCTGTATAAAATGACCCTTCGACGTGCCAGTCTATTTCCGGTATACTAGACGTAGCTATGCCTGAGCCAGATTCGTCATCGTCATCACGCCAACCGCTGGCCGAGCGGCTACGCCCACAATCGCTCGATGCCGTGATCGGCCAGACACACTTGCTGGGCGATGCCGAGATTTTGCGCCAGATTGTTACGAAGAAGCAGCCCGTGAGCCTCATCTTTTGGGGACCACCGGGCACAGGCAAGACGACACTGGCGCGGATTATTGCTCGCGAGGTGGAGGCTGAGTTTATCGAGCTCAGTGCCGTTACCAGTGGCAAGAAGGACGTCGAGCGAGTTATCCAGCATGCCCGGCAAAATTGGAATCTTGGCCTGCGTACTGTTCTCTTTGTTGATGAAATTCATCGCTTTAATAAGGCGCAGCAGGATGCCTTTTTGCCTCATGTCGAGTCGGGGCTGATTACGTTGATTGGTGCGACGACTGAGAATCCAAGCTTCGAGGTTATTACCCCACTACTGAGCCGGATGCGCGTACTCGTCTTGCAACCACTGAGCAAAGACGAAATTCGCGCTATTCTCCAGCGTGCCATCACTACCCTAGGTAAGACAGAGCACGTCACGCCAGAGGCGCTCGATTATCTTGCTGAGCTATCGGGCGGCGATGCCCGAGTGGCGCTCGGTAACCTTGAGCTTGCCCTGAGTCTCGCTGAGACAGTGACGCCTGATACCGTTACAGCTGCTGCCCAAAAGAAGCTCCCGGGCTACGACAAGCAGGGTGAGATGCACTATGATGTGATCTCGGCCTTCATCAAGTCGATGCGGGGCAGCGATGTGCGCGCCACCCTCTATTATCTAAGCCGAATGATCGACGCTGGCGAAGACCCAAAGTTCATTGCTCGGCGCATGGTGGTATTCGCCAGTGAGGACATCGGGCTGGCAGGTAATGGTGCGTTATCTCTGGCGGTGGCGACCTTCCAAGCGGTGGAGCGGGTTGGCTTGCCTGAGGCCCGCTACAATCTCTACCACTGTGCCACAGCGCTTGCCCGCTCAGCCAAATCGCGCGAGATCACCGACCTTATGCACGAGGCAGAGGCTCTTGCTCGCCGCTATGCCGATACGCCAGTGCCACTCCACCTGCGCAACGCCCCCACTAAACTCATGAAGGATCTCGGCTATGGCAAAGGCTATCAGTGGCAAGCAAACTTCCAACATGAGAAGGGATTTTTGCCAGATGAGGTAACTCAGCATGTGTCAAAGGATAATACATAGCAGGCTGAAAAATATTTGTGACTCGTTTTACCAAGCGAAAAGCCTAGGCAACTTAGCTATTTGTCGTATCTTGGAATGATACAGGCGTCAAGCAGTGACAAAAAATCGTAGCGTCTTACCTCTCCAGGCTACTGCTGCGCTACACCAAGCTGCTCATCCTTGAGTGCTGCGTACACCCCATTCGTCCAGCCAAAGCCATCTTGCAGGGGATACTCCCCGCCACCGCCCGCACTGGCGGTAACAACATCATACTTCTCGACCATTTTGCGCTTCTGGGCAAAGACAGCTTCGTTAGTGGCAAGCCAGCGATCGCGAATGGTTGCTGCCAATGTATCGTAGCCGTAGTTGCGCAGCCCCACAATGGCAAACCACTGCAGCGGCGCCCAGCCGTTAGGGGCATCCCACTGCTGACCATTAGTAATGAGCGTTGAGAGAAGCCCGCCAGGTTGCAAGAAGTCTTGCTCGAGCCGCTGCGCTACCGCTGCAGCTTGCTCATCGGTTGCAATTCCCACATATAATGGCGTCACCGCGGCAAGCGTGAGTCGCCCCGTGGTCTGACCAGTGGTGATAGCATAATCCTCAAAGAATTGCGTGGTAGGTTGCCAGCAGTAGCGGCGAATTGCTCGAGCTCGGCGCTCAGCTGCTGCCTCAAAACGCCGCGCCAAGCGACGTTGCTTGATGAGCCGATAAGCTTCGGCGATCGTCATCTCGAGCTGGTAGAGGAAGCAATTAAGGTCGACCGGCACATATTTTGTCGTCTCGATGGTCTGAATCTGACAGGGGTCGGCAAACCACCGGCTACTAAAGTCCCACCCGCTCTCGGCTGCCGCCCGCAGATCAAGGAATGTCCGCGTCGTATGCGCTGAGGCTGCGTGATGCGCCGTGTGGACATCTTCGCGATGCGACTCAGGGCGCGGTGTGGTGCGGTTGTCGTAGTAACGATTGAGCGGTGTGCCATCAGGCATAACAGCAACGCGGAGATACGCTGGGTACTCAACAGCCTTGGCTTTAGCGATCTGGCGACGACCCTTCATCCAAAAGCGATACTCAGCAAGAAGGCTTGGCAAAAACTCTGCATAGATCCGCTTGCCCCGGTGGCGCGCCAGCAGCCGTACCATCGCCGCAAACAGGGGTGGTTGCGACCGACTCAAGAAGTATGTCCGGTTAGCCGTGGGGATCATCCCAAACTTGCGCAGCATGTAGGTGTAGTTGCGCATCATGTGTTCGATAGCGCGCCAGCGCCCATCTGCCGCTAGGCCAAGCATAATGAAATACGTATCCCAATAAAACAACTCATCAAAGCGTCCACCTGGCGTCATATATGGATATGGCAGCGCAAGGAGCGAACCCCGATTCTTGCGATTGCGGCGCTCGAGCTGTTGCCAGAGCTGGCTTACATGCTGGCGCGCAGTGGTAGTATCGGTCGGTTGGTAGCTCGAGGCCGGGTATACTGTGGTAGAAAAATGCTGCCCAACGAAGGTCGCGAGATCGAAGCCGGGCTGGCGACGCTGCCGACGATACCGCGCCATAATCGTCCGAGCTGGCTTGGTGGGCGTCATATCGACAAACGCCTTGCCGTCACCATAAATCTGCTGCGTTTGCACCTCATCAAAGAGCTCACTGAGCGTCTTGTCAGGTGAGTTTGGCGTAGGACGCACTAACTCAACCGTCTGCACGGCAGCGGCTTTGGCGCTCTCTTTGGTGTCTTTGGTAAGAGCAATGATTTTCGCAGCAAAAGCGCGGCGGACGTTGTGCATGATAGGCGGGTTCTCCCTATGATGTTATGGTTGCTGTTTGGCGGCGCGTTTGCGCTCGTTGGCGTCGAGGTATTTCTTGCGGAGGCGAAGGGCGTGCGGCGTGACCTCAAGCAGCTCGTCATCTTCAATAAAGTCGATCGATTGCTCAAGGCTCAGCTGAGTGTGCGGCGTCAGCTGGACGGTACCGTCGCTTGATTTGCTGCGCATATTGGTGAGATGTTTGGCTTTGCACACGTTGATCTCGAGATCATCTGGGCGATTATTGAGGCCAACGATCATCCCAGCATAGACATCAGTCCCCGCTCCGACGAAGAGCTCACCGCGTGCTTCGGCCGCTTGTAAGGCATATGGCGTGGTCGTACCTGGCTCAAAGGCGATCAAAACACCATTGCGCGTCCGCGGCAATGCACCACCAACCGGCTGATAGCCGTATGGCAGGCTATACATAATCACTGTCCCCTTTGTATCTGTCAGGAGGCGGTTACGCAGGCCAATCAATGCTCGGGTCGTAATGATGTAGGTCATCCGCGCTGCACCACTAGTGGTTTGCTCTTGTTTGCGGAGCTCCGCTTTGCGCTTGCCAAGCTCTTGGCTAACAACACCAACGAACTCAGGGCCAACCTCAACCAGCAGCTCTTCAACTGGCTCTTGTTCGCTGCCATCCTTGGTGATCGTCACAACTTCTGGCCGTCCAACCTCAAATTCGTAGCCTTCGCGGCGCATCGTCTCGATCAATACACTGAGGTGAAGCTCGCCTCGCCCCGATACTACAAAGCCAATACCAGACTCTGCCACTCGCAGCGCCACATTAGTCTCGAGTTCGCGCTGGAGGCGATCACCAATCTGCCGGCTGGTAGTGAATTCACCCTCGCAGCCCTTCATCGGGCTAGTATTCGGTCCAAGATACATGCTAATAGTAGGGGCCTCGACTGCCATGACAGGTAGTGCCTCTGGTTGGTCGCGGCTCGCGAGCGTCTCGCCAATGTGCGCTTCGGCTGCACCAACGATGTAGACAATGTCACCCGCGCCTGCCTCGCTCACCTCTTCTTTAGCGAGGCCGCGGCTGATGAAGAGCTTATCGATCTTAGCATTGGTAGTCGTACCATCCGTCTTGATAAGAGTCAGCGCTTGGCCACGCTGAGCTACCCCGCGATGGATTCGGCCAATTGCATATTTGCCAAGGAAGGTGTCGTACTGGAGGGCCGTCACGAGCATTTGGAAAGGCCCATCTGCCACCTGCGGCGCTGGGATGTGCGAGATAATCGCCCGGAAGATCGGTGCCAGGCTGGCTGGCTGGCTCGCATCACTTGGCAGCGCCGCCCAAGCTTTGCCTTCGCGTGCTACGGCGTAGTACACCGGGTATTTGAGTTGCGACTCATCGGTAGCAAGCTCGAGGAAGAGATCGGCCAGCTCGTCCTCCACCTCGGCAATGCGCCGCGCAGGCTTATCGATCTTGTTGATAATCACGACCGGCGTTAGACCAAGCTCAAGCGCTTTGCTCAGGACAAACTTTGTCTGTGGCATCGGACCCTCCTGCGCATCGACCACGAGGAGTACACCATCAGCCATGTTAAGTGTGCGCTCCACCTCGCCACTAAAATCGGCATGGCCAGGTGTGTCGATGATGTTGATCTTGTAGTCGACTGCTGACTCAGCATCGGTGGGCTGGTAGTAGACTGTCGTTTGCTTGGCAGTGATGGTAATGCCACGCTCACGCTCCTGCTCGCCACTATCCATGATGAGCGTTTGAGCCATTTCGGCTTGGTTGCTGCGGAATGTATTGCTCTGCTTGAGTAGGCCATCAAGCAGCGTTGTTTTGCCGTGGTCGACGTGGGCAATAATTGCAATATTACGAATATACTGTGGATCTGTCATAACATAAAATAACGGCCCGAATTATATCAGACCTTCCTTACTGCTTATAGTATCACACTAGCGGCTGGTTTGCCTAGGGTAATGTGTATAATTACGATGCATACTGGAGAGGCTCACTACACCTCATTTCATCACCGTGCGACCACTGTTATTGTCAGGCGATCGAGCAGGTCATCCACTGTTTCTACCGTAGCAATTCGACGCCAGCCACGCGCCCCGACAACCATCCGTAGGTCGTCGATCATGCTGACGATGGAGGGCGCAGACTGTTCTCGATAATCAACCGTCTGCAAGCGCTCCAAAAGGCGCTGCCAGCCACCCTGGGCTCGAATCATCCGGATCATAAGCTCATACAAGTTGTAGACCTGAGCCGAATGATCCTCCCGGCCAGTTACGAGCAGGTACTGCCGCTGGGTATAACGCCCGCTAGTATATTCTCTATCATATCCGTGGTTATAATACCCATACGTTCGCTGCAGCAGCGCAGCAGTATTGGCCTGGATTGCATGAGCAAGCTCGATGAAGACAACTGCCTGAGGGTCACCCGGCTCGAGATCGATCGATATATCAATGGTATACTCCATGACGTCCGCTTCCCACTCCTCGCGCTGAGTAATGATGCCACGTGGCGCTGTCTCGCCCAAACACTGCAATACGTCGATATCCTGAGCATCATACCATGGCTCGGTATCAAGCTGGTGCAGCGCCTCGTGGAGAGCGAGCCGGTCATGATAGGTGAGCGGATAACCCTTCTCGGCAATGATCTGCCGCAGCGCACAGTCGATCATCGCATCATCATACTCCGCCACTGGCTGGCGCAGCTGGGCTACAAAGCGCTCGGCCTGCATGGTGTAGAGCGTCGCATCGATCCCCATCACCCCAGCGTCAGAATAGACGATTCCATAAGCCTGGTAGTCAATCGTCTGAAACAACCCTGCCTCAAACAGCTGCCGATGCAGCGTTTGCATCACTAAATGCTCGTAGAGGTGTGCCACGAGATGATCACCACACGGCTTGAAGAGATGAAATGACTCCATATCTGTATTATACCCTACTACTCCACATTTTGCTTGATTATGCTATACTAGCTATATGATGTTACAAAATGATACACAATGTTCGTCAAGTGATCGCCCCGCAGTACCCCCCCCACGGCCACTACGAGTGGCAGTTGTTGCCCCACCATGGCTCGCTCTACCTATTAAAGGCTATGGCGGCATCGAGCTCGTTGTCGAAAGCCTGGTGCGTGCACTGCAGCAACGCGATGATGTCGAGGTAGAGCTTTTCGCCAATGGCGCACGGCGGATGCGCAACGGCACGCCAACCCACTCATACTACAAGCGCGAGCTCTTCGATACAATCGATGATCCCTACTATGACGCACCACTTCAAGCCCTCCAGACTCATCTCAATTTTGCCCTTCACGCCATCGAAGCCGATGGCCATTTTGATATTATTCACGACCATAACCCCTACATTGGGCCAGCCTTTTTCTCACCAGTGAGCCGTATACCGGGACTACCACCAGTGTTGCACACCTTCCATGGGCCACCATTTTCTACGCCGCAGACTATTGAGGCAGGGCAAATGGATAATCGCCCACAGCTCAAATATATGAATCTTGGCCGCCTCTACATGACGTGTATCTCAGAGGCAATGGCACGCAAAGCCCCACGTGAGATCCGTCCCCATTTGCTACCAGCTGTGCACAACGCCATCGATTGCAGTGCATTCCCCTTCGTCTCGCACAAGCAAAATTACTACATCACCCTCGCCCGCTTTACCCAAGACAAAGGTCAAGCCACTGCTGTAGCCTACGCTGCTCAGTACAAGAAGCGTCTCCGCATGGCGGGTACTGTGGCGGGGATCGGCAGCAACCGCAAGCTGCTTCTCGAGCTCTCCAACCCACTCACCAACTACCGACGCAACGAAGAATTCCGCTACTATAGCGACCACATCCTCCCAGCCGTTCTCAAGCATCGGCGCATCACTTATGCAGGTAACCTCAGTGGCAAGAAAAAGCTCGACTTCGTGGCTAATGCCAAGGCACTGCTCTTCCCTATCGAGTGGGATGAGCCCTTTGGTATGGCAGTCATCGAGGCGCTGGCTTGTGGCACGCCCGTTGTGGCGATGAAGCGCGGTGCCATGCCCGAGATCATCACCCATGGTGTTAATGGCTTCCTTGCGAGCAACCAAGATGAGTTCTTTGCCTATGCCAACCGCGTGGACGAGATTGACCCAGCCGCGTGCCGAGCCAGCATTGAGCAAAAATTCTCTGCCAATATCATGGCGCAAAATTATGTGGAGCGGTATCAGGAGGTGATTGCTAGAGCGCGGTGGTGAGTACACACTGATATTGCATAGTACATCACTTCTTCAAGCCCATATCTTTATAGCGGCAGTATATAGCCGCCAGTATAAGTGCCATTACTATAAAGAATATGACGATATGAACCGCAACGTCTGGTGTCTTACCAGAAATACCATCACCAAATGCAGTGTTGATGGAATTATAGATCAACAGTAGCGCTGCAAGTAAGCACACATTGTAGGCAATTTTATATCTGTATTCCATGAGCGTTGTTGCTTTCGTTGCATGCCATAGATTTAATACGTATGCCCTTATTGTACATTATTGATAGGATCAATTTTAAAGGGTGTTTGCTACTAACTGGTAGATAATACACAGTAAGCTATCTAGCCATGTCAATTCAGGCTATTCACCTAGTTACATTTTTGCAATAAAAAAGCACCTAGTAAAGGTGCATTTGTTCGCATTTGTATGGTGCGCTTCAGCAAGCTCGATACAAACAACTGGAAGCCCCTACTCGCCTTCCGCAAGCGTCTCATCGCGGGTGAGGTGGCTCTGGAACCGAGCACGGCTAGCGTAGCGCGTGCTGCGGAGGAGAACGAGACCCCGACAGCCCGCGGCATCCGCAACGCGGCTTGTCGTCCGATCAGCGCGGCGAAGAAGCAGCAGATTCTCGACCTGGCCCGCACGGACATGGCTGTCAGCCAGATCGCTGCGGAGGTCGGCGTCGCAGAGACTACTGTCCGGGCCACCTGCCGCCAGGCCACGCAGCCGCCCCGCCGCAGGCGACGCTTCACTACTGATGATCTCCGGCGTGCTCAGCAACTCCACGCTCAGGGGCGTACCTACATCGAGATTGGCCTGGAACTCGGCTTCGGGCGGGATACCGTCAAGAAGCATCTGGCGACGCAGATGTGAGTAGCCAGAACGACACCGTGATGTTGGTGCAACGCCTCCAACGTCCATCCGGTCTATTCACGCGCGGCATATCTTCTGCACCCACACTCTCCACACCGCCCATACACTGTCATGCTTGGTGCGAGTCGCGTGCGCTGGCGCAGGGCATGCTGCGTGATGGCGTGCCCGCAGGCGCACAATGGCACCTGGGCTAGGCACTGTGGCGGCGGCTGGACTCGTGTCTTCTTGCCAAGCACGACACTCCCGTCGCCGAGGAGGACGTACGGCACCAGGGGGAGTGGTCCGCCGGGCTGATCCTTCTTGAGCCAGCTGTTGTACCGCTCGATGACAACTCGCTGACTCTTGGGATCAGAACCACGGAGCTTTCCATCTGACTGTTGTGGCACGAGGAACGACCGATGGCGGCCCGGCTCGATGGTTCTATTGATACTGGCAGATGCTGTCTCAACGAGGAGGGGCCCTAGGAGATCGCCCTTGGGATTGATGCGTCTGGTGCAGACAGACCAGCGTGGCCGCAGGTGTGCGGGCATGGCACCGACTCGGCTGATGTAGTGCTCAACGGGGCCGTAGTTAGTGATGTGGATGCAGCAGCCTGGGTCGCCGATGGCCGGCTCAAGGCCAAGCCGGAGTCCCTTGGGCTGGCGGACGGCGGTGGGCGCCGTTCGGAATAGGAAGACGCTGGCAGCAATTGCGACGGGGACGGCGCTGATGATTGTGGCCCAACTGGCAACTGTATTCAGCATGACCATCCTGTCCGCTTGGGAGAGTGCAGGCCAGCGGTGGCACTGGTGGCCTGCATAAGGGAATGTCGCCGTCGCCGGCCAGCCTGGCGTCATCACGTTCGTCTGGCCTCGTGCAGCGGCTCGATCATCGTAGGGTGCCAGGTAGTGCCAGCCCTGAGTCTCCGCACCGTCTACGCATCGCACTCTGGTAACGATGCACGCGGTCGACACACGGAGCCCGGTCAACGAGCAACCTGCACTTCGCCAAGAGCAGTCGCCCGCTGGAAGCTACAGCGCTCGCACGCTCGACAGGGAAAATATCACGATGGACGCTAGCTTCAGCGACGTAACTTCTCTAGCGACGGGATTGAATGGGCTCCTTCAGCGTCATCGGATGGATTACGCCGCAGCCGCACCAACACAGCCGACACGACTAATACGCCAGCGACGAGCCAACCACCCATTGACTTCGCCACACCCTTTACAGAATGCAGAACTTCCTGTACGGTTGAACACTCACTGGTGACTGGTAGGTCGCTGCCTGTAGACAACATCGAGTTAGCTACCC
>ERZ773008.33-NODE-33-length-116605-cov-6.205628_pt1 | contig 116605 bp, 100 predicted proteins | sample MGYA00580664_ERZ773008 | MGnify/ENA primary metagenome ERZ773008 (study PRJEB29015, sample SAMEA2738016) | human oral metagenome | biome: human oral; feature: human-associated habitat; material: dental | place: China | collected 2048 ...
TCAGAACTTACCTGACAAGGAATTTCGCTACCTTAGGACCGTCATAGTTACGGCCGTCATTCACCAGTGCTTAACCCTCGAGCTTGCACAAGAGAGCATAACATTCTGGCATTGGACAGGCATCACCCGCTATACATCCTCTTACGAGTTAGCAGCGAGCTGTGTTTTTGATAAACAGTTCCCCCCATCTCTTTCGCTGCGATCCCGATTGCTCGGGACAGGACTTATTTCGAAAGTACGTCCGCTAATTTGCCAAGTTCCTTACCCATTAGTTATCTCGATTATCTTAGTATTCTCTACCACCCCACAAGTGTCTGATCTGGGTACGGGTTACATATAGATTAAGTTTAGAGGTTTTTCTCGGCACCAAAACGATGAGAATTTCCAATTCCGAGGAATTGAATCTCGATCAAACTCAGTATCAATAGCTGTGGATTTTCCTGCAACTACCTTTATAGCTAACGCTATAAAAACCTTGTTCTTTCGACTTAAATCCTTAATAAGCTCTCACAAATCTCAATGCGTCACCCCATCACTCTATATATAAGTACTGGAATATTAACCAGTTATCCATCGACTCTCCATTTCTGGATAAGCCTTAGGTCCCGACTAACCCTACGACGATGAACGTTGCGTAGGAATCCTTAGGGTTTCGATATATTGAATTTTCATCAATAAGCGTTACTCATGTCAGCATTTTTACTTCTTACTAGTCGACCACACCTCACGATGTAGCTTCATCCTGTAAGAACACTCTCCTACCACACAGTGTATTACTACACTGGTCTTCGATTTCGGTATAATGCTTAGCCCCGTTACATCTTCAGCGCATCTTCACTAGTCCAGTGAGCTGTTACGCTTTCTTTAAAGGATTGCTGCTTCTAGGCAAACCTCCTGGATGTATAAGTAAAGACACCTCTTTTTCCACTTAGCATTACTTTAGGGACCTTAATCAGAAGTCTGGACTGTTATCCTTTTGACTACGAAACTTGCTCCCGCAGTCCCACTCTGTATTATTCCTTGAAGCATTCGAAGTTTAGTAAGGTTTGGTAAGATCTCTCGATCCCCCTAGCCTTTCCAGAGCTCTACCTCTTCAAGACCTTAAAATACAGGCTGCACCTAAATGCATTTCGGAGAGAACCAGCTATCACGGTATTCGATGAGCTTTTCACTCCTAAACACAGGTCATCGGAAGGTTTTGCAGCACCAACCCGTTCGGTCCTCCAGCATAGTTTCCTATGCCTTCAACCTGCCCATGTCTAGCTCATACCGCTTCGGGTCTATTAATAATAACTATCGCCCTATTCAGACTCGCTTTCGCTACGGCTCCAGCTATAACTGCCTTAACCTTGCTACTACTAATAACTCGCTGACCCATTCGTCAATAGGTACGTGGTCACCCGTAGGCTCCCACTCAATTGTAAGCAATAAATTTCAGGTTCTATTTCACTCCCCTACCTGGGGTTCTTTTCACCGTTCCCTCACGGTACTCTGCGCTATCGGTGTAAAAAAGTATTTAGCCTTACCCAGTGGTCTGGGCAGATTCATGCCAGATTTCTCGTGTCTGACATTACTCAGGTATTGTTTAATGTGGTGTCATATTTTTAGATACGGGACTTTAACCCTCTATGGTATATCATCCAAATATTTCTCCTAATATAACATCTCTCCATTTGAAGATTTCTAGCTCTTCATAAACAACCCTACAACCCTCTCATTAGCAACGCCTAGAAGCTTACACTAATGGAGTTTGGGCTCTTCCCTGTTCGCTCGTCACTACTAAGGGAATCTCATTACGATTTATTTTCCTTCGGTTACTGAGATATTTCACTTCACCGAGTATTGTCAACTTTGTATTCTCCTATAGAGAATAGGTTACCCCATTCGGAAATTCTTGACTCCAAGCGATTGTTGGCATCTCATCAAGACTTATCGCAGCCAGCTACGTCCTTCTTCCTCTTTTTTACCCAAGGCATCCGTTTATTGCTTTTAAATAGATTTATCTACTAAGAAATAGTGTAATATATTATGCTATTGTTAAGGATCACATCACAATCACTCACACTGTATCACTTCAAATCTTTTGCTTCTTGATTGCGTGTATCATAATACAAATCTCCCCCCTAAATGCAAGAGTTTTTTTCATTTTTTTTAAGTAAGGTTAAAATTGGCATTTTTCTCCTTTTTGGGTCATATCAAAAAATTAATTCTCAGAAAAATCAAAAAAATGAGAGAAAAATCAGATTTTTTGTCTTTTTTGTTTTTTTAGACTTTTACCACAATAACTACCTACAATTTCTCATAATTTAAGACGTTTTATTATTATAAGGTAGAATACTATCTTTTTTTGATTGATGAAAGAATTTGATTTTTTTTGTAGTATTCCTATAATAAGAGACAAAAAATGTAGAATGGAAAAATTTTAAGATTTTTGAGAGTAAATGGAGAGGATTTTATTCGAGATACTATGATTTTATCTATTTTCTATTACTGTTATCACCTTTTGTATACGAGGGATCGATAAATATAAGGCTAAAAAGGGGAAATGGAGAATCAGTGAAAAAACGCTTCTTATACTGAGTCTTATATGAGGATGGATAGGAGCAATCGGGGCAATTGGTTTTTTTAGACATAAAACAATAAAATCAGCTTTTTTGTGGAAGTTTTACCTTATTGGATTTGTTTGGATTATCTGAATACTAGCACTTATTTATTTTGTAAGTTGATAAGAGAGGATGCAACTTGTTATTACTTGTAACGGAGATCATATCAATACCCACTATGCTACTTTAGGAAAATGTAATGATAGACTCTCTGAAAAATGAATCTTAGAGTCACTTAGATTAGCGAAAGCCCTAAAAGAAGAGGAGTTTGACTTTATTTTTTGCAGCGACTTTTGATATAGGAGGACAACTGCAGATCTTATCGTACAGGAATTAGTACATCAGCATTTTCAGATTATCGTAGACCCAAATCTCAGAGAAAAAGATGCTGATATTTGCAATAATCTCACCAAGGAAAAACTTCTCAAACAAGAAAAAACCATTGAATCCAACAATACTGAAATCCTCAATCGTCTTTTTATTAAGCAGGATAGTATTGGAGGACTTCAAAATACAAGTGAAAGTCAAAATCAGGTTTTATCTCGTGTTCAAGCTTTTCTCCATGATCTCACTCATCAGTACCCATCTACCGCAAAAGTATTAGTAGTGGGTAGCCCGATCGTAAATTCATATCTGATTACACTCTTATTATGAAAAGAAGATTCAATGTGTGCAGTCACGACACCATGTTCAATTAGTAGATTTCAGCGCCTCAATGAAAGGTGGATTCAAGAGTCTTTTAATGAAAGACAACATTTATATGGTCCTAATAGTTTTTAGCTAATGTATTTTGTATTTAAGGAGCAGATCGAAGATTTTATCGTTGAGGAGGTTTTGGAGGAAGCTCCGTGTGGAGACGGCGAGAGCTACTATATTTTTTTTGAAAAGAGAGGAATCAATACTATGGAAGTCGTTGAACACCTCATCCAGAACCTTCCACTCAAAAGAGAAGATATCGGTATTGCAGGTCTCAAAGATAAAGCTGGTATCACTAGACAGCGGCTTAGTATCTATAAAAAGAAAATCAAGCAATGCTGAGGCATTGATCAGATTTCTCATTTTCTCAAACAAAAAGTAAGACTTCACAGCTCAAGCTGGCACACAGAACCTCTTGCTGTGGGAAAGAATAAGGGAAACCTTTTTGAAATTAGGCTGAGAAAGAGGAGTGCATTAGATAATAAACAAATACAAACCCTTGAAGAAAAGATCGAAGAGGTAAAAAAATCTGGATTTCCCAATGCTTTTTGAGTGCAAAGATTTTGAAAAGGAAACAAGAACTATAAAAAAGTTGAACCACTCTTTATTGAAGGAGTGAGAGAGAAGCTCAGCTATGAAGTAAGATTTAAGCTCCAAGCATTTGGGAGCTTATGGTTTAATGAACTCTTGCTCCAAAGATTTAATAATGGAAAAAAGATTTTAGACTGAGATATTATGGTAAATCAGTACAATGCCTTTGGCACAAAGGTTGCTGTATACCAAGCTGGGAAACTTCATCATTTCGACTATTGGAAATGCAAGCAAGAACAAGAAAAATCAGATTTTTTTGAACCTGATCATTTTAGTTTTGTGAGCGACTATGAGGAAGGGAAATGGTTTTCTACAGGATGTGTCCTAGGAGATAACCAACTCTTAGCACCAAGTGGAAGTGAGGCGAGAAAGTGGGATGAAGAACTCATCAAACAGAGTAAATTTCTCCCTCATGGGGTAGAGGTCTCTAGATTTTATAAGCTCTATGGCTTTAGAAGACCACTTCGAGTAATTCCTCGGTCATTAGAGTGGAAATGGGATAGCTGAGACCTCTTACTCAAGTTTGGACTACCAACGGGAGCATATGCTAGTAGTTTACTCAGTTATCTCCTCGCTGAGATCGATCCAATGGGCTGTGTAAGTAATAGTCTAATCATTCCGAGGATAAAAAAAGATGAAAACTAAATACTCTATAATAAAAAAGAATCTGAAATCAGATTTCTTTTTCGATTTTTTAGAGCTTAAGATAAACTAATAGATAGAAAAAACTGACTCTCAAGAATGAAAGTCAGCTTTTTAGTTATTTATTCTGGTTAGGAGCAATTATCTAACAAGAACATATCTCAAATCTTCTTCACCCTTCACATTACAAGATTTAGTCTTAGGGTCTGGAGAAGTAGAAGTTGCCCTGCTTGAATCTTTTGTAATAGTTTCGCATAGATCCTCGAAATTTTTTGATGTTGTTGAGTTAGATACTGACTCAAGCATCTTACTCGTAGCATTTGCGATATTTAAGCTTTCTGCTCTCGCAGCAAGAAGGTATGATCCTGCATCCTTACCATCCTTTGATTTAATCAATCTATAAGTGAATTGCCCCTGAGCTCCATTTGTTTTATTGTCGCTTCCAACTTTAACAGCAGCTGTGGTTTTTAGTGGATCTGATGGAAGCTCTCTGAGATATCCCTTTTCTACGAAGACAGTTAGTTTTGAAGTATCTCCATTTGCTGGTTGAGCTGGGTATTCTCCCTTAGCGGCCATATAGATTTCTATAGCACTCGCCAAATCAGCAAGATACTTTTGTCTAGCGGTATCTCTCGTAGCTGCTTGTGCACCACTAAGAGGAGAAACTTCTTCAAGACCGATGATTTCTTCCTCATCTCCTGAAAAATCAGCATCACTAGCTAATCCTGGAATCAGTCCTCCAAGGAGATCCTTCGCATCAATAGTTTCATTTGGAGTAGTAAACGTATGAGCATCAATTAGATTTACTTTATATTCTCCCTGAACCTTCGCAGTCACATCTTGATAAGTAACAGAGAAGTCTGGCTTAATAGAGAATCCCTTCTCAGAAAGAGCAAGAGCTAACGATCCTTCAATTTTTACTACCTTTGAGTTTGCTGTTCCATCAGAAATAAGTACTGTAAAGTCGTATTTTGTCTTATTAACTTCTTTCACAGTGTAATCTATTAGAATAGTTTCAGATTTACTTTGCTCACTAGCTGGAGTAATTGTAATCTTTCCTTTTGAGGCATCAGCAGTAACCGATTGTTGAATATTGATCTTTCAACCATCAAAGCTAATATCAGTATTTTTTGCAACCCATTTTACATTATCTGCTGCATAGATCACAAAATATGCATCAGTATTTTCAATTTTTAGATTTGCAAGAGTTTTTTCAATCTGAGCATTTAATTCTTGTTCATGCAGTTTGAATTCCTCAGCCTGTTCTCCTGTTAGAGCAGAAGCAGCGTTCTTAATACTGAATTCCATCACTTTTTTGATCTGTTGTTTTAGAACATCCTGATCAAGATCAACTTTCCAAGCTGGTTGCCCTTCGTAGGTTGTTGAAGTTGGATTTTTATAAAGATCATTTGTTATAAACTCCTTTGGATCAAATTTTTGAGCGCCAGATTTTCGAGAAGTTTCTAGGAGTGTAGCAAATTCTTGATTATCAAGTTTAATCCACTTCCCTTTAAATCCTTCAACCATTCCTTTTAAGAAAGCAATCTCCTGTTGATTCTTTTCATCTGCAGTTATATCTAGATTTGAGAGCTTAAGATACAGTTTCGCATCTTGAATCAAAACATTTAATCCAAGCTTGGCAGCAATCTTTCCTGCAATACCCGCAGACTTATCAGAAATATTTGCATCTGCATTAAGTTCCAAAGACGCCTCAGCTTCTTTTGTCTTTGGGTTTGTAAAAGATTCGCTATCTACTACGATCTTTCCCTCACCTTGCTTAGCAACATTTACGCTAATAGTCCCCTTTGTAGAAGTCTGAGAAAGCTCATCAGAAGTCATCAAAGAAACAAGATTAGAAACAGACTCATTTTGCTTATTGTAGACTGCCAAAGTCTCCTCAAAGCTAAGCTCTGGAGCTTTATTTCCGCAGGCAGCAGCCACGAGCGTTAAGAGACCAGCTCCAGCAAGATACAATCATTGTTTAATTTTCATCTTATTTAATCATAAGAATTAAAAGGCTCTATTCAGATTTTCTAAATAGTGTTCCAAAGAACTATAGGTATTTGGAAGTATTTGTAAAGACTTTTTTTCTTTAAGGGGGAATAGAGAGAAAGAAATCTGAGTTTTTTCATTTGAAGATAAGCGATTTTTTATCTCCAATGATCAAATTTTTTGCTCTTTTCTCTCAGAAAGATCGAGTGTATAATCAAATTGATTAAGCTTTCCTGTAATTCTCACCAGCTGCGGAAAATTCAGAAGACTCAATGAAAAGATATGATGATCTCATTGCAAGTCAAATGAATGAAGCATCTCAGATCAAACAGATCATTCATATCAGCTTGTAAGAAGTACTCATCACGAAAATTGTGGCAATTCCTGTAATATAGCTACTACACCTGATAGATCATTATTACTCAGTGTATTTAAAAGCTTAATCAATAGCTGTATATTTTTAGAGGAAAGATTAATCTCCTTACGAGGTATTTCTCGCACTTTCCCAATCAAATCAGATGAAATCTTAGTATAAAAACTATTTGCAATATTACCAGTTCATCAAAAAATTTCTAGCACTGAGGGATAAACATATACACTATCCTTTCTCCAAAAAATTTGACTAGTAGTGGATAGAGAAAGATTGGATCAGAGTTTATTTATTTTTTGCTGAAAATTTATTTCTACATTTCAATCAAGATCATCCGAATATCTAGCAAACTCTCAGCTTAAGTATCAAATAAAAGAGTCCTGTTCAGTAGAACTATCTATCTCCAACTGCACACCAATAGCATCCCAATTTCTAAAACTGAAAAAATCTGAGAGATGATACTCTGAAGTAGTTTTAAAACATGTTCTCCAGAGCAAAAAACAACAGAAAATTAAAAAGATAACTCATAGAAATCAGATTTTTTTCATCTTTTATATACAATAAAACTCCTATTAAATATATAAATCTGATAATGTAAATAAAGAGGTTTTTATTTGTAGCGATTTTTTTGACAAATCTAGAGTTATGAGTATACTTTAGGGTGAAGATTTTAGCTTCTGATTGATTATATGAATACTGTTAGAATTGATATTGACTCTATACTTTCAACTATCTCATCGAATCCATGAGTGTCTGATATTCATCTGACCTGTCATGGAAGAAGTTCGTATAGGTTCAATGGAGATATCATCAAAGATGAAGCACTTCCCCTCCTAGATATGGAGATGATGGAAGTCATTTTGAAGCAACTGTTTCAAAATAATACTCAGAGTTTTGATAAATTTATCTGTGATAGGGAGAGTGATTTTGCCTATGAAGGGAAAGATGGTACAACCTATAGAGTGAATGCTTTTTTTGAAACCGGAAAGATCTGAATTGTAATGAGAAAGATCAATAATACTGTTAAGAGACTTGAAGAGATGATGTTTTCTAATCAAGCAGATACACTAAAATCTAGTATCTTAACCGCAAAAAAATGACTTTTCCTCGTTACTTGACCAACAGGAAGCGGAAAATCAACTTCAATTGTTTCAATGCTGGAATATATCAACTCAATTAGAAATGAAAATATTATAACTATTGAAGATCCTATTGAATTTGTGTTTAAACAAAATAAGTGCATTATCTCTCAAAGAGAAATTGGACATGATAGCCGATCTTTTAAGAATGCGCTCAAGGGACTCATGAGACAAGATCCTGATATTGTATTTGTCTGAGAGATTCGTGATACCGAAACTGCAGAAACAGTACTCAGTGTGGCAGAAAGTTGACATTTAGTTTTTAGTACTTTGCATACCAGTTCTGCTGGCGATACTTTGACTAGGTTTCTCTCATTTTTCCCAGCAAATATGCAAGAAAATGTAGCAATTAGACTAGCAAATATTCTGCTCTGAGTACAATCTCAAATGCTAGTAAAAATGGCAAATGCTGATTCAAGAATCTGAGTTTTTGAACTCTTGCTCAATACTATTGCAGTCAAGAATCATCTTAAGAAGTGAGATATTAGCCAAGTAGAAGCCTTAATCGAATCTTCAAGTTCTCTTGGAATGATCTCAATCTCACAGTATGCGAAAAAACTCGTAGACAAAGGTCTAGTTCATATGAAAGAGGTTGAGTTAGTTCTAAAAGCTCAACCATCTCAGTCTTAATGCTTTTATTTACTAGGACTAATAGAATGCAAGAAAGTTACTGATGAGGAGGTAGAGTAAAGAGACTTTCCCCTTCTCAAATAAGGAAAATGAAAGAAAATATGAGGAAAGTGCCAGAAATTCAAAAGAAATCTGAGCTTTATCATCGCAATGAGGAACTGGCAGCTGAAGATATTCTAGCAACCCAGCTTGATTCAACTCTCGAGAAAAAAGAAATAAATAAACCTCATCTTGAGTCTCCCACTGAGAAAAAGAAAACTCGATGGGGGAAAATAAAATCTGCTTTATTTTGATAAATTAGCATCTACAATGACAACTGTATCACTTATTGAACAACTATTACCTCAAAACCTCTGGCAAGTAGCTAAGAATTTTGATATTGCCGATGAAGTTTTGAGTCAAGATCCTGTACTCATCCAACTCATTTTGGAGTCAAAGTCACTCGCTGGCGTAGATGAAAAACAGAATTGGTTTAATCTTCTTCAGATGATGAATGATGAACAGGTAGCAAAATTAAAAGATATTCTCACTAGAGAGAAACAAAAGCTTGAAGAAATTAATCAAAAATATGCTCAAAAACAAGCTGAGATTAATCAAAAATATCAACAAGCTTTTAACGCTGAAGCTTATTACAGAGCTCAAGCAGAGCTCGGAGCTAAGGAAAATCAAAGCAGAGAGAAAGAATTGGAAGAAGCTGATAGTTTACTTGCTCAAATCTAAAAAATGAGAAAACTGAAATTTTTACTACTTTCATGAATACTTCTCTGAGGAAGTTGACTGCTAACACTAAATTCTTCTTTTGCTACTGAGGGAAGTAATGCTCATGATCTCCTAGAACAAGCCTTTAATCCTGCTATCCAAGCAAATAGCGTAATTGGAGGAGGAGACATCGGTACAACGAAAGATCAAGTAGGAAGTTATGTATTAAGAGAAGGGAATGAAATTAGTCTGAGCCTAGATAAATGACTTGAAAAGAAAAGAAGACCATCTCTTCTAGTTCAGTTTTCTAAATTTTTATTGAGGCTAACGATCATTCTTTCTATTACAATGGTTATTTATAATGGAGTAATGTATGTCATTAAGGCATCAAAAGGAGAAAACCCAAAAGAGATTTATTCAAATATTCTGTATATTGTGTTTGGAATTCTTCTAGGGCTTTCAAGTGTAATCATTATCAGACTTGTTAGCTCTATTTGACAGACAACACTGACTGGTATTTCCTAGTTTTATTTTAGTTCAGCAAATAATGAAAAAGCTTTTTTCTTGGAGCCTACTGTTTGGGATTGCTTTACTCCCTTTTTTTGGGGGAATCACTGAGGCATCGAGTAATCAATGACTACTTAGAGTAAGTGTACCTTGGGATCAATGAACAAAACAAGATGATGTGAATATCAAGACCGCTTGAAAAACCTCAAATGCTGTAGTTGGGAATGAAGAGACTCTTTATTCTACACTAAATCTTATCAATGATTACTTATGGTGGTCTTTCTGAGCGATTGCTATGGGCCTTACAATTTATGCTGGATATGAGGTTATCACTTGAGATGGGGACAAAAAAGCTATGAAAAAAGCCCAGTGGACACTAATTGGTGTAGCTGTTGGACTCTGTATTGCAATGCTCTCAAGTGCAATCATCAAGATTGTTGTCAATATTATATAACGATCTCATTATAATATTCTGATCAAAAAAACTAATTCTCAAAATTCTGAATTAGTTTTTTTATTTTTACTATTTTTATCTTCTGATACGGCTAATTCTCTCTTAAACGATTGCTGTCGATCTGTCCATGGTATACTTTCCTATTACTTGAGCATAGCTTTCTCATGTCTTGTCTTTTTTATCAAAGATTCTATAACTTCTACCGTGCTTTGTTGCATTATATTCGGCGATAATGGTTTGATAATCATTAATGTTTCAGTTTTTCTTTAGTATGCTATTTTTGATACGTTCAGCAAATCAATTTCCCGCGTTATAAATTCTTCCCATCGCTAAGATAGCTCTTGGATCAGTAATACCTCGGCTCTTAATCTGACGCACATATACTAAAACATCATCTTTCACCTGCTGTTTCATTTCATCTTGAAATTCAGGATATTTCATCAATTCTTTAAATTGATCTACATGTTTATCCTGCCAAGCTACATCTCATGCATGCTCTAGATTATCAAAAAGAGGATCTGTCATAATACTTTCAAATAGTTTTGGATTTCTTACTTTAAGTCTTTTAAGAAGATTTCCAGCTCTCACTTTATGCCATTGCATAAGTCCGATCGATACTCCATCAATGTCTTTTTTATTTACAGCTCAGTAATTTTCCCTAGCTTCTCATTGGATAATCAAATCTGCTAATGTATCAACAAGAGTTTTGTCTACTGATTCTCAGGACTCAGAAATCTTGTTTGTATTTTTTCATCCATTGGATTCAGTTTTTTCTTCTTTTTCTGAATGTCAATTATTTTCCTGCTGAGTTTCTAGTTTTTTATAAAAGGTTTCCGGGAGAATAGCCTCAGCCTTTATCCCATCAATAATATTGTCTTTTTGGATTACGAGACCAGAAAAAAGACAAAATGCTAAACTATCAGCATCGTTAGCCTGCTTTAAGAAAGCTGGATTATTTCAGAAACTTGTCAACATTACTGTCGTATACGCATCAAGAAATAGCTCTTTATTTGTAGAATCAGAAAATAATTCTGGTTTTATTTTGTAATTTATTTCTCCAGTTGCTGTTTTTGTTTCAACTAAAAAATCTTTTCCATCGAAATGATCAGTTTTTATTACCAGAAGGGTGTAGGGATTTATTTGTCTTACACCATCTCTAGACAGAAATCTCTTATCTATAATCTCCTGAATTTTTGGTAGATCAAGATTAAATTTAGCAATTTGATCTTCTGGAAGTTTTTCAATTCAGTAGGTTTTCACTAAATTTTTTGCGGTATTTTCATCAGTTTTTTTATCATTAACATATTCTTCGTAGGATTCAGAAATAAGTTTTCTTCTCGGAGCAGTCATCTCTTTGTCAATTTTTCTTTTTTTCCATGATCTTTCTAGGCCAGTAATTCAACCCGAAAACCCTAATAAACTCAACACAAAATTTAAAATTCCAGTTAAGAATTTAGAAGATTTAACGGCTTCAAACATATCAAATCAAAAAGTATTTTTAAGTGTTGCATCAACTCAATTATACTTGTCTAAGCTGTCAAGTAAACTATTAGATAATGCATTAGTTTGTTCAAAAAAAGTATCAGATTTTTTCAATACTCAGAGTAGCTTTTTTACTGTTTCTGGAGATTCTACCATTTGAATTGATCAGATTTCTTTTTGGAGTTTATTTTTTTGAGAAGCAAGCCTCTGCTCTAATTCTGTTTGAGAGAGTTCCTGTCCATTTAAATCTGGAAGGTTGAATTGTGACCAAGTAATCTTATTGATGTCTAATTTATCTTTTTCCCAAATAGGATTTTGCATTACTTTTTCATAGAAATCATAAGGATTTTTGAGATTTTGTAATGCAGATCTATTTTTTGGCAGACAAAGAAAATCTGAAACATTCATCAGTTTTTTTGCCTGTTGATAAGGATAGGTAAACTTTTTAGCCAGTGAAGTTACCCCTGTGAGCATTGTTGAAATGCTATTCATTGAAAAGTTAGTTAATTCTCAGAGAAAATTAACATTATTCTCATGTTTATTGTATTTCAACATCGTCATCAATGTCCATTCACTTGCTGGGAGAATTACCTTATGAAGATACTCTGGAACTGGCTCTCCAGCAGAAATATCAAGTTTTTTTGTATAAAAATGAAGAAGTCAGACATTAATCTTTCTAAATAAGTATTCAGCTCTTTGCTCTGGTGTCTTGCCTTTAAATTCTGGATGATCATTAAATTCAGGCATAGCGACTACAGTGAGGATTTTTTGATGGAGAGGCGTATTTTGAATAATTTCATTATAGTTGGTTAAAGGAAGTTGTTCGAATTTTTGATTTTCCATAGCATAAGCCATTTTTGAAGCTTCTTTTTTAGCACTTGAAGTCGTAATCTGACTCTCTACTCCACTGAGTGCAGTATTGGCTTCAATCTCATTTTGAAATTGTTCTGGGGCTTGATTTAGTTTTTTTTCCAACTTATCTTGTCCATTAAGGAGTTCATTTTTCTGTATTTCTGCAGCAGACATTTTATTGTTTGAGAGTAAGTAAAACTCACTGCTAATTATACATAAATCTTCTCAAAAAAGCAAAAAACTGTTGCTTTTTATCTGAAAATAGCTAAGTTATAGTTGAGATTTTGTGATTTTTATTTTTTTCTCTGATAGGAGATTATGGATCTAAATAAAGTAATGCTAATATGAAGAGCGACTAGTGTCGGACAGCTCAAACTCATTGAAAGCACAAATACCCCAGTAATTAACTTTTCACTCGCAACCAATAGGAAATACAAGAATGCTGAAGGAAACATTCTGGAGGATAGCGAATATCATAGATGTGTAGCTTATGGAAATCAAGCTGACATCCTTGGGAAATACCTTACTAAAGGTAAAAAGATTTATGTAGAAGGAAGACTAAGAACTAAAAAATGGCAAGATTCTGAAGGACATGATAGGTTTTCTACTGAAGTTTTGCTTAATAATTTCATCTTTTTGGATACAAAACTGGCAAATAGCGATGAAATCGCTGGGGACCCACTCCTTGAAATGAGTGAAGATGAGACTCCCTTTTAGAAATCTCGTAGCTTTAAGAAAATTTTATACATTATCGTAGCATTATTCTCATGGCAAACTTTTTAACTAAAGTGAAAAAAATCTGACTTGAATCTTTTGATCTTATTGTATTCTTGGTCTTTGTTTTCGGAATTATTTTATTTGTTAGACTTTTTGTAGGAACTCCATATACTGTCGTAGGATACAGTATGGCTTCAAGTTTTGAACCAGGAGACTGGATCGTTGTGGAAAAGATTTCTCAGAGATTTTGAACTCTTAAAAGAGGGGATGTAATCGTATTTGTCCCTCCTGGGAAGAATATTCCTTTTATTAAGAGAATTATTGGGCTTCCATGAGAAACCGTGAAATTTGTAGACAATGCAACTTATATTTGTAATGATGAAACCCAAACAGGAACTATTCAATCACGCAATGGACAGTATTGTTTTGCGCTAAAAGAAGACTATATTGCTCCAGATGCTAGAACAGTTCCTCAAGAAGGTCGAGATGAATTCCCAGTAGAAAATGGATACTTTGTAATGGGAGACAATAGAGGTAATACAACAGATTCTCTCCACTGTTTTCATGCAAAATGTTATAAATGAGCAAATTATCTTGTTCCAAACAACTATATGATAGGTAAAGTATTCCTCAGGCTTTTACCTGATTGGAAGACCTTTTAGTCTCTAAGGATATCCTAGCTATGAAGATCTTTTCCAACTTTAATACTGAGCGAAAAAAAGAGGCTTATAGTGAAGCTGTTGAGAAGTTTTGAGAAAAAAATATTTTTGTTCTCAAGAAGAGTTTCCTCTTTTTGCTTGTAAAATTTTTGATTCCTGTGCTAGGATGGACTTTGCTTTTTGCAGTATTAGACTTGACGATCTTTTTTTGACTGAGCGAATTTTGACAGGTAAGACGATGGCTACTAGGAGCTTTTAGTTTAAGCTATCTGATTGTTATCTCCCCTCTATTGAAGTATTATATTGACTATACTATGGACTTTTCAATTATTACTCCAGAATACCTAACAAGATACAATCAATCCTGAATCATGGCAAGAGATATTAAAACAAGTAATGTTATGAATATCAAAACTATATCAATTGAGAAACATTCTTTCTTGTATAATATTTTTAATAATGGAGACCTTATCTTTCTCTCTGAGTGAGATAAAGCAGACCAGTGAGAAATTGTGCTTCACTATATTAAAAATCCAGAATGAGCTAAAAAAGAAATCACGAGAATCATGAAACTTCCTCTTTAATTTTACTATCATTATAATTGAGCAATATGCAAGAAATCCCACATATTCCATATGACATGTATGAATCCTCTCAAGAATTATTAATCATTATGCCACTTGGAGGAGTAAAAAAGGAATCTTTATCACTAAAAATTGAAGATTATAAGCTATTAATTGAGGGAGAAAGAAGCAATCCCGAAGTAAAAGAAAATCTTGTTTCTATTAGAGAGGAATGCTACTGGGGAAAGCTTCATCAAATTATTGATCTGCCAGCCCAGATCTATTTTGAAAAAATTCATAGTAAACTTACACCTGAAAATACTCTTCAGATTATTATTCCGAAAGCGCTTGTTCCTGAAAAGATTGTTGTTGAAATTGAAGAATAAAATATTTCTCTAGAGAAGATATGGAAAAAACCTGAAATCAGATTCAGGTTTCTTTTTTATCTTTTTAAAGAATTATTCAGTTGTTTCGCCATCAAATTCATCTGTCCCATTTTCTTCTGCTTCCTCTGCTATTGCTTTTGTTTCGTGGATTACTCCATCTTTGTGGTGAGCAGGAGAATAGATAGTATAAAACTGCAATAATTCACTATCTGAAGTATTTATCACATTATGCTTTGCACCAGCTGGTACAATGATAACATCTCCATCTTCAACCTCATAAACTGTATCATTAACTTGTACCTCCCCAATTCCTGATTCAAACCTAAAGAATTGGTCATTCTCATGATGAATTTCAGCTCAGATATCTTCATTTGGTTGTAACGCCATAAGCACAAGCTGTAATCCCTTTGCAGTATAAAGAACCTTTCTAAAATTCTGATTTTCGAGCGTTTCTTGCTCAATATTTGTGTAAAAACCTTTTTTCATTTTCTTTTCTATGGTAAGTAAGTAAAGATCCGTATTAAGAGAGTGCTTCTCAAGCATTTCCAGCTTTTTTGATAGTTGGTTGCATTGTCTTCATATCATGTTCCCAACTTGCTGGACATGCATGCCCTTTATTTTCAGTCACAAATTTAAGTGCATAGAGCTTTCTAACAAGTTCTTTTGCGCTTCTTCCTACTGCATCAGTATGGATTTCAATAGTCTTCAAGACCCCATCTGGAGAAATAATGAAAGTTCCTCTTTCTGAGTTTCCTGAATCATGATTGAGAATTCCAAAATATCTTGATAAAGTTGTTGTTCTATCGCTGACCATTGGGAATTTAAAACCTTTGAGGAGCTCTTCAGAGTTAATTCGTGATTTGTGTGAAAATACTGAGTCAACACTTACTACCATTGCTTCAACATTTCCCATTTGCTGGATTTCTTCAAATTTCTGATTAAGATCTTTAAGCTCTGTTGGACAAACAAAGGTAAAGTCTGCTGGATAAAAGCAGAGGACAAGCCACTTCCCTCTAAAGTCATTGATTGTCTTTTTCTCTACATCATCTGTAAGAGGATTATAAAGTGTAAGGTCAAAATTTGGCAATGTATCTTCAATTCTTGCGCATCAGTTAACACTTGTACATACAGTTTCTTGCATTTTTTAATATTTTTTAGTGATTAAAACGATATTTTAGTATAGAAAAAATCTGAATAAATACAAGGTAAATAATTCAGATTTCTTTTTATGATAATATTTTGTTAGCGAATCTAGAGAAGTTGGACTTAAGAAATGCTTAAATAAATAATAAGTATCAAATTTCTCAAAGTATTTTTCATATTAAAAGAATCAAAATATGCCCCACATAAATCCAGAGTGCATAGCGAGAAATCCAAAGGATAATTTTATCAAGAAAGCTTCAGGTTTTTAGTGGAATATTATTTTTGTAAAGGAGATAAAAAAGTAAAATTAGAACACAAAATCCTAATGCAAGTCCTATCACTTGAGGATTCAGAAAACTTCCATCTCAGAAGCGAAAGACTACTTGAGTATTTACCAGCAGTCAGATGAACACAAATCAAACCATTCGAAAGTAGCATGAATAATATCTTGCAATCATTCACGCAAGAGCAAAGAAAAAGCCAACACTTCAATAATCTAATATTTGACTCAAATAAGGATGAGCACAAGTAAAGAATAAAATACAAAAGATAAGAAAGACTTTATCTTTCTTCTGGAGTTTTGCAACAAGATGAGCTAATATTCCCCTTGCCAAGAGAATTGAGAAAAGAATATTGAGCGTAAAACTTCCAGCTCCTGTATAAAACAGCATTGCCCGCATAACACATTGAACGATGAATGCAGAATAAAAAACTTTTCGACTCCAAGTATATTTTCCGTTAAATCCAACAAGGAATAGGAAGATAGGGAAGGCAAATCTTCCTATCCATCTGAAGACTTCAAGTTCTGGATAAAGATAATATCCTATATGGTCGATAATCATCGCTATAATTGCAAAAACTTTAAGATAATCATAGAGATTTGGTCTGATATTTTTGCTTGTTTTTTTTTCTAATTTCTTCATTGCAAAAGAGGAGTAAATAGCTACACTTAGTCTATTGTTTTTTAATCTGGATACAAGATTTTAATGCAAATAAAGAAAAAAAATCAGATTTCTTGCCTTTTGGCTGCAATTGGTGGAATATTTTTAGGAAGTGGGATTATGCTTGTTTGGATCTCTTCGCAAAATAAAACGATTTATGATCAAATTGAACATTTTATCAAAAAATATGAGCGTTTTGAGGAAATCCAACAAGTATTAAACCAGGAATATGTTGATCAAAAACTCCTTTTAAGTGGAGAAAAATCAATGCTAGACTCTGCTGTTAAAGCATATGTTGACGGACTTGGAGATCCCTATACAACCTACTTAGATGCTGTAGAATTTTCAGGGCTTCAGCATGAACTTGAATGAGAAGGACAAATAGAGGGTATTTGAGCGGTCGTTGGGAAAAAAGAATATTATATCCAAATTGAAGAGGTTATAAAAGGATCTCCTGCCTTTAGGGCAGGTCTCCTCCCTCTAGATAGAATTATAATGATAGGAACTGGTGAAACAAAAAATCTAACTACTTATGAAGCGGTAAGTCTCATTAGAGGAAAAAAATGAACAAAGGTCAAATTTGGAATTGAAAGACCTCAAAATAGCTGAGAAAATCAATATTTAGTGATTGAAGTAGAAAGAGATACTATTGATGTACCCTCTGTTAGATCGAAAATTCTAACTCACAATAATCAAAAAATCTGATATATCGAAATATCTATCTTTTGAGAACAGACAAATAAACTTCTAACAAGAGCGATATCAGATTCTATCAATGAAAATGTTTCCGGAATTGTTCTTGATCTGAGAGGAAATGGTGGAGGACTTTTACCAGTGGCTGTTGATTTAGCTGACCATTTTTTAGAACCTTGAACTCTTGTGGTAAAAACAGATTTTTATACTTATCAAAAGGCTGATTATCGTACTAAGGGTTTTGGTGAACTAAAAGAGTTCCCAATTGTAGTTTTGATAGATAAAATGAGTGCTAGTGCTAGTGAAATATTAGCATTAGCTCTCAGAGAACAGGGATCAAATATTAAGATTCTGGGAACTTCCTCATTTTGAAAAGGGACTATTCAGACTTTAAAAGATTTTGATGATCAGACCTCACTCAAATATACTGTCGGAAAACGATTTTGACCTCAGTGAACAAGTATTGATAAAATAGGTATCACTCCTGATATTGAAGTAGCATTTGACATGACAGGGTATATTGAAAAGAAAATTGATAATCAAATTGAAAAAGCACTAGAGATCCTAACTAACAAATAGAGTTTTATTTTCTCACTTTAAGCAATGTTGCTTTATTGAAAACCGGTAGCTGAACTCCATACCCAAAAACTAAAATCTGATATTTGAACATACTTTTCTGATTGAAAACATTATGTTGCAATTCTCTTTTTTGGGACAAATAGTTCATCAGCTGTGTATGTAAGAAATAAGCAAGCTTTTGCTCAAAAAATCTGACTACCAGCCTTCATTTTTTGACAAGAACATAAGGAGCAGAACCTTTGAATATTTGAGGATTTATCTGAAGATATCGTGAGAAGATATGAAAATACAGATCAGGTTTTTAATCTCATTGATAGACTTAATCTTGATGAAAGGTGTGTTGGAATTATGATTCAGATGCCATTACCAGATTTCTTGAAACATGAGAGAGATAGACTAGTATCTGCAGTTAATGAGAAAAAAGATATTGATGGACTCTGATGAGGACTTGTTGGGAAAAGTTTCGCTAATTTTATTCCATTTACTCCTGCAACTCCAAAAGCAGTTATGAGCTTACTTGACTATTATGAGCTCTGAAATCTTAAGGGTAGAAGAGTTGCCATTATTGGACAAAGTATTGTTGTTTGAAAGCCACTTGCTCTAGAATGCCTAAAAAGATGAGGAATTGTACAATGCTTTGACATATCAAATACTCAGCAAGAAATTCAAGAATGATGTCAACAAGCTGAATATATTTTTTCAGGAACTGGAGTTATTCATCTTGTAAATGAGAACTATCTTAATAAAGAAAAAAATCAGATTTTGGTTGATATTTGATATGGACATTTGAACGGTAAAGCTGCAGGAGATATTGATTTTGAATCTGTAGAAGAGAGAGTCAAATATATAACTCCAGTTCCATGATGAGTTTGACCCTTAACAATTGTTTCTCTCTTTGAAAATGTAATTAGTTTGCGAAAAAATTATTGAAAGATTTAGACAACTGCTTGCGATGAAAATTTATTTAAAAGGTTATTACGGATATAAAAATTTTGGCGATGAACTCATGCTTTTTGGTGTAATCAAGGAGATTTTTTCTCGCTATGCTGTTGAACACCTTGTTATTGAAGTAGGAAATCATCTTCGAATAAAAAAATGGATAGAAAGAAATAAAAAATTCATTACTGCTCGATATAAGAAAGAATGAGCAGTTGTAGACCGGGAGAAAATCAGTTTTTTTTCTCTTGATGATCGATTTTATTGGGTACCGCAAAAATTTAGAAGATTTTTTTCTCATATAGTGATTAGCCTCTGACTTCATCCTTATAGCCAGTATTTTAAGATTTTTGGTGGGGGTGAGGTTATAGACGAAACAAGGTCTTTTCCACATAATTGATGGAATATTCCACTGTTATATGCAAAAACAATTCTTAAGAAGAATTTTGCGATTTGGTGAGGTATTTGAAGTCAAATAATGAAAGGCACCCATTTTCTGAGTCGTATTTTACTTAAAAATGCAAAAAATCTCTTACTTAGAGATATCTTTTCCTATAGTGTAGCTGAAGAATTTTTTAACGACTGAGAAATCAAAAAAAAACCTGAATTGATTCAGGATTTTAGTACTTGATTACTGGAATTTTTAAAATCTTTTGATAATGATAATAAGAAAAAAGGAGATGAATACTGTATTTTAAACCTTAGTCCAACAGTTAACATGAATAAAGAAGATTTTTTTAAAATCATTGATAAAACAAAAAAGCGAGTTTTCTTCCCTTGTGATCTCAATTTTGATCTCAAGCTGTTAGAAAAATTCGCTTTTAAGGATAGTATTAGGATGTACGATTGGTCTGAACATAGCTTAGAAGAAAGTTTAGACTTCATCAGACAGAGCTCTCTTTGAATCTGATCAAGACTCCACTTTCTCTACTGCTACAAGATATTTTGAATAAAATTTGTCCCACTTAGCTCAAGTAATAAACTAAAATACAACTTAGATTAATTTTACCAAACTTTTCGCCAGCTTTTTTCTTCAGTTTGAGTTGGAACAACAGTTGTCTCTTCTGCTATAAGATTTGGGATAGCTATCAAATTCTTTTTTTCTGCCCTCTGAAGAAGAAGATAGAAAATTCCTTTCGCTTCTACGAGATTAGGTGTTGTATCTGTAATTTTTTTACCATTTGGCGCTGTACCTGCCAGTAGTCATTCTTCTACTAACTTTTCAATATGTCTTTCATAAAAAGTTTTTCCTCCTTGATTATATCTTGATCTTCGAATAATTCTTGAAACTACTGTAGTTAACTGATCTCTAGTAACAATCTCATCTGGATCAAAGTTTTTTAGAGGACTAACATCTTGGTTGATTCCCATAATATCAAATTGACAAACTAATTGAGCGGCTACTCTTGTAGCTTCTGGAGCTCACTTTAGATCAGCAAATTCACATTTTTTCTCAATATTTGGCTCTTGTCAAGTAACTTCGGTTAGGGCAATAATCATCTGAGCAAGCTCAATTCTTGTCATAGGCTTTAGAAAACTCTGATGATTGATTTCATTATTCTCAAAAAATCCCTTTTGTATTGCCCATTCATAAGATAGCTTAAGCTCAGGAGTCCACTGCCAATTTGCATATATAGGCAAGAGAGGCTTATAAAAACTTTTCTTGTTTGTCTTCTCGGATAGTATTGGAGATTGAAGATTCTCTGGAGTTTCTTGGGGAGCTATTTTATTATTTTGAGCGACCTCATTTAATATCTTATCCTCATCAAAGTCAATCGGAGTTCAACACTTAAGAGGCAATAAGGCTACAGTAGTATTTGCCAGAGTCTTGTTTTGCTCATCTTTAAGACTAAAATTTATTAAAGAAGAATCTATTCCTGAATATACTACTTGAATTGGGAAATTCACTTTTTCACTAGCATGGAAAAGGTTTTGAGAAATCTGATTTTCCTTCTTTTGTTCTTGATAGAATAATTGAAAGTCAGAAGGTCTATTTTGTCATGTCAAATCATACTCTAGTTTTGTCATCATACCAGAAAGTGGTAAGTTTTGTCAAATTGCTTGGAGATTTAGTGTCATTTGGCCAGAAAAAGTGTGTGGCAGGTTTGTAGCTTCAAGAGAAAAAGTAGGCATTTCTGCAGAAGCTAGCCCCATACCTACTACAGCGGTCAACATAGCACATAATACGCTTTTTTTCATCATTTTATATCTTTCAATCTGAAAAGTAAAAAAATAATCTATTTACTAGATTTTTGCATTATTTTTGCTATGAATATTTTGTACATTGACAGTATCATACTTTTTTTTATAATAAAGTCAATATATTTTTTATAAAATTTAAACTTCTTTTTTGACATTTTTTATATAAAAAAAGAGGAGCTCTCCTCTAATTCAATAAAATCTATAAAACAAGACTTAAAACTGAATAAAATCTATAATTTTTCTTTCTTGAAGTTGTCTTTCTTCCTTATAAATATTCTCCTCCGTTCATTGGTTTCAAATATTTATAGACTCAGTATTTTCTACAATATCATCCTCCATAGACAACTTAGGTCCTTTACGAACCTCAGCCTTCTTTACTAGATTATTTTCTATTCCTGCTTTATGACTAGAATCTATTATCATATCTTCTTCTCTATCAAAACGCTCTCCCTCTATATGTTGAGAGATATTTTCACTTAATTTTACAAAATCTCATTCGTTTAATGAAATATTTTTACTATCATTATCTTCTCATAAGCTTTTTGCTTGTTCATAATCAAGATCAATTTGTTTGTATATCCAATATTTTTCTGGAGTATGAAATACTTTTGAAAGCAAAATATCCCATGCAATAGTTATCTTTCTTTTTCATTTGATAAGCTCATTAATTTCACTACTTCTTTTCCCTATTTTCTCCGAAAAAGCCTTCTGAGTTAGTCAGAATTCCGCTATTTTTTCCAATAATTCCTTTCAGAGACTATTCATATAAATATTCTAATGTCACTAAATATTTTTAAATTCTTCTTCTAAAATTCACTAATTCTATGAATCTTTTAACATTCTTTTCACATTTTTAGTGAACTTTTTCACAATTTCTGTGAATTATTTTTTTTCACTACTTCACTAAATCAGTAAATTATTTAAAGAAATAAGATTCATTTAATAAAATCTGATTATCTCTAATCACATTTTATTTTCTTTTCTTAATAACCTACTCTTAAACCAATTGAGAAAAGCTGCAAATCACCATTATATTTTTCTTTCTTTTTACCGTATATTGCATCACCAAGAATAGGATATCCTATAGAAGAAAAATGACTTCTGATCTGATGACGAATTCATTTCTGAATACTTACAAGTACTATGGCTCTATTACTCTGTTTATCATAACTATAGTCCTCTATCTTTGTTTTCACCTCATGAGAAGCTCATTTTATTTTACTTTTAAGATCATTCGTTAATAATACCACCATGCGATCATCCTGAAATTTATGATGCGCTATAGGGAAATCAATACTATTCCCATATCTTTTTATCCAATATCCTATATCTCACCACACTTCTAACAAGTAATATTTATAAACTCTTCCCTGCTTCTGTAAATCTTTATATACTTGTTTTATCTGAGGAGTTTTTGCAAAATAGAGCAATCCCGTTGTTGGTGTATCCAATCTATTGAGAAGTCAATATTCTTCCATTTCTGTAAAATTCTTCTTTAGATTATCCATCATCTTAATAACATAAGAATCATCTTTCTGATCTCTTAACTCTTCTAAAAATGAATACGATGCTCAGAACGTGGATGGCTTATTAGCAGGTTTCCGAATATAATAACAGTATTTATCTTCATAATGAGTATATTCCATTACCTTTTTCTTAAATAAACAGAAGTAACTATAGGAGAATAAAGAGGAAAATCAAGAAAAAAACCTGAATCAAGTTCAGGTTTTTCCTATTTTTTAAACTCTTATTTCTTAGACTTCTTAAGAAGGAGATAAGCGGTTGGAACCGCAATAAAGATACTACAAAGAGCTGATGCAATAACTCAAACTCACACTGTAAATGCAAAGTTTGCAACTACTCCTGTAGCAAAAACAAACATTCAAATTAACACAAGGATGGTTGAAAGTGAGGTTCCAACCGATCTTTTCATAGTTTGCCAAATACTTTCCTCAAAGATCATCAACATATTTGTATCTTTTCTTTCTCATTCTTTAATAATATTTTCTCTTACCCTATCAAAGATAATAATCACATCATTAATTCCATACCCAATAATCGTTAAGATTGCAATAATAAATACTGTATCAATCTGAATTGTTGAGTTTGTTGCCATTCGGATTCCATATGCTCCTGCAGGAATACTAATACTCAAAATAGTACTTAACACTACTACTACTGCAAGAATAGATGGATTAATATATTTTCTTACAGAACCAAATGAGAAGATCATATAGATTGCCATTGCAATGATACCGAAGATCAAAGCCTGAGATGCCCTTGTTTGCATGTAATTTCCGACACTTGGCCCAATAATTGCTGACTCAACTATTTCGTTTTGAGAAGAAATATAATTTTCTGTCTGAAGATAGTCTGAAATAGCTTTTGAAAGCTGAACTACTTTAGCATCATCTTCCAATTTTGCATTGATTTTTACTTTTACTTCTCCATTTCCATCTTCAAGATTTACTTTCAAATTAGTAAATCATTCTTGACCAAGAGTAGTCGTTAATCCATCAATAAATTCAGTCTTTTGAACATTCCCCTTAAATGTCACGTTTACACCTCCAGTAAATTCCTCAGAGAATTGTGCATTACTAATAAAGAGAATCCAAGAAAGAACCGTTGCAACAACTCCCACAAAGAGCCAAATATAAGCTCTTTTAACAATATTAAATGGTCTTTTCATTATCATATAAAAAATAAAATCTTGATCGCATTTTATGTTTTTACTCTCATTTTTCAAGGAAAAGTCAAGAGCTATATATTTTTATCTGGATTTGTAGCCTCATAATAATTTTTAGCTGCATCTTCTTGAGCCTTTTTCTTATTTGTCCCTGTTCACGTTGCGAGAAGCTTATCTTCTACAATAATTTTAGCTGAATAAAGGAGAACATTTCACTTTTCATCAGTTTTTTCTTCTATATTCTCATAAGTCGGAAGCACTTTATAAAGTTTTTGGACTTGCTCCTGAGCCATAGTTTTATAGGATTTCACAGGTGCTTTTGAAAGAACTTTGATTTCTGGATAAATGTATTTAAGCACAAAATTTTCGGCAACTTCATATCAAAAATCTAGGAAAACATATCAAATCAATGCTTCTAAAGCATCAGAAATAATTGAAGCTTTTAAACGCCCATGATTTTTTTCCTCCCCCTTACTGATAAATATATGGATATTTAACTTGATATTTTGAGCAACCTTAGCAAGTGTTTCTTCTCTAACAAGTCCTATCTTATAAAGTGTCATATTTGATTCTTGCATTGTTGGAAAATTGAGAAAAAGTGCTTTGGCTATCACTGAGCCAAGCACTGCATCCCCTACAAATTCTAGTCTTTCATTATGATTATAGTCCTCCTTAAAATCGGAGGCATAAGATTTATGAACAAAAGCGCACAAAAGCATATCAGTATCCTTTATTTTTTCTACTGGAATTTCAAGAGACTCAAGAAAACTGATCAGATTTTTTTGTTGTTCTTTTACTCATGGAGGTAATATAATCATTCTCCTTTTTCTATGTAAATAAAACTAATCACGATACTGAATATTTAAGGTTTCTGGCAAAGGATATTTAAATCCTGAAAGGTAATTATTCCCAAGCTTAATCTCTACATCACTTCAAGTGAAAATAACTACTTCATTACCATAATCATCAATAATACTCTTTATCACTCATGTATTATACACTACTTGGTCAATAGGAAGAAAATTTTTAATAGCATTCACTGTTCCCTCAAACCCTTGAGCTTCTTCACCTGGAACATTAATAACAATCTGAGTCAACTCTTGTGGATCAGTGTTTGATACTTCCTTTACCTCTAATCCATATCTTTTCATTTTTGCCGCTAAAATACTTGCAATCTTAGTATTTTGAAGTTTTTTTGTACGAAGTTGCTCTTTATCAATTCCATTTACAATTTCTATTGTTGGTTTCTCAACTAGAAATCTTTGAAGATGAGAAACGAAGTCTACATATTCATGAATCATTGAGTATTGATCTAGATTAACTACGCTTCCTCAATACGGAACAAGCACTGATGCTCCTCCAACAAGATCTCTTGGTGGATTATAGACAAACGCTCATTTCTGCATTGTCTGAAAATTTGTAGGCGTATAAGAGTTATTGATTCCAAATGAGAAGGTTTTTAATCCATCAAGGAATTGGACAGTTCGTAGCATTTCATCTAACTTTACATTTGTTGTTACCATCTCTGTTAAATTATTATAGAGCTGGGTTGCTCTATCTAGAGATACTCATGAAGCGACAAGTTTATTTTTAAGAGCGTCAATAACTAGTTGTTGTCTTAAAGAACGATCAAAATCTGATGCATGTCCAGCTGCATGTCTTGATCTTGCATATTTGAGAGCTAAAGCTCAGTCCATCGTCTGCCATCAAGCTTCTACATGTAGAGGATCATATCCTCTCAAATGTTCGTCAGGATATTGATAGTCATGAAGTGCAGATGGTACATTCACTTCAATACCTCAAAGTGTATCAATAACTTTTTTAAATCCAGAGAAATCAATAGTTGCATAATAATTAATCTCGAGACCTGTAACTTTTTCTAACATCTTTAAAAAATCTTGCGCTGCTAGATGAAGGTCTCTCTTGTGATGAGAATAAAGCTGAGTAAATACAGCATTAATCCTCGAAGCTCCTCAGAGTGGATTTTTTACATATAGATCTCTAGGAATGGAAATCATTGAAACAGCTCATTTTTCAGGATTTCGAGAAGCCACGATCATAGTATCCGAAAGGTATCCTCCACCGTGAGTACTTCCTCCATATCAAATCAATGCAACATTTACATTTCAGTATGAATCTTTTCTCATTTCTGTCCCTACAGTTTTACTTACAACTTTTACTACATTTTTCCCAGCAGAACTAAAAAAGCTTTTAATATGATCAGCATAGGGATGAATTAAAGCAAAAACTCAGATAATACACAAAATAGCAATACCCCATTTTCGCACTAGTAGTCAACTCTTTTTTCTAGGTTTAAACGATTCTCAAACTTTCCTTGTTTGCATATAAGAATTATTATCAATAAATAAAGTAATTGAAAAATGAGTATATGAATCTTATGTAGAAATTCAAAGGGAACATTCAGTATTTTTTCCGTTTATTTAAGTGCTAGTTATAAGCTCTATTTTCTTTTTATTGAACCATGCTTATTCGGTTTTGGTAGGATTTTTGATATACATCAACTAGTTTTGGACTGATCATTTGCAGGATTATTTCTTTCCCGGTATCAAGGATCGTCCTTTCCTGAAGAACTTGGTAAATTTTAGAAAAATCTTTTCGCTCATAATTTTGAAATCAAATATGGATCCGTGTTTTTCAGTCTTTTAAGTCAGCTTTTGCCTTTTTCAATAGATCAAAAATCTGATATATCTCCGTTTGGTAATATAATGCCGTATAGTCTTTTTTCAGCATTTCCTCAAAAACCTTTAATGCTCCTTCAACGGTTTGCTGTTTAGCCTTAAGAAGTGGATCAATTCTTGTTTTTGGTGCATTGAGACATTTTATCTCTTCTCACTTGTATACCATACAGTAACGATTATTTTTTCTCTTGAGCTGAAGAGATTTTAATAGTTCTGGAGACTTCTCATTTAATCACTTGAGAATTTGATTATTTTGAGCAATAATGCTTCATTCTTTATGTTGGGAATAGCAGAATGTATCTAAAGTCTCTGATCAATGAAGTAGTGAGACGCAAGCCTGAGTATTTGGTAGAGAGAAAGATCAAAATATTTTAGTAGGCTCAAATGGAGCAATAGATCACGTCAGTTTTTTCTTTGTTTTTCAGTTAATAAGGAGAGAAAAATTCTGAGATAAATCAATAGTATCATCTCCTGAATAGAGAAGCTCTATAAATTCATAAGAAGCATCTTTTCCTTTTGGATTTGGAAGGAGAGATAAAATCTTTATTTCTCAAGAAAAAACACTTTGATCAGATTTTTCTTTTTGGTTTTCTTTTGTATCATTAGCTCAAACTTTATAGCAGCTGATATCAAAAACATGATCTCTCTGAACAAGAGCTATACATGTTGATTTTTTATTTGGTAGTCAAAAATCTCATTTTAGTCTTAGCTTTTTTTGTACTGGCTGTATTCCTAAAAATCAAATATCTTTAAATTTTCCTGTTCAAAATGAGAAATCATCGAAAGAAATCTGATTTTCTCATGTTGTATCTTCGAAAAGATATATTCAAAATTGGTTTGAGAAATCAATCTGTTGTATTTCTCAACTTTTATCATAGATTGAAAGTTCTATTTCTTCATTTCACTTATCAGTCCCCTTAGGATCAAAGAGAATATTTGTTATCTTTATTACTAAATTTTGTGTAGTTTGCTGAAGCTTTTCGTATTCTTCATGTGTATTCTCACAGATAGATGGGTTTCGCATTCAGAGTTTTTGTTGTTTTGCTTGAGTAGCTGCTTGTCTAAACTCTGTCTGCTTTGAATAATCTGATTTATAGGTATATTCTCTAGCATATCCTTTTTCTAGGAGATCTTGGTTGACTAATACTCCGTCTAGATAGACATAAGCAACTTGCCTTCCATATCTATCCGTTATTTGCTGGGTCGGATCAAATACTATTTCCACTTGCTTTCCTTTAATAAGTTGAGAGAGATAATCTTTAGCCTCTTTTCAGTAGCATTCGGTTTTTTTATATCTTGTCGTATTACTCTCTGGTGCATCTACTCCTAGCAGACGAACTGACTGGAGTTTTCAAGATTCATCTCTATATCTAAAAGTATCTCAATCTAACACTGAAAATACCTTATATCATTCAGCCTTTTTAGACTTTTCTTTTGTCTGCTGGAGAGACTCTTCAAAACTATAATAGTATGTATCAAAAATATGATCTCAAAACTTTAGCTGAACTGGGATAGTTTTTTGGTCCTTACTTGAATTGGGAAATCAGAAATTTCCTATAAAAGTTTGAGGAATTCATTCTACAAGATGTCCACTCATTTTTTTATTTTTTCATCCAATATTTAGAATAATATTCTCTAAATCCAATTCTCATCAATTTGTGAGGAGAAGTGTTATAGATTCCTTATTTTTGTCTGCTCATGGAGGATCATAGACGATATCTTCAATTTTAATCTCGTATTTTAAAGGATCAAAATCAGAATTTTTAGTCTTCTTATCTGAACTTTTAGTGTTTTCTTTATTTTTTGATTGAGTTTTTGCTTCATTAGACTTTCCTAAAGAAGTGTCTTTTGTTTCTCAACACAGATCTGCCTTTGTTGGACAACTGTAAGAACCTCAACCTCAGCTTGTATAAATGTACTGAATTTGTGGAGTTGTTGTATTAAAAAGAAATGAGAATCTTCTTTCTAACGCTGGAGTTGTAGATTCTGTTTCATCAAAATTTCTAATACAATTCTGATTTCTTCCGGAATAATAGTGAGCTTTTTTATTATCTAGACTTGTCAAGGAAATCGTGTCTAAAACTTGTCGACTAGTTCAATCAAATCACTCTAAGATCAGTGTTCAACTACTATTTTTTATCTCTAAATTTGGAGCAATTATTGTGTCTATTCCGTTATCTCAGAAAAATGATGTCTTAGTAATCAGAAATAATGTATTTTTTTCAAAATCAGAAAATTCATCTCATTCAAAGGTTAGAGCTTCATTTAAAAGGTCCCCTGTAAATCTAATCTTCTGATGTGTTATATCAAAGTCATACTTTAGTTCAATATAAGCTGGAAGAGAAGAATTTCCAGCAAAAACTTCCTGAATTTCCAAACCTACTGAATTTTCTGGGAAACAAGTCTGATTATTTCATGATTGTTGAGGATTTTGCGGTTGCTGTGGTTGAGAGGGATTTGATGGTTGCTTTTTTGGTTTTGTCGCATCTTTTGCATTTTCTGCTGAAGTAGCATATACTCCAGGATTTGCAGAGAAATTTCCAGAAATATTCTGCTTTCTGTCTGGTCTAGTGATTGTTGTTAACCAAGATCCGTTAATTAATACCTTTTCAAAAGAGGATTCTGCGTCTTTGATATCAGCAACTCGCTCTTTATGAAGTTCAAAAGTATCTAATATTCCACTTTGATCAGAAAGAGAAATCTGGAGTCAGGTTTTCTGGTTGATAGTATAATTATGTTTTGTAATAATCTTTTGAATAGAATCTGACAGAAATTCGTTACTCTTTGCAAGGATAAGGGACTTTTTAGCAGGAATGGTTACTTCGTATTTCAGGTCTTTTTTTGCAATTGCTCAAGCGAATCCAGTCAAAGAAATACTTCAACTGTAGTCTTGATCTCAGAGATTCGTAATCTCGACAAAACTATTCTTTGTATGATAAAAATATTCAGTAATAAAGAGTTTTGCTGGCTGTTGTCAGGTTTGAGTAATTCCTGTATTTATACCTGATACATTTTGAGCTAAATGGAGCATTCCGGATGAAAATATTGATATTCCTGAGTGTAAATCTGCATCTCATGATCAGAAAAACAGATCATCTAAAAGAGATCAAGTTATACTAGAAGTACTAAGAGCTTCCTCCTGTATTCATCATGAGGAAACTATATTTACTTGAATGTCTCAAGTATTATTTAGTAAAATAGGGACTTTATCATCCTCAGCTTCTTGATTTCCATTATCAGAAAGTTCTTCAGTAGTTTCTTCTTGATAATTTTCATGAGTAGTAACTGGAATAGTTGACAAAGATCAGATTTCTTGTCCTATTATTATCATATCATCTCAATAAACAACTAGTGTATTTTGTATTAAGATTAAAAAAATAAGAAGGGCTGATAAAAATCTCTTCATATTTTTTATAAAAGAAATAAAAGTAATTATTATCTAGAATATATAGGAAATTGTCAAAATGTGTCAAGAGAAAATTTTAAATAAAAAAAATCTCCATCTCTGGAAATCCTTTCAATCATTTAACCTCAAAGACTACCTAGAGCGGGACTTGAACCCGCACGGCCGTGAAGCCACCAGATTTTGAGTCTAGCATGTCTACCAATTCCATCACCTAGGCTTAAATGACTTTCACAGTATATGAAAGTCCTGAAGAAAATCAATGATTTTTTTTACAATTTATACCTCAATAATCTCCAAATCTTTTTCTTCCTTCTGTTTTTTAATATTTTTGGTGAAAAGTAATCCGGTTGGTCAGAGAATAAGTGTTACTACTCAAAATATACAAGCAATATCTCAAAAATAAATTCCTTCTAGACCATTATTTGCAAGCATAGTTTTTCCTAGAATAATAGCTGCAAGTCCTATTACAAAGAGGATTGCTCTACTGAATTTAATATGTTTTGGGTAAATACCATAATACACTGCAATGTAGAGAGTGAACAGAATGAAAATTCCGTAAAAAAGATAGTTAAGGTTTGCATATTCTGTTGTAACTATTGGTTTTCAAAGAATGAGTGTATACAGAAGATATCCCGTAAAAAGTCAAAAAAAACTAATAATTAATAATCTTTTTATAGTATCTTTCATTTTATTTGATCAAAAGTTAAAAGATAGAATACTTTGGAGTGTAGGAAAATGGTTATTAATTTCAAGAGAAAGAATTTTAGCACTCTGTTTTCAAAAAAGTTTTTCACATAATTTTTTGTTTATAAATAATATTTTAAATAAATAAAAAATTTAGTAATAGTGATAAAAAATAAAACTTATATTTTTGTTAAATGTTAAGATTTACATTTAATGAACTGATATTTTTTTAATTTTTTGCTGTGTTGAAAGAATGTTGAAAAATGAGTTAATTGTTAACAATCAGATTTTTTGATTTCTATATTTTTGTTAAATGTTAAAAACCTGTTAGAAAAAAAGTTATTTTTTTTATGTTTTGCTTGAGTTTTTTATTTGGTATTTTGTCTCTGATTTATTCCATCATTTTAGGATGTTATTTTTGAGACTGGATCGATCTGAATCTCATAAATCTGCTCAGTTTTTTTGTTCTTTTGGTAGATCTAGATAGGGAAGATAGCTCTTTGCATATTCGTAGTTGTTCTGGTAGGTTCAAAATAATTTTGTTAGCCATTTTATGTATTGATAACTGATATCTTGTAGCCTTGAATTGTTTTGAAAGGCTGTAGGTAGTGACTTTATGATGTAGGATTTGAGATCTTGATGATAATTTTCTTGTAATTTCCTGATCTCTGGTATATTGTTTTGATTTTTTTCAGAGAAATATGTTCAGGAATTGATTTGAAAATTAAAGTTAATGGCATTCTTTTCTGTTGATAGAGTAAGAAAAGATTGCGGTGGAATCTGAAGTATTTCTCCGAGAGGAGAAACTATTAGGGCAAGTTCTTCTCAGCTAATGGATTGACTTTCGTAGGTTATAGTATAGTTTTCTCATTTTTTGAGTGATAATGTTTTTGAAGAATCTAAGAGTGTTGATTGTGTTCAACTTTTTGGGGATTTGAGCTCAAGTTTACTTGGGAATAACTCAGAATTATGAACCAAGAGAATGAGTTGATAGTCTTGATTATTTATAAATTCATTTATTGGAGCTTCTTGTCTATAAATCATTAAAAAATTAATGCTTCGCATTAAGAGATTTAGTCATATTCAAAGTACTACTCAAAGTATTTTGAGTGTTTTTTGTTTTGAGGTAGCTCAGAAAAAAAGTAATAGTAAACTACTGTATCGAATAATAAACTCATTAATTGTGAAATTAGTATAGGGCTTTATCATAAGATAAAGGATAATATAGACTTCTGCGATGATAAGTCAGATTTTTAGGTAGTTTGTATTTTGATCTTTAGTATTTCGTAAAAGTGAGAGGATAAACCAGAAAAATGAGAAAAATAGAAAAAAAAGCAGATTATTTTGTCCCATATCTAAAAGTGGAAATCCTGTACTAGAGCTAATATAGATCACGAGAAGCAGAATTCAATAACTTATGAGTCAGATTAGTGTGGATTTTCAGTACGATGATCGCATGGGATTCCAGAGAATAAAATCTGTTTGTATTAAGTATAAAAAAAAAACGAAATTTTGCAATTTTTTGCTCTTTTCACTATAATGAGGTATCTTTAATTTATTATTTACTGTAGTATGCAACAACTTATTCATGTAGAACAAATTGTTCAGGATATTAAGGACATTAAGATTCAGGGGGCAACAAATATTGCAAAGGCTGCCTTTGAAATTATTATTTCAGAATCAAAGAGTCAGAATTTTATTTCTTTTGAAGAATATTCTGAATTTGTAAATAGGGCTATGCAACTTTTGATTGATGCTAGACCAACTGAGCCAATGCTTTTTAATGGTATGGATTATATTAAGGCTCAGATTGCTAAAGTTCAAAGTTCTGATTTGGAAACTTTAAAAAAGATTGTTATTGAGGCGGCTGAATATTATCTCAATCTTATTAATGAAACGGCTGAAAGAGCAGTTTTGAATGGGCTTTGAATTATTCGTGATGGAGATAATGTTTTGACACATTGTCATAGTTCTTCAGCGGTAAAAACACTTAAACTCCATAAGACTAAAGGTTTGAAATTTAAGGTGTATAATACTGAAACTCGTCCTCTTTTCCAAGGAAGAAGAACTGCTCAAGATTTGATTCAAAATGGAATTGATACGACTATGGTTGTTGATGGAGTAGCTCCGTTTTTGATGGATGAGGAAAGCTGAACAGATTTAATGATGGATTGTGTGGTGATTGGATGTGATGCAATTAAACTTGATGGAGGAGTAATTAATAAGGTTTGAAGTTATAGTGTTTGACTTTCTGCTTTATATGCTAATGTACCAGTGTATATTGCTGGAAATCTCCTTAAGGTTGATGTGCATGATAATATTCATATTGAGAAGAGATTGGCATCAGAGGTGTGGGAAGATGCTCCAGGTGGTTTGAATGTATTGAACTTTGCATTTGATAAGATGCCTCCAAAGTTTATTAGAGGAATTATCACTGAGTTTGGAATCATTAAGCCTAGAGATATTAAAAAAGCAGTACAGGAACATTATCCTTGGATGGTGGTTTCAGAAGATAAAGAAAAGTCTGAGTAATTCAGACTTTTTTCTTTTCTTTAATATTTAATTTTAAGGACTTCATATTTGACTGGAAAATTTGCTAAATAGGATCTGATTTGTTGTTCGTTTTTATTCAGTTGTGAACTATTGGTTTTGATTTCTAGAAAAATGATTTCTCTAAGTCTTCAACTTGAAAGTCAATCAAATACAATATAGTCAATTCATTTTCCTACGAAGACAAGATCTTTCGTATGATATGGAAAATTTGGCAGCAGAGGACTGAGTTTTTCACTAACTTCTCAGAGAATACTGCTACGAGATTGGCGAACTGTTGTTTGTTGAATTCTTTTGATTTTGCGGTAAAAACGGATTGTTAAGAAAATGTAGCTTAAAAGTCATCAAATTAGGAGTCAATATATCAGTAGTGTTCGATCAGATTTCATTCTTTCTTCTAAATTAAAAAATCTGATAGAATATAAGCATTTTTTTTCTTTTGTCAAAAGTTTTTATGACAAGAGAGATTGACTTGTATTTTTGCTGAATATTTATAAAAAGAAGAGTGATTTTGTTTTTGTTTAAGATAGAAAATGCAAATACTTGTAAAGAATAAGAGAGCGTTTTTTGACTATCAAATAGAAAAGGAATATTTCGCCGGGATTGTACTCAAGGGATTTGAAGTTAAAGCATTGAAAACTTCTCATAGTAATATTCAGGATGCGGTTGTGTCAATAGATAAACAGGAGCTGTGGCTTTATAATATGGATATTCCACTTTATGAAAAAACTTCTCCAGTTTTAGCTCCAAACTATCAGTCTAAATGAAGGAGAAAACTTTTACTGAATGCTAGAGAGATTTCGAAAATTGCTGCCAGTTTAGATAAGCCATGAAATGTTTTGTTGGCACTTGAGGTTTTGGTAAATAAGTGAGGATTTATAAAGATTAAACTTGGGATAGGGAAACTTAAGAGGAAAATAGAAAAAAAACAAGTTCTCAAAGAAAGAGCTATTAAGCAACAAATGGATAGAGAAATTAAAAATTATTAAAAAAATCTGATTTTAGTCAGATTTTTTCTTTTTTTCTTCTTTAATTAGTTTGTCAATGAAGAGGACTCCATTAAGATGATCGATCTCATGTTGGATAATGCAGGCATTGAATCCTGAGTACTTTTGCTGATGGATTTTCCCTTTTAGATCCATGTATTTAACTTCTACTCGTTTCGCTCTTTGAACAAATCACTTTTCTCAAGGAAGGGAGAGGCAAGCTTCTTCTGATCTTTGTAGTTCTTCTGAGGTAGCTATGATCTCTGGGTTGATGAGGAGCGTTTCTCATAGGAAGTCTTTGTCGGCACTTTTTCCTGTTGGCATTTTTTTTCGTTGGGTGGTTGCGATCATGCGGATTGTCTCTCAAATTTGTGGAGCTGCTAGTCCTACTCCATCGTATGCCCACATAAGTTCTAATAGGATTTCTCAGAGTTCTTTGATTTCTGGAGTGATTTTTGTGATTCGCTCACACGAAGTTCTTAGTATAGAATTATCTTTCCCTAATATAAGGGGATAAAATATTTTTAGTTTATCAATATTTTTCATAATTTTTTAGCTCAACAAAAAAATAAATTCAGAATTTTTCTTTTATTTTTATTTAAAAAGCCACTATTGACCTGATAAAATCAATATACTATTTTTTTCTTGAAAATCAAGTGCAATTAACTATACTCTTTCTTGCAATTTCATTCAACCCACAAATAGTTGTTGTGTTAAAGTGTTGTTTGTGGAGGGATGGCAGAGCGGTTGAATGCGGCAGTCTTGAAAACTGTTAACCGAGCAATCGGTTCGTGGGTTCAAATCCCACTCCCTCCGCCATTTATGATATCATTGTATATGACTAGAAAAAACAAAGCGAGTAGAACTAAGGTTTTATTTACTATCTTGCAAATCTTTGTATTTGTTGGAGTGATGCTTTATGCTGATGTATTTGGAAATTCTTCAGAGGAGCCTATTAGTGTTAATGAGGCTTTTTTAGGAGAGGAAGATTATAGAGTTTGAATTAATCCTGATAATGTGAGTATTGATAGTAGTGACAATCAGGATTCAATAATTTACTATATTGTTCAGAATTGAGATAATTTGGAAAAAATTTCAAAAGAATTCTGAATCCCAGTTGCTGAACTTGAAAAGATTAATAGGCTTGGAGATACTCCTATTAAGGAAGGTCAGAGATTGATTGTGAGTGATCAGGAAGAGGGAATCCCTTATGTTGTTAAAACAGCGAGAACACTTAAACTTTTTGCTGAATATTATAGACTCAATCTTGATGATTTGATTACCCTGAACCATTTCTCTGATGAGAGTGAAATGCTCTATCCAGGACAGGAAATCTTTATTAATGTGACAGAGCAGAGGGCCTATGATATTGGTCTTTTGGAGAAACCTCAGCCTATTTTACCTAAGGATGAAGTGATTCAACCTAAAAAGAAGAAAGTAGTTACACCTACACAGTCAGTTAAGGTTAGTGGAGCACAGCAAAAAGATCCTGTCGTTGTAGTGTCTACAAATAGTAAGACAAAGACTCAATGGGTATTTAATAAGAAGGTGTCAAATGGTTTTGCTGCTGGATACTGTACATGGTATGCTGCGCATATTTCTCCATGGATGTTTGATGAGAATGGACAAAGACTTTTTGGTGGAAATGCAAAGGATTGGTATGCAAATGCTCAAAGTGAAAGAGCCAAGGCAGCTGGTATTAAGGTAAGTCGTACTATGCCAAAGGTTGGGGCGATTGTAGTATATCAGCAGTTGAGAAGTTATGCCGGTCACGTTGCTGTTGTAAAGTCATACGATCCAAGTACTGGGGAGATGGTTGTTGAAGATATGAACTATGTAGGAAAGTATATTGTTACACAAAGATCAGATTCAACTTCTAATCCAAAGATTGTTTGATATGTATATCACTAATTAATAGTTTTTGAAAGGATATGATAAATATCATAAAAAAGATCTCTTAGGAGGTCTTTTTTTCTTGTTTTAGTGTTGTAAATAGTTATACTCTATTTGTTTTATACTCATTTATTTATTGTAGTAGTATGCAGAGAAATCCATTATCAGCGTATAGTCCAAAATCTTTTTTGAAAAAGAGAGAGGAAACTTATAGACCTCAAAAGAATTATAGTCTTTCTAGTCATAATTTTTGATGGAAAAAAATATTGATAATCAGCCTTTGTTCTCTTTTTATTCTTGTGATGGGGGGAGGTTTTTTGTATCTTCAGATCAGAATTTTGAAGCATTTGCCTGATGTTAGTCAGATCAAGGATATTCAATTGACACAAGCAACTGTTATTACAGATAGGAATGGAGTTGAACTTTATAAAATCTTTGATGAAAATAGAGAATATGTAACTTTTGAGAATATTAGTAAGCATATGATCGATGCTATTGTGGCTGTTGAGGATCAAAGATATTGGGAGCATGAAGGACTTGATCCAATGGGAATTTTCAGAGCTGGATTTATGACTATGCTTGGAAGAAACTGAGGTTGAGGTTCTACTCTTACTCAGCAGTTGATTACTAATTTGATGAAGCTCGAGAGGCCTTTTCATGGAAGTTTTCTGGATAAAGTGGACTATAAGTTAACACAGATTATTCTTGCAAAGAGGCTTAATAATGTACTTCAACAACAAATTAAGGCTGAAAATAGTAATCTTTCAAGTACAGAAGTGAAACATAAGATGAAGGAGAAGATTATTGAACTTTATCTGAATTATGTTTTCCTTGGTAATAATGCTTATGGGGTAGAAGCAGCAAGTAAGACTTACTTTAATAAATCAGCTAAGGATTTGACAGTGATGGAAGCTTCTATCTTGGCCTCTATTCCAAAGGCTCCAAGTAGGTATGATCCCTACAAATCTTCGGCTTTGATGTGATCTTTTACTATCAAGGATGCTGCAGGGAAGGAATATCCGTATGAATGAAATATTAAGGCTAGTATTTTATCTAAGTTTAGAGAAAATATTACATCAGCAAGTTTTTCAAATAAGAAAACTGCAGAATCTTTTGTTAGGTTTGTGAATAGTTTGTCTCCAAGTTCTTTAACTCTTGATGGAAAGGTATATACTATCCAATACTCTAATGGTAGAGCAGAATTTGCACTTGGAAGAATGTATGAGGATTGAAAGATAACAGAAGAAGAGCTTAAATCAGCTTTTATTGAATCTTTGACAAAGACTTTTGAGAAGAGTACCTTTGATATTAAGGCTCCACATTTTGTTTTTTGGATTAAGGATTTGCTAGAAAAGGAATACGGTTCTGGAAGTACAAAGAAATGAGGACTTGTAGTAAAAACAACCTTGGATTATAATATTCAGCAATTGGCTGAGGCTGCAGTTAAGGCGCATAGTGCTTCGCTTTTTGAATATGGAGCAAGTAATTCCTCTTTGATTTATACTGATTCTACAAATGGAGATGTTCTTGCATATTTAGGGTCTTTGGATTATTTTAACAAGGATATCCAAGGACAAAATGATATGGCAAGAAATCCAAGGCAGTCAGGATCTTCTATTAAACCTTTGATTTATGCATTAGGATTTGAGAAATTGCCGTTGACGATTGATACTCCAATTTATGATATTCCGTTTAAGGCGGGAAAGGATTCTCCAAATAATGCGGATGGAAAATTTAATGGTTCCTTGCCTCTCAAAAAGGCGCTTGGATTTAGTAGAAATATTCCTGCTGTGAAGATGTTTTTTGCTCTTGGAGGAGAGAGTGTTGCAAAGCCATTTTTGCAAAAACTTGGGCTTTCTGGTGTAAAAAATGAAATAGAATACTGATATCCACTTGCGCTTGGTGCTGCTGAAGTAAGTATGATTGAACTTGCTGGTGCTTATCAACATCTTTCTACTGCTACTCCAGCTCAGATCAATCCGATCTTGGAGATTAAGGCAAATGATGGTTCGATTATTTACAAGAAAACTCCAGTAGTTCAGGAGAATGTTATTAAGCCTGGAATTATTACTCTGATGTGGCATATTCTCTCTGAGCCTTCAAATAGAATCTGAGCTTGGGCGACAAAGTTTAATGTAAAATGACTTACTTATGCTTTAAAAACTTGAACCTCAAATGTAAAAACAGATAAAGGTTCTAGGCCAAGAGATGGTTGGTTTGCAGCATATACACCAAGTAGGGTACTCCTTATGTGGGCAGGAAATGCTGATGCGAGACCTATGAATTCAAAAGCATATTGAGGAAGTATTCATGCTGAGAGTGTAAAAAAATTCCTCTCAGATATGTTGGCTAAAGGATATATTACTAATGAAGAGATGTCAAATAAAGATACTTCAAGTATTAGTATTTCGAGTGTGTCGTGAAAGTTGCCTTCTGAGGCTACTCCAGTAAGCTTGATTACAAAAACTTTAGGATGGAATTGATTATTGCCAAAGGAAACAGAATGACCAATTTCTGAGATAGAAATAGATACTTCATGTTTCGGAAAGGTGAGTCCTTTTACTCCTGCTGATCAGATTAAAAAATGATATCTTATTACGCCAACTTCATTTATGCCAAATAATATGGATTTGGAAGATATCAAAAAGTATTTGGCTGAACAGGTACAACAAACCTGAGCTACTTCAGCTTTAAACTTCTTTATGTCTGAACCTCAAAATTATTGTCCAGATAGACAGCCTGTGACAAATGATGAAATTAAGATTAATATTGTAAGACCTAGTAAACAATCAGCTTTTGCGAAGAAAAATACTGTGACCTATTCTATTTCTTCCCCAACAAATATCAAAAAGGTAATTGTGACATTGGATGGAAATACGATAGCCTCTTATATTGATAATAGTTCTGAGGTTTTTGGTAGCAAAAGTATTGATTTGTCTGCATATGCAGATGGGAATCATCAGCTTGGAGTAACTGCTATTGATGTAAATAATTTAAGCCAGTCAGTACAGGTGGCTGTTAATCTTGTGAGTGAAGATACGACTCCTCCAACTTTCAATAAATCTCAGAGTAAAGTTGTTAAAAATGCTGATGGTAGTTATGATGCTAATTTGCTTTTTGACGATTCTGTATCTGCGGTTAAGGAAGGAAAGGTATTTGAAAAATGACAGACTAAAGCTTTGACTACCTTCTCAATGCAGGTTGCTCAGTTTACTACTAAAGCCTCTGAGGTGAGTGTTGAGGTGAAAGATATGTATGGTAATACTCTTAAGCAGGATATTAACTTAGAAACCTTTAATCAAACTCAGGAATAATAGAAAAAAAGTTGGACTTTATGTCTGGCTTTTTTCTTAATTTTTGATTCATGAATAGTTTATATTATAACTCAATCCGATTATTAGAGAGGGTAGAGTTTGATCCTATCTCGTGCGATTTTCTACGACTTGATTAACATTGATATTTCAAAAAATAGATTTATGCATATTGCTTCGTTTTTAACTCATTAAGGATGAAATTTTCTGTTTGTGAATTGATATCTTCTGATTATAAAGCTTCTTGCAAGTAGTTGGTAAATCGTTATACTTCGATATTCGTTTATTTTTATAGAGATCTCATGAGTTTGTCTGGATATAATAAAAAACTGACTTCAGGTTTTTTTGCCTTTTGGTTAACGCAGTGGAGAACTACTTTTTTAGTGTTGATTTTGATCGTGTTGATTGGGACTTTTGCGGCAATTCGTATTCCAAAAGAATCGAATCCTGATGTGAATTTTGGTATGGTAGTCATCACAACGGTGTATCCGTGAGCGAGTTCTCAGGATATTGATTCTCTTATTACTGAAAAGGTAGAAAATCAGATCAAAAATATTGATGGGATTGACAAGATTACCTCGACTTCGGTAGATAGCGTATCAAGTACAACAGTGATGCTTAAAAATGATGCTGATGCTGATACAGTGACTTCTGAGATTCAGGATAGTGTTAGGCAGCTTTCTCTGCCAAAAGATGCGAATGATCCGGTCGTAAAGAAGATTACTTCTAAGAATAATAGTCTATTTAATTTGGTCCTCTATAGTAAAAATCAGAATTTTAGTGTTGATTATCTTAAAGAGAGGGCTTGAATGCTTGAAAATGCTCTGGAGGGGAAAGGAGCGATAGATCAGATCACGGTTACTGATGGTGATAAGTATGATATTGAGATATTGGTAGACCAGGCAAAGTTGGAGTCTCTAGGAATTCCTCTTTCTCAGGTAGCGAGTAGTATTCAGGCTTTTAATAGCAATCAGCCACTTGGAACACACAAGATCGGTGAAAGAGAATATGCCTTTAGAATTGATGGAGAGGTCAGGTCGATTGTTGAACTGAAGCAATTACCTATTAGTGTCGCTGCTGGAAAGGTCACAACGCTAGAAAATATTGCAAGTATTAAGAAGGTTTATGCTGATACTACGGATTTGACTGTTTGAAATAAAGCTCAATGAGATATTGGGAAAGTAGCTGTGGATATTATGTTTGAGAAGAAGTCAAGTTCGAGTGTTCTGTCTGCTGCTGTGGAGGCGAAGAAGCGCATTGAAGAAGAGATGAAAAAGCAGATTTATCATGATATTTGATATTTTTATACTAACGATCTCTGAGAGTATATTAGTGAGGATTATAGTGACTTGGCGGTGAATATGGTTTCTACCTTAGCTATTGTGTTTGTAATTGTGTCAATGTTTGTTGGAGGAATGGAGTCTTTTATTGCGACTATTTCTATTCCACTTGCATTCTTTATTACCTTTTTTGTGTTGAATTTCTTTGGGTATACGATGAACTTTTTGACAAATTTTTCATTGATTATTTGTCTTGGAATTGCGGTAGATACTGCGACAGTAGTGGTTCAGGGGGCGAGCGAGTTTATCAAGCTTGGGTATAAACCACTTAATGCTGCCCTTCTTTCGGTAAAAACCTATAAGAATTCATTGATTTCTGGGACTGCGACAACTGTTGTTGTATTCTTTCCATTGATGAGTTTGCCGTGAGTGATGGGAAAATATTTGGCATATATTCCTATTACGATTTTTGTGACACTTTTGGCTTCGCTTTTTATTTCTTTGACAATTACTCCAGCACTCTTTTTTAAGTCGAGTAGGGAAAAGAAACTCTTTACTCCAAATCCTGATGCTGAGCTTACCTTAACTGAAGATGAAAAGTTTATTTTGGCTCAAGATAGGGGAGATAAAGTAGAAAAAACTGAATCCAGTCAGCGTTCTTGGAGAGATAAGATTTTTGATCCTCTAAATGCACGGTATGATAAGCATCTTGGGACGATTTTGCAGAGTGCTGGGAAGAGAGTTATTGTAGTAATTATCCCGCTGGTGGTTACTATTTTTACAATGTGGCTCGTTTCTCCTCAGCTTGGGTTTATTATGATGCCAGCATCTGACAATGAATATCTTACGATTTCTTTAACTGCTAAAGTTGGACTGACAAAAGAGGCGATCAAAGAAAAGAGTCAGGAAATTCATCAGATTTTTGGATCTATTCCTGAGCTTGTGAATTATACGAGCACGATTAAGGGAAATAAGGTTGATGTGCTGTTCCGTATCTCAAAAAAGGGAGAGAGGAAGAGATCAAGTTTTGAGATAGAAAAGGATTTGGTTGCTAAACTGGATCATCTCGTGATGCAAGGATTTCAGGTGGTTGTCGCTACGAGAGGGAATGGACCAGCAACAGGAAAGGAAATCTGAATCAAGATCATTGCAGATGGGAATGTGAGCTTTGATAAGCTTTCTAAGGTAAGTAGAGATTTTAAGCATTTTCTCGCGAGTATTCCTGGAACCAAGAATGTAAGCTCTTCTAGTGAAGAAAGTGCTGGACAGTTTCTCTTTGAGCTTGATGATCAGAAGTTAGCATTGCTTGGTTTGACTCCGCAGAGTATTGGTCCTTCACTTTATCTCGCGCTTAATGGGCTTGAGGCAGGAAGTATCAAGTGAGAGTATGATACTCATAAGATCAGGGTGAAGTATGATGACTTTTCTGGTGGAATATCACCTGAACAGTTGATGAATACGAGTATCATTACTCCAGCAGGAAAAGTCTTGCTAGGAAATATTGGAAGTTATGTTTTTAAGCCTTCAACAGATGCTATCACAAGGGAGAAAAATCAGATTACGATCAGTATTTGAGCTAATCTAGAAAATGGCTATAAGGCTGAACCAATCAATGCAAAACTCACAGAATATGCTGGAAAGTATCAATTCCCTGCAGGGATTAGTTCCAGTGCATGAGGGGAAACTGAGGAAAACAGTGATCTTTTGCTCTCACTTTTGAGTGCTTTGATCTTTTCACTTATTGCTATTTTTGCGATATTAGTCTTGCAGTTTAATAGTTATACTCAGCCAACGATCATCAGTTATAGTATTTTGATGGGATTTGTGGGAGGAAGCTTTTGAATGCTTTTGACAGGGCATCCGTATTCATTGATGTTTATGATTGGATTTATTGCCTTAGTTGGAATTGTGGTAAATAATGCGATTATTCTGATTGATAGTGCGAACGAAAATATGAAGCTTTGACATACTAGAGCTGATGCGATTAGAGAGAGTGCGAGATCTAGACTTAGACCTATTCTCTCTACGACACTGACTACGGTGATAGGACTGGCAACCTTGACTTCTGATGGATTTTTTGCACCATTGGCGTATACTATTATGTTTGGACTTTCGATTGCAACGGTTATGACGTTGTTTGCAATTCCTGCGCTCTATCAGGATGAATATAAGCTTAGACTTTTGATCAAGAGGGTTTTGCTTAAGCCACTTTTGATGATTGGGGTTCCATGAGGTTTGCTCGGAATGGTATATCTGATTTGCTTACTCTTTGGTATTCCGTTTATCGGAACTGTATATGGAAATGCCGCTGCGATAGCACTCTTTGCTAGTTGAATGCTCTTTCTGATAGGAGCTGAATTGGTAAAAAATTGTAGAGGTGAACAGTGATGGAGGCAGTATATCCTGTGAATGATTCCTTATAGTTTAAGTGGTGAGATTCGTCCTAGACAAATTATTAAAAGAATTCTGATTAAATTTGGAGTATTCTTATTGCCTTTGATTTTGTGACTTTTGACAGGAGGGCTTGCTAGTTTAGTGAGTGGAAATGCTTTTGTTTCTCAGACTGCAAGTACGGTAATGACTATTGTTGCGTATCTCTTCTATTTAGTTGGGAATTTGTATAGTTTTTGGACAAGTCCTGGGCATCAGTTTCTGCATGATAGATTTACACAGATAGGATTTAGGTTAAAAAAACATGAAGATCAGGATTCTGAACCTGTTCATAATCAGTAGTGATGATATAGAGTTTGCTTAGTTTGGAGGGCTTTTTGATTGGTTTGTTCTCGTGAAAGGTCAGGAAGCTCTTTTTTGCTCAGGTAGGTTTGTGCTTTGGGCTAGTTTTTTTGCGCTTAATTTTAGATTTTATTTTTGGGAGATATGGATAATAAGAATGTTGAGCTTTCACTCAAATGATCAATTGTGAAATGAATATTTTGGCTTGCGATTCCTATTTTAATTGGAAATTTTTTGCAGAGTGCATATCAGTTTGTAGATGCTTATTGGATTGGAAAACTCTCAAAAGAAGCTGTGGCTGCGGTTGCCTCTAGTGGATCAATTGTGTTTTTGATTTTGTCTCTAGGAATGGGGTTTTCTATGGCTGGGACGATTTTGATAGCTCAATATGTTGGGGCTAAAAATAAGGAAATGGTTAATAAAGGAGCGGCACAGACGCTTTTAAGTGTTGTAATTATTTCTGCATTTTTGAGTGTCCTAGGATATTTTAGTGCTGAGCATATTTTGCTTCTAATGTGAGCAGCAGAGGAGATTATTGAGCCAGCGACACAGTTTATGCAAATTACTTTTATGGGGTTAATGTTTAACTTTATTTTTTCAATGTTCCAATCTGTGATGAGAGGAGTTTGAGAGGTAAAGTTACCACTTTATGTAATTGGAGGGACAATTTTGCTTAATTTTGTGATGGATCCGATTTTGATTTTTGGATGGGGTATGATTCCTGCAATGGGTGTAAGAGGTGCTGCTTTAGCAACTTTAATTACGCAGGCGATATCTTCTCTTATTGGGTTGATTATTCTCTTTAGAGGGAAGCATGGGATTAAGATTCAACGAAAAGATTTTAAGCCAGATTTTTGATTTATTAAAAGGGCCTTTGTGCTTGGTATTCCTTCAAGTGTTGAGATGGCAATTCGTTCTCTAGGATATGTATTTCTGATGAAGCTTGTGATGAGTTTTTGAGTGATTGCTAATGCGGCATATGGAGCAGGAGGAAATGTTTTTCAGCTACTTTTTATCCCAACGCTTGGACTTTCAATGGCGACTTCTACAATGGTGGCACAAAATATCGGCGCTAGGCAGCTGGATAGGGCTCAGCAAATCGCTTATAAGAGTTCACTTATTGCTTTTCTAATATTGGAATCTGCTGGAGTTCTTGTCTTTATCTTTGCTCCGGAGCTGATTGGTATCTTTATTAATGCACAAAAAGAGCCAGAAGTTATAAAAATCTGAACTGACCTTTTAAGATTTAGTGCATTTACTATGTGATTTATGGGGATTCAGTTCACTTTGACGGGAATTTTTAGAGCGGCTGGGAAGACTACGCTTGCAATGATCCTTTGAATTATATCAATGTTTGTTGTGGAGATTCCATTGGCTTATTTATTGGCATATTATACCTCTCTCAAGGTTGATGGAGTTTGGTTAGCTTTTGCATTGGTAAATCTTATTATGGCATTGATTTGTTATTTGATTTATAGGAAGTGAGACTGGAAAAATACGAAGCTTACACAGCAAGATATTGAGCAGGAGGAAGCTATGGAAGCGACACTTATCTGAGAAAATAAAAATTAAAAAAATAAAAACCTGATTTATTTCAGGTTTTTTTAGTATATTAGTTTTTAGTAATATTTATATACCTTTTTAATTGCTGTTTTTCTCGAGATAAGTATTGAACTCTATCAGGATTTTCTCTACAACTTCTTCGGGAGTGAGATTTGAAGTGTCAATGGTTAGGTTATATTGACTAGAATCCCAAAGATCGATATTATAGAGTGAGAGATATCTATTTTGATCATCTTGATTTCTTTTTTTTGTTACTTGAAGAGCCTCTTCAGGACTGAAAAATTGGTCAGTTGTCCTTTTATCGTTGAGGATTCTTTGACTTGCAACTTCATCACTCACATTGAGAAAGACCTTGAAGGCATTTGGCTGGCAGAGAAATCAGAGTCTGCTTTCTAAGATAACTTGAGCATTGAGATCAAGATTTTTTTGATATTCTTCATATTTTAGATCAAATTCATGCTGATTTTCAGGTTTTTCACCTAGAAGATTGAATTCTGAGATACTGAGCCCCATTTCTTCTGCTAGTTTTCTCTTTAGATTTCAGATGGAGATGATTTCATATCCGAGTTTTTCAGATAGTAATTTTGCGACAGTTCATTTTCAACTTCCAGCTTTTCCACCAAGTGTGATAATCATTAATTTCTTTTCAAGAACTAAAATTTAAGGTTAATTTAAGGTTACTATAGTAAAAAAACTTTAGTTTTCAAGAGCTTTTTCTTTGGTTATCTTCTAAAATAGGCTTAATTCTTCTGATTTTTGCTTGCATTAGTATATATATTTAGATATATTGGAAGGTAGAGTTTTATTTCAGGATTTTATTTGTTTTTTTACGGAAGGATGCAATTGATAAAAAGATTTTTTTCATGGATCTGGGAAAAAAAATGGCGAGTTTTAGCTATTTTGGTGATATGAGGATTGGGTGGATATCGAGCTATTAAAAAGTTTTTTCCAGAGAAGCCAGTAATTTCTTATACAAGTAGTGATCATGTTGTTGGAACATGAGATGTTGAAAAAACTTTGAATCTTGCTGGTACTACGCAGTTTGCACATGCTCAAAAATTGACTTTTATTTCTGAGGGAAGAGTAACAAGCGTAAAGGTTAAAGTTTGAGATACTGTGAAAAAGGGGCAAGTTTTAGCAACAATTTCTACAGATAATCTTGATAAAGATATTGAGGATCTTAAGAGAAATCTTAAAAATGCACAGCAGGATTTGAAAAAGGCGATTGAAAAGTCAAATAAGGATCTAGATGTTCTTAAGGCACAGGCTGAATATGATCTTCTTTTGGTACAAAAACAAACTTTGCCAGGAACATTACAGTTGGAAACTCAAACTAAAGCTTCAGCTGTTTCAGAGGCAGAATCAACTATTAAATTGGCAGAATCAACTATTAAGACTAAAGAGAGGGAACTCAAAGATAAGCAAAAGGAGTTAGAAGATATTCAGGCTGATTATCAGAAACTTCAGTCTTGAGATAAAGGAGCTTTATTGAGCACTCCAGAGACTACAAGAAATTGGAATAATAAAATGTTGGAATATATTAGAGAATTCCGTAATGAAGCAAATAAACTTCAGAAGACACTTGATGCTTATGATGCTGTAGTAAAACTTAGTAGTACTTATACCGCTGAGGATAGAAATATCTATCTTGGAGCGAAGAATGATGCAGCAATGAATCGTTCAAAGAATAAGTACTGGGATGTGAGTGCTTACGTAGGTAAACTTCATAAGCTCTATGATGAGTATTCAAAGTTGCCACTTGAAAAAATTACAAAAAATCAGATTTTGTCTGGATATTCAATTTTTACTCAACTTGGAGAAGAATTTAAAGAGTGGTGAAAAATAAATATTGATGCTTTTGGTGACTCTATTGAGACAGCTGATATGCCTAAGTCTAAGATATTAGAGTATGTTGATACCTTTGGAAGGGCTTATGAAATTCTTTGAGAGAGCTATTTGGATAAAAATGTTAATATTGTTGATACTTTGGCAAAATTGAAAACTGCTGAGACTCCATTAGAGGAAATTAAGGATAAATTGGATAAAGCAAAGGTTGAAGTTGAACAAGCTCAAGTTGCTTTACTAAAGGCAAAGACAGATTTAGAAACAGCAAAGAATAAGACTACTCAGGAAAGTTTGAAATATCAGTTGGCTAATCAGGAAAATACTGTAAAGGCAGCAGAACTTGAACAAAAGCTTAAAGAAGCTAAGGAGAAACTTGATGATGCAAAAAGTTGAGAAACACAAAGAGAAACACTTCAAAAATCTAGAGATGCAGTAGATTCTGCACAGTTGGCACTTACAACAAAGATGAAGGAGTATGATAATTATAAGATTACAGCTAATTTTGATGGAGTGGTTACTAAGGTGAATATGCAGATTTGAGATTCTATTGGTAGTTCAAGAAATAGTTCAGATACAGATACTAAATATATTTATGTTGAAACTCCAGATTTACTTGAGGTAAAACTTGAAGTAGATCAGATTGATATTGTGAAGATTGGTATTGGAATGAATGTTGAAGTGTATATCGATGCATTCCAAGGATCAGTATATACAGGAGTCTTCTCTGAAATAGATACGATGCCAGAAGGAAGCTCTTATAAGGCAAGAGTTGTCTTTAAAAAAGCTAGTGCTGAGGATAAGATTTTTGGAGGTATGAGTGCGAATGTAAAGGTAATTCTTGAATCTGAAAAAGGAAAGGTTGTTGTACCAACTCCTGCTATTGCAGATAATGAGCAAGGTGAAAAGATTGTAAGCCTTAAAAAATGAGATAAGTGGATTGATCAAGTTGTAGAGACTGGAATCTCAGATGATATGAACACTGTGATCCTCTCTGGAGTTAAGGTTTGAGATACAATTAAGGGATTCTATATGAATGAAACTTCAGCATGAAACCTCTGACTTAATCAAAAATGAGGACCATCAGGAGAACATGATGTAACTACAGCAGCTGATGGAAGTATGAGTTATCAGTATGACGGATAGTTTTGAAATATAATTATGGATATTTTATTACCATGAAATAATAAGAATGGTGGAAGCAACTTCAGATTTTATCTCACTTAAGGGAATTACAAAAACTTATGGTGAGAAATTAGCAGAGCCAGTATATGCTTTGAGAGGTATTGATTTAGATATTAATGATGGAGATTTTATCTCTATTATGGGACCATCTGGATGTGGTAAATCTACACTGATGAATATTGTAGGACTTCTTGATGTTCAGTCTTCTGGCTCTTATTTCCTTCGTAGAAAGGAGGTAAAAAATCTGACTCCAGATCAACAATCTATGATCCGTAGAACTACAATCTGATTTATTTTTCAGTGATATAATCTCCTCAAAAGAATGGCGGCTCGAGAGCAAGTTGTATTGCCGCTTTCTTATATGTGAGTGTCTTCTGCTGAGGCTAGAGAAAGAGCTTATGAAGCTCTTAAACTTGTTGGATTAGAGGGAAGAGAAAAAGCGCTTCCAAATCAACTCTCTGGAGGACAACAACAAAGGGTTTGTATTGCTAGAGCATTAGTGACAGACTCCGCTCTTTTATTGGCTGATGAGCCAACAGGAGCTCTAGATTCTAAAACTGGAATTGAGATTATGCAGCTTTTAAAAAACCTTAATACTGAAAAGGGAAAAACGATTCTCCTTATTACTCATGATGCGAATGTTTCAAGCTATGCGAACCAGACAATTCGTATCAAGGATGGAGTTTTCATTTAGGATCAGATTTTTTCTTACTTTTATTTAGGTATTGACAAAAAATATGAGGTTTTTTTCTTACTTTGTAGATGCTCGAAAGACCATTATGGCCAATAAGATGAGATCCGGGCTTAGTACGCTGGGGATTATTATCGGAATGACCTCTGTTGTCGTGATGATGGCCATAGGGCAAGGGACTGAAAATTCTATTACGAAAACACGGGGAGATATCGCGAAAAATAAGATCTCTATTTCTTCAAATGGAGGATATAGTTCTTGGGATGAAAAAAATGATAAGCCTGGGGGGTATGTTCAGGAGGTTAAGTTTGATAAGACACTTGTTCCTTATATTGAAAACTATTTTCCAGAGTTGAGTTGAAAAATTACCTATCAGGTTAGAGCTCCTTATGGTCAAGTAAAAATTAAACAGAAAACTGATGCTGTTGAGGGGGTTGGGGTGCCTGAAAATTGGTTTACTCTCAATGAAAAAAAACTAGCGGAATGAACTTTCTTTACTAAGGAAAACTATGAAAAGAAGAATTTTGTTGCGATAGTAAATGATGGTTTTAAGAATAGTTTCTTCAAGAAAGGAAGTCCTATTGGTAAAAAGTTTATCTATAATAAAAAGGAATTTACTATAGTTTGAGTGCTTGCCAAAGAAGAATACTCTCGATGAGTTCAAGCCTATATTCCTGATACAACAGTTATGGATAGAGTTACTCATAAAAGTGTGGTAGATTCCTTTGATGTTCTCCTTTCTCCAGATGATGACAATAGACTTTGGCAAAATAGATTGAGTTATCTCCTTCTCAAAAGATACAATAAGACATCAATGAGTAATGCTGGATTCAAAATAGAAAGTTTTGCTGATACGGTTGAACAGATGAAAAAATCGCTTCAGGGGATGAAAATGTTTCTATTGGCTATGGGTGCGATCTCGCTCTTGGTTTGAGGAATTGGAGTGATGAATATTATGATCGTATCGGTAACAGAAAGAACGAGGGAAATCTGAATTAGAAAAGCGATCGGTGCTCTGAATAGTGATATTACACTTCAATTCTTGGTTGAGTCAGTTGTGATTACTCTGATTTGATGATTTATAGCTTTCTTACTCAGTTATGGAATTGTATATCTCGTAAATACGACGCTTAGTGGTGGAGATATGGGACTTTCAGCTGAAATTGATCAGAATATTGTCCTTACAACCTTTGTTATTACTACTTGTACAGGAATTATCTTTGGTATTCTTCCAGCGAGAAAGGCCGCTAAACTTAAGCCGATTGATGCTCTTAGATTTGAATAATTAAACAAGAAATCTGATTTCAGCTATTGGGATCAGATTTTTCCTTTTTGAAAAAAACTCCCTAGATATAGGGAGTTTTGAATTTTACTTATCTGAAGGGCGCAAAGAGAATAGCCTTTCATAGTCTTCAGAGAGTACCATCCAGAGGCACTTGTTCTCTAGGATGATCTTTGAAAAACTAGTAAACCAATCGCAATTTATCTCATCAATAGTATATGTTTTCTTTTTGAAGAGGTAAATTTTGTTGCCTGATATGTAAATGAATTGATCATCTTCAAGCTCTTTAGGTTTTTCAGCGATTTGTTCATAGCTGTAGGTTTGAATTTTAGTATCCTGAATATCAAGTTTACAGGCTCTTTTGAAGATTTCTACTTCTTCATTGTACTCCTTTTGGAGTGTTTCTTGTTTGTTTTTTTCTTGTCTAATTGCCATGAGAAGTGGAACGGTATTACTGCTTACTTTGAAGCCTCCGTTATTCTTTTCAGGTTCTCCTGATTTTTCATTGAGATCTGCAATTTTCTCATTAAGGGTGTCAAGTCTCTTATTGAGAATTTTTTTTTGATTGACAAAGTACAGAGACTTTTCAATTTCATCAAGGTGAAAATCTGATTTTAACCTTTCAATAAATGTTTTGATTTCTTCTGACATAAAAACTGATTTTTTTGTTTACCTGCGCACTATATCCTTTTCCTTTGAAAAGTCAAGTTATTTATTTTAGTATTCTTGAATGCCATTTTCAAGATAGACAAGTTCTATTCCTGCATTTCTAAGTACCTCTTCACTAAGTGCTGCATCATGATATCTTTTTTCGCAGACTACCCTCTTTATTCCACAACTAACAATTAGGTGTACGCATCTTCTAACATAGCAAGGTGTCATCTTGGTATAGAGCGTAGCTCTTTTGAGATTGTCCTCCTGGTGGGTGGCATTTGCTATGGCATTGAGCTCAGCACAGCAATTTCTCATACAGTGTTGGCTAGTTTCTCAGTTTTCTTTTGTAATTGTCCATATTTGATGTCAGACTTCATCGCATTTTGGGCTTCAAAGTGGAGCGTCTACATAACCAGTTGAGATGATTTGTCCATCTTTGACGATGACGCATCCGCTTCTTCCGCGGTCGCAAGTCCCTTTTTCTCCTACTACACGACAAATATCCATAAAGTAGACATCTTCTGGAATTTCATGTGGTTTAAGGTGTCAATGGTCTTTGAGTGTTCAGGTTTCGTGGTTTTCTAGTGTCATGCTCTATTTTCTTTTATATAAATAGTTTAAGTATAGTTATTTTCTTTTTTTTAGCAAAAAAAGAGTGGAAAATCAGTTTTTTATTCTCTTGACTTTTTTTATTGAAATGCTATAGTATTTCTTGCTCTATTATAAGTTAACCATTCTTTTAATAGAGAAGTATTATGAAAACTCGTCAAGAAAAGAAAGAAGAAAGTGCTATGATTGCAGTGTATTCATTTATGATACTCTTATTAATTGTGTTAATTCTAGGGTGTATAAATTTTTTGAGTACTGTTTAAGCTAGTAGCGCTTTTCTAGCAGTTAAGCTAGTCTGATATTTGCAGACTAGCTTTTTTAAATGATACTTTCGGCATTTCGATTGATTTTGAATCCTTTTTTATTGAGCTGGAGTTTGGAGTAAACAATATCCATAAAGTTTCTTACTTCCTTGCCTTTTATCACGATATTGTATCTGTATTTTCAAAATATTTTATAGACAAGTGGAGGAGTCGTATAGATTTCTAGCTCTTTGAGTTGATATTTTTCTTGTAGGTAGAGAAGTTCTTTATAGAGTTGATCTACTTTATTGAAGAGTTTTTGTTCAATCTCATCTTTGTAGAGAATAAGGCAGAGTTCTCAAAAAGGTGGATATCTATATTGTTTACGAAATTCATATTCTTTAGCAAAAAAATCTGATTTATTGAGTTTACAGGCATTACGAATGCTATGATGGTCTGGGTTCATCGTTTGTACAAGGAAACTTTTGCATTGGTGTTTTAGAAAAGCTTCGTAGAGAAAATAAAAATTTTTCTCGCTTGCATTGAAATCTGGCAAATTAAGCCCAATATCTGCATTTATAAAAATTAGAAGGTCAAATTTTCGATTTTTGATTGGGGTAGTTAAAAGTGAAGTTCAGATAATAATTGGTTTTTTTTCAGTATTTTGATATTTTTGGAGTTCAAGAGAAAGTTTTTCAATTTTTTTTGGTGAACGAACGGATTCTGATTCAACGATCAGACTTTCAGCTCAAAAGGTTTCTTTGATAAGCTCAGCAAGTTTTTGCGTTCCCATACCATATTCCTGGATTTGTGGGCTATTACACTGTTCACAGGATTTTGGAAATTGGTATTGTTTTTTACAGATGTGGCACATTCAGACTTTTTCTCAGTTTGGAAGCAGATAATAGTGGATCGCTACTGAGCAGCGATCGCATTGTGGGATATGCCCGCAGGTTTTGCAGATTGTCCCTCATGTGTGTCATTTTTTATTGATAAGGATTCAGATTTTTTTCCCTGCTTGGAGATAGTTTTTGACCCCCTTTTCAAATAATTCAGAAAAAATCTGATGGTCTTCTTTGAGCATATTGATCAGATAGATTTTTTTTTCTCAATGGTCAAAAAGTTCGTAATTCATTGCTTATGAGAGTAGTGTTTTCTGGTTTGAAAGCAAGGGGAGTTGTTTTTGTTTATTTAAAAGATATTACATCTTAATCATATAGAGGTTTATATTTTAAAATCTTTAACTGATAAATCATCACGTAGCTGTGAATCAGAATTAAGCGCGACAGAGGGGAAATCTCAACTTTCTCAAACGAATTAATCTGGATTATCTGTAATTACTTCTAAGGTCTGAGGGCGACTCAAAGCACTCTTAAATGAGTCTCAGCTGAAATAAATACTCTTGCTAAAAAGCATGGAATTCAATGAGGGAATGACTTGGAAAAAATGAAGCAATTAAATTAATTGATAGAAAAAGGAAGATGACATACAACAGCAGAAGAAAAAGAAATTTATAAATTGAAAGACAAGATAATCCTCAATTATGCTATTACAAAAAATAAAATCATTGAGGATAAAGGAAGACAAACAACAATTCCTATCCAACAAGGAAACATAAAAGTACGCCGACATATTTCAGACAGAGCAAAAAAGCAACTAAGAAATTTATGATTACTAAAAAAGTAGCCCTTAAAGAGCTACTTTTTTTCAGAGGGCTTGCCCTACAAAAGTAGGGCTACCCGTATAGCATAAAGCTATACTAGCCGAGAATAACCTCCGCCAACACAAGTATTATACTCAAAAAATCCCAAAAATCAAGAGGAAGTAAATATATTTCCTTTTTTTGGGTAACACAAAATACATCTTGATTATTTAAATCTTATTAGTAAAAATAAACTGTCGTTTTTTTGACAAAGTTTGAATAAAAAAGTATAATTAGAATACTTTTATATACAGACACTTTAAAGATGAAAAAAGCTTACGCAATGATTGACAAAAATTTTGAGTGGTATCAAAAAAACTATCAGGATTTATACAAAAAGTATCCTGAAAAATTTTTGATAATTGCTAATGAAAAGGTTGAAAGAGTTTTTGATACACTAGATGAAGCATATGTTTTCTGAGCAAAAGAGATTTGATTAGGAAATTTTTTGTTGCAAAAATGTGAAAACGCCCTAAAAACTCTTAATTTTCACTGACTTTATCAAATAAAATAAAAATATATGTCAAAGCCTGATATCCGTTGATTTTCTCGTGAGTATGAGTGAATCCAAGATAAATTATTAATTCCTCTTCAATTGGTTGATCCAAATACCGGAGAAAAAAGTGAGAGTTGCCTAGGATTGATTGATACTGGAGCCAACTGTTGTATGATTTCCGGCAGAATGGCTAAGAAATTATGACTTGTTCCTGTTGGAAGAATTCCAGTAATGACACCAGCCTGAAAATCAGATTATAATCAATATGTAACTTGTTTGTTATTGCCGGATAACTATAGGACAGATTTGTTATATGTTACAGAATGACCTATAGATATACAGGGGTTTGATGTATTGATATGAATGGATGTCCTAAGTAAAGGGGATTTTACAATGACTAAAAGAAATTGAAATACATTGATTAGCTTCATTACACCATCGCAGGACCCTATTGATTTGGTACATAAATATGTATTGAGGAATATACTTAGTGAGAGAATGAAAAAAGAAAAACTAAAAAGATTGAACGGCAAAAATAATAGAAAAAAGAAGAAAAGAAAATAAAAATCTACTTGTGTGATTTATGAATAAGAAAAAAGCCTAGCTAAGCTAGTTTTTTTTATAAAAAAACCCCGCATTACTGCTAGGGAAAAGATAACTTTTTTTATACTAACAGAACCCAAGGGGCACACCCAACACTTTCTAACTTAGGGTAATTTAATCTGTCCTGCCTTGGCTTAAATATAACTATATTTTTGGAAATTGCAAGTGTTTTTAACTTTTTTTTATTGCAGATCATAGGCGGTCATCAACCATCTCTTATCTTCTCCGTTCCACTGAAGTCTAATTACTGCTCTAGCATCATCATTTCCAAGGATTACTTCTTGCCTATTCATATTGAGAAGTGGAAGTTCATCAATAAGTTGTTGTATTCTTCACAAGACTTCTGGATGTTTCGCGACGATTTTTGCTAATCAAATACCAATCCCTCTTCATACATTATAGTGTCCCCAGACTAAATCAACAGGTCTTTTCTCAAAAGTGTAAGCTCATTTCATTTCTCAAGTTTTCTTTTCCATAAGAAAATCTTCAGCTTCTTTTCATTTAAGTCCTTCATATATTGGTCAAAATTCTCATTCTCCAATTTGTTTTGCTTCTGCCATCAATATACTAAAATAAGGAATAAAACAAGAGTATTGATATATTTTTTGAGCATAAAAGCAATAATAAATTATTTTTCTAAACTCTCCAGCATTCTTTTCAATCAAGCGATCTTCGTCTCAATTTCCTTGTAATTCTCGTAATCTGCGTTGCAAGATTGAGTAGTTCTGAGTCGCTTCGCAAGATCATCTCTTTCTGTTTATAAAAGATAAGAAATAAATCTGACTGCTTTATACAATCAGATTTTCTTTTTTCTGCTATCTCCTTTATCGTAGGAGACTACCTTTTGGTAGGCTTAGCAATAGAAATAATGAAAAATCCGAATATATGGTAGCATTACAATACTGGAGCTTCGACCTCCCCAATAGAGCAATGCATCCGTATATTCAGATTTTATAGAATGGTGCATTGCGTCGAAGTGGTTAACTCTTGGTTATCAGGAGTAAAACAGATGTTCTAATTGCTATATAGAAAAAGCCCCTATGTCTTAATGACATAGAGGCTTATATTTTAAGCTTCTTAACCAAGAAATATTACATAGCCGCGAACCAGGATTGAACTGGCGACCTCACCCTTACCATGGGTGCGCTCTACCTACTGAGCTATCGCGGCAACTTGATTTTTATAAATATTCTCTAAGAAAAAACAAGAAAAAGTCAGATTTTTCTTGTTTTAGTTTGAGTGAGTGTTTTCTGGTTGTGCTGGAAGGTAGAGTTCATCAAGGTGAAAGAGGAGATAACTTAGTCAGATGAATCCTCCTATTGCGATCAGAAAGCTGATAAATCAAAGTTGATAGTGAAGTCAGAGATTATAGCTACTATGGAGAAGATATCCACAAAGTAGTGCTCAGGCGTATTTTACTCAAGTTGGAACTGTGTTGAGCTTCAGGATGGCAAGGGCGATTAATCCGGTTGCAAGGATATGAAGCATTACTGACAAGAGTCCTCTACCAAGGAGAAATCAGGTTTTTATACTTTCTCCGGAGAAAAGTTGAAGCCCCAGAGCAAGTAGGCTTTCAGCGACTCAAAATGAGAATCCTACCGTGATAGCGATGAGAAGGAGTTTTGTGTGTGACGTGCTGGTTGATGTTTCTGAGTTGGTATGACTTAGGGAAAATTTGAGGAGCTCTTCAATAGTTGAGATTAGGAGATAGTAGATTAAGATTCTACTCCCAATTTCATAGGATCAAAAAATAAATAGAGGGATTACTAATCCTATTCCGATCAGTATTTGTAACCAGATTTTTCTATTCCTTTGTTGTCTGAAAATGAGAGGTAAGCAGCACAAAAATGCTATAATATAACTTCAAAATATAAAATAGTCTCTGAAATTCTGTGCCTGTGCAATAGAGCTCAGTCAGAATTGAAGTCAGAATTTAGAGATTACTAACTGGTAAAGTCATATTAGTCAAAGAGGAATTATTCCTCGTAAGAGAAGTTTTTTTGCGTTTTGATTTGGAAAATGAGAAAAGGTTTGGTTGAGAAATCGGATCCAAAACCATATGAGGAGTACTAAACTGAGGATAAGTCAGAGATAGTGCACGATGTTTTGTATATATTAAAGGGTTGATCGAATGTTGTTTATAAGCATTTCGGCTTCAGCTTCTGTGCCTTTTTGGCAGATGATAAAGAGTTCCTGACTTGTAGAACCTTTTGACATTTTTGCCTTGAGTCCTGAGGTTGTCTGATAGGAGATCGAAAATCTTAAATCTGAACTCCCCTTTTGTTGTCTCATGATTCTTCACGGAATGATTCTTTGGATCTGGTCTAGGTTTTCGATCTTTCTCAAAAGGGGATGAAACTCTGAGAGAATGGTATGTTCAGTTTTTACTTTTTTGAATCCAAATTTCATATCCTCTTTCTGAGCTAAAAGATAGCAATATCATAGTTATCTGCTTATAAAAAACAAATCATATTCAGATTTTTTGTTTTGATTGCTTTTTAACTGAGAATAGCTATAAAAAAATATTTTTGGGAAGAGAGATTTTAGATTTTTGATCGTGTGAATATGCAGTTGCAGGCTTTGATTCAGAACCCAGCTTATAAAAAGAAATTTGTTTTAGAAAAGTTGCTTTGTCATTATTTAGATAAGACAAGAACTGAACTTTGGACGGATGCTGAGCAGGAGCTTTCTGAGGAGCTAGTTAAGAAGATTCAAGAGGATTATCGTGCATATGAGGAAGATGAGAAGCCACTTGAGTATATTTTGGGGTTTGTTGAGTTTTTTGGGGTAAGGTTTTGGGTAAATGAGCATACGCTTATTCCTAGACCAGAGACTGAGTATATGATTACAGCGATCACTGAGGAGTTGCAATCTCGTGAGGATTCTGATCATATTTTGTTAGATATTGGGACGGGGTCTGGAGTTTTGTGATGTTCAGTTCTACTCCAAAATGGAGGGAAGATTAAAGAGGTTTTTCTAGCTGATATTTCTGCAGATGCCCTCTATGTAGCTCATAGAAACTATAATGATTTGATAGATGGTAGTTTGTATGATACGAGGATTGTTCAGTCAGATTTGTGTGCTTTTTTAGAGAGTTATTCCGGAATTATACAATGAAGAAAACTGATTATGACTGCAAATTTGCCATATATTCCAGATCAGACTTTTGATGAGAATAGTCCAGCAAATGTTCAGAAATGGGAGCCGAGATTTGCCTTTGTTGGTTGAGATGATGGGCTTGATTTGTATAGAAAGATGTTTGCTCAGTTGCTAGAGCTGAAGGATCAGGTTTCAGATTTGGTCATGTTTCTAGAAATGATGACATGGCAGGTGGATATTTTAAGGAAAGAGTATGAGGGGGTGATTGAGTTTGAGGAGGTTAAGACTTTCCATTTTAATATTAGGATTGTAAAGGCGAGATTTATCTAGATTTTATTTCAGGTTTTTGTCTTTTATGTTTCGATTATATAAAATAAAAAAAACTTCATTTTTATCCTATTTACTCCTAGTTTTCTGTTTGCTTTTTTTGCTCAAATGGGGAGCAATTTTGGTGAGTTATGGCTATTTGCTCGGGCAGATGCAGTGGTGGTGGATTGTGTATTTTGTAGCGATGGTGATTCAAGGAGATTTTTTTCTTTGAGGAATTTTGCTTGGGATTGCCTATCTGGCAGAATTTTTGAATAAGAAAATTTGGAGGGTTTTGATTCAGATTTTTATATTGTTTGCGGTAGTAGTTGTGTTTGCTGATATTGCGACGATGTTTGTCTATCAGCAGAGATTTTCTTTTTCGTTGGTGAGTTGAATGTTTTCAACGATGAATAGTGTTGTTGGGTTATATATTGTGGGATTCTTTTTGGGAGTAGCTGCTGTTTTTGGTATTCCGTTGCTCTTAAGCAAAGTAATGAGATTCTGATTGAGAAATCATGCGATTTTACTTTTGATCTGAGGAAGTATTCTTTTTAAGCTCGTTCCAATGCCAATTTTACATGTTTCTGGTGGTGAGCTTCCGGTTGAAAACACTTTTGCTCAGTGGGTTATTGATTCTTATAAGCTTAATCTGGCAGAACAAAATAATGATAGAAGTAAAACTCAAACTTGAGCTCAGACATCTGATTTCTCTTCTTTTTTGACGGTTGAGGAGCAGAAGGAAGCTGATAATGAGGTGCATTCACGGTTGCGTTTAGCTAGGCTTTATCCTGAGAGCATCTTCGAGGATTTCCCTCAGGAGCGTCTCATCAATGCGAGAAATTCAAAAGGAGAGTTGTATTACGAAGAAGTATTATTTGAGGCACTTAAAAAGAATCCAGAATTAGCTTTCTTGTATTTGGATCGTTATAAGGATTGGAAAGGTCACTGAGATAAGTCAATTTTGAGAGATATGTTAGAATTCGCTATTTCTCAAAAGCCACAATTAGCTTATACTTATTTGAAAGAGTATGAAGAATTGGTCGATGGAAATGAAAAAATAGCAAAGCCCCTTCTAGAAAAAGCTACTGAACTGTATCAAAATAAGTTGAACTTTGGTGATCTGTTTTCAAAGAAGCCAGCTAGATGAAATAAAAAAAATCTGATTTTAGTCTTTTTTGAATCTGCTTCTGCCGTAGATAGTAAGAGGACTGGTGGTTTATATGATGTGTTTCCTTGGGTAGATAAGATTTCAGAAGCAGGGGTTTTGTTTACTAATATGTTTGCAAATGGTGCAACTTCTGAGATGGGGCATATTGCCACTTTGATGGGAGTTGAGCCGACATTTCTTGGAACTTCGCTGGATACTGGATATGAGAGATTTTCTGGTGTGGTTGAGGGATTAGGAAGTTTTTTTAAGAATTTGGGGTATAAGACGCATTTTGTGAGTACAGCAAGTTTGGATTTTCTCAATCAAAGAACTTTTTTGAAAAAAGTCTGATTTGATACTTTCTGGGAAGATGGTTATGATGACTGGAAAAAATATACCTTTAATGCGGCTCCTGATATGGCACTTTATGAGAAAACTTTAGATGTTGTTGCTACTCAGACTTCTCCTTATTTTATTGGTTTGCAGACGATTTCTTCTCATACACCGTATGCTACTCCTTATGGAAATACTGCTGAGGCAGCTTTTCGTTATATGGATCAGAGTTTTGCAAAATTTTATCTCAAGCTCAAGAAAACTTGATTTTTTGAGAATGGAATATTATTGGTGGTGGGAGATCATCGTAAGATGACACCACTTGGAGGTGATGAATATCGTAAGTGGGGGCCTTCTGCTGAGGCAAGAATTGTTGCTTTTATGATTGGAAGTGGGATCAAGGCTGGAGAAATTGATGATAGGCTGTATCAACAGACAGATATTTTTTATTCTTTGATGAAAGAGTTTTGATCCGGTGAGGTCCAGGTTTTAGATCAAAGCAACGATATCTTTACTCAAGAGATTACTAGAAATTGGGCGGTCAAAAATTTTACAATCAAACAGCAGGCTTATGCCTTTAATCTCTCTGGTGATACCGGATTGGTAGATATTCCAAAGAGAGAGTTTACTGAAGATGCTGGAATGTTTGATAAGAAAGCGATAACAAATTATTTGTATCTTGGATTGAAATATCAAAAAAATCAGAATTCTGATGATATTTCCACTTCTTCACAGACAGGAACAAAATCTCAGACAGTGTTGATCTCACATAGAGGGGAGCATAGCGATACGAGTGAAAATTCTTATGCGGCATTTTGGAAAGCCTCAAAATATGATGCAGGAGCTATTGAATTTGATGTAACACCTACGAAGGACTGAAAATTGGTTGTTTTTCACGGTCCAAAGCTTTATAGCACTACATGTAAGCAAATTCAAAAAGATATTTGTCAGATGACCTATGAAGAGTTGAAGGAATGTAAACTTAGCAATGGTGAAGATATTCGGTTGCTTTCTTCGAGATTACCAAAGATGAAACTTTTGGCACCGCTTCTCTTTTTGGATATGAAGATCCCTGAAAATTCTGCATGTAAAGATCTTAATCCTCAAGAGCTTTTTGCTCAGGCGAAGGAAATCGTGATGAATAACTCTATGCAGGAGCAAGTAATCTTTTCTAGTGATAATGAAGAATTAACTTCATATTTCTGAAAGGATTCTGATATGATGACTTCTGTAGATGCTAATTGGAAGGCTGCTTCTCAACTTCTTCCGAGGGGAAATTATATGTATTATATGGCTCCATATCAGGTTTTTACTCCTGATGTTGTCTTGTCGCTCAAGATGATGAAAAATAGACTTGGGCAAAAGATTATTCCGATAGCATATACGGTAAATGATGTAGGGGTATTTAGGAGACTCAAAAAACTTGGTGTGAATTATGTTATGACAGATGAACTTTTGAGGCTTGGTGAGGAAGATAAAAAGTAATGTGTTTTGTATTATGAATGAAAAAAACTGATTCCGATGATGGAGTCAGCTTTTTTTAGATTGAGAAGATTTTGTTATTTCTAGTCAATATCGTAGGTGAGGTATGCCTTTCTAGTGATCTTTAATGTTGTTGCATCTTTGAGGCTTTCTCCATTATAAAAGCTCTGATGGTAAAAATAGGTATCAGGATCTGATCCATATTCATCTTCTCTGAGTCCGTATTCTGTTGTTTGAAGAAGTCTTCCAAGTTTTACTCCGAGGGTGTTTGCTGTTGCTTCTGCTTGTGCTTTAGCATCTTGGAGAGCTAGTTTGCGTGCTTCTTTGACGATTTCTCTAGTATTAGAAACTGATATATCAGCATTTGTTAGACTCCATATTGATTTTTTCTCTAGAAGGTGTAAGACTTCTTCTCAGTTTTTGATAATATTTTCTCCGGTGGAAGTGATTGTTATGAAGATATCACGACAAGGTGTTTCTATGTCTGTTGCTCGACTTGAGCAAGATCAATGGTCACGAAAGTATGTGTATGTTTTCTTTATACTAAAGTTCAATGGTTGGAGGAGTTGTTCTAGTTTTGTTTTCTCTTTTTCTCGAGCTTGATCTGATAGTGTTTCAGATCCTGTTGTTGCTCATCTGATATTCATGGAGATAATATCTGGTTTCACCTCAACCTGTCCCTCGCCTACAACATTGATTGCTTCTCGTCCTTTGCTAAAGGATTTGACTGCATAGATCCCTGAAATACAGATAATCATTACTAAAACTGCGATAAAAATTCTGTCGATAGTTTTCATCAGTTTTTGATTATGATATAAAAGATAAAGAGAGTGTAGCTTTATTTGAGGAGAAAACAAGTATAAAGTTAAAAAAAACTTGCATTTGCTAGAGTAAAAGATAAAAAATATATCAGAATTATTTATTCTTTTGTGGGAAGAAGATGACGATAGATATGAAAATGCTTGCTGAAAAATGGCAAAAAAAGTGGAAGGAGTCTGGTGTATATAAGACACAAGAATCAAATGGGAAGCCAAAATTCTATATTTTGGATATGTTTCCGTATCCAAGTGGCGCAGGTCTTCATGTTGGTCATCCAAAAGGATATGTAGCATCAGATACGATTGCTAGAAAAAAGATGCTTGAGGGATATAATGTGCTTCATCCGATGGGGTTTGATACTTTTGGTCTTGGGACTGAGCAGTATGCAATTGATCATAAGATGAAACCTCAGACTGTAGCTAAACAGAATATTTCTACTTATATTTCTCAGCTTGAAAAGATTGGTTTTACCTATGATTGGGAGAGAAGTTTTAGTACTGCTGATCCTGAGTATTATAAGTGGACGCAAAGTATTTTTCTTAAGTTTTATACTCATTATTATGATGAAGCTGAGGGGAAAGCGAAGCCGATCTCAATCCTTGAAGAAAAGTTAAGAAAAGAAGGGAAATCTGAATCAGAAATCAGATTTATTCTCGATAGTGAAAGGTTAGCATATCTTGATTATAAACCTATTAATCGATGTCCTCACTGTAAGACTGGACTTGCAAATGAGGATCTTGATGATGGAAAGTGTGAGAGGTGTGGAAGTGAGGTGGAGCAAAAACCTATGAGACAGTGGGTTTTGAGAATTACGAAATATGCTCAGAGACTGCTTGATGGGTTAGATACTCTTGATTGGGATGAATCGATGAAAGAACTTGAGAGGAACTGGATTGGTAAGTCTGAAGGAACTCAATTTCAGATGAGGCTTCAGAATTCTGATGATGTTTTTGAGATTTATACAACGAGAATTGATACTGTGTTTGGGATGAGTTTTGTTGTGATGGCTCCAGAGCATCCTTTGGTTGAAAAGATTACTACTCCAGAGCAAAAAGAAGCTGTAAAATCTTATCAAGAACAAGCGAAATATAAGACGCAACTCGAAAGGACTGAGCTTCAAAAAGAAAAAGCCTGAGTTTTTACTGGAGCGTATGCTATCAATCCGTTTAATAATCAAGAAGTTCCGATTTATATTGGAGATTATGTGCTTGCTAGCTATGGAACAGGAGTAGTGATGGCGGTGCCTGCACATGATGAGAGGGATTTTGAGTTTGCGAAGAAGTATGGATTGTCGATTGACTATGTTATTGGAGGAAGCTTTGGAACAAGGAGATCAGATGCCCAAGCTAAACTTTCAGGTTATGCATTTATTTATGATGAAAAAGAGAAGAAACTTTTAGTAGGATATAATGAAAGTGGGAAATATAAAAAGTATTGGATACCATGAGGGACTATTGAAGAGGGTGAGACTATTTTAGAGTGAACTCTTAGAGAAATAAAAGAAGAAACAGGATATGATGATGCTTCTTGTGTTGGACAGTTTGACTGTAATCAGTCCTTTTACTATGCTGATCTAAAAAATACCTGGAGAGAGAATAATGCAAATTCTTTCCTTTGTAAACTTAATTCAGAACATCGTGTTCCAAAGCAATTAACAGAATATGAAACTGATTGTCCACTTATTTGGGTTTCGTTAGAAGAGTTCGAAAAGGATTTATTGTCAATGAGGGCTGATGAAACAGTGCAAGGACAAAAAGAAGGATATCTTTATTCTTTGGAAAGATTGAAGGCTTATTTGGCTGGAAATGGAGCATATACGGAGAAAGGAGTGCTTCTTAATTCTTGACAGTTTTCAGGTCTAAAATCTGATGAAGCGATAGCAAAAATGCAGGAATGGCTTACTGAACAAGGAATTGGATGAAAGAAAGTGAACTATAAAATCCAAGACCGAGTTTTCTCAAGGCAGAGATATTGGGGAGAGCCGTTTCCTGTGGTGTTCTGTGAGGAGCATGGAGTGGTTCCTTTGCAAGAGTCAGATTTGCCTTTATGTTTGCCTGATGTAGAGCATTACGAACCAACTGGTACTGAAGAAGGACCACTTGCAGAGGTGAAAGACTGGATTGAAACTACATGTCCGATCTGCTGAAAGCCAGCTAAGAGAGAGTCTAATACAATGCCAGGATGGGCTGGTTCGAGCTGGTATTGGCTGAGGTATATGGATCCTAAAAATTCTGATCAGCTCGTAGCACCTGAGAAAGAGGCGTATTGGGGAATGGTTGATGCTTATGTTTGATGAGCAGAGCATGTCACAAGACATATGATTTATGCGAGATTTTGGCAGAATTTTTTGTATGATTTAGGAATTGTATCGCATCCAGAGCCATTCAAAAAATATCAAAAAGTCTGACTCATTATGGCTGAAGACGGTCGTAAAATGTCTAAGAGACGAGGAAATGTTGTAAATCCAGATGATATTATTGCAGAATATGGAGCTGATGTTTTGAGAACGTATGAAATGTTTATGGGGCCGTTTGATCAGGCGATTGCTTGGAATACTCAAGGTATGAAGTGAGTGAAGAAGTTTCTTGATAAGGTTATTGCTCTTTATGATAAAGTGGATATGCAAAGCTGAGAAGAGAACCCTGAGGTTACTACTCTTCTCCATCAAACGATCAAGAAATTGACTGAAGAGATTGATGATTTCAGATTTAATACTTCTTTATCGCAGTTGATGATATTGGTGAATCGTCTCTGAGAAGAAGAGAAGATATCGAAGCAAACTTTTGAATCTTTAGTGCTTATGCTTGCTCCATTTGCTCCGCATTTGGCTGAGGAATTCTGGAATTTGATGGGAAATGAGTTTTCGATCTTTACTATTGGTAGATGGCCAAGCTATGATCCTGCAAAACTTGTGAGTTCGAGGATTGTGTTGCCCGTCCAGTTTAATGGAAAGATGAGGTGAACACTTGAGATTTCTCCTGAATCATCTCAAGAAGAGATTTTAGCTATGATTAGGCAGGATGAGAAGCTAGCTAGTTATTTGACTGGAGAAATTAAAAAATGTATTTTGGTTCCATGAAAGATTATTAATATTATTGTATAAAAGAGAAAAAAGTCTGACTTTGGAGGTTAGGCTTTTTTATTATTTTTGTATTGAAGCAATAATATCTCTTTCGCTTCCCTTTCCTTCTATGAGTACCCTCTAAAATTTATAGTTGATTTTGATCAGATTTTTCCTACACTTAAGCTCTTAATTTAAGATAGATATAGGCAAATAGTATGATTGTAAAAAATAAAACTTCTTATGTGCTTGTGATCTCATGAGGAGGGACGAAAGGGCTCTATGCTTGCTGAATTTTGAAAGCGATTGAAGAAACTTGATTTCAGGAGCAGATCGGAGCGGTATATGGTGTAAGTGCTGGAGCTTTGACTGGAGCATATTGGCTGAGTTGATGGAAGGCAGAAGATATTTTAGAGAGATTTTTGGAAAGTAATCTCTTTTCTTTGAGAAATATTGCTTTACCACCCAAAGCTTCTCTTTTGAAATCTTCGGTTGTAGCTAAGTTTTTGAAGTCAGATTTGAAATCGAGGTTTGAGGATTTGGAAAAGCCTCTTTATGTTGGTGCGACAGATCTTTGGAGTGCTGAGTTTGTTTTGTATCAAAGTTGAGAACTCTGGAAACCTGTTTTATGAAGTATGTCGATCCCTGGTGTTTTTGCCGCTGTTGAGTATGATGGGAGAATGCTTGTAGATGGCGGAGTTTTGTGTAACTTTCCTATTGCTCAGGCTAGAGAGGAATATCCTGATGCTGAGATTATTGGCATTCAGCTTGGAAAGTTTGAAAAAAATCAAAAGGTAAAAAGCCTGATTGATAATGTTTTGCTTTCTTATCAGGTAATGTCTGCTGGGCATTTAATCCCAAATCTTGATCAGGTTTCTTGTCTTTTTGATAAGAGTTTGAGTATTGGAATACTTGAAAACTCTGAGAGTAAAATTAGGGAGTTTTTTGAGCAAGGGTATCAAGATGGACTTGAGGTTTTTAGTAAAATGTAGTTGATATGTGATTTTTCAGGAGATGGTTTAAAAAACAAAAATCTGATCGTATTGTATTGGTGATTTCAGGCGGTGGAATGAGAGGGTTTTATGGACTCTGAATATTAAAAGCATTAGAAGAACTTAGGCTCAAGCAAAAGATTGATGCGCTCTATGGTGTGAGTATTTGAGGACTGATTAGTGCATATCGAGCTGCTGGATATTCTGCTGATGAAATTATGCACAAGATATTGCATTCAGGTTTTTTTTCTCCTTGGAAGAATCTTAATCTTTTTACTAGGAAATCATTGCTTTCTAATACTTTGATAGAAAAGAATATATTAGAGGATTTGCCCTCAAATTTTGAGGATTTGCAGATACCAGTTCATATTTTTTGTAGTGATATTTTTGCTGGGCAGTCTGTTCAATTTTCTAGTGGAAATTTGCTTTCTCCGCTTTTGGCTACTGTCGCAATTCCTTGAATTTTCCCAGCTGTTGAGTATCAAAAAAAGACTCTGGTTGATGGTGGAGCGACCTGTAATTTCCCCGTTTCCTTTGCGAAAAAGGCTTACCCAGATCATTATATTATCTGAGTTTCTCTCAATAAATACCAGCCAAAAAAATCTGAATTAAAAAGTTTAGTTGACTCAATTATTCTTTGATTTGAGTTGCTCATGAGGAGAGATATTCTGGTTCAGGGGGCGCATGCTGATACTTTCATATGTAGAAAGCTGAATTCTGGTGTTTTAGAGATGAAAAAAGAGAAACTACATAAAATTTTTTTGCAGGGATATCATGATGGACTTGAACAGTTGCAGGATTTAGTTGATAAAAAAGCAAAATAATGAAGCTCAGTGCTCTAGAGGTTCAACAATTACAGGATAAGATTTTGGGTTGGTATGCTCAGAATGGGAGAAAGCTACCTTGGAGATTAACGCAGGATCCTTATTTGATTCATATTTCTGAGGTAATGAGTCAGCAAACGCAGGTGGATCGTGTGATTCCTTATTGGGAGAAGTGGAGAAAGGTATTGCCAGATTACCAAAGTTTAGCAAAGGTTAATAAATCAGATTTATTAACTCTTTGGTCTGGACTTGGATTTAATTCTAGAGCGTTGAGGTTACAAAGTTGTGCACAGGCTGTTGTGGAAAACTATTGAGGTGTTTTGCCTGAGAGTAGAGAAATGTTATTGGATCTGCCATGAATTGGTCCGTATACTGCAAGTGCGATTTGTGCATTTGCATGGAATCAGCCTGAGCCAGTGATTGATACTAATATTAGAAGAGTTTTGATTTTCTTGCTTGGATTAGATGAAGAGATGAGTTTAAAAGAGCTTGAGGTTCTTGCAAGAGAATTGATTCCAGTATGAAGAAGTAGAGATTGGCATAATGCATTGATGGATTATGGTGCGGTTCATCTTACGGCGAGAAAAACTAAGATCAAATCTCTCTGAAAACAGAGTAAATTTGAATGATCAGATAGAGAGGTGAGGTGATGGATTTTGAAGTATTTAACTAGAGAAAAGAAAAAACTGACTATTGCTGATGTTCAGAATGAGTTTCCGACTAAAGATATAGTTAAAATTCTTGATATAATGATAAAAGATGGTCTGGTGAAAGTTCAAAAAAATCAGATTTTTATTGAGTAATATGATGATATCATGCTTACATTTATTCCTACTCCAATTGGTAATAAGGAGGATATTACGCTTAGGGCTTTGAGGCTTTTGAAGGAATTGAAGTACTTAATTTGTGAGGATACCAGAACAACAAAAAAACTTTTACAAATGTATGAAATTGATTATTCTGATAAAGAGTTTTTCTCGCTTACGAGTTTTACTGATAAGGGGAAGCTTGCTCACTATGCTAATTTGATTAGAGAAAATGAGGTAGGAATGCTTTCTGATGCTGGGACTCCAGGGCTCTCAGATCCTGGGAAGATGCTTGTTCAGATTTGTCAAAGTGAGTGATTGAAGTATTCTATTCTTCCTGGGGCAAATGCACTTGTTCCATCTATTGTGGCGGCAGGTTTTGATACTTCGGAGTTTGTGTATATTGGCTTTTTACCTCAGAAAAAGTGACGTCAAACCGCTCTGAAAGCTATGATTTCAAGTAATATTCCAACTTTTTTTTATGAATCAGTGCATAGGATGGGGAAATTGATTGAGGAACTTTATGAGCTTAATTTTGATGGGAAGCTTGCGATAGCTAGGGAGGTGAGTAAGCTCTTTGAGGAGTATCAGACTTTTGAGTTTTCTGAGCTTTGGGATTTGTATCAGACTGGGAAACTCGTTTTGAAGTGAGAGTTTGTAGTTTGAGTATGTCCGCAGTAGGGATTTCCCGAGTTGGTGTTTATTATAATTGTATGATTTTTTCGTTATTAATATAGTTATGTCATCTTCTGTCTATAAAATATGTGAAAAAAGGAGAGAAATCAGATTTTTGTGTGTGTTTTTGCTTTGTTTGGCCTGATGTTTTTAAAAAAATGATTTTTCTCTTGCATTTTGTCTTTAAATTCATATAAACTCACTTGCTCTTTTTGAGCCAAGGTAGCTCAGTGGTAGAGCAGAGGCCTGAAAAGCCTTGTGTCGGCAGTTCGATTCTGCCTCTTGGCACCACTTTGTAAATGATTGTATAGAATGGGCGTGTAGCTCAGGCGGTTAGAGCGCACCTCTGATAAGGGTGAGGTCGGTGGTTCGAGTCCACCCACGCCCACCATTCTAAAAAAAGTGAAGTTTCGGGAATTAGCTCAGATGGCTAGAGCGCTTGGTTTGGGACCAAGAGGTCGCGAGTTCGAGTCCCGCATTCCCGAGGTTAGGTATGTATAAATCTTTTTGTATACTTCTTGCTGTTGCAAGGTTTAGATACAATGAGATGTGGTTTTGAGATAGGGTTGATAGCTATGTCTTTGTGATGTATGACTGTCAAATGATCAAAATCAACTTTTTTTTTGAAAATCTCTTGCAATTGTCAAGAAGATTCATATAGTATGTAGGTATGTTTATTATTTTAGTTTATTAAACAGAAATTACTATGGCTACTAAACCACACGTAAATGTTGGAACTATTGGTCACGTTGATCACGGTAAGACAACATTGACTGCTGCTCTTACAGCTGTTGCTTCAACTAAAGGGTATGCAAAATTTACAGCGTATGATCAGATTGATAACGCTCCAGAAGAGAAGGCAAGAGGTATTACTATTGCTTCTAGACATGTAGAATATGAAACTGATAACAGACATTATGCTCATATTGATTGTCCAGGTCATGCTGACTACGTAAAAAATATGATCGTTGGTGCTGCTCAGATGGATGGAGCTATTTTGCTTTGTTCAGCTGTTGATGGACCAATGCCTCAGACGAGAGAACATATTCTTTTGGCTAAGCAGGTAAATGTTCCAAAGATTGTTGTATTCTTGAACAAATGTGATATGGTTGATGATCCTGATATGATCGACCTTGTTGAAGAAGAAATTAGAGAACTTTTGAAGAGTAATGGATTTGATGAGAATGCTCCTATTATTAGAGGTTCTGCTCTTAAGGCTGTTGAGAATCCTAATGATGAAGCTGCTGCAAAGCCTATCTGGGAACTTTTTGAAGCTTTGGATACTTATATTCCAGTTCCTGAGAGAGATAATCAAAAGCCTTTCTTGATGCCAGTTGAGGATGTATTCTCTATTAAGGGTAGAGGTACTGTAGCAACAGGAAGAATTGAAAGAGGTATTGTTAAGATGAATGATGAACTTGAGCTTCTTGGTCTTGGTGCCGATCCTTTGAAGACTGTAGTTACAGGTATTGAAATGTTCCACAAGGCTTGGAATGAAGCAGAAGCTGGAATGAATGTTGGACTTTTGCTTAGAGGTGTAGATAAGGATGCTATTGAAAGAGGACAGGTTCTTGCAAAACCAGGAACTGTAAAGACTTTCAAGAAGTTTGAAGCTGAGGTGTATGTACTTAAGAAGGAAGAAGGAGGAAGACATACTCCATTTATGAGTGGTTATAGACCTCAATTCTTTATGGGAACTACAGATATTACAGGAAATATCGAACTTGCTCCTGGTGTAGAAATGATTATGCCTGGTGATAATGCAAAGATTATTGTTGAACTTATCTATCCAGTTGCTATGGAAGATGGAATGAGATTTGCTATTAGAGAAGGAGGTAGAACTGTAGGTGCTGGAGTTGTTACAAAAGTACTTGAATAGTTTATAGAAAAAATAAAGACAGACCTTGGAAAAGGTTTAAAATCAGTTTTTCTGGGGTCTGTTTTCTTAATATTTATTTTTAATCGAGAGTGTATATGTCTGCTGTAAAAAAAGATCAGAGTCCAAAGTTGAGAATTAAATTGAAGAGTTATGATGTGAGAATGTTGGAGTCTTCTGTTTCTAAAGTTGTAGGGCTTTTGGTAAAATCAGGTGCTCAGATTAAGGGACCTATTCCTTTGCCAAAGAAAAGGAAGGTGTATACTGTTTTGAGATCAAACTTTAAGTTTAAGAAATCTAGAGAACAGTTTGAGAGAATTTCTTATACAAGAGTAGTTGATGTTGTAGAGAGTGGTTCAAAGACTATGGAATATCTACAGAATCTATCTATTCCAGTAGGAGTTCTTGTTGATGTTAAGGTTTTTTAAGTTAAAGTATTATAAAATACGAATTACGAATTGTGGGTATACTTATTCGTAATTGGTAATTTGTACTTTGTTTTTAATTGATCAGGTTTTATGATTATGTCTAGTACTAAAGGAGGAATTGTTGTTTCAAAGCAAGAAATGACAAAGATGTGGATTGATGATAAGTTTGTTCCTGTAACTCTTGTAAAGCTTCTTCCTCAGGAGATTATCAGATATAAGACTCATGAGAAGGATGGATATGTTGCAGCAGTTGTTGGTGTTGAGAAGAAAGAATTAAACAAGGAAAAAGGGCAGAAAGTTGCTTATAGTATGGTTACTGAATTTCCTGTAGATGATAGCTTTCTTACTGCTCATCAGGCTGGTGAAAGTTTGGATGGTGCTCTTTTTGATGGGGTGGCTTCTATTTCTGTAACTGCTTATTCTAAGGGAAAAGGGTATCAAGGAATGGTAAAGAGATGTAATATTAAGTGAGGTCCTGCTACTCATGGACATAAGTTTACAAGAAGTGGTGGTTCAAAGGGTAATAGAAAACCTAGAAGAACTATGAAAGGACATCCGCATGCGGGGCATATGGGTGCCGAGAAACTTACTATTAAGAGAATTCCGCTCTTGAAAGTTCTTGATAGAGATAATGAAAAGCTTATGGTAGTTAAAGGATCTTTGCCAGGTGCTAGAAATTCTAAACTAAAATTCTTCGTAGACTAGTTTTTATGATATTATTCTTAATCTAAAATGGTATATTCTGTTGATGTGTATGATAAGAATGGAAAGGTTGCTTCAAAGTTTGATTTTAATGGAGATATTTTTACTGATGAAAAGGTAAATCAATCTCTAATTCATGAATATCTTTTGCTTCAGACAGCTAATGCTCGTAATGTTATTGCTAGTACAAAGACTAGAGCTGAGGTTTCTGGGTCTGGTAGAAAACTTTATAAGCAAAAAGGTACAGGTAATGCTAGAGTTGGAGATAAAAATTCTCCAATTAGAAGACATGGAGGAGTTGCTTTCGGTCCTACTTCTGAAAGAAACTTTGAAAAGACTATGACAAAAAAAGCTAGAAAGTTGGCACTTAATGGTCTGCTAACTCTTAAGTTGAAAGATAATGCTGTTTCAGGATTAGATCTTGATACTATGACTCCAAGTACTAAGTCTGCTATCTCTCTTTTGTCTACTATGGGACAGAGTGGAAAGAAGGTATTGCTTGTTTTGGATAAGAAAGAGGATGGTATTGTAAAGTCATTTAGAAATATTGAAGGTGTGAAATATTTGTTGGTGGATTATCTTAATCCTTATGATCTTATGAATGCAGATGCTGTTGTATTCTTAAAACCAGCATTAGAAATTGTGAATCAGGCTTAACTTTATTAAAATATTTATGTTTTTTGTTATAACATTATGACATTTAAAGAGAAATTGCAGAGAAGAGCTAGAAAAAATACTGCTACTAAGGCTCTTGTAAAGTTTAGTCCTTATGACATTATTTTGGCTCCTGTTTTGACTGAAAAATCTTACAGACAGCAGGAATTAGCTAATAAATATGTATTTAAGGTACATAATGATGCTAATAAGAATGATGTTGATGTAGCTATTCAATATCTTTATAAGGTTAATCCTGTGAAGATTAATATTGTGAATACTGCATTCAAGGGGAGAGAGAGGAGAAAGCTTGTAAAGAGAGCTTTCAAAAAGGCTATTGTGACTCTTGGAAAAGATCAAAAGATTGAATTTGCTGTATAAGAATTATTTAGTATTGTAAGTATGTGATTTAGATGGCTGTAAAAAAGTATAAACCCTACACTCCTTCTAGAAGGTTCATGATTGGTTATGATTTTTCAGAGATTACTTCAAAGAGACCTGAAAAATCTCTTACAGTGACACTTGGAAGAACTGGAGGTAGAAATAATCAATGAAGAATTACTTCTAGATTTATGGCTGGAGGTCATAAGAGGCTTTATAGAATCATTGATTTCAAGGGGTATAATAAGTTAGATATTCCTGCAAAGGTGGCTTCTATTGAATATGATCCATATAGAACTGCTAGAATTGCTCTTCTTAACTTTGTTGATGGAGAGAAGAGGTATGTGTTGGCATGGAAGGGTATCGCTGTAGGACAGAAGGTTGCTAACGGTCTTTCTAGTGAAATTGCTCCTGGAAATAGAAAGCAACTTAAGGATATTCCAGAAGGTATGAATATTTTTAATCTTGAGATTACTCCTTTTTCTGAAGGAAAGCTTATTAAGTCTGCTGGTTCTGTAGCTACTATTGCTGGTAGGGATGAAGCTTTGAAGGTTGTGTTTGTAAAAATGCCATCTGGAGAGGTTAGAAAGTTTAATGAGAATTGTTGGGCTACTATTGGAGAAATTTCTAATGGAGATCATAAAAATGTTGTTATTGGTAAGGCTGGTAGACAAAGATGGCTTGGTAGAAAACCGAGAGTCCTTGGAAAGAATATGAACCCAGTAGACCATCCACTTGGAGGATGAGAGGCTCACTCTCCTATTGGTTCAAAGAGGGGACCTAAGTCATTTAGTGGAAAGCTTGTTTCTTCTGGAATGAAGACAAGAAAAGGAAAGAAATGGTCTGATAGATTTATTGTTTCAAAGAGAAAATAATTTTTTGGAAAGGATTTTATTTGTATATATTTTGTTAAATGGCTAGATCTCTTAAAAAAGGTTTCTATGTAAATGAGAAATTGATGAATAAGCTTCTAAAGATGAATGAAACTGGAGATAAGAAAGTAATTAAGGTTTGGGATAGAGCTTGTCATATCGTGCCAGAAATGATTGGATATACTTTTGCGGTACATAATGGGAAACAATTTGTGACTGTTTATGTGACTGAAGATATGCTCGGACATAGATTGGGTGAATTTGTTCCTACAAGGCTCTTTAGAGGACATCCTTTCTAATTAAATTCAGGTTTTTCTGAATGTGTATTTAACTATTAAATCTTATGGTATTATGAGTAAACAGGTTACAGCAGAGTTGAGATATGCACTTTGCTCAGAGAAAAAGATGAATCTTGTAGCAGATCTTGTAAGATGAAAATCTGTTGTTAAGGCATTGGATATGTTGGAGTATATGCCTAAGAAGGGAGCTAAGGTACTCTATAAGCTTGTAAAGTCAGCTGCAGCTAATGCGGTACATAATGATAAAATGGAGCTTGATACTCTTGTTATTGATAGAATTTATGTTGGAAGAGGTCCAAAGATTAAGAGAGTTAGATTTGTTTCTAGATCAAGAATTAGTCATTATGAGAAATATAGATCTTATGTAAAAGTTGTTTTAAATACTAAGTAGTTTGTGAATATGTGACAAAAGGTAAATCCAATAGGAATGAGAGTTGGAATTATGAAATCACGACCATCTGAATGGTTCGCAAAGACAAGAAGACTATCTGCAGATTTCTTTGTTGAAGATATTAAAGTGAGAGATTTTTTGGAAAAGAAGCTTGCTAGATCTGGTGTGGCTAAGGTTGTGATTAGAAAGACTCTCAAAGAAGGTGAAATTATTCTTTTCGCATCAAAGGTTGGTGTTGTTATGTGAAAAAACGGTGAAAAGATTAAGGCTTTGGAAGAGGAATTGACAAAGAAGTTTGGTAAGCCTTTTAAGATTACTATCAAAGAAGTAAGAACTCCTGAACTTTCTGCTAAGATTATGGCTGAATATATTGCTTCTCAACTTGAGGCTAGAATGCCATATAGAAAGGTTGTAAAACAAGTACTTTCTAGGGTTATGGAGAAGGGTGCAAGTGGTATTAAGATTCAGATCGGAGGAAGACTTGGAGGTACTGATATTGCTAGAAGTGAAAAGTTTATTGATGGTAGAGTATCTTTGCAGACTTTTAGATCTGATATTGATTATCATTATCTTCAGGCTATGACTAAGTACGGAGTACTTGGAATTAAGGTTTGGATTGAAAAGTGAGTACTTACTGGTACAAAGAAGAAAGCAAAGAAAACTCTGAATTTAGACTAATTTTTAGTCAGTTGATATTGGTTCAGATTTGGTATATTTTTTAATTGAGATTTGTTATTATCATGTTGTTGACTCCAAAAAAATGGAAATATAGAAAGCAAATAGTTCCATCATTGAAAGGAAAAAGTGCTAGAGGAAACTATGTAGCATTTGGAGAATATGGGCTTAAGGCTACTACTAGTGGATACCTTACTAATAAGCAACTTGAGGCTGCCAGAAAGGTTATTGTTAGACATACAAGAAAGGTTGGTCAGCTTTGGATGAGAGTTTTCCCTGACACTCCTATTACTAAAAAAGGACTTGAAATGCCGATGGGATCTGGAAAGGGAGATGTTGATATTTATGCAGCTCCAGTAAGAAAGGGGAAGATCGTATTTGAACTTTCAGGACTTTCTAGAGAGTTAGCTGAACAGGTAATTATCAGTGCTGCGAAAAAGTTGCCAATTAAGGCAAGATTTGTAGCGAAGGGAGAAATTAAGTAATATTTTTATACCACTAAAGTGTTTTTGAGATGAAAGGAACTGGTTTGTTTATGAAAGAACTTATTTCTAAGGATGTGAAGGGGTTGGTTGCTATGAGAAAACAATTGAAGCAGGAACTCTTTGAACTAAGAATGAAAAATAGCGTGAGAGCACTTAAGGAAACTCATAAGATCGGAGACTTGAGAGTTAAGATCGCTAGAATCAATACTGTTTTACAATCTAAGATTAATGCATAATGACAATTATCGGTGAAAAAAATATTAAGGAATTGATTGGAGAGGTTGTAAGTGATAAGATGAACCAGACTTGTGTTGTTTTGGTAAAGTCTGTAAAAATGCATCCTATTTACAAGAAGAGATTTGTTGTAAGAAAGAAGTATTTTGCACACAATGCTGAAAATAAGGCACAGGTAGGAAACACTGTAAAGATTAGATTGGTAAAACCTATCTCTAAGATGAAGAAGTGGAATATTATAGAGGTATTATAGTTTTAGATTGTTTAGTTTTTGAGAATGTTGCAACAAGAATCTTTGGTTGTGGTTGCTGATAACACCCAAGCAAAAAAGGCAAAAATTATCAGAGTTTTGAAAGGATCTTCTGGAAGAATCGCTAGAGTTGGAGATAGAGTTGTTGTTGCTATTAAGGAGGCAACTCCTGCGGCTTCAGTAAAGAAAGGACAGGTTTGTCAAGCTGTTGTTGTAAGGACAAAAAAGGAAATTGCTAGAAAGGATGGTACTTATATCAGGTTTGCTGATAATGCTATTGTTCTTCTTACAAAGGATGCTAAAGGAAATATGAATCCTATTGGTAAGAGAGTTTTCGGACCTGTTGCAAGAGAGCTTAGAGAAAATTATAGAAATATTACTAATATGGCGGAAGAAGTTTTGTAATAGCGTATTAAATTTATTTGTAATTGTATTATCTGATGAAAAAGCTTAGAAAATCTGATCCAGTAATTGTTATTTCAGGTAAGTCTAAAGGTGCGGTTTCTGTAATTGAAGCTGTAGATGGAGATATGGTTTACCTTAAGGATGTAAATGTTGTAAAGAAGGCTGTGAAATGACAAGGATTTGTAAAGAAGACTTTGCCTTTGCATGTATCAAATGTGGCTTACTATCTTGCAGACCAAAAGGTTGCTACTAAAATTGCTGTAGAAGTAAATAAGGATGGAAAGAAGGTAAGAAAGGCTAAGAAAAATGGAAAGGTTATTGATTAGTTGTTTTAAATATTTTTGATTGTTTAGGTATGAAAAAATCTGAATTGTTTGCAAAACTTAAGGATCATTTGCAACTTAAGAATATCAATCAGGTTCCAAAGATTGACAAGGTAATCGTTTCTATGGGAATCGGTTCTTTGGTGACAAGAAAGGGACATAAAGATTTTGAAGAATTTGAAAAGAATTTGATCAGGATTACTGGTCAGAAGCCTGTATTGATTAGGTCTAAGAAGGCTATCTCCAACTTTAAACTTAGAGAAGGAATGCCTGTAATGCTTAAGGTTACTTTGAGAGGAGTAAGAGCATACGATTTCTTGGATAGGTTTGCAAAGATGGTTTTGCCAAGAATTAGAGATTTTAGTGGAGTTTCTAAGAAGAATTTTGATCCTAAGGGAAATCTAAATCTTTGACTTCAGAATTATAATATTTTTCCTGAACTTGGAGTTGATGATGTAAATCTTCCAATGGGACTTCAGCTTACAATTGTAAGTACTGCAGGTACTCCTGAGGCGTCTCAAGCATTGCTTCAAGAGATTGGATTCATCTTTAAGTAAAATTATTTATATTTATCATTTGTTATCTGATGGCAAGAACTGCATTAAAAGCTAAACAATGAAAAATGTTTGAAAAGAGGTTTGTTAAAGGAGAAAAACTAGAACAACCAACAAAGTATTACAATAGATGTAGGCTTTGCGGAAGATCTAAGGCTTATATTAGAGATTTTGGTATTTGTAGAGTATGTCTTAGAAGATATGCAAGAGACGGTTTGATTATGGGACTTAAGAAGGCTAGTTGGTAATAGTTTGTTTTATTTTATGAATTGTACTGATAAAAATGAGTTATGTTAATGCACCAGTTCATGATTTGTTGATAAGGATAAAGAATGCTTATATGGCTAGAAGAACTACAGTAGATGGAGTTGTTTACTCAAAGTTTAAGGCTAATATTCTTGATCTTTTGAAGCAATATGGGTTTGTTAAGGATTTTTCAATCCAGGGAACTGACTCTAAAAAGGAGATTTCTATTGAATTGAAAAAGGTTGTAAATCCTGTGAATGATATTCCTTCTGTAAAGTTCTATTCTAGGCCATCTAGACCTTGGTATGTTGGATATAAAGATCTAAAGAGTGTTGCTGGAGGAAAGGGACTTGGAATTATTTCGACAAATCAGGGACTTTTGCCAGCGCATGTGGCTAAACAGAAGAAATTAGGAGGTGAATTAATTGCTGAGATTTATTAATATATGCCTAATAGATTACTTTACTATTTAAAATTGCGATTCGATGTCAAAAATTGGTAAGAAACCTCTAAATATTCCACAAGGAGTTGAGGTTGAATTAGCTGAAGGATTAGTTAAGGTAACAGGTCCTAAAGGGACTTTGTCTTGGAACTTTCCTCACGGAGTAAAAATCGAAAAAAATGAATCAGAATTGACTTTTTCTATTCTTTCTGATGAGTATAAAAATCTTTGGGGATTGGCAAGAACTTTGACTGCTAATATGGTAGAATGAGTTTCTAATGGATATGAAAAGAAGCTTCTTATTATTGGAGTAGGATATTCTGCTAAGTTAGAAGGTAGAACTTTGGTGCTTTCACTTGGATTTGCTCATAAGGTTAATTTCCCACTTCCAGAAGGAATTGATATGAAGGTTGAACAAGATCCTAAAGGAAATACTGTTATCTTTGTTTCAGGTATTAGTAAGGAACTTGTTGGTGAGGTTGCAGCTAAGATTAGATCTCACAAGAAGCCTGAACCATATAAAGGAAAGGGAATCAGATATTTTGATGAGTATGTTAAGATTAAGCCAGGAAAATCTGCTAAGAAATAATAGCTATTAAATGTAATTTTACATTATTATATGTTTATTGTTATGAGTTATTTGAAGAATAAGCTTCAAGAGAAGATTAGAAAGTATTTGAGAAGAAAAAATAAGGTAAATACTAAGATTAAGAATCTTCATCCTGAATATAGACTTTTGGTAGAGAGATCTAATCTCTATGTGTCTGCTCAGGTGCTTGATGCACAAGGAAATGTAGTTGCAGTGTCTTCAGATAAAACTGCATCAGGAGCGACTAAGACTCAAAGAGCTGAAGCTGCAGGAGTAAGTTTTGCAGAAGTTCTTAAAGGAAAAGGTGTAGAAAAGATCGCTTTTGATAGAAATGGATATTTGTACCATGGAAGAATTAAGGCGTTTGCTGATGGTTTGAGAAAAGGAGGAATTCAGTTTTAAGTTTTCTTTTGAAATACTATTTATCTATATAAATTACTATGTCTATGAGACCAGAAAGAGATACTAGAAGAGAAAAGCCAAAGAAGGAATTTGATGAATTGCTTTTGGAGGTAAGAAGAGTTACGAGAGTGACTACTGGAGGTAGAAGGCTTTCTTTTAGAGCAACAATTTTGATTGGAAACAGAAAGGGGAAAATCGGACTTGGTATTTCTAAAGGAAATGACGTGGCTAGTGCTGTTCAGAAAGCTTCTCATGAAGCTTACAAGAATATTTTTGAAGTGCCATTGACAAAGAATGATACTGTTCCGTATCCTATTTCTATGAAGTATAAGGCTTGTATTGTAAAGCTTTTGCCAGCTTCAGAGGGTACTGGACTTAAGGCTGGTTCATCTATCAGATCTGTATTGGAACTTGCTGGATATTCAAATATCCTTTCAAAGATGGTAGGTTCAAATAATAAGCTTAATAATGCACTAGCAACTATTCAGGCTTTGTCTGCATATAAGCATGCTGATTATTTTACAGCACTTAAGGGAGATAAGAAGGAGGAAGCTGTTTCTGAAGCGAAAGAGGCTCAAGTAGAAGCTTCAGCAACTGAGGAAAAGGCTCCAGCTAAGAAGGCTGCTCCAAAGAAGACAGCTGATGCTGCAAAAAAGGCTCCAGCTAAGAAGGCTACTACAAAGAAGGCTGAAAAAGCTGAATAGTCAGGTTTTTACTCTTTATGATAATGATACACATGAAACTTCATAGTTTGGTGAGAAGTAAGGGTCTAAAAGACAAACTTAATAGAAGAGGTAGAGGTAATGCTTCTGGAAGAGGAAATTTTTCTGGAAGAGGATGCAATGGTCAAAAGGCAAGAAGTGGACATTCTATGAAGCCTTTCTTTGAGGGAGGACAGACTTCTGTAGTACAGAGAATGCCTAAGCATAGAGGATTCAAGAGATATTATAAGCTTGTTGAACTTTATGAACTGCTTAATTTGGCTACTCTTGAAAAGGATACTAGAATTACAGATATTGTAAGTAAGCCAGTTCTTGTTGAATTAGGATACCTTCATTCAACTGAGGATAAGGTTAAGATTCTTGGAAATGGAGAATTGACTAAGGCATTGTCTTTTGAAGGAATTGAGCAATTTTCAGACTCTGCTAAGCAAAAAATTCAAAATGCTGGTGGAAATATTAAATAATTCGTAGAATAATCTATTATACACTAGAATATGAGAAGCACGAGTACTGAGTTACCGTGCTTTCTTCTTTACTGGTGGCTCTTGGTGTTTTGCTTGACATACTAGAGGAAATAATTATTACTATCAGGTATACTTTAACTTATTATTTCATGAGAATGAAGGGTGTTAAAAGTTTTTCAAAAAAACTTCGTGAAGTCTTTATGAATAAGACTATTAGAAACAAGATTCTCTTTACTTTAGCTATTTTGGCAGTATATAGACTCTTGGTATTTATTCCTGTTCCATTTGCAGATATTGGAGCGCTCCTCTCTCATACTTTAGGAGGGACATCTGACTATGGATATTTCGTAATGTTGCTTTGAGGGGCATTAGATCAGTTTTCTTTTATTGCTATTGGTATTTCTCCATATATTACTGCTTCGATTATTATGCAGTTGGCTGGAGTGGTTATACCTGCAGTTGAGGAACTTAGTGAACAAGGAGAAGTTGGACAAGCTAAGATTAATCAATATACAAGATATTTGACTCTTCCTCTAGCATTTTTGCAGGGAATAGGATCAGTGTATTTGATTAATAGTATGCTTGGTGGAGCTGTGATCGATACTTCTCTTGTTAATGTACTTTTGGCTGGATTCACTATGATGGTTGGTTCTATTATGTTGATGTGGCTTGGAGAACTTATTACAAGTAAGGGAATCTCAAATGGTATTTCAATGCTAATCTTTGCTTCAATTGTAGCTGGAATTACTCAGCAGTTGTATTCATCGTTTGCTACTGCTCAGAGTGTTTGGGGAATGCTTATGTTTGTGTTGGTGATTGTATTGGTACTTGTGATTCTTTCTATCTTTATTCTAAAGTCTGTGAAGGAGATTCCTATTATTTATGCTAAGCAAGGAAAAGCTCAGCAGTCTTCTTCTTTGCCAATTCCTCTTAATCCAGTAGGAATGGTGCCTATTATTTTTGGTATGGCATTTGTTTCATTCCCATACCTCTTGGCTAAGTTAGTTACTCAATTTAATCCAGCAAATGTGAAATTAGTAGCAGTTGCTCAGTGGGTAGAGACTCATTTTAATATCTACTCTGCGAATCCTGGAGTTTGGGCTATCTTTGCTTATGTGATCTTCATCGTGTTGTTTACTTTCTTTTATGCGATGATTACCTTTAGTCCAGATAAGATCTCTGATAATATTCAGAAAAGAGGAGGTTTTATCCCATCTATTAGACCTGGAAAAGCTACAGCTCAATATATTAATAAAATTTTGATGCATCTTTGCCTCTGGGGAGGTTTAGGACTTGCTTTGATTGGTATTTATAGTTATATTCTAAAGTGGATTCCTTTTGTTCAGACTATTGTTGAAGCTGTTGGATCGTTGCCAACTGTAGTGACTGGTTCTGGAGTGATTATTATTGTAGGAGTTGTTCAAGAAATCGTGAATAAGATTGAAGGAGAACTTGTTATGAAGAAGTACGAAGCTTACGAATAATTTGATTTTAAAATATAGAAAAGACTGACGTTAGAGTCAGTTTTTTTTGTTATTTTTTATACTGAAATATATTATATCATAAAATATAGAAAAGGCAAGTATTAAATGTGTGGGATTTTTTCAAAAAGATGACAAATATTTTTTTTGCTGTATAATTATCTATGAAGAATTTTATATCATAGTGGTTATGAAAGATGACGAAAAAGGAGTATATCATTACCTTTCTAGATAAAATAAAAGATATCTGGGAACCGGCAAGAGGATTTGCTGTATTGATGAGGTATGATATTTTTAATGATCAGCAGATTGATACTTTCTTTGAGCTATTTAAGAGTGTTGTACATTCAACAAATGATCAGCAGAGAAAAAGAAAACTCCAACTTGCGATTGATAATATTGAAGCAATAAAAAGAAAGGAAAAGAAGTCAGAATCAATCCACTTTGAAAGAGATTTGGATACGATCCTTGCTGAGGCATAATTATTCCCTAAGTATATATCTATTTTTATGATTTATTGTATATTAAGATGAGTAATCCAGAAACTAAAAATATTCAGACAGCTGATAAGATTAAAGAGGGTCTGTATGGTACAGATATTGTTGATGATCAGGCTGTTGCTGAACTCAATAAATTTGTCTTGGAGGAGAAGGATGGTGATAAGGCAATTACTAAGAAGATGCTTAAGGAAAATTTTTCTAAATATGAGCCTAAAATTAATGAAATTCTTAATGGTAAGAATCAGGTTTCTTTAATTAAGAAAGCATTTGAAAGTGCGAAAACTCAGGATGAAAAGTCAGAATTGGCTGTAATTTTTCAACAAAAGCATCTTTCTGCTAAGTATGATGTTGCTTTAAATGAGATTAGAAAATCTTTGTCTGATGTGCAGAAGAAGTTAGATCAAGAACAGTCTCCTCAGATTAAGGAAAAACTTAGAGGGCTTCGTACTGAATTAGAAAATTTGCAAGATAGTTTACAGAAAGAGCTTAAGGATCTTACTACAGAGGTGGCGGATCAGATTTCTAATTTGTCTAGAATTATAGAAGCATATGATGTAGTAGATCAGAATGAACTTACAGTAAAGGGAAGTGAAACAAAAAGTGACAAAAAAAGAGTGCATAAAATAGCTAGAGAAACTAGAAAAGTATTTAAGGAGCTTTCGTCTCAGGAGTTTGAATCAAAGGCGAAGCATGTTGAAATTTCTCTTAAACTTCAACCCAAAGAGACTCAAATTATGAGGCATTTTGCTGGTATAGTTAGTGATGTTATTAGAGATTCTGGAAAGTCTGTGACCACAGATTGAACCCTTATTGAAGAATTTGTACTTGATTTTATCCATAATTATTCACTTAATGATTTTTCTGACGAAGATATTGTTAAAAAATTCGCAGATAATGGTTTGACGATTAAGAAAGAAAGTTGGCTTGATAGGAGAGCTGGGCAGAGGTGAGTAGTATATTTGAGAAAGGTTGCAGATTTTTATAATGCTAGCCACGATATTAAGGATGCTGATGCTTATAACTCAGGGGCAAATTTGAGAAAGTATTTTGATTTAATTAGGCAAACTGGTTCGTTTCAATCAGCTTTGGATACCTTTAATCCAGAAGTGGAAAAGGCCCTAGATTTACGTAAATTGCCTAGAAATGAGAGATTTGCTAAGTTAAAAGAAAGTAAAAATGTGACTAAGGATGATATTGATAAGGTGATGGATCTTTGTCTAGATTTTAATCTGGATGGAATGATTGTTTATGGTGATACTGGTATCAAGGGAGGAAATCAGATTAAGGAAATGTTTAGTAAATTTGTTACTCTAGAAGAGAAAAAGCAGGCTTTTGAAAATATTTTAAATGCTGTTTCTAAGGCTAATAAGTCTCAATTGCAAGAAAAAAAATTGACTGTAGATGATGTTATTCAGGATTTTGAAACTTTTACTGCAGTTCAGAATTTTCTTAAGAATCCTCCAATGGATATGAATTATATTCTAAAGTATGGAGAGAATGCTTTTGATGAATATAAGAAAGCAATGGCAGCTGATCTTCCATTAACTTTGGAGGAAAAAAATGCGGGAGCTAAGGTGGTTGAAGAAGGAGCTAGAGAGATTATCAAAGAAGTGTGAGATAAAGTAACTGAAATTGAGGCTAAATCTGCAAAGGCTAAGGCAGAAGGAAGAGATAAAGATGCGGAAAATTATCAGAAGGCTGCTGAAAAGCTTAAAAAACTTAGAGATATGGATGCTAAGCTTCTTAGAGAAGGACTTAGAGAGGTATTGGAAGGACAGGCAGCTGCAATTAGGCAATCTGGGCTTGGTGCTGGAGTAGATATTCCGCTTACTAGGATTTTGAAGGGACTTTCATTTAATTTTGGAGCTAGATACAGCGAAGATGGATCTATCAATGCTGGAGTGAATCTGGCATGGAATGGTAGTGTAGATCTTTCTGCAAATGGTAGATTTAAGGGATTTGCTGGAGTTTCTGCTGGAACTAATCTTTTGTCTATCCCAATTTTAGGAGGAAGTGCTGGACTTGGATATACCTTTGAAAATTCTAAGCAAGATAAATCGCTTGATGTTAGAAGTGAAAAGACCTTTACGCTTGGTGTTGGAGGTTTAATTGCTCCTAGTGTAATTGGATGGAATATTAATATTGGTGTAGATAGAGATCTGGATGCTGGTAGATTGCAGATGCAGGAAAAGATTAAATCAAGTGTTGGTAGTTTAGTTGTGGACTTGATGAGCTCTTCGGATGAAAAAAATCCTGAAAAAAAGTTTACTTGAGAAAAGTATAAATTTGATGAGAAAGTTCTTAAGGAGAAATTAGAGGCTAGATATCCGAAAACTAAGAAAGAAACTCTTGATGCTACTGTTAAAAACCTTGGTCAGATTTTGCAATATTATGACTGAGTTGAAATGGATGAGGCTAATGTTTCTTTGATTGCTGAGGAAATTTCGAGTGCATATTCTCAGGCTTGGTCAAATATGCAGGCGCTTAAACTTGCTGATAAGGGATGGTATATTTCTGGAGCTGGGCTTTCACTTAGCTTTTTCCAAGGAGTGATCCCAGTAGTTGGAATTTTGAAGTTTGCAAAGCACAGATTTCATGGGTCTTCTGATACAAAAGAATCGATTCAGAATTTTATTGATATGAGAGAGACATGAAAGTGAAATAGAGAGCTTGTGGATGAGAACTTGAGCAATAATTTGATCGCTCTTGAGCAGCAACTTGGGGTTGAGAAAGGAACACTTTTGCTTGTAGCTGATCAAGATGGAGCTGCCGTTGAAGAGTGAAAAGATGCTGATTATATTCAGATTTCTTTAGATAAGTTGCTTGCGAAATCAAATATTGCTTTGAATCCGGCGATTAAGCAGAATATAAAAATTGATAAAGAAAAAAGGACGATTGTCGTTCATAAAAATACTCTTTTGAGAGCTTCAAGTGGATATTTGGCTGATTCAAAAGCTATGACCTTGGATATTGGGGCTCATAGGACAGATAAGTCAGCGCAGATTGTTACAAAGGATTCAGTGAATGATTTTTTGAATAATCAAGTGAATGAGCGGAATCTTAACTCAGAAGCTAAGATTTCTCCAGAAAAGTTACCAAAGCTGGCTGCTAGTTTGGATGAACAGAAGTTTGCTAGAGCATTTAAGGAATTGAAGGCACAAGTTGCCAAAGCTGGTTATGAATTTCCTTCGGAATATGCAAATTTAAGTATAGAAAAAAATACAACTGAAGATGGGAAGTTAGTTTATGCGTTGTTTAATAATGGTGCTTTGGTGACAGATGATGATTTGAATGCAGTGATTATTCCTGAGGGGAAACATCTTGTGATTGATACAACGAGTGGTAAGGTAGAGTTTAAGTTTGAAGACATTCAAGCTGGTAAGGAAAATTTTAAAGTGAAGTTTGAGGGAATTCCTAAGGCTGCTCCTATATCTGCTGATGTCTTAAATGTAGACCCGGATATACAGGGGCTTATTGATGCGCTCTATTCGAATTTGAGTCTTTTAAAGTCAAATGCTGTTAGGAATGTGGCTCATAAGTCCACAGGTAGAGCAGAATTAACTAACGGATATACTACATGGAGAAAGGCTTTGTCAGATTTTTGTTGTGAACTACCAAAGGAGTGAGATTATGGAAAAATTAATCTTGCGGCAGATAAGATGATTGCACTGTTGGTAAGTATGGATAAGTATATTCAGCATTCAGATGGTGCAAACAAGGCTGGAATTTTTAAGGATATATTAGAAGGTGCTTGAGGTTTGTCTCAATTAAAGGATAAAAAAGATTATGCTAGTAAGGTAAAATTGCAGCAGTTGCTTCTGGCGTTGGATGGTATGTTTAGTAGAACAGCAAATGTAAGAGGAACGAATGAAAACAATAAATATCAGCTTCAATACGGTGCTGAATCTAATAAGAATACCTTTAATCAAATTACTACAGATATTTCTACAAAGATTATTGCTAAGATGAAGAGGTTGAATGCTAAAAAAACTGGTCAATTTGACTGTTATGAGGACTATGCAAATTTATTTAAGTCAATGAATGAAGGAACTCAAAATATTGAATCTCAAGTATCATCTGTAGTAAAGGAAGGAGTTATTGCTTATAACTATGGAAACCCTGCGGATATGATGAGACCTATTATCAATCCTCATATTATTGAGTGAACGGAAAATAAGAATAAGCTCCCTATTCCTGAAGCAGTAAAATTACATGTTCTACAGCAGCTTTTCCAGGAAGATTCAATTCTTGTTGCGAATATCCTTCAGAGTCTTAAGGAGAGAACTTGAAGTACTCAGACTTTGGAGGAAATGAGAGAGATCGTTTATGCTCAACTTTGAAGTCTTTTGAAGTGAGAAGCTGTTGACATTTGATGAAAAAAGGTTACTATGTGAGCTAGTTTCTCTACTGGATATTTTGCTCAGTGTGTGAACCATATGGTAATGATTGGAGATCTTCATTTTAATGTTGAAGGAACTCCAGGTAATCCTGATGGAGGTAAGAATAGATTTGAAGCTGAGATTGCTGGATCAGCTCAAGTAGTAGCAAGTATGGAGAGTGATATTCAGAATAATAACACTACGAGAAGATTCGCGGTAGCTGCTGAGGTAATGAAAGTAGATACTCGTAAACCAGGGGAAACTATTATTACTAATGATGTGGAAACAGATCCTCATGATTGAAGTGATCAATGAACTACAGACGTTCCGCAGCCAAATGATCCTAATACCTGAGTTAATGATGGAAGTGGAAATGTAACACCTCCGGCACCTGCAGATCCAATAGATTCTCCTAATCCAGATATTAATATAAAAGAAACGGGACCTGCTCCGGTTGTTCCTAGGGATGAACAACAAGATTTTTAAAGATTTAATAATACTTTAGCTTATTAGCTTATTACAATGAAAAAAGTACTTTTGTCCATAATGTTGTTAGGCTTTTCTACCTTTGCTTTTGTTAGTGCTGGTAATATTACTGTTAATAGTAATGTTACTACTCCATATGGTCAATGTATCCCTTCTCAATCAAAGGATATCTATTATTATATTCCTAATGAGAATGTTAAGTATTGGCCTTATGATAATATTACAACAAAGGAGCCAGCTATTCTCGTTGCTTCTAAAACAAAAGTAGATATTTGGAATCCAAATGCCTTAATTTCTTGATGTTCTGATTGGTCAACTATTGGGAATATTACACCAGGGAAAAAACAGTGAACTTTGGCTTTTCATAATTTTGATGGTTGTATTTTTTCGAAACCGAATTACACTAAGGTTGGAGATCCTAATAAGTTGGATGCTCAGATACATTATTCTGTAGCTTTTTGGACCTTAAATAATACTTCTCCAAATCAGGCTACTGCTCCTTTTGCCTATACTACAAAGGCATGATTTGATTCGAATCCAAGACAATATACTTGTTATCCTTCTGGGAAAACAGTTGCTAAGCCTAATGAGTGTCCAAGGGAAACTCTGAAATATCAGAAAGTAAATAATGATGCAGAGTATCATAATGGAGAATGTTTGAATTATAGAGTATTTTGGTGTGGAGATGGACTTTTGAATAGACCGGATGGATCGACAACTTATACTAATGGAACAGCAATTGAAAAATGTGATCCAAAGGATCCAAATAAAACAGGATGGGGAAACTGAGGGTGTAATGCATCTTGTCAACCGATCAATAATGAACCTCCAGTATGTAAGAGTGATTATAATGGGAAGGTTCTTGATAATTTAACAGGAGGAAATCATCTCTGTGAAAAGGGAACATACTCAGATTTCAATTTTACTAATAATACTTGGACTTGGAAGTGTAATGGTCAAGCTGGAACTACTCTAGTAGATTGTAGCGCAACCAAGAATGATAAAGTTTATGATTTGGCATTGACGAAAGTGATTAGTCCTGAGACTCCTGCTCCTTATCAGACAGGAGGCACAGTGAAGTTTTCGATTACTGTAATCAACCAGGGGAACTATATTGCAAAAAATATTGAGGTGACTGATTATTTGCTAAATGGGCTTGAACTTGATGATGCAGGTTGGACGAATGCTGGTGCTGGGAAAGTTGTTAAAACACTGACTCAGGAGATCGCACCTGGGCAGTCAGTTGCTATAACTTTGCAGACTAAGATTTCGGCAAATTTTACAGGTAATAAGATTAGAAATCTGGCAGAAATTAGTAAAGATAACTCTGCAGATTATAACACTACAGATAAGGATAGTACTCCAGATAGTAATGTGAATAATGATTGTTTTAGAGAGGGACATTTGGTGACTGGGAATGGAAAACTTGCTCAGGCGCAGGGATGTTCTGATTCAACAGATGAGGATGATCATGATGGTGTAGACTTTACAGTTACTCCTAAGGTTCCAGAGGCAAAGTATGATCTTGCTTTGACAAAGAAGATTTTTAATCCAAAGGCAACTTATCTTACTGGAGAACGTTTGAGTTTTGAAATTACCTTGTATAACCAAGGGAATAAAGAGGCAAAAAATATCGAAGTAACTGATTATTTGCCAAATGGACTTGAACTTGATGATCCGACTTGGACGAATGCTGGAGGTGGAAAAATTACACAGACCGTGACTCAGACTATTCTACCTAATAAAGATTATGCCCTTATTCTTAAGGTAAAGATTTCCGAGAATTTTACAGGAACTGAGATTACTAATTATGCAGAAATTAGTAAGGATAACTCTGGAGATTATAATACTACAGATGTAGATAGTACTCCAGATAATAATTCAACGAATGATTGTTTTAGAGAATGACATTTAGTGACTGGAAATGGAAAGCTTGCTCAGGCACAGGGATGTTCTGATGCAACAGATGAGGATGATCATGATGGAGTAAAAATTCTTCTTACAACTCCAAAAAATCCAAATATTAAGAAAGAGCTTACAGGACCTGCTGGACATAAGTATGCGGTAGGCGAACTGGTTGGATTTAAGATGCCATTTAAGAATCCTCATAATGTTCAGATCAATAATGTGAGTGTAAGAGATTACTTGCCTCAAAATCTAGAATATGTAAGTAGTGAAATTCATGGAGTTACTCCATATGTGAGTGGACAATTTATGAGTGGAGCAGTTCAAGTTGTAGAATATTCAGGGTTTAATCTTGCTCCATTGCAAGAAGGATACTTACTTTTAACAGGTAAGGTAAAAGCTGATTATCTTGATCAGAGGATTAATGTTGTTCAGATTCTTGTGAATAAAATTGTAGTGGATCATGATACTAAGTGATATCCACTTAAGGATAGAGCACTTACTATAGAAAAAGTCGTTGATAAGAGAGTTTTGGCAACTGGAGAAGTAGCGACCTTTACAATTAAGGTTTCAGTGACAACTGGAAGTTATACAGGGTTAACTGTTGTGGATACCTTGCCTGCTGGACTTGTCTATGATAATGCTTGGCAGCTCACTGGAACAAGACCTAATATGGAAACAATCAGTTTTGCAACTGGTAAAAATAATCAAAATCTGGATACTTTGACATGGAAGTTTAAGTTCCCTGATACTATTAAAACAGGTGAGAGCTTCCAAATCCAGATGAAGACTAAACTTACTGAGAGTTCAAAGACAGTTTATACCAATAAAGCTTGTGTAGAAAATCCAGATGGAAATCCTCCTGAGTATTGTGATCCTGAGGATGTTGTTCCTAAGAGACCTGGAGGTGATTTAAGTATTAAGAAGTATGTAAATAAAGTACTAGCTGATGCAGGAAGAGAAGATATTGAGATGACAGGATTTGCTCAATGACAGACTGGGTACTTTACTCTTGAGGTTAGAGATGCAAGAGTAGGTTTGACAGGATTTGTTGTTAGTGATGTGATTGAATGAAATCTTCAGTACTTAGATTCAAAGGATTTAGCAAATAATGCTTTTACTGGAGAATTTATCAGAGCGACAGCTAATACTGGTGCATATACGTATACTGTTAATGTTGATGTTCAAAATTTGTCTGGAAATAAGACAAAACTTGAATGGAAGGTAAATATGACAAGTGGTCAGTTTTTGCCTAGTGATGTATATAAGATTAAGTTTAAAGTAAAGGTAAACGGTGATCAGAAAAATATCGGTGTTGTGAAATATGTGACTCCGGATCACCCAAATGGAGAAGATGAAGATGATGCAACTCCTAGAGTTGTAGATGTAAAACTTCTCATCAAAAAATATGTAAGTAGTGCTCAGACTGGCGCTGCTTGGGATGATAATTCTATGCAATTTAGTAATGGATCGACTGCCTTCTTTAAGCTTGAAATTAAAGATGCAAGTAAACCATTGTCTGGATTTATTGTAAAGGATAGAATAGAGGGAAATCTTCAGTATTTGGATTCTACTGATTTGTCTGGTAGTGCTTTTACTGGAGTGATTACTTTTGGTCCTAATAATCCAACGCGTCCAGCATATACCATTGTGCCTACGGTTTCTGGAACTCATCCAACTGATATTCAGTGGAGGGTGAATATGGGAACAGGTGCCTTTATGCCTGGTGATGTCTTGAATATTATTCTTAAGGCTAAAAAGAATGGAGATCAGGTGAATACTGGACATGTAGAATATCCGCTTCCATGAGGTGGTACTGATCATAGCGAAGATCCTGCTGCTGTAACTACTCCAGGTGGAGATGATTGAGGATGATGAGGTGGTTGAGGATGATGAGGTGGTTGATGGTATAACTACTCTTGTGGAAATGGTGTTAAAGACTGAGGTGAAATCTGTGATTGGGGAAGATCAAGTCATAGGATTGAAAATGGTTATCTTTTTAGGGACAATAAGAGTATTCAAGATAGAAGCTATGATGGATATACTTGTACTCCTAACTGTACGCTTCAGAAGGATGGAATCACTGTAGCTCCAAAGTGTTTTGATCTTGAGAATGGGTCAATCTCTATTATGAAGTGAGAAGTGCTCCCTTTCTACTGGAATATGGAATCTCAATTGGGATTCACAGGAACCCCAGAACAAAAGAGGCAAAAGAATGCTGAATATTTGAGACAGTTCTTTACCATGAAATGTTCTGAAGCTAAAGATCAAGATAAGATTCCGTTAGGCGAAGATGGAGCTTTTCAATGTTTCTTTAAGGTTTATGGTCCGGCAGAGAAACTAGGGGCAAATTCAAACGTAGTATATGAATTTAATGTTCCATGTGTAAGTCTGAATGGCTGGATGAGACCGAATTCAAGTGATGTTTACTCTCGTCTTAACTCTTTTGTTGGTCAGAATAAAGAAGGTTTCTTTGGTGGTAGTGAATTATGGAAAGCAGGAGTAGTAAAGAATGTTTTTAAAACTCTTGATAATTGGGAATATCCAACTCTCTTACCTTTATCATCAAAACTGGTGATTTCAAATTTTGGAACTTTGGATGTTGACTTCCTTAATAGAAATGTTCTTCGTTTACCAAATCAGCTTTCTTCTCAAAAAAAGGAGATTGCTCAATTTGGGGAATATAAGATTGCTCTCGAAAAAGTTGAATATAAGACATGTAATATTTCAAATAATAAAGATTGAAAAGTAGTTCTTGGTTCGAAGGATCATGTTGTAGATGAGAGAGTTTGTGAGGTAGACTTTGCTGTAACAGATCCGTATTTGATTCAAAAGAGTCCGTATGGAATTTGAAATAAAGCAACAGAGGATCTTAATAAGTATAAACTTAAGAATGGAGAGAGTTTTATGGGACCATCAATTTTCCCTACGTCTTCTATTTCTACAACTGCTTATTCGGTTCCAACTGGTACTGAAAAGCTGTTTACGACCTTTAAGAATAAATACTCAAAGATTGCAAAGTCAGTCTCTGGTAACTCTAATTTGTTGAAGGTTCCTTGAAAGTCCATCTATATTTATAAGGGAAGTGCTGATCTTAAAAATTTGTTTAAAGGTGCCGTGCCATCTAAACCATTTACTCTTATCGCTGATGGGGATATTACTATAAAAGATACTCTTAATACGAATGCAATGATTATGACTCCTAAAAAGATTATCTTTGATGCAACTAATAGTTGTAATGAAAATGTCAATAAGTATGGTCATGCAGGTCAGATGGTGAAAGGTATCTTTTATGCAGGAGAGTGATTTGAGTCTTCATGAGATGGTGCTCTTAAAAATATAGAGAAGAACTTAAATAACTGACAGTGGTGTAATTACGGAAATCTTCATATTAAATGAGTTGCGATTTGAGATCTTTCAAAGGTAGTAGCTGCTAGAAGATCTGAACTCTATACTTGGTTTAAATGAACCGGTTGAGGAAAGGTTTGAACTGAGAAGAAGGATATCGTTATCAATGGTGCTTCAGTACTTGTAGAATACAATCCAGATCTTTGGGGAAATTTGCCTCCGGGAGCGAATGAATTCAATAAGGTACTTGAAGTCTATAGAAAATAATATACCCCTTAGAATACCAGAGAAAAGTGAGCTGATTAGCTTGCTTTTTTCTGTTTTTTTATTTTTTTGATGAAAAAATCAGAGGAAATCCTCTAGATTTTATGATCATAATCACTACAAACAGCATTGGGAATATAAAGAGAAAAATCTGGTTTTAGATCTTTTTATCATCAAGATGGAGTATTTTCTGTTTGGGTTGATTATGGTTTCCGTTTCTGTAGGTGGTCTTTTGCTTTTTAAGAAGTTGCACGTACTTGATAAGCCATGAAGTGATCTAAAAAATACAAGAAAACCTGTGCCTACCTTACAAGGTGTGTTCGTAATTTTAGGGTTGATAATTGGGGTTGGCGTACTCTATCCAGAATATTTCTCTTCTAGATTATTCTTATGATTATTGATTCCGGGACTCTTGATAGGAGTGGTAGAACTCATTGAGGAGCTTAGTTATTTAGGAAGATTCCCTAAGATACCGCCGTTTGTTAGGTTGATCGTGCATTTTGTATCAGCTTTTTTGGCTGTTTGGATCGGTGGAATTGGTAATCAGGAATTGATTTTGTGAGCTGAGGTTTATCAGATTCCAAACTGGATTTTCACGATTGGGTTTATGATTTGGACGATGTTTTGTATCAATGCCATCAATCGATTTGATGGGATCTATGCACAGGGGAGTTGAGTTTCAGCGATTGGATTTTTGACGGTTTTCCTTTTGATAAAGTATATTGTGTTTCAGAGTTATACAGAATTTCCAAACTTGGAGGTGCTGACTATGGTTCAAAACCTGGCTTTTTTCTTGTTTATAACTAGCATGATTTATGCGGTGATTGAGTTTAAGCCTCTAGGGCTCGTAAGAGATGTTGGGATTATGTTTTTTGGTTTTGCGCTCGCTTATTTGGCTGTTGCTGGAGGTGCTAAGATTTGAACACTCATTGTTGCGCTTTCTCTTCCGATTTTTGATGCGATATGGGTTGGATTGTATAGGATTTTTATTCTGAGGAAAAATCCACTGAAAGGAGATTATACGCACTTCCATCATAGACTTCTTGGACTTGGAATGACAAGAGGTGAGACAAGGGCATTTATTCGAATCTGGTCCCTTATGATGATGGTGCTGATGTTGCTCCAGTGAGCGAATAGATTTTCAAAGGTTGTGATTTTTGTGATGATGGCGATGCTGTTTTTCGGAGTGAATTGGTATTTATTTATTTATAAAAAACTCCCTTGTGGACTCGCGATCCAAAAGGAGAGATAAAAGTCTGAATATTCAGACTTTTTTTATTATGTTGTTATTTGCTTTTATTTTTTGTTTCGAGTATAATTAAGGGGAATTTATTTTTTATAGAGATGTTGATGACTTCAAATAAGTATTCAGATCATGATCATTTAGATCGATACGGTGAAGATGCATATGTGCGTGAATATCAGACGATGAAGCAGGGAATTGAGGAAATAAGTACTATGGCTAAGGAAAAATGGCAAAAACTGTCTCAAAAGACAAGATCCTTGATTGCTTGAGCCTTACTTGCGACTAGTATTGGTGGTTGAGTTGCCTATTTTACTAAATCAGACTCTCAAGATCAGAAGACTATTCAGACCGAGCAAGTTTTTCAAGAGCACAAGTGGGAAAAATTGTCGACAGGACTCGAGGTTTTGAGAGATGGAGAAATGTATTTTTGTAAAGTAAAGAAGTGAGCTACTCTTTCTTGAATCAGAAACGCTTTGTCTAAGGAGGCTATGTTTTCATATCTCTCTGATGACTATTATGCTCCGACCGCCGTTTGAAGGAATATTTGTTCGTTTAATATTAGGGCTCAGGATCTCAAAGCTGATATGTATATTCCTATTCCTGTTCCAAAGGAGCAAAGAGAAATTTCGCTAGAAAATTTTTATAAACAAACTTTTGAGGCGATAGATGAAATGGTGGAGGATCCTATTTATGGAGAAAAAATTCGTCAGGTTGTGGATACTATAGGTAAAGAAAAGGTAGCTCAGGCAATGACTGCATTTGCCAGAAGTGAATCTACTAATGCTCAATCTGATCCTAATGCTCCTATAGGTCAGGTAGAACTTCATCGCCGAGAGCCTGCTAAAAAACAATATTCATTTTCGCATTATCATATTTTGATGGATAAGATAGGTAAAAAAGCTAGGATAAATCTGAAATTATCGGAGGGGCAAACTTATAATCCTAAAAATGGATCAAAACTTTTTTTAGCATATTGGGTTGAGAAAGTAAAGTCACTTGAAGCTAAAAATCAAAAGCCTTTATCTTATTATTTTGATATAGATAGTCCAGAAAAAGCGGTTAAAATTTGACGTTTATATAATGGTGATTCGGTTTATGGAGTTAAATTTTGGGAGAATATTCAGTTATGTGCAAATCAGTTTAAATCATAAAAGGGGATTGTTCTCCTTTTTATTTACATAATATTTAATCTGTTGTTAAAAACTTGACAAAAAATATAAAATATATTTTATTGGCTTTTGGACTAGATTTTTAGAGACGAATTGAGGTTCTTGAGTGATAAAAAAGGTGAATTTTCGCTTGAAATGTTAAAAAACTGCTAACTACCTGTTATCATATAGCAAAAAAATAGTCAGACTTTTCTCTTGATTTTTGATTTAAATACTATATCTTGTATTTAATAAAAGATCTGGATACAATATCTTGTAGTAATCCTCCTCTTTTAAAGTCCTATTTTTTTTATTTCCTAATTTTTGAGGTAAGATGAGTATTCAGAAAGTAATCAAGAGAAGTGGGGAAGAAGTTGTATTTCAGCCAGAAAAGATTCGTATTGCTCTTCAAAAGGCAAATAAGGAGGTTCCTGAGTCTTTGCAGGCTGATGAGGCATTGATTGATCAAATTCTTCAAAATTTACAGCAAGAGAAGTCTGGGGTTATTGGAATTGAAGAAATTCAGGATTTTATTGAATCTGAGCTTATTCATGCTGATAAATCTGAACTAGCTAAGAAATATATTATTTATCGTTATCAGAGGGCTTTGATTAGAAAAGCGAATACTACTGATGATTCGATTTTGTCACTGATTAGAAATAATAATGTTGAGGTAGGAAAAGAAAATTCAAACAAAGATTCTGCTTTAGCTTCAACTCAGAGAGATTTGATTGCTGGTGAGGTGTCAAAAGATATTTCTCGTAGATTGCTTTTGCCAGAAGAAATTAGGGCTGCTCATGATCAAGGAATTTTGCATTTTCACGATATGGACTATTTTATTCAGCCGATGTTTAATTGTTGTTTGGTAAATATCAAGGATATGTTTGAAAATGGGACTGTGATGAATGGAAAATTGATTGAAACGCCAAAGAGTTTTCAGGTCGCATGTACAGTTATGACGCAGATTATTGCTTCTGTTGCTAGTGGGCAGTTTGGTGGACAGTCTGTAAATATCAAGCATCTCGGGAAATATCTTGCAGTAACGAGAAAAAAATATCAGAAAAAATATCAGGAGCAATTCTGATCTCAGCTTTCTGATGAACAGATCGCTCAGCTCGTTGCCATGAGAATCAAAGATGAACTTGCATCTGGAGTGCAGACTATTCAGTATCAGATCAATACTTTGATGACAACGAATGGTCAGTCTCCATTTGTTACTTTGTTTCTTGAGTTAGATGAGAAGGATGAATATTTGGAGGAAACGGCTCAGATTATTGAGGAAATTTTGACTCAGAGGCTTCAGGGGATCAAGAATGAATCAGGAGTATATATCACTCCAGCTTTCCCAAAACTTGTTTATGTATTGGACGAATGTAATGCACTCAAGTGAGGAAAATATGACTATTTGACTAAGTTAGCTGTGAAATGTTCTGCAAAGAGAATGTATCCTGACTATATTTCTGCTAAAAAGATGAGAGAGCTTCATGATGGGAATGTCTTTGCTCCAATGGGATGCCGCTCATTCCTCTCTGATTGGAAAGATGAGAATGGGAACTATAAATATGAATGAAGGTTCAATCAAGGAGTGGTTACACTCAATATTCCACAGATTGCGATTTTGACGAAAGGAGATGAAGTCTGATTTTTTAATCTCTTAGATGAGAGGTTGGAACTTTGTCGTAAAGCATTGATGTGCAGGCATGAGAACTTAAAAGGAACACTTTCAGATATTAGTCCTATTCACTGGCAGTATGGAGCAATTGCGAGGCTAAAAAAGGGAGAAAAGATTGATCGTTATTTGATGAATGGTTATTCGACTATTAGTCTTGGATATATTGGACTTTATGAGGCTTCAATGCTGATTACTGGTGCTTCTCACACTCAGCCTAAAGGAGAGGCGTTTGCTCGTAAAGTTCTTCAGAGGATGACGGATGCATGCACTAAATGGAGAGAGGAAAGTGGAATCTGATTTTCACTTTATGGGACTCCTGCGGAATCTCTTTGCTATAGATTTGCGAGAATTGATAAAAAGCAGTTTTGAGAGATTGAAAATGTAACTGACAAAGGATATTATACTAATTCCTATCATGTAGATGTTAGAGAGCATATTGATGCGATTGCGAAATTGGCTTTTGAGTCTCAGTTTCAGTCCATTTCTACTGGAGGAGCGATTTCGTATGTTGAAATCCCAAATATTCAGAAAAATCTGACAGCTCTTGAGACATTAGTCAGGTTTATTTATGATAATATTCAGTATGCTGAGTTTAATACGAAATCTGATTATTGTCAGGTATGTGGATTTGAGTGAGAGATTGTAGTCAATCAAGATATGCAGTGGGAGTGTCCTCAGTGTAAAAATACTGATCAGAAAAAGATGAATGTAACGAGAAGAACCTGTGGATATCTAGGGGAAAATTTTTGGAATTTAGGAAAGACGAAAGAGATTTCAAAGAGAGTTCTGCATGTAAATTAAATTGCTTAGACTTGTTATAAATATTACAAGTTCAGTCTATGTGTTAATTAAAAAAAGTAAATGAACTTATTGAATATAGTTATGGTAATAATTATCTAATCTACTCTATTTGATATTGGCATCAAAATTTTTACAATGTTTAAGAACTTAGATCAATAGACCATAAAATATGGTGCTGATTATCTACAAGAGCAATTTTATCAAATGGAATTTTTGTGTCTTGAAAATTTTCTTTAAAAAAAGATTCCGCTTCTTTCATCTTCTCAAGACGAATATAATTACAAATATTCATATGATTTGCAAGATAGTTGAAAATATTTAAATTTTCTGTGGAGTAGCCTTGAGCATTTGCAATATTTTGTGCATACTTAAGGCTAATATCTATGCCCAATTTTATTGTAAGTTTTCTAATTTTTTGCGCAATTTTGACGAATTGTTGGTTATTTGGAAAGAAAAGAGTAAATCGTCCGCATCATTTAGGATATTTATCTGCCCATTCAGGGAATTTATAAATCCAAGTATGTTCTTGTAATACTATTGAAAAATCTCAGATCAGATTTATTTTTTCTTTCTTTAATAGATGTTTGATATCTTCCTCTAAAGTATCAGGAATATCTCAATCTAATTGGAGCAAAGTTATGTGAGCATTCTCTTGGCAAGTCTTTATTGTGTATCTAAAGTTATTTAAGTAAAAATAATTTTTTATCGTGTTAAGTTTGATTAAGTATGGGTCTTTAGGAAGCGCAACAATAGTATAGGACATAGTTTTGCAGAAGAAAGTTTAAATGGTATAGCCTCGTGTAATATCAGATTTATGAGCGATGTATTGATATTTTTAAAATAAGAACACATAAACTTTAGTAATTTGCCGTTGTAATGCAAAATAAAAGTCAGAAAAAGTGTCTTTTGGAAGCGTTATTTTGCATAAAATTCAAGTTTGAGAGAAAGAATAACTTGATAACTAGAAATTATTAAATCAAGAATCAATGATTAATTGAAGAAATCAATGATATTCTACAAAAACATACATTTTACAGGATTTTAGTCTCTTTTGCTAAATGTTTTTACAGATAAAAAATGGTTGTTTTTTTTGATGAAAATCTTTTGACATTATACTGGATAAGGATAACATATAAAAATGTTTTAGTCAAACAGAAAATTGAATAGAATATTATGTATTATTGAACTATTAAAAAACTTGATACTGCAAATGGGCCTGGGCTAAGGGTTTCGCTGTTTGTAAGCGGATGTCGTCACGCATGCCCTGGGTGCTTTAATGCACTTTCATGGAATTTTAAGTTTGGGAGAGTGTTTGATCAGGAGGTGATTGACGATATTTTGCAGGAATTAGGCAAGGAATATGTCTCAGGTTTAAGTATTTTATGATGAGAGCCGTTGGTTCCTGAAAATCAGCCAGAAGTTCGAAATCTGATCTCTCAGGTGAGGAAGCATTATCCAGAGACTTCAATTTTGTGTTATTCTGGATATACGTATGAATTTATTAGAGAATATATGTGTCAGTATTTGCCTTATACGCAGCAGATTTTGCAGAATATTGATATTCTGATCGATGGGAGATTTGTGCAAGATCTGCTTGATCTGAAGTTGAAGTTTAGGGGATCAAAAAATCAGAGGGTGATTGATGTTCCTCGTAGCTTGAGACAAAATGAGGTAGTTTGGAGCTCAGTTGTTGATGATCAGGCGAGTTATATTTTTAGAGAGAGTCCTGAGATTGAGATGTTTGCTGAGGAGATAAAAACATTTGCAGAAAGATAGAAAAAAGTCTGAAGAAATTCAGGCTTTTTATTTTTTTGAATTATTACATATAAGGGAATGCTCAAAACTCTGTCGAAATCATGAAATGTGGTAGAATAGTCAGTTCTTTTCCAAAAATTTCTGTTTTTTTTGCGGTGAGAGGTGTTGTTTTGATGTATTTTCTGATTTGATGACCATAGCGTTCTTCAAAACTTTTGAAGATTTTAGGAGCTTTGTCACTGTTGCTTTCAGAGATTACTATAGGAATTAGCATTCCTTCGGTATCACGAATGATAAAATCAATTGCTGAGTTATTGATTTTTTGGTAGGTAAAACATTTGTAGTTTTCTGGCAGGTTTTTGATGATCTCATTGTAGACAAAGTTTTTTATAGCCGTAATGTTATTAGTTTTTGATCCGAAATTTTCTGTCATATAACTCAGAAGTCCCATATCCTCTATCGCGATCATTTTTTGGTGGGAAAGTTCCTTGGTTTTGTCTGTGAAGAAGTGAGGTATTGTTCTGATAATGTAGGTGTCTTTGAGTAGGAGGATGTATTTTTTGAGAAGTGGGATAGAAAGATCGAGTTCTTCGGCTGCAGACTTGTATTTAAAGCCTTGTATGTTTCTTTTACAGAGATATTCTACTACTTCTTGAAACATCAAAATTTCTTCTCTATGAAATGAAAATCCAACATCTTTGTCGTATACTTTTTGCAAAATTGCTCTCAGATGCTGTATTTTCTTTTCTTTTGTTGTTGCTTTGATGACCTCTGGATATCCTCATCGGGTAAGATATTCCTCCAGGAGATCTTGAAGTTCTCTGAACATAATTGGGCTTGGATTGTCTATAGTAAGATAGGTTGTGTGGATTCCTCTATAGTAGAGAAAGTCGAAAAATGACAAAGGATGAATGCTGATAGTTTGTGTGAGTTCAGATTTTTGGAGATTTTGATATTCTTCACTTTGGGTTTGTGCGATACCTGTTACGATGATTGTTGTTTTGATTGTACTATCTTGGATGAGCTCGTCAAGCACACTGATAATGTTTTTGCTGTACTGGATTTCATTAAGAAGGAGGAGGCTTGGCTCTTGAAAGTCGATTCCATACTTGATCTGCATATAGCCTCTAAAATCATCCGCATTGAGAAATTTTTTGGCGACAATGTCGTCTTCAAAAGAGAAATAGTATTTTTTGACTGAGATATCAGTGTCTAGTTGAAGCGTTTTGAGGAGAGTTGTTTTTCCTACTCCTCTGCTTCAGTGGAGAAAAATGAGCTTTTTCTCTCCTTTTTTGAGGATGTCTTTGATTTTTTGGAGATAATAGGGGCGGAAGATGAGCATTGTTTTTTCAGAGAATAAATAATTGATTTATATTATTTTCCTTTTGTTTAGCAATATTTTGTGTAAAAAATATTCTTAATATTATTTTTTACTGGTAAAAATAATATTTATGTGATAAAATATTTATAAAAAAGTCGAAAATCTGACTTCTTTCTCTTGATTGTCTTGGGCAAATGATTATTTTCTATCTGTTTATGCGGAAGGTGATGATTTAGTTTACTTGCTGATTGTGATGTTGCTTCGTATTGTGAGTATTGAGGGTGAGTTGTATTCAGGGCGTGTAAGGAAAGTTAGTTTCCCAACTCCTGAGTGAATAGTATGAGTTTTGCCTGGACATATCAATTTGATGACTCTGCTTAGTCCCTGAAAGATTGCCTATTTGCCTGAGTCAGGAGAGCTTACTTCTCTTGAGGAATTTATGGAGAGGGCTGTGAAACTTGATGTAAAGGGGGGATTTGCTCTCGTTGAGGATAATGTTATTACAATAGCAGCCGAATAATTTCAGATTTTTTACCTTTCTAATCTTTTGTTTTACTAGCAATGGCAGATATAAAACAGCTAAAAATAAAGATTGCCTCAACCAAGAATATTAAAAAGATTACTAGTGCGATGGAGGTGATCTCAACAATTAAGCTTCAAAAAGTTAAAAAAAATGCTGAACATTTGAGAGAATATATGAATACCTTTCTTGGTATGTTGTCAAGTGTAAATGCATATACAGATATCTTCCCTCAGCCATCAGATCAGGCAAAGAGAAAATTAGCGATTCTGATTTCTTCTGAAAAGGGGCTTTGCGGTTCGCTGAATACTTCTCTCTTCAAGCAGTTTGAAAATGAATATGCTGATCACAAAGAGGAATTAGATGTTTATGTGGTCGGTAAAAAAGGAAGAGAGTTTTGTGCTCGTCGTGGATACCATGTAGTTGCTACTAGTTCGCTGCATGATATTTTTACTGCGAAGGATTTAAGTGAGCTTTATGCTTTTTTGAGTCAGGCCCAGAAAAATGGAAAGTATATGGAGATCAGGGTTTGGTATAATTTTTTTAAGAATACTATGAAGCAGATTCCAGCTGGATTCCAGCTCTTCCCATTATCTTCTGAAAAGTTCAGTGAGTTTATGGATACGCTTGAGATCAAAATACCAAAGCCGGAAAAAGCGAGGCACACCAATTATATGAAGCTTGAGCCGACGAAACAGGCAATTGTTAAAAAGGCGTATGATATTATGATGAATGTAATCGTCTATGGTGCAGTTCTTCACAATAAAACGGGTGAGTTTGCTGCTCGTATGCTTGCTATGAAATGAGCAAAGGATAATGCTACAACAATCATTGATGACTTGACGCTTGCTTATAATAAGGCTCGTCAGGATGCAATTACTAAGGAGGTTCTTGAAATTGTAAGTGCAAAAGCTGTAATTGAAAATTAAAAGAAAAAAATACTGAAATATTTGTGATATTCAGGTTTATATTTGTTTTATATTGGATGGATTTATCTACACTTATACCAGATATATTTCCACATCAGGTCGCTGTTGGGACGGTTTCGCTCTTTCAGTCACTGATTGCTGGGCTTTTGGGAACGTCCGTGTTTGTAATTCTGGTTTTAGTCTATTCACATCTCAAAAAGAGGAATCCGTATAATCGTTTTGTTCAAGGGGTTGATCTGATTGTAGAGGGAGTGTATAGTATGCTTGCACAGATCGGTGGTGAACATGTTGGACGTAAGGCGATTTTGTTTACTACGACATTGTTTCTCTTTGTGGTGTGGCATAACTTGTTTGGTTTGATAGGAGATATGATTGTGCTAGTATGGCCTGCTGCTCATCATGTGTTTAGACCTCTGACAACTGATATCGTCTCTAATGGAACGCTTGCGGTTATTTCTATCGTTGCGAGTCTTGCTTATGGATTTGCTTCGCATGGGTTTGGCTTTATCAAGAAGTATCTTCCTATTAATTGAATGGGAATTGTAAAGGAAGTTAAACATTGGTATGATTATGTTACAAAGTTCTTAGATATTGTGCTTGGATTGTTGATTGGAATTATTGAATTGCTCGGAGAATTTGGAAGAATGCTTTCTCTTGCGCTCAGACTTTTTGGAAATATGTTTGTCTGAATGATTCTCTTGACGCTTTTGCTCTATGCGACACAGCTCTTGCTCCATTATCCAATAGTGGGTCCAATTGCGATTTTCGCCTATGAGTTTGCGGTTTCGCTTTTGCAGGCATTTATCTTTGCTTTGTTGACGACAATTTACTTTAAGTTGGCGGCAGATAGTCATTAGTGAAAAAAGAATATAAAAATCAGAATTTAAACCTTTAACATTGTTTATTGTTATTGGCTATCAAAAAAGTTTTTAATCTTTAAGAATATAGAAAAAATGAGTTGAGTATTAGCATTGGCAGCAGCTGGATCATTTGCAGCATTAGCTATGGCAGTAATTGGATATTCATGGTTGACAGGAATATCAAGGAATCCAGAAGCATCAAAGGAGATGTTTACGCCTGGAATTATTGCACTAGCGTTGGCAGAATTCGTAGCGTTGCTCTCATTTGTGATCGCGCTTATTAAGTAGTTTGTTTGATCACGAAAATAAAATCGTTGATTTGTACTTTAGTATTTTGTGAAGACTATATTATGGGACATGAAGTATCATCTAGTGATATTCTAATCAATGTGCTCGTTCAGCTTTTGAATGTTGGAATCTTTTTCTTCTTTTTTATTAAGTTTGCTGGAAATGCTCTAACTAAGGCAATTCAGTCAAAGATAGAGAAGGAAAAGGTTTTGGCGAACGCGGATGTTGAATATGAGAGATTGATTGCAGATGCTCATGAGCAAAAGAGAGTTCTTTTGGATGAAGCATTGGCTCATAAAAATCAGATTGTTGCTGAAGGGAAAGCTTTGGCTGATCAGGAATATCAGAAAATTCTTGAAAAGGCCCATCGTGAGGCACAAATGGTTTTGGATAGAGCAAATCAAGATGCTGATCTTAAGGGGCGTGATTTGGATGAACAGTTTGAGCAGTGAGTTAAAACTGTTGCTCTTTCTATTGTTAGAAAGCTTTTTGCTTCAAAAAAAGATGTTCAAGAGCAGTATTTATCTACTCTTGTAGATGAATTTAGTGAATCATATAAAAAATAATGACACCATCTCTTCGTAAAAAATTTATTGCTTCTTTATGAGATCCATGAGCTGTTAAGCAGGTTTTGGAGATTTTGCAGTCGCTTTTAGTTTTGCTTAGAAAATTTGGAAAACAGCTTTCCCAGCAACCTGTAAGTGCTTTTGCGCAGGAGCATTATCCTCAAGAGTATGCTCTGTATCAGTTGCTCTGAGGAATTCGCTTGGGAATCAAGGACTGTTTGACACTTCAGCAGAATTTGTATGAACAGCTCGGTGAAGATGCCTTAGTTGCTTTGACTACTGATGATGTTTTGCTTGGAGAAGAACTTGGTCAGAAGGATTTGGTGATTGTTGATGGAGGAGATGAGTCAAGCCCTGCTTTGATGATTAAATCACCTTTTAAGGTGTATAAGAGGTCACTCAATGATGATCTTCATAAAATATTTCATAGTTAGTTTATAAAAAATCCTTTTGAGATCTCTGAATTTGGAAGTCAAAAGGAGAAAAAAACAGTTTTTTATTCTTATTTCTTTAGATTATGTCTGCTCTTACACTTATTCAAAAGATAGAACAACAGATCAATGAAGTGAATCTTGCTGAGGCCTTTACTGAGCAAGGAACGATCATTGATATTAAAGATGGAGTGGCTACCGTGTCAGGTCTCCATAATGCTCAGTATTCCGAAATTGTTGTATTTCAGTGAGGTCAAAAGGGGCTTGTGCTGGATCTTATGGAGGATTATGTTGGAGTGCTTGTTTTGGGAGAATATATGGGACTTTCTCAGTGAGAAACTGTGAAGACTACCGGTCAGCTTTTTTCTGTTGGTGTAGGAGATGAATATATTGGTAGAGTATTGAATGCGCTTGGAGATCCAGTTGATGGAGGAAAGGAATTGAAAGCTCAGCAATTTTTCCCAGTGGAGAAGGTTGCTCCTGGAGTGATTACAAGAAAGTCTGTTGATCAGCCTTTGCAGACTGGTATTAAGGCTGTTGATGCGTTGGTGCCAATTGGAAGAGGACAGAGAGAATTGATTATTGGAGATAGACAGACTGGTAAAACTGCTGTTGCTATTGATACCATCATCAACCAAAAATGAGAAGATGTGGTCTGTATTTATGTTGCTATTGGACAGAAGGAATCTAAGGTAGTTCGTATTGTAGAAGCTTTGAAAAAGGCTGGAGCTATGGACTATACTATCGTGATTAATGCTCCGATTAATACTCCAGCTGTGATGCAGTATATTGCACCATATGTGGGAGCTACTTTTTGAGAGTATATTATGAGTAAGGGGAAAGATGCTTTGATTATCTATGATGATTTGACAAAGCATGCTGCCGCTTATAGAGAGATGTCGCTTTTGCTTAGAAGACCTCCAGGAAGAGAGGCATATCCAGGAGATGTGTTTTACTTGCATTCAAGATTGCTTGAGAGAGCTTGTAGACTTAATAAAGATTATGGTGGAGGATCACTTACTGCATTGCCAATTATTGAAACACAGGCGGGTGATGTAGCAGCATATATTCCAACGAATGTGATTTCTATTACTGACGGACAGATTTATCTTGAGTCAGATCTCTTTAATGCTGGTATCAAGCCTGCGATCAATGTTGGACTTTCTGTATCTCGTGTGGGAGGATCTGCGCAGACTGGAATTATGAAAAAAGTTGCTGGAACGCTCAAGCTTGAGTTGGCGGCTTTTAGAGAGCTTGAAACCTTTGCAAAATTTGGTTCTGATCTTGATAAATCAACTCAGGCGAAACTGGCGAGAGGACAGAGACTTGTAGAAATGCTCAAACAAAAGGAGAATAGTCCATTGCCATTTTACAAGCAAGCAGTGCTTTTGTATGCAGGTATTAAGTGATATTTAGATGGACTTGCGTTGAATCAGATTTCTACGTTTGAAGCGATGCTCTATGATAAGCTTGAAACAACTCATAAAGGGTTGGTAGAGCAGATCTTAAAAGAGAAAAAGCTGACAGAAGCGATTGAACAACAGATGAAGACTCTGATTGAAGAGACAAGTGATGAGATCGCTGCAAAGAAAAAATAGTCAGAATTTTGTCTTTTGACTGATAGAGATTGAATTTTTACTTTATGTTTGAGGATTATGAAAGGAAAAATTATCGCGATTAGAGGAATCGTCGTAGATATGCAGTTTGATGCACAGAGTATGCCTGCACTGAGTAATGCAGTTGTAACTGCGCAGAAAAATGGAGCAGGAGAAGAGGTTGTTATTGAGGTTTTGCAACATTTGGACTGAGGTGCTGTTAGAGGAATTGCTATGCAGACAACTGATGGACTTAAGAGAGGATGTGAAGTCTCTGATACTGGAGCTCCAATCTCTGTTCCAGTAGGACCTGAGGTTTTGGGGCGTATTATGAATGTGCTTTGAGAACCTGTGGATAATGCTGGAGAGGTAAAAACAAAACAGCGTTGGTCTATTTATCGTAAGCCGCCTGCATTTCATGAGTTGGCGACTGGTATAGAGAGATTAGAGACAGGTATTAAGGTTGTGGATTTGATGGCTCCAATTCTAAAAGGAGGTAAAGTCTGACTTTTTGGTGGAGCTGGTGTAGGAAAAACAGTTATTATTCAGGAATTGATCAATAATATTGCGAAGTTCCATAGTGGAGTATCAGTTTTTTGTGGAGTATGAGAGAGAACAAGAGAAGGAAATGATCTTTTCCATGAAATGACTGATGCGGGAGTAATGGATAAGACAGCGATGGTCTTTGGACAGATGAATGAAACTCCAGGTCCAAGAGCTAGAGTTGCGATGACAGGACTTACAATGGCAGAGTATTTCCGTGACAAGGAGAATAAAGATGTGCTTGTATTTATTGATAATATTTTTCGTTTTACACAGGCTGGAGCTGAAATTTCGGCTTTGCTTGGAAGAGTGCCTTCTCAGGCTGGATATCAGCCAACTTTGGCAACAGAGATGGGAACGCTTCAAGAAAGAATTACTTCAACTAAGAATGGTTCAATTACTTCATTTCAGGCAGTGTATGTTCCGGCTGATGATCTAACAGATCCTGCTCCGGCAAATACGTTTGCGCATCTAGATGGAAAGGTGGTATTGAATAGAGCGATTGCTGAAAAGGGAATTTATCCTGCAGTAGATCCTCTTGATAGTACTTCATTGATCTTGACGGCTGATGCGGTAGGAGAATTGCATGTGCAGACTGCTGAAAAAGTGCAGAAGATTCTTCAGAGGCACAAGGAATTGATTGATATTATTGCGATTCTTGGTATGGAAGAGTTGTCTGAGGAGGATAAGTTGACTGTATATAGAGCTAGAAAAATTGAGAGATTCTTTTCTCAGAATCTCCATGTAGCTGAGCAGTTTACAGGAACAGCATGACAATATGTAAAACTTGAGCAAACAATCGAAGGGGTGAATATGATTCTTAATGGAGAGTGTGATCATATTCCAGAGCATCACTTCCTTTATAAGGCTGGAATTGATGAAGTGATTGCTAGCTATGAGAAAGAAAAGAAATAGTTCTTTATTTTTGATGGAGTCTGAAAAAATCAGGCTTCATTTCTTTTTTTAGAAGAGTAAATAGTATTTTTTATCTCTTTATGTAGAAAAAAGATGAAAAAAATCAGATTTTTTTTGGTTTTATGAGTATTAAGTTTGGCTTTTTTTGCTGGATGTCAGCAGAAGTCTGGAGTTTCTTCTGATGAAAACTCAAAACTTGATCTCGCTGGAAAACAGGTTGTGAAGCTGGATGCTTTCTCTGAGAAGAGAGGAAGTTTTGATGGCTATGTTCCTGATGATGTGCGTGGATATTTGGAGGGGGAGTTTATTGCTCCTTGGGTTGGCCACTGTGAGAGGAGGCATTTTGTCCTTTCTGAAAATAAGAGCTGGGAGAAAAATATTGCTAAGCTTCAGGATCAGATTTCAGAAGATGGAAATCGGTATAATGAATACGATATTTCTAAGTTAGGTACTGGAGAAAGAGAGGTGAGATTTGATAGAGTTCAGCTTTCTTTTCTTGATTTTCCTTTAACATTCAAAGATGATGGGCTCTTTTCTGGAAAGATTAGTTTTGTAAATCTGAATACGGTTGCCTCTGGAAATACTACAGTTATTACTGGGAAAACGGATCCAACAAAACCGAGTTATCTAGCAATGTATCAGGATGAGAATTTTTCGCTAGGACTTGAAAATACTTTGCAAACGCAGAAACTTCCTTCGGAGTCTTCTCGTTTTGATGATTCAGGTCGCACGTTCATCTATTATTCAGACTATCTTTTGATAGAGCTTGTGCAGAGAGGGAATATTTTTGCGCAGATGGGGGTAAAGTACGAACTAGGGGAAAAGGTCTATGATTTCCCGTCTATGTATTCAGATCGTAGTAGCTGTTCTGTTGAGTTCCAGCAAAGAGCAGATACTAAAGATCGCCTCTCTTCTTATCTCTTAAGATCTGGAAAAGAATATGAGATTGACTTTTATCCTTTGTTTTCTGGTGCGCAGCTTAAGGAGGCGAAACTTATAAAGTTTATTCCTAATCCACAAGGAATAGCTGATGAGAAACTAGATCCTATTGATAAGTTAAAAAAGAGTATTGAGAATTCTCAACAGTTCTTCCTTGGTGAACTTAAAAAATCCTTTGATGGTTTTCATTTTAATTTTGATTGGTTAGAGTGGGTGGATCACTATGGAAACCCATGATATAGAGAAGCTCCTTTGCAAATTACTGATGGGAAGATTCCATCAGTGAAACTTTCTGGATTAAGTACTGGAGATTATCAGATTTTTGTGACTGATGAACTTAATCAGGTATATACTTGGAAATTTGTAGTGCAAGATAAGGTGGATGGAAAGCTTACTTATCAGCAAGATAAGATGAGGATTAAGATCGTTCAGGATTCGTTTCTAACTGGTGCTGGACTTAGCGGACAGCTTGATAAGATTTTTGGAAGTGGAAATTATGCGTATTTTATCAGGCAGAATTGGAACCAGGAGGATCCGATTCTTGCCAATAATCAGGAAGAAGCTAATGAGGTGTATGCTAATGATTGAATGGCTAAGACCTTGCTTATTAACTATTTTGTAATGCCAAAGGTGCGTTATACTGGTGATTTGGAGGTATTAGATATTGATGGTAGAGGTAACAAGTATTCTATTGATATTATGGCTGAGGAGATTCCTGAGGCGAGAGTTTCTCGTGATTTGTTTTCTCAGGAGGTAAATGTCTTGCCGGCAAAGGGATATTGGGCAGATAAGATCAGAATTTGATCTAAAAATGCTAAGGAGCTTAAAATCTATTCTCAGGTGTGTAAGAGGCTAGATATTGGAGATTTTTCGGACAAGAAGAGAGAAGAGATTTTTGGTCCTCGTAAGGCATATGATTGGTATGATGACTATAGAGTGATGACTGCTGAATTAGCGTTTTTTGACTGTGGGGATGCGAAGATTCAGGAGCATAGTGTTCCAGTTGAGAATTTTCAATACCGAAAGAGAATAGATCGTGACTGGCAGTTGCCTCAGGAGGTGAGAGATACTGCGTATTTCCGCTTGAGCTTTGATAAAACGATGAAGGATGCTAAATACTATATGAGAAGTCCAGTTTGACTCTATAGTAAGGCGATTCCGTATAAAGAAGTTCACTTGTGGGCTTTTGATTATGTGACAGGAAAACCTGCGACTGCATGAGAAATTCAAGTTTTGGATGAAAATGGAAAGCTGCTCAAAAAGTTTAGTGTTTGAAAAGATGAATTAAAGTTTGATCTTCAGGGAGTAGATGGAAAGTATGTCCAAGTTAAGTATCAGAGTGAGGAAGGTCAGACTTTTATCTTGGTATGAATTCAGGAAGATGGCTGGCTCGGTGATAAAAATGCGAGAATTCGTTCTCTTGTTAACTCAGAACAGACCAATCAAAATTCTGCATGGGGAAGTGATAGGTTTGATTCTATCAAGGTTTATGGATATACTGATAGAGTGCTGTATAGACCTGGAGATACTGTTCATTTTGCTGGTTTTGTCCAAGATTTGAGTAAGATGAGCAAGGAAGCAAGCTGAGTACAGACGGGAGCTGTTGTGGTAAAATATGGTGATGAGAATAGGATTGTTATTACAAAACTTGATGAATTTTGAGGATTTGAGTGAAGTTTTCAGCTTTCAGAAAATGAGAGTTTAGGAGGAATTGGATTGGAGTTTATTTATGCTTTTGATCAGAATAAGGTTTCTGTTGAGGATTTTGAGAATGATTATTCTGCATGGGAGAAGTATAGGGAGACTCATCCAATTAGTAGATACTGGACAGTTATTCATGTGGAGGAGTTTCAAAAGCTGACTTTTACTACTAAGATAAAGAAAACTGTTGAAAATAATCAGCTTTATTTGCAGTTGACGCCTACATACTATATGTGAGATCTACTCAAAGACTATGATCTTAAGCTAAATTATTCGCTCAGTAGAGCTGAGAGTTGTGAGGATTGTCGATGGAGAGAGAGTTGAGAGTATTACTATAATCATGTGGTGAATGGTTCGTTTTCTCTAGGAGGAGAATATGTTCAGAAGAATCTCTCAGGAAATGCTATTGTATATCAGATTTGAGATTTAAGCAAGCTTGGATATAAGGGAGATAAACTTCAACTCAAACTTGAGATCACGGTAAAGGATAATCTCTCAGATGAGACACGTGTTAACTATGAATATCTCGATATTGATCCAGAGGTAAAGATTGGGCTGGATGGTTATGCGAATGATTGGATTAATACTAAGCTTGTAAAAAATTATCAGGTGAAATCTGAGATTGCTGATGGTTTGGATAAAGTGAAGGAACTTAGCTACGAGTGGTACTTTAAGCCCTATGGGTTTACACAACAGGTTGATACCCAAGGTACCTATTACTATGTCAATGGTGAGGAGATGAAATTAGTTGAAAGTTGATCAATCCAAGCAGCGAAAACATTCAGTATTCCTGTTTTCTTTGCTAAATATGGTGGTGGAAGCTACTTTTTGAAGGTGATTACAAAAGATAAGAATGCTGTGGTTAATGGAGAAGTGGATAAATCAATCTATTACTATGATGACTCATTTGATAAGGGATTTCAGTGAAATATGGAGAATAACTATACCTTGCATGTGAATATCCCTAGAGAAAATTATACTCTTGGTGCGGAGATTCCAATCACGATAGATCCGTATATTAAGGGTGCTACGGCATTGATTACAGCAGAGAGAGGAAAAGAGATTTTAGAAAAAAAGATAGTAACTCTGGATGGAAGTCCGCTTTCTGTTAAGGTAAGGGAGGATTTTTATCCAAATGTACAGATTAGTGTGGTCGAGTTTGTCGGAGAAGAGGTGAATCGTCAGCTTGGAGGAAGCTGAGATCAAAAGAGATCTGAGCCAGCTTTTTTTGCCTGATATGCTGAGGCAATGATTCAGGAAGATTTGAAGACGGTATATCTTAAGCTCACACCTGATAAGACAGACTATCGTCCATGAGAACAGGTAAAAGTAAAAATTCAGGCAACTGATCATGCTGGAAAGCCTGTAAGAGCTAGAGTTTCTCTTAGTGTTGTAGATAAGGCGCTTGTGGATTTGTATGACGAGATTAAAAAACCGATTCCTTATTTCTTTAATAGAATTGGAAGTGCGGTTGTGAATTATTCAAACTGGAAGAATTTGTATTATGCACTGAGAACATTCTTTGCTAATGGTGAAAAGTGATGAGGTGGAGCTGATGGAAGTTTGAAAAATCTGAGAAAGAAGTTTTATGATCTGGCATTCCGAAATGCTGCGGTGATAACTGAATGATGAGAAGCAGAGGTTGAGTTTAGTTTGCCAGATAATTTGACTACTTGGATGATCGATGCAGTTGCTGTCTCTCAAAAAGCGCAGCTTGGTACTCAGAGAGCTGAATTTAGAGTGAATCAGCCGTTCCTCTTGGAGGCGAATTTGCCGACATTTGTAACGGTGGGAGATCAGATTTCTTTCCCATTTAAGGTGATTGCTGATAGCTCAAAGATCTCAGCGTGAACAAAGGTTACGCTGAATGGACAGGTAAAGAAACTTGATGGAACCGTGATTCAAAGTTTTGCAGAAAGTGGGGTTGTAAATTCAAAGATTCTTAGTCAGCTTTCTTTTGGTAGTGAACTTTTTGATCAGAAGGAAGTAATGATAGAAGTTGAGGCGAAAGCTGGAGACTATGTAGATGCAGTGCAATGGAAAATCCCTGTTAGAACTGAGGGGCTAGTGAGTAAAGCGTTTGCACTTGAACAAAAAAGAGAAGGAAAGAAGGTATTTACCTTTGAAGATGAGGCTGATCGCGTGAAATTTACGGCTCGTTTGGCGCCATTCCCAACGGTAGTCTTCGCGGAACCTCTTGAGTATTTGCTCTATTATTATCCAAAGGGAAGTAGTGAATGATTGATTCGTACTGCACAGGCTGCCTTGCAGGCTCAGAAGCTCCAGAAGATGGGGGCTCTGACTGGAAATATACTAGAGAATTGAGAGATTAAACTCTCAGATGGAAGAGTGATGAGTATGACTGGACTGCTTCAGGATGTTGTTCAGACTTTGGTATTTAGGCAGGCTCCAGCAAATGGAAAAATTGGATCGTTTGCGGTGCGTGATACTTTTAATGATAAATTTGATGGTCGTCCGCTTGCAGTAGCAGCATTTGGGTTGCTCGAGGAGATGAGACAACAAGGATATGGAAATCTGATTTCTCCAACTTTTGCCAAGAGATTGGATGGATATTTGAATACGCTTGGAGCGGATCAGTTAGAGTTCTATTTGTACTATCAAATGCAGAAAAAGACGAAGACATATCCTGTGAATTTGCAATTGGTAAAACAAATTCAGGCTGAGCATCCAAATAATATAGCTGTTCAGGCGATGAGTTTTGCTCTCTTGGCTAAGAGTGGAAAGGCTGATGAAGTCTTTGCTCAGGCGCAGAGGCTTCAGGAGCTCTTTAATCAGGCCTTTGCTCAGGGGAAGTATTTTGATCATAAGTTGATTGATCTCAAAGGACTTCAAGCTTATTATTTACAGGGACTTTTGTCGCTCTATACGAGAAATACAGCTGAGAAAAAGGAAGTTGAAAAGCTGATTGTAGCTCAGATCGTATCTTTGCTTAAGTCAAGGTCTGCATATGGACTGTGGAGCTGGTCAGAGACGACGAATTATTTGGTGCTTGAGGCATTGAATCATGCTTTAGATCAGTATTATATTGATCAATCTCAGGCTACTAAGTGTGTGCTCAAGGTTTGAGATCAGGATTTGAATATTCAGACACAAAAGGCTTGTACTGAGGCGAGTTTGCAGTTTGAAGCACGTAAAGATTTGCCAGTGGAATGGAAGTGTGAGTGAGGGGCATTTCTGGATATGCAGGTTGATTATCTGCTCAAGGATATTAGCAAAAAGAAAGCTGAACTTCACCAGTTGGAGAGATTTAGTTTTGCAGTGCCTCAGGAGGGAGAAATCGGACAAAAGCTCGAACTCAAGGGACAGTTTAAGGCTTTGAAAGAGGCTCAAAATATGGTAGTTGAGTTCAGTATTCCTTCTTATTTGAAGTTGGCGGTTTCGGTCCAGGAAGAAGATGGTCCAAGCATGCAATTTACTCAGGATTGGGAGTGTTATCCAGATAGTTATGAATTTAGATTTGATCGCGTGATTCTCCGCTATGGAACGATGAGGGCTGGTCAACTCTGTATGTTTAGTATTCCTGCTATTAAGTCGTTTGCTGGGCAGTTTCAGCTTCCAGCGAGCAAGCTCTATGAGGAAAGTGCAATTGAAGTTTGGTGAGTCAGTAAAATAGAAAAATAAATAAAGAAAAAAGAAAGCTGATCCTATGGTCAGCTTTTTTTAATTGAATTGGTTTTAAGAGAGGATCTTAAAAGTTCACTTTGTCAGTGTTCCCTCCAGTATGGAGTAAGGGGTTAGTTATTGCTGATATTTTCATAGACTTCAACGACGGTGCTATTTTGGATGAAAACAAGATCAAGTCTGATTTCTTTTTCTATTCCTTTGATGTAGCAGTAGTTTTCGATACTTCTTTCTAGGGCTTGGATTTTCTTTGGAGAGAGGTAATTGTCTCGTTCACTGATTCCATCGACAACTTTGACTTCTACGAAAATTATAGTTTCTCATTTTGTGAAAATGAGATCAATTTCTCATCAAGGGATTGTGAAATTTTGGCCTAAGAGAGTATATCCTCTTTGGAGATATCGCTCAAGAGCGATCTGTTCTCAGTTGTAACCTTTTGATCTGAGCGACATGGGAAATTAAGAGGCTAAAAAACTGGTATTTTCAGACTTTCGCTGTTTGATTTCTTCAAGATTTCCTGAGAGGAGGATTTCTGGGACTTTCATGTCATATACGACTTCTGGTCTTGTGTAGTTTGGCGCTTCGAGATTAAGCATTCCGTCTTTGATGGCATAGCTTTCCTCGATTCGGCTTTGTTTTTCTTTGATAACTCAAGGGATGAGTCTGGTGATTGCTTCGATCATCAGCATGGTTGGGGTTTCTCATCCGAGGACAATAAACTGTCCAAGAGAGATTTTTTTGAAAGCTGAGGGGTATTTTTTCTGGAAATAGAGTTCGCATCTATGATCTATCCCTTCATATCTTCCGCAGATAAAGATAAGATGATCTTTTTTGCTTTGTCAGTAGGCTAATTTTTGAGAGAAAAGAGTTTCTGATGGAGCTGGAAAAAGGATTGAAAAATCAGAATTTTCTGTCTCATTTTTGATAATTTCTTCTACAGTATCGATGATCGGTTGTGCCTTGAGGAGCATGCCTGCTCAACCTCCGTAGATGAGATCATCGATTTGCTGGTGTGGATCGGTGCATTTTTCTCTTGGATTGTAGAGTTGGACTTCTAGATGTCAGTTGGTTTGTGCTTTCCCAATGAGAGAGGTTTCAAGGAAACTTGTAAAAATTTCAGGGAAAATACTGACGATAGATATTTTCATAATTACAAAAAAGGGTAAAAATCTGATTTTTCTTATTTTTTAGTTAATCTCTCTTGATTTTCAATCCTAAAATCGCATCATTGGTGGGAAAGGATTTTTATTTTTTGATTTTTTCTGAGATGAGAAAAGGGATTTTTTTGATCGGGAGCTGTATATTTGGTGTGGTAGTTTGAGGATGTTGAGAGGTAAATATCAGTACGCAGCAGGTACAGCAAATGGCTGAGTCAGGATTAAATACTGTTTCAGAATCAACTAAGGAATTCTTGAAGACCAATGAATATGCTCAAAAGGCTCAGGAGATCGGAAATCAGGCGATTGAAACAACAGTAAATAAGGCAAATGAACGATCTGCAAAAGTAAAAGATAATGCTCAACAGCTTGGAAATCAGGCAGTTGAAGGTGCAACGAACTTTTTGTCTTGAGCAAGGCATGAGGTAGAGACTCAGTATCACAATATGAAACAGCAAGCCAAGGATTCGGTCAAGAATGATCTAAATGCTAGGGTAGATAAGGTATTTGAGTCGTTTTAGGGCGATGAAAAAGTGATAAAAACTTGCAAAAAGATTAGATTTTTTTATAATCCATTATTATATTTTATTTTTTATTTTGTTTGATGAAAAGATATTTCTCTCTTTTTATTGTGTTTGTATTGTTGTGTTCAAATTTTTTAGGACTTGTAGGTTTTTGATATACATCGACGTCAAATCCTTCGGATCCTAGCACAGCTGCAGCTTCTACAGTTGTGAATATTCCTGATGCAAATTTGAAAAAAAGATTGAATGAGTTGATTGCTTTAACAAATCCTCCTCGCTTGGCAACGGATCCGATTAATGTTGGACAAATGAGAGCTTTGACGAATTTATACTGACCAAAAACAATAGGTTGAAAAGGGATTCAGAATATAGAAGGACTTCAGTATCTTTTTTGAAACCAGAATAATCAACAGTTTTATCTTAATTCAAACACTATAGTTGATTTGTCTCCAATTTCAGACTTGACTCAACTGACTAAGCTTATTGTATTTTTAAATAAGGTTGCAGCGCTTCCTTCTAATAATTGGAGTAATTTGGAAGAGCTTGATATATCAAGAAATGAATTGGCTGGTACGAGTGCCTTGACTCATCTCGCTAGTTTATCTAGCTTGAAAACATTGAATCTTTCTCTTAATAAACTTAGAGATGCTGATTTGCAAGGTCTGCTTACGGTTAAAAATACGCTAGAAAATCTTAATCTTACAGCGAACTATATATTAGATGTTACTTTGCTTGCTCAGCTTACTAAACTAAAGATATTGGATTTAAGTAATTCTAGATCAAATCCAAAAATATCAAATATAGCTCCTTTGTCTACTTTGATTGATCTTGAGACATTTAAGGCAAATACCAATGTGCTTGCAGATATTTCTGTAGTACAGCATTTTACAAAACTTAAACATCTTGAACTTAGTACTAATAGAATTGTAGATATTTCTTCATTGGCCGGACTAAATAATTTATTGACTCTTAATTTAGGGAGTAATCAGATCGCAGATATTTCTCATCTAGCTGGATTGCATACTTTGACAGAACTAAAACTTTCTAATAACCAGATTTCTGATGTTTCTTCATTAGCTGGATTGACAAATTTAACAACACTTGAGCTTGATAGAAATAAGATTAGTGATCTTTCTTCTCTTAATGCTCTTTTGAATGCTATGTCTTCTTGGAAAATGGGTGGGCAGTCAATTGTTTCTCCTGTTACCCATACCGCTCCAGTATTTCAAAATCCTATTAAGTGACCAGATGGATCTGCTGTTCCTATTACTGAAGTAGTAGGTGATGTTATTAATGTTGATAGTGCAGGAAATCCAAGTCTTAATGGATGATATATTAAGATTCTTAAGACAGGAGCTGGTAGTTTAAATGTTGCTTGGGATAAGAATTATGGAGTAGGAAAAGTATTTACCGGAGCTCTAAAGGTTGATTATAATATTGATCCTACTTTCCCTGTGATTACTATTTTGAAAGATATTCCGAATAAGTCTGAGCAATCTCATAAGGTAAAAATTAAAGTTGAAGATACTAATCTTGATGCTAGTAGTCTAAAATATTGATATTCAGCAACTTCAACTTGTGATGCTACAGTGACTTATTCAGATAGTTTTACATCTGAGGTAGAGTTTACTCTTACTGATTCTAGTAAAAATGGAAAATATCTTTGTATAGTTGCAAAAGATGATGTTGGAAATACCACTTATCTTGCATCTGCTTATCCAATTAATATTGATACAACAGCTCCGACAGCTACTATTTCTGGAAATCCAGCTCTTTCAACTCGAACTAATCAAAAGGTTGTTCTTACTTTGATTGCTAATGAAGAAGTTCAAGATATTACTGGATGGGTAAGAGATTGATTAGATAGTAAAAAGTTTACAAAAGAGGTTACTTCGACCGGTACAGAGACAGTTAGTTTCTATGATATTGCTGGAAACCTTTCTTCGCCAGTTTCTTATGCAGTTGCTAATATCGATAAAATAGGGCCAGTATTTAGTCCAGCAGTAGCGAATGATATCGTATCCCGTAAAGGTATAGCAATTACCCTAACTGATATAACAGCAGCAGATGGAGTAGGAGAAAGCTGACTCTCAGGAGCGGTAGAGATGAATACGTGAGCTATTAACCTTGATCCAAATGCACCAGTATCAGGAGATTATGTGCTTGTTTATACTG